>QXGG01089485.1_pt1 | contig 10021 bp, 8 predicted proteins | sample 1982491 | NCBI WGS metagenome assembly QXGG01 (sample SAMN09924614, study PRJNA488089) | Wastewater metagenome, whole genome shotgun sequencing project. | isolation source: South African research farm wastewater | place: South Africa: Irene, Agricultural Research Council, Animal Production Institute... | reverse complement strand
TCCCGCGCCAGGCTGCCTGTTCGTGTCCTGCAGGGCCGGGACGATCCGGCGGTGCCCATGGCCACGGCCCAGTGGCTGGCCGATGCCCTGCCCGCGGCCCGCCTGCAGCTGCTGCGCGCCCGCGGGCACTTCCCGCATGTGGTCGCCCCCGGCGAGGTGATCGACGCCATCTCTGCATTTGTGCTGGGAGAGAGCCCTTGACCGAGCGCATCGTCCGCGAACTCGAGGCGGTGCGCCGGCACGCCGGCGCGGCTGCGGTGATCCTGTGGGAGATGGCGCCAGGCGCGGACAGCGCGTTCGTGGTGGCGACGGCTCCCGACGGGCTCCTTCCTGCGGGCACGCCCTGGCTCGCGCATGAGCCCGGCGTGCCTGCCCTCACCTCCGACCCTTGCGTGCTGCCTCTCCTGCTACCGGTCGCCCTGCGCCTGGCGCTGCCCACAGCGGTCTCGCATGCGCGGGTGCAATCCCTGCCCGGCACGAGGCTCAAGCTCACAATGGCCTGGTCGCAGGCGCCATCGCCGGCGCGGGTGCGCGCGCTCGCGGCCGTGATCGATGCGCAGTTGCGGCCGTCTGCGCTCGAATTCACCGTACGCCAGCGCCTGAGCGTGGAGCAGGCGCGGCTGCAGACCGTCCTGGGCATGATCAATCAGGCCGTCGTCGCCATCGACGCGCTCCGCCAGGAGGCGATGATCAACCGCGCCGGAGAGCGCCTGCTCGGCGTGCACGCCAGCTCGGTCCCGGCCAGCGTCATGGCGCAGGCGCTGCACCGATTCCAGGCTGCTGCGTTGAACCAGGAGGACGTGGCCGAGCTCGCCTGCCGCCTCGCCCGGCAGCCCGATGCGACCGTCACCGACGTGGTGTGGCGCTTCGCGAAGCCCCCGACCCACGTGCGCGTTGCCACCGCGCCGGTCGACGGTGCTGGCGAGAGCGGCCGGATCTGGGTCTTCGACGACATCTCGGAGCAGATGACGAGTTTGGAGGCCCTGGCCCTGTCGCAAGCTCGCCTGCGGGTCAGCGTGGACGGCATGCTCGACCCCCAGGTACTGCTGACGCCCGTGCGCGACCGCAGCGGTGTCATCATCGATTTCATCTATCTGGAGGTGAATCGGGCCGCCACGGAGTACCTGTCGACAAGCCGGGACGCCCTCATCGGGAGGTCGCTGCTTGAGACCACGCCCGGGGTGAAGGAGGCGGGCCTCTTTGCCTTGTACCTGCGAGTGATGGAGCGCGATGAGCCGCTGGTGGTGGACGACTTCCTGTACGACAGCGAGCTGTTCGGTGCGGTGCGCCGCTACGACATCCGCGCGGCTCGGGCCGGTACCGCGCTGACGCTCACCTGGCGCGACTCGACCGAGCGCTTCGATGCACAGGCGCGCATCGCCGAGTCGGAGCGGCACTACCGGCTGCTGGCCGAGAACTCGGCGGACGTCGTCGTCCTCGTGCGCGCGGGCCGCATCGATTGGGTGTCTCCGTCACTGACTCGGACGCTAGGTTGGCACCCGAGCGAGTGGATCGGCCAGTTCCATCTGGATTACCTCCATCCGGACGATCACGAAGCCGCAATCAAGGTGCTGGCCACCATCGCAGAGGTGATGGAAACGCGCGTGCTGCGCCTGCGGGTGCGCGCCCGTTCAGGGCAATTCCACTGGGCGGCGGTTCATGCCAAGGCCTATATCGGCCCCGACGGGCGTCAGGAGGGGCACGTCGCCAGCTTTCGCACGATCGACGCCGAGGTGGCCGCCGAGGCGGCGGTCGCACGCCTGGCCCGCTTCGACGCACTCACCGGGCTTGCCAACCGCAACGAGGCGGTGCAGCGCTTTGCCGAGCGACAGGCCAGGACAAGGCGCCCGGGGGAGATGGCCGCCGTCCTGTTCTGCGACGTCGACCGCTTCAAGTCGATCAACGACACTCACAGCCACGCCGCCGGCGACGAGGCCCTGCGGGTGCTCGCCGAGCGCATCCGCGCCTGCCTGCGCAGCGAAGACATCTGCGCCCGCATGGGCGGTGACGAGCTGCTGGTGATTGTCGACGGGATCCACGCACTCGAGGAGGCGCGTGCGATCGCGGAGAAGATTCGCCAGGCCGCCGAGCGCCCGATCCCGGTGGGTACGGGCAGGGTGGCGACGTCCTTGAGCATCGGCGTGGCGCTGGCGAAACCGGGCGAGGACTTCGAGCCGATCCTCGCGCGCGCCGACGCCGCCATGTACGAGGCGAAGAAAAACGGCCGCAATCAGATCGTCCTGGTCGGCTGAGCACCCTTGGCAGACCTGGCCCGCCTTTGCCGCACGAGGCATCCCGTGCGCGACATCCGAGTGCGGGGATTGGGGCTGCGCGTCGTCCGATATTGCTATAGTTCGGCTTCCCTTTTGCTTCCCGGTCGCGCCCTGGCGGGCGCCTGCCCGTCGCTGTCAACGAAGGTGGCAGGTGGCGTTGCAGCGTGCGCAGGGAGGTCTGACTGCCCGCGAGCCTGCCGATGTCTCCACGACCTGTTTCTGCCTTGAGCCCTTTTGTCCCGCCCGAGCGCCAGCGCGCGCTGCCGCCGGTCGAGTACCGCGTCAGCCCGGCCAATCCGGGCGCGCATCTGTTTGCGGTGACCTGCACCGTTCCCGAGCCCGATCCGCAGGGTCAGGTGTTCAGCCTGCCGGCCTGGATTCCGGGCAGCTACATGATCCGCGAGTTCGCGCGCAACATCGTCAGCCTGACTGCGCGCGCCGATGGCGAACCGTGCGCGATCGAGAAGCTCGACAAGCACACCTGGTGCGCGCGGGTGCCGTCCGGAACAAAGACCCTCTCACTGCACTACGAGGTCTATGCCTGGGACCTGTCGGTGCGCTCGGCGCAGCTGGACACGACGCACGGCTTCTTCAATGGCACGAGCGTGTTCCTGGCCGTCGCCGGACGCACCGACAGCCCCTGCATCGTCACCCTCGACAGGCCCGAGCTCAAGGCCTGCCGGCACTGGAAGCTGATCACCGCGCTGCCGCCCGAGCACGGCTGCGCGGGTGATGCGCACCGCTTCGGGCGCTTTCGGGCCGCGGACTACGACGAGCTCATCGATCACCCGGTGGAGATGGGCGAATTCACCCTCGCGCGCTTCGAGGCCGCGGGCGTGGCGCACGACATCGCGCTGACCGGGCGCCACGATTGCGACCTCGATCGCCTGTGCGCCGACCTCAAGCGCGTGTGCGAATGGCAGATCCGGCTCTTCGGCGAGCCCGCGCCGGTCGACTATTACGCTTTCCTGACCATGGTCGTCGGGGAGGGCTACGGCGGGCTCGAGCACCGGGCCTCGACCGCGCTGATCTGCAGCCGCGCCGACCTGCCCTGGAAAGGGATGGAGGGCCTGCCTGACGGTTACAAGACCTTCCTCGGGCTGTGCAGCCATGAGTACTTCCATACCTGGAACGTCAAGCGCATCAAGCCCGCGGCCTTCACCCCCTACGACCTCGGGCGCGAGAACCACACCCGGCTGCTGTGGGCCTTCGAGGGCTTCACCTCGTACTACGATGACCTGGCCCTGGTGCGCAGCGGCGTGATCAATGCAGACGACTACCTCGGGCTGCTCGGCAAGACGATCTCGAACGTGATGCGCGGCAGCGGGCGGCTCAAGCAGAGCGTGGCGGAGTCGTCCTTCGACGCCTGGACCCGGTACTACCGCCAGGACGAGAACGCGCCCAACGCGATCGTCAGTTACTACGCCAAGGGCGCGCTGATCGCGCTCGCGCTGGATGTGCAGCTGCGCGTGGGCAGCGCAGGGCGCACCAGCCTGGATGACGTGATGCGCCTGCTGTGGCAGCGCCATGGGCTCACCGGCGTGGGGGTGGCGGAGGACGGCGTCTTCGCCGCGGTACGCGAGGTCGGCGGTGAGCGCCTGGGGGCCCGCCTCGCGCGCTGGCTCGAGCGCGCGGTCGAGGGCCGCGATGACCTGCCGCTCGCCCGGTGGCTCAAGCCCATGGGGGTGACGCTGGCGGCTTCACCCGCGAATGCGGCGCCGGTGGTCGGCTGGAAGCTCGGCGGCGGCAACGGCGAGGCGAAGGTGCTGAACGTCTACGACGGCGGTCCGGCGCAGGCGGCTGGCGTCGCCGCGGGTGACGTGCTGGTGGCGGTAGACGGCCTGAAGGTGGCGAGCGCTAAGGCGATGGACGAGATCCTCGCGCGGCGACGTGCGGGCGACGAGCTCACGGTGCACGTTTTTCGCCGCGACGAGCTGATGTCCTTCCGTCTGCCGCTGGCAGCGCCGCCGGCGGACACCTACCGCTTGAAGCGCGCGGATCGTGCGGGCACCGATGCGCTCAGGCTGCGCAAGGGCTGGCTGGGCGCCTGAGACGCGTCAGTCGGCGCTTCAGTCGATGACGCGGGCGCGTGGCAGGGGTTTGCCGCGCCAGTAGCGCCAGGCGAGGAAGGCGAACAGGCTGCCCATGATCAGCCAGAAGCCGACCCCCTGCCAGAACGCGATCGGATCGGTGGCGAGGAAATAATCCCGCGGCGGACGCACGAAGTGGATGCGCCCGCTGGCCAGTGCCTGGCCCACCATGACCAGCGCGGCGAGGGTGGGCGTGAACCACACCACCAGGCCAGTGGCGACGATCGCGCGGTCGAGCAGGGGCGACGATGTGGTGCGCGCCTTATAGACGCTGTCCACGCCGAACCAGATGGCGAGCACGAAGCCGATCGCTGCGGCCAGCGGGCCGATGGCCATCGCGCCACCGAGCAGGGTGGCGGCCGCCATGAAGCTGAGCCCTTCCATGCGCACGATCTCGGGCCACAGGTGCTCGAGCTGGGAGAACAGCAGCCAGGACGCGGGCAGGGCGACGAGACAGACCAGCAGGCTGAAGAGGGCACGGCGGCGGGCAAGGTCGCCGGGCAGGACGGGGTGCGGGACAGGCGGCGGGGAGGTCTGGGGCATGGGGTTCGGGGCGATGGGTGCCAGCAGGCGGTGGGGCAGGGCGTGAGTGTACTACGTCCCGTGTCGGGCGCCGGGCGCGATCCCGGCTGAGGATCAGCCGAAATAGCCATGCACGAACCAGTCCCCGGGTGTGTCCAGCGACTGGAAGATCCAGCACAGGGCCTGGCGTTCGTCGCGCGCGAGGTAGTAGTCGCGGCGCACGGCATGGCCGTCCCACCAGCCGGTTTCGATGCGCTCGGCCTCGCCGAGCAGCATGAAGCGGGCAGGAGAAACCGGTTTCGGCTTGGGCAGCAACCAGAGCGGGCGCAAGCGCTCGGCCACCGCCGGGGAGGGCTGTGCGGCGCGCTCGCGTTGGCCTCCGCGGCCGCTGCGCGGCGGCGGCCCGGCGCTCGCCTCGCACGCCATCCAGGCCGCCTCGGGACGGTGGTCGGTCTGTGCGGACAGGCGGACCACGCCCTGGTGGCCCAGTCGGGCCTGCAGGCGGGCGAGCAGCAGGGCGCCCTCGGCGCTGGCCGCGGGGTCGCCGAACAGGTCTGCACTGCGGGCCCGTGCAGGGACCGGCTGCTCGGCCACCACCCTGAGCGCGCTGACCTCGGCGCCCAGCGCCGTGGCCGCGAGGCGTTCGCGGGCGATCAGCGTGAAACGGGCTTCATCCTGGCTGGGCTCGCCGAACACCAGAACGAGCGTGGTGTGTGGCGGCGACGCGTGTTCCAGCACAAGGGTGCACAGGTCCACCGCGGCGTGGCGTGCCTGCAGCCAGGCGGCCAGGCTGGTGAGCAGGCGGCGGGCCGCGAAGAGCAGGGCGTCGGCGTGATGGGTGGGGACGGGCAGCACCAGGCCGTGATCGAAACGGGGTGGCGACACGAACCAGGGACGGGGGTCGGGGCGTTCGCCCCGGGCGCGGGCCAGAGTGCGAGCGGCGGCCTGGGCCTGGCGACGCGCAAGGCCCGCGGCCGGCAGGCGCCGAACCTCGCCAAGCGTGCGCAGGCCCAGACCGGCGAGCAGTTCGAGCGTGTGCGCATCGCAGCCCTCGTCCCCGCTCTCGCCCTTATCCCCGCTGTCGGCCAGCAGCTCCAGCGCCAGACCGTCCAGCCTCGTCAGCCAGTCGCAGCCCGCATCAGCGGGCGAGGCTGCCGTGGAGGAGGTGTCGGACAGGGCGTGGCCGGACCGGGCGGGTGGCTCGCGCTCTGCCTCTGTGCTTGCCCCGGCACGGGCGAACCAGCGCGCCGCAAGCGGCGTGGGGGCACAGGCAGTGCGCGCGTCGAAGCCCAGCTCGGCCAGGCCGGTGCGCAGCGCATGCTCGATGCGGGCCGTGCCGCCGAACAGGCGCAGGCAGGTCGAGATCTCCAGCAGCACGGTGTCGGGCGGGGACAGGCTGATGCTTGGGCTGAAGCGTCCCGCCCAGATCGCGATCTCGGCGAGGGCGGCAGCTTCGCGCTCCGGCTCGCGGGCCTTGAGCTGCAACTCGGGCAGCAGCGCGAGCGCGCTGGGAGGACGCTGCCCGCAGCGCACGCCGGCCACCTTGGCACAGGGGGAGGCAGCGAGAATCGGTCTGCCCGGTGCAGGCGCAAGCACCGCGAGCGGCGGCGGGGCCTGCATGCCACGGGTGAAGACCTGCAGCGGCAGGGCCGGCAGGTAAATGGCGAGCCAGAGCATGGCGGCACTGCGCGTTCAGCGCACCGTGTCGAGTCTGTCCGGCGCGGCTTCGGCTGCCGGGCGGGCGCCATCCGCAGCGTGCACCGCGAGCAGGATGGGGCGGCTTGACGGCGGGCCGCGTCGCTTCAGGATCCGGACCTCGAGCAGCCCGTCACGTGCGGCGAGCGCCAGGCGCAAGGCGGCGGGCGAGGACTGGCCTGCGACTGCGCCCGGGCGGAACAGGAACAGCGGCGTGGCACTCTCTTCGGCGGCCAGTTGCAGGCGGCGCAGGCCGGTGTTGTCGATGCGCCCCATCCAGGCCAGCACCGCCGCGCAGCTGCCCGAGACGGCGGCCTGGCGGGTGGCCCAGAGCAGCGTCTGCGCCTGTTCGGGGCGCACGATCAGCAGCCGGGTGAGCGGCACGCCGGCACGGGCGAGGGCCGGGGCGTAGGGCAGCAGCGGCGGCGCGAGCCAGACGATCCATTGATCGGGCGGGGTGCGTGCGAGCACCGGCAGCAGCAGCGACAGCTCGCCCACCCCGGGGCGTTCGAGCAGCAGTTCGATCAGGGCACCGGCCGGCCAGCCGCCACCGGGCAGCTCGGCGTCAAGCGCGCTGAAGCCGGTTGGATGCACCGCGCCCGGATGCTGCGCGATGCGGCCGGCCTGCCACACACTGCCCGCCGGCAGCCCGGCGAGGACGGATTGCGCAGCACCGGGCTGCGGTGCGGGGCTGTGCTGACGGTCGTCTGCGGCAATGCGGAGCGCGGAGCTGACCATGATGGGGGTGGCATGAAGCCGTAGCCCAGGCCGTGATCCCGGTCAGTGATCCTTGCGGATCAGGCCGACCATCACGCCTTCGATCACCACCGGCGCGCGCCGGGTGTCGAGAACGATGGGCGCGTAATCGGGATTGGCCGGCAGCAGTTCGACCACCGCGCCCTTGCGCTGCAGGGTCTTCACGGTGACCTCGTCGTCGACGCGGGCAACCACGATCTGGCCGTTGCGCGCTTCGCCGCTGCGGTGCACCGCAATCAGGTCGCCATCGAGGATGCCGGCGTCGCGCATGCTCATGCCGCGTACGCGCAGCAGGTAGTCGGCTTTGGGCGAGAACAGCGCCGGGTCGAGCTGGTAGCGCGCCTCGACATGCTCGGCGGCGAGGATGGGGCTGCCGGCGGCGACCCGACCGATCAGCGGCAGGCCGAGCGCCTCGGCCAGGCGGATGCCGCGCGCACGGCCTTCCTCGAGCAGGATCGCGCCCTTGGCAGCGAGCGCGCGCAGGTGGGTCTCGGCGGCGTTGGGCGAGCGAAAGCCGAACGCGGTGCACACCTCGGCACGCGTCGGCGGGCGGCCTTCGGATTCGACGGTGCTGCGGATGAAGTCGAGGATTTCCTGCTGGCGTGCGGTAAGGGTTTCACTACGGGCGCTCATGACGGCCTCCATGGAGTGGCTGTAATTTTAAACAGTTATTCATCGAGAGCAAGCACAAAAGCGGCGCGCGCCAGTCCTGCCGTGGGCGCAGACTCAAAGCCAGAGTCAGGGCACCAGCACCGCCGCCCCCTGCAGCGCACCGCGGCGCAGACGATCGAGCGCGTCGTTGGCGTCTTCCAGCGCGAAGCGGGTGACCTCGGTGCGTACCCCCACCCTGGGTGCCAGGGCGAGGAATTCATCCCCGTCCCGCCGGGTCAGGTTGGCGACCGAGACGATGCGGCGCTCGCCCCACAAGATGCTGTACGGGAAACTCGGGATGTCGCTCATGTGGATTCCGGCACACACCACCGTGCCGCCCTTCTCGATGGCGCGCAGCGCGGCGGGCACGAGTTCGCCGGCGGGCGCGAAGATCAGCGCGGCCTCCAGCGGCTGTGGCGGCACCTCGTCGCCCGCGCCCACCCAGCACGCGCCGAGCTCGCGCGCAAACGCCTGGCTCGCCCTGTCCCCCCGGCGGGTGAAGGCATGGACCGCGCGCCCCTGCCACACTGCCACCTGGGCGATGATGTGGGCGGCAGCACCGAAGCCGTAGAGTCCGATCCGGTGCGCGTCGCCTGCCATCGCCAGCGCACGGTAGCCGATCAGCCCTGCACACAGCAGCGGTGCGGCTTGGGCGGCGTCCAGGGTGTCGTCGAGCGCGAAGCAGTAGCGCGCATCGGCCACGGTGTATTCGGCGTAGCCGCCGTGGATCTGGTAGCCGGTGAAGCGCGCGCTGTCGCACAGGTTCTCGCGCTGACTGGCACAGAAGCCGCAATGGCCGCAGGTCCAGCCCAGCCAGGGGATGCCGATGCGCTGCCCGGGCCTCAAGCCCTCCACCCCGGCGCCAAGGGTCACCACCCGGCCCACGATCTCGTGGCCCGGGATGATCGGCAGCACCGGATCGGGCAACTCGCCATCGACGAGGTGAAGGTCGGTCCGGCACACGCCACAGGCTTCGACCCGCAGCAGGACCTGGCCGGCAGCGGCATGCGGCACCGGCAGGTCCACCGCCTGCAGGCGCATTCCGGGGTGCTCGAGCAGCATCGCGCGCATGGAGGCCGGGGGTTCGTCGCGTGCTGAAGGTTGAAGGGACGTCGTCATGAGGGGCTCCCGATGAGGAGTGGCAATCAAGCCTTGTGCCAATGATGCACTGCGTCTTGAGCCCGCGTCCGATCTGGGCTATTGGTTCGGGGCGGTGTCGGTGGGCGGCACCTGACCGTCAGATACAAGCCAGGGAGAAAGACACGCATGCTCAATCCGTCCGAAGTCCATGTCAGCAGCGTCCGCACCGGTAGTGTTCGCCGGGGCTCTCGGCTAGAATCCGGCCCACATCAGGGAGAACACATGCTGCAGAGCGGAGACATCGCCCCCGCCTTTTCATTGCCGGATGCCGATATGGAAATGTTCGACCTTGCATCGGTCGTCGGCAAGCACAATGTCGTTCTCTACTTCTATCCTCGCGACAAGACGCCGGGCTGCACGCGCCAGGCCGCTGACTTCAGCGACCATGAAGACGAGTTTGCCCGTTACGACTGCATCGTGGTCGGCGTGAGCCCGGACGATTGCCTGACCCACGCAGAGTTTCGCGACCAGGAGGGATTGTCGATCCGCCTGCTATCCGATTCCGACACCGAAGTGTGCCGGCTCTACAACGTGTGGCAGGAGCGAGAGGTCGATGGTGTGAAGAAGATGGGCGTGCGTCGATCGACCTTCGTCATCGACAAGCAGGGCAAGATCCGCCACGCCGTCTACGATGTGACACCCCGCGGCCATGCGGCCGCAATTTTCGAACTGGTCAAGGAACTGGAACCCCAGAATGCAAAACGAAATCGTCAAAAATAGCATCGTCACGCTGCAATACACCGTGCGTGACCCCGAAGGCGCGGTCATCGACGACGGCCAGCACCCGCTGGTGTATCTGCACGGCGGCTATGACGGCATTTTTCCGAAGCTGGAAGAGGCGCTGCACGGCAAGAAGGTCGGCGACAAGCTCGAGCTCAAGCTGCAGCCCGATGA
>QXGG01309925.1_pt1 | contig 10038 bp, 10 predicted proteins | sample 1982491 | NCBI WGS metagenome assembly QXGG01 (sample SAMN09924614, study PRJNA488089) | Wastewater metagenome, whole genome shotgun sequencing project. | isolation source: South African research farm wastewater | place: South Africa: Irene, Agricultural Research Council, Animal Production... | reverse complement strand
CGGTCAGCCGGGACCGCGGGCAGCATGTCCAGCGTGGTCTGCAAAGACACCTCAAAGGTCTTCAGGTTGCGGTTGTTGATGCCCACCAAGCGGGTTTTCAACTTCAGCGCGCGATCCAGTTCGGTGCGGTCATGCACTTCCACCAGCACCGCCATGCCCAGGCTGCGGGCCACCGCCTCCATTTCGGCCATTTGTGCGTCGTTCAGGCAAGCGGCAATGAGCAAAATGGCATCAGCCCCCATCGCCCGGGCCTCATACACCTGGTACGCATCGATCATGAAATCCTTGCGCAGCACAGGCAAGTCGCAGCTGGCACGGGCTTGCTTCAGAAAATCCACACTGCCCTGGAAAAACTGCTTGTCCGTCAAGACCGACAAGCAAGCGGCTCCGTGCTCGGCATAGCTTTGTGCGATGTCGGCCGGGATGAACTCCTGTCGCAAAACCCCTTTGGACGGACTGGCCTTCTTGATCTCAGCAATCACGGCCGCCTGACCCGCTGCGATTTTGGCGCGCAAGGCGCCTTCAAAGTCGCGCGTCAGCACACGGCTTTCGGCATCGGCCCGCATCACGGCCAAAGGTTTTTTGGCCAAGGCCGCAGCGACTTCTTCGCGTTTGACCGCGACAATTTTGTCGAGGATGTCACTCATGGTTTTTTTCCTGTTCGGGCTCGGTGGCGCCGTTTTTCAAAATTCGAACAAAGATGCGGTGCATCAGCCATGCGACCGGCACAAACAAAGCCGAGATGCCCCCAGATATCCAGGCAGCTTCGTCACGCCACACAGCTCAAACCACCTTCTGACCAAAGGCCACGAACTGCGCCAGCTTGGCTTTGGCCGCACCCGACTCGATGGCCACACGCGCACGCGCCAAGCCATCGGCAATGCTGCTGGCCACATTGGCCGCATACAAGGCTGCGCCCGCATTGATCATGACAATGTCCCGCGCCGCACAGGGTTCATTGTCCAGCACGCCACGCAACATGGCCATGGATTGCTCGGGTGTGTCCACTCTCAAAGCCCGGTTGCTGGCCATGGTCAGGCCAAAGTCTTCCGGGTGGATTTCATATTCGGTGATCTGCCCGTTTTTGAGCTCGCCCACCAAGGTGGCCGCACCCAGGCTGATTTCGTCCATGCCGTCGCGCCCGTACACCACCACCGCGTGCTCGGCCCCCAGGCGTTGCAAGGCACGCACCTGAATGCCCACCAGGTCGGAGTGGAACACGCCCATCAAAATATTCGGGGCACTGGCCGGGTTGGTCAAAGGACCCAAAATGTTGAACATCGTGCGCACCCCCAGCTCCTTGCGCACCGGGGCCACATTTTTCATGGCCGGATGGTGGTTGGGTGCGAACATGAAGCCGATGCCCACCTCTTCGATCGAGCGCGCGATCTGCTCGGGCGACAGGTGGATGTTGCCACCCAAGGCTTCGACCACGTCGGCGCTGCCCGATTTGCTGCTGACACTGCGACCACCGTGCTTGGCGGTTTTGGCCCCGGCGGCTGCGGCCACAAACATGGCGCAGGTCGAGATGTTGAAGGTGTGGGCCCCATCGCCCCCCGTGCCCACAATGTCCACCAGGTGTGTAGCGTCGGCCACATGCACCTTGGTGGAGAACTCGCGCATCACTTGCGCGGCGGCGGTGATCTCGCCAATGGTTTCCTTTTTCACGCGCAAGCCTGTGACCAGCGCTGCGGTCATGACGGGCGACAGCTCACCATTCATGATCATGCGCATGAGGTGGAGCATCTCGTCGTGAAAAATCTCGCGGTGCTCGATGGTGCGTTGCAGCGCTTCCTGAGGGGTGATGGGCATGGTGGGTTTCCTCTCGGAGGGTGGGATTCGTTGAAAATTCAGTGCGATGGCGCATCGGTCAAGGCGAGCTTCAGACCAAAGCCGATGAACAGCAAGCCCGCCAGCCGATCCAGGTGGCGCATGCCACGCTGCAGCCAGTGGGCCCGGCGACTCAACCAGGCAGCGGCCAAAGCCCAAGCCATGCACACCAGCAGACTGTTCAGATTGAACAAGCAGCCCAGAAGCACAAAGGACCAGGCCGGATCAGCCGCCTGAGCCGGGATGAATTGCGGCACAAAAGCCAGGAAAAACAGCGCCACTTTGGGGTTCAGCGCGTTGGTTGCGAAAGCGCCGAAGAACACCGCATGCAAACGGGTGACTTCATCAGGCGGGGATTCTCTCGGAAGGTTTGCCATCGCCTGAGGTGTGCACCACAACAAACGCGCGCCCATCCACAGCAGGTAGGCCGCACCAACCCACTTGATCAGGTTGAACGCGTCTGCAGAAGTGGCCAATACAGCCCCCAGCCCCAAAGCGGCTGCAGCCACATGCACGAAACACCCCGCCGTGATGCCCCAGGCCGCCACAAGACCCCGCCGCACGCCACCGCGCAGCGACTGGTTGACGATGTAGAGCACATCCGGTCCGGGCGTGAGGTTGAGCAGCACACCGGCCAGCATGAACATCCAAAGTTGGGACGCGTCGGGCATGGCTTCAGTAAACGCCTGTTCGGGTGGACGCCGAGCTGGTGTGTGCGGATGCGTTCGCCATGAAGCGCCGGATGCAGTCGATGGCGTGGTCGATGCCCGCTGCATTCACGTTCAAATGCGTCACAAAGCGCAGGCCGATCAAGCCTGTGGCCAAAACACCCTGGGTCTTCAAATCATCGAGCAGCGCCGGGCCATGTCCATCGGCCACATCCACAAACACGATGTTGGTTTGCGCCGAGCGGACACTCAGGCCCGGCACGCCTTGCAGGCCTTGGGCCAGCCGCTGAGCCAAGGCATGGTCATCGGCCAAACGCTGAACATGGTGGTCCAGCGCATGCAAGGCCGCCGCAGCCAGAATGCCGGACTGACGCAAGCCGCCGCCCAACACCTTGCGCCAGCGCAACGCCTTGGCGATCAGTTCACGCGAACCACACAAAGCCGAGCCCACAGGTGCGCCCAAGCCCTTGCTGAAACACACCGAGACGCTGTCAAAGTGGTCCACGATGCGCCGCACGCTGGCCATGACCGGCCCGCCTTCGGCTTGCGCCACGGCCGCATTGAACAAGCGGGCACCGTCCAGATGCACCGCCAGACCGTGCTGACGGGCCAAGCCTGTGGCTTGCGCCAGATAAGCCTGCGACATGGGGTGGCCGTTCCAGGTGTTTTCCAGCGCCAGCAAGCGTGTGCGTGCAAAGTGGCAGTCGATCGGTTTGATGGCCGCCGCGATGTCGGTCAGCGCCATTTCACCTGAAGCGTTTTGCGCCAGCGGTTGCGGCTGGATGCTGCCCAGCACGGCCGCGCCACCGCCTTCGTAGCGGTAGGTGTGCGCATTTTGACCGACGATGTACTCGTCGCCCCGCTCACAATGCGCCATCAGGGCGCACAGGTTGCTTTGTGTGCCAGAAGGCATGAACAGCGCCGCCTCTTTGCCGGTGATCTGCGCGATGCGCTCTTGCAAAGCGTTGACCGTGGGGTCATCGCCAAACACGTCGTCACCCACAGGCGCACTCAGCATGGCCTCGCGCATGGCTGCGGTGGGCTGCGTGACGGTGTCGCTGCGCAGGTCGATGGTCATGGCCGCTCCAGGAAATTCTTGAGCATGGCGTGGCCGTGCTCGGTGAGGATGGATTCGGGGTGGAACTGCACGCCCTCGATGTCCAACTCGGTGTGGCGCACGCCCATGATTTCGCCGTCGTCTGTCCAGGCCGTGACTTTGAGGCAAGGCGGGCAAGTGGCCTGCTCAATGGCCAGGGAGTGGTAACGGTTGACCGTGAACTGCTGGGGCAAGCCCGCGAAAACGCCCTCTTGCGTGGTGGTGATGACACTGGTCTTCCCGTGCATCAATTCCTGCGCCCGAACAATCTGGCCGCCAAAAGCGGCGCCAATGCTCTGGTGACCCAGGCAAACCCCCAAAATGGGCAGCTTGCCTGCGAAGTGCTGGATCGCCGCCACCGAAATACCCGCCTCGGCAGGCGAACACGGCCCGGGCGAGATCACCAAACGGTCAGGCTGGCGTGCCGCAATGCCTTCGAGCGTGATTTCGTCGTTGCGAAAGACCTCGACTTCCGCGCCCAGTTCACCAAAGTACTGCACGATGTTGAAGGTGAACGAGTCGTAGTTGTCGACCATCAGGAGTTTGATTTTTTTCGCCATGATCACTCCAAGCCCTCTTCGACCAATTCACTGGCCCGCAGCAAGGCACGCGCCTTGTGCTCGGTTTCTCGCCATTCCATTTCGGGCACCGAATCGGCCACCACGCCAGCAGCAGCCTGCACATACAGCGTCTGGTCCTTGATGACGGCGGTGCGGATCGCAATCGCCACATCCATGTCGCCCGCATAGCTGATGTAACCACACGCGCCGCCATAGATGCCGCGCTTGACGGGCTCGAACTGGTCGATCAGTTCCATGGCGTGCACCTTGGGCGCGCCCGTCAAGGTGCCCGCCGGGAAAGTGGCTTTGAGCACATCCATGTTGGTCATGCCTTCATTGAGAACACCCTCGACGTTGCTCACGATGTGCATGACATGGCTGTACCGCTCCACCACAAAGGCCTCGGTCACCTTGACCGAACCGATCTGGGCAATGCGGCCAATGTCGTTGCGGGCCAGGTCGATCAACATCACATGCTCGGCCCGCTCTTTGGGGTCGTTGATCAGTTCCAGCTCGGCGGCCTTGTCTTTCTCGGGTGTGGCACCCCGGGGGCGTGTGCCCGCCAAGGGGCGAATGATGACCTTGGCGCCTTCTTCGGTTTGTTCCTGGCGCACCAGAATCTCGGGGCTGGCCCCGACGACATGGAAGTCCCCGAAGTTGTAGAAATACATGTAGGGGCTGGGGTTGAGCGAACGCAACGCCCGGTACAGGGACAGTGGGCTTTCTGTGTAGCGCTTTTTGATGCGCTGACCCACCTGCACCTGCATGAAGTCGCCACCTGCAATCAGTTCCTTGGCCTTTTCCACAGCTGCGATGTAATCGGCCTTGGCGAAATCCCGCTCGGCCGGGTAAGACTGGGTGGGTTTGACGACCGGGGCACTGACCGAGTACTTGAGCTGCTCTTTCAGGTCACGCAGGCGCTTTTTCGCCCCCACATAGGCCTCGGGCGTGGCCGGGTCGGCGTACACGATCAGGTACAGCTTGCCCGACAGGTTGTCGATGACGGCCAGCTCTTCGCATTGCAGCAGCAAAATATCGGGCGTACCCAGGGTGTCGGGCGGGCAGGATTTTTCGAGCTTTTTCTCGATGTAACGCACCGCGTCATAGCCGAAATAACCTGCCAAACCGCCGCAGAACCGGGGCAGACCCGGGCGCAAGGCGACCTTGAACCGCTTTTGGTACTGCTCGATGAAGTCCAACGGATTGCCTGTCGCACTCTCGATCACCGCGCCATCGCGCACCACCTCGGTCTTGGCCTCGGCACCAAAACCGCTGGCACGCAGCAAGGTGCGTGCGGGCAGGCCAATGAAGCTGTAGCGACCAAAACGCTCACCGCCCACCACCGATTCGAGCAAGAAGCTGTATTTGCCGTTGTCTTTGGTGTGGGCCAGCTTCAAATAGAGCGAGAGAGGGGTTTCCAGGTCCGCAAAGGCCTCCAGCATGAGGGGAATGCGGTTGTAGCCTTGGCTGGCCAGGCTTTTGAATTCAAGTTCGGTGATCACGGGCAAGAGCCTCCAAAGCGCTCAGCGACCTCGGGCGAGGTGCTTTTCATTCATCCAGGTGCCCAGTCATGGTGCGCATGAAGCCGGGCGCGGGTGGCGGGCAAAGCCGCACGGTCGAGAGTGTCAGGCTGGCTGACGCCAGGGCCAGGCTCCCCGGCCTGCCGCAAGGGAATGGCTCGGCAGGCTGGCTGCGCAGGATTCGATGAGGATGAAGCACATGATCTTGGCTAGTGTAGCAAAGCTGCCAGCCGCCTTGCAGAGGGCTGCTCGGCTTCGACTGACGCATCACCCCGCAAGGGCCTGACGCATTTGGTTCACCACCGCTTTGTAGTCTGGTTTGCCAAAGATGGCGCTGCCCGCCACAAAGGTGTCGGCGCCGGCATCCGCCACCCGGCGAATGTTCTCGGCCTTGATGCCCCCATCCACTTCCAGACGGATGTCGCGGCCAGTAGCGTCGATGCGCCGACGCACCTGCTCGATCTTGCGCAAGGCTGAATCAATGAAGCTTTGACCACCAAAGCCGGGGTTGACGCTCATGATCAGGATCAAATCGATCTCATCGATGGTCCAATCCAGCGCATCCAATGGCTCTGCCGGGTTGAACACCAAGCCCGCCTTGACGCCCTTGCTTTTGATCGCCTGGATGCTCCGGTGCACATGGCCACTGGCATCGGGATGAAAGCTGATCAGATCGGCACCGGCTTCAGCAAACGAAGCCGCCAAGGCATCCACCGGCGAAATCATCAAGTGCACATCGATCGGCACCGCCACGCCTGCTGCCGTTTTGGCATGCGGCTTGAGGGCTTGGCAAATCATCGGACCAAACGTGAGGTTCGGCACGTAATGGTTGTCCATCACGTCAAAGTGGATCCAGTCAGCGCCAGCGTCGATGACGCTTTTGACTTCTTCGCCCAAGCGTGCGAAATCAGCCGAGAGGATGGAAGGGGCAATTCGGTAAGTCATCGTCATGCCCGAATTGTCGCAGTTAACATGATGGTATGTCTGCCTACAAAGTTCAAATCGATGTGCTGCCCCAATACGTGGCCGACCAAAGCAACCCGCTGCAGGATGTGTTCGCGTTTGCCTACACCGTGACGGTGACCAACACCGGCACAGTCCCTGCACAGTTGATCTCTCGCCACTGGATCATTCAGGACGAACGCGGTCATACCGACGAAGTCAAAGGCCTTGGCGTGGTGGGTCAGCAACCCCTGTTGCGTCCTGGCGAATCTTTCCAGTACACCAGTGGCTGTCGGCTGAGAGCACCCAGCGGCACCATGCAGGGCAGCTACTTTTTTGTCGCCGAAGATGGCCATCGCTTTGACGCCCCCATCACCACTTTTGTCCTTGAATCTTCCGGCTCCGGGACCACGGGGCGCACACTCCACTGAGGTCTGCACCGAAGCACTTGCGGTTAAGCTCTGGGCATGGGCGAATTTGACCTGATTGAACGTTTTTTCAAACGACCACCGCGACGGGCCGACGTCGGTGTCGGTGACGACTGCGCCATCTGGAGCCCTCGTGCTGGCCATCAAATCGCCTTCTCCGCCGACATGCTGGTCGAAGGTCGTCATTTTTTATCCACGGTTCAACCACGACGCCTGGGCCACAAGGCCCTGGCTGTGAACCTGAGCGATCTGGCCGCTTGCGGGGCCACACCCCAAGCCTTTTTGCTGTCCTTGGCCTTGCCTCGTGCGGATGAAGCATGGCTTTCGGGATTTTCTGAAGGTCTTTTGACCTTGGCCGAAGCCCATGGCTGCGAACTGATCGGTGGCGACACCACACAAGGGCCTCTGAACATCGCCATCACCGTGATGGGCGAAGTGCCTCAGGGCCAGTCCATTTTGCGCAGTGGGGCACGGCCCGGTGACGACTTGTATGTCAGTGGCCACCTGGGCGATGCGCGTCTGGCGCTGGAGGCCTTTCGCGGCCACATCAGCCTGCCGCAGACCGTGCTGGATGTGGCCAGGCTGCGCATGGAAACTCCCACGCCCCGTGTTGCGCTGGGTCAAGCCCTGCGCGGCATTGCCCATGCCATGGCCGATATCAGCGATGGTTTGCTGGGCGACTTGGGCCACATCCTGAAGGCCAGCGACGTAGGCGCCGAAATTGAATTGGCCACGACAACCGACTTGATGGCGGTGTCGGATCAATGGGCCTGCCCTGCGGAGCTGGCCATGACCTGCGTGCTGTCCGGTGGCGATGATTACGAGCTGGTTTTCACCGCACCCGTAGCCGCCGCCACCCAGGTTCAGGCGGCAGCCGCGACCTCGGGTACACGCGTGACGCGCATTGGCCGCATCACACAAGGCCCTCTGCTGGTTTTGCGCGATGCCCATGGCCATGCAGTGGATGCGCAGTTTCGGTCCTTTGATCACTTTGCATGAGCATGCAGCGCCCTTCCGATTCAGTCACTGTGCGCAGCCCTGTCAGGCCTTCTGCGGCCTTCATGTTGTCACATCCTGCCCATGCCATGGCTTTAGGGCTCGGCTCCGGGCTCTCGCCCAAAGCACCGGGCACAGTGGGCAGCCTGTGGGGCTGGGCATCCTGGCTGGTCATTCAACATTATCTGTCTTGGCCTGCGCAAGCCCTGCTGATCGCAGCTGCGGTGCTCGTGGGCTGGTGGGCCTGCACCGTCACCGCGCGCCACATGGGCATCAGCGACCCCGGCGCCATTGTGTGGGACGAGATCATCGCCATGTGGCTGATTTTCTACCTCATCATGCCTACAGGCTTTTGGGGACAATTGAGCGCCTTCGCCTTGTTTCGTTTTTTTGATGCCGCCAAACCGGGTCCCGTCGCCTGGGCTGACCAGCTCTTCAAGGGCTTCGGCTGGCGCGGTGGCTGGGGCATCCTCTGGGATGACCTGGTAGCCGCTTTTTGCACCTTGCTGGTGATTGCTTTGTGGAGATGGTTCTGATGTCCTCTGTCATTGTCGAACTGGCCCAGCGATTAACAGCCTTGAACTGGATGATGTCCACGGCCGAAAGCTGCACCGGCGGCATGATTGCAGCGCGGTGTACCGATCTGGCAGGCTCCAGTGCGTGGTTTGAGCGGGGCTTTGTCACCTATGCCAACGAAGCCAAAGCGCAAATGCTCGGGGTACCGATGGACTTGATCACGGCCCATGGTGCCGTCAGTGAACCTGTGGCTCGCGCCATGGCCCTGGGTGCTGTTTACCAATCGCAAGGACAGGTTTCGGTGGCAGTAACAGGTGTAGCAGGCCCTACGGGTGGCAGCCCGGAAAAACCCGTGGGCACCGTTTGGCTGGCCTGGTGCATTCAGGGGGTGGTCAGCGCACAACTGCTGCATTTTGAGGGCGACCGCAACCAGATCAGATTGGCGACCACAGCGCATGCTCTGCAAGGTTTGCTGGCGCGTTTACCTGCATGAATAAGTTGCCCAAAACCGTTGTGAGACGTCTGTGCCAATGACCCGTCCTGAATTAGGTTGACACCTTGGACGATGACTCAAGCCGACAAATGTCGGCCAACGACGCCCGATGCACCGCATCGGGCGTTTGCATTTTCAGCGATCAATGTGGGCGCTCGCCGTTATAGATCTGCACTGACTCTCGCACCATCCGTCGCGCTTGCTCCAGATCAGCTGGGCGCTGTAACAGCAACTCGCCTTTGAGTATGCCGTTGACCCGCTCGGCCAGCGCATTTTGGTAACAGTCGTAGCCATCGGTCATCGAGCACAGCAGGCCGTGGCGCTGATGAATCGCTTGGTAATGGTTCGAGCAGTACTGGATACCCCGATCTGAGTGATGCACCAGGCGTTGATCGCTTTGGCGTGTGCGCAAGGCCATCTTCAAGGCTTGTGCCACCGGCTCGGTTTGCAAGCTGTCGTGCACATGCCAGCCCACGATCTTGCGCGAATAGGCATCAGTGACCAAACTCAAGTAAACGAACTTGTCGTTCGTGGGCAGGTACGTGATGTCAGCCACCCACACCTGTTCGCTGGCTGTAGCGCGCAGTTGCTGTTCCCCAGCCTTGAGCAGGTTCGGGTGGCGGCGAAACCGGTGATGGCTGTCAGTGGTCTTGTGATACGCCCGCCTCTGCGGCACCAGCATGCCAGCGTTGCGCAGCACATCAAACATCGCATCGCGCCCCAGTTCAATGCCCGCCTGCGCCAGAGGCTCACGCAGCACATGGTGCAGCTTGCGTGTGCCCAGCCGGGGCTGCCTGACACGCCAATCTCGCACCAACCTCACCACCGCCTGGCTTCGACTCTCACGCTGGGCGTGACGCTGCTGGCCCTGATAGAAAGCCTGGCGACTCACCCCCATATGGCGGCAAGCCCTCTTCACACTCAGCCCTTGGACGAGTTGCTGAGAGAGGACTTGCCCAAAGGCTTTTTTACGACGCGCACCCCATAGT
>QXGG01327359.1_pt1 | contig 10045 bp, 9 predicted proteins | sample 1982491 | NCBI WGS metagenome assembly QXGG01 (sample SAMN09924614, study PRJNA488089) | Wastewater metagenome, whole genome shotgun sequencing project. | isolation source: South African research farm wastewater | place: South Africa: Irene, Agricultural Research Council, Animal Production Institute... | reverse complement strand
CTTGAGTGTCTGGATGCTGCTGGCCGAAACCGCATCGGGGCGCTCGGTGAGCTCAATGCTGAATTGCACGATGGCTTTTTCGCGATCGGTCGTGCCAGCGGTGTGCGGGTCCTCAAACACCTGTTTGATGGTGTCGTTGCGCTTGGCCAGTTGCTCAAAGCGCTGGGCATGAACAGAGGCACAGTACACACAGCCATTGATGCGTGACACCACCGCCGTTGACAGCTCACGCTCGGCACGCGGCATCCCGCCTGGGGCATACATGATGGCATTGAAAGCTGCAGAGCGCTGGCGCAGGATCTCAGGTTGGTGTGCCAGAAACAGGTAGTAATCCGACTCCTTGGCCTTGGGGTGGCTTTCCTCCAGGATGGCAATCTGTTCGGGCGTGGCTTTGTTGAGCTTGACCACGTCGAGCCAGGCTTTCCAGTCCAGCGATTCGTTGGTGAAACCCTTGATGCGGATGACCTCACTCATTGCTGTGCTCCCCATGCATTCATGGCTTTCAATCCAGCTGCCACACGGACCTGATATGAGACAAAGGCGATCAGCTGCGCAAGCGCGGTGATCTGGGGTGTCGTCAGTCCCGATGCCTGGAGTGTCAACAACGCTTGCTTGTCCGCCTTGACAGGGTCTGTGATCAGGGTATGCGTGAACGTCAGGATTTGCCTGAGCCTGTCATTGTCAATGGATGCAAGCTTGGATTGGCTGACAGCATCGATCAATTGGTCAGAGACCTGGCGTGCCTTGAGCCGCTGGGTGTATTCGCGGGCCAATTCGCTGGCAGGTGTCAGTGATGAAGCCAGCAGGGCGACCAGCAGGCGATCCTCGATGGAAAGACCCTCGATGGGGGCGCCGAGCAGGAGATCTTCACTGGCTTGTGTCGCGTCGACCACTTTGACGCGCTGATGGCGTGCGTCATAGGCAACAGAACCAGGTGCGAGGCCAAGTACACGATCCAGCGTATCGGGTTGGGGAGGGGTGGGATCAGGGTTGGACATTGCTTTTTCCAGGAAAAATTGGTGTTGAGCTTGATCAGTCAAATATTCGGTTGTTTTGGGTGGCCGTGTGAGGTGCTTCAGGCAACGTTCAGGTGACTTGCACGCCAGATGCAGGAGTCGGCGCCGGCGTCCACTCATCACCCAACAGCTCAGGATCAGCGTATGTCTTGAGATTTTCAAAATGCCCCTCAACATCCTCCCGATACAACAGGCTGACCATGCCTTGCGCCAGACGTTTGGCGCCGTCGCTGATGGCCGGGATGTCGCCAGACACAGTGCCGTGCGTGAGCGCTGCCGGGTAGCAAAACACATGCACCCGTGAGATCCCCGGACATTGGCCAGGGTGCTTCTCCTGCAGCTCAAACACGGGGCCGAGATCGGGCGAGTCGGCAAGCTCCTGGTCCTCTTGACCGGGTTCTGGCTGGTAGCGGTCTTTCCAGGCTCTGTGGTGTTCGGCAAGGATCCTGTACTCAGGCCGGGCATACCAGTCGATCTTGAAGCCGGTGGCAAAAATCAGAAAGTCGAGCTCAAACATGCCCTTGGTGGTGCGAACGCTCAGGCTGTCATCGTCATTGACTTCAATGTCCTCGATGGCGCATCCCACGTTGAATCGGGCATTGGGAAATTTCGATACCCTAAGCGTGCTGCCGCGTGGCGGAGGCACCTGCTGGGCGTTGATGTAGTGGCGAATGCGCCATTTCCATTCGTCAGGCAGGTCAAGGTGACCGTGGGTGAGGCCAGGGTTGCCAGCACCCTTGGATTTATTGATGCGTGGGATGTCGGCACGACGGATCAGCATGTCAACACTTTTCGCCCCGCACTCCAGAGCCGTGGCGGCGCTGTCCATCGACGACGCACCCGCGCCGATCACTCCGACACGCTTGCCGGCCAGAGACATATAGTCCAACGCGTCCGAGGAGTGCGCTCGCAAGTGTGCCGGGATCTTGGATGCAAATGCGGGCAAGGTCGGCCCGCCCAAGCCATCGCGTCCAGAGGCAATCACAAGGCGTCTGGCCAACACGCGCTCTTCTCCCTTTGGACTGCGAACAATCAGCTCCACGACGCCATCCGAGCGAGGCGTGACGCTTTCCACGCTGTGCTCGTTGCGGATGTCGAGGTTGGTGACCTTGCGATACCAGCGCAGATAGTCCATCCACTGGGTACGTGGGATCTTGTCCAACGCAGCCCACGCCTCCAGGCCAAACTGTGCCTCAAACCAAGCACGGAAGGTCAGTGCAGGCAATCCCAGCGCGGGACCAGTCAGTTGCTTGGGTGAGCGTAGCGTCTCCATCCGTGCAGTCGTCAACCATGGGCCCTCCTCACCCGGGGGCGCACGGTCATAGAGGACCGGTGCCAGGCCAAGGTGACTCAGTGCCGTCCCAACGGTCAGTCCCGCCATGCCTGCACCGATGATCGCGACGTCGATCACACGCTGTCCATCGATTGTTTTTTGAATCATCCAGGGCTTGGCAGGAAGCTCAAGCCAAGCCAGGTCCTGCCTGAGCCTGGCTTCGAGGGCATTAAGTCCGTTTGGAAGTGTGACGTGCATCTTCAGGCTTACGATAAAAAGTCATGTAAACCTGATTGTGTATGACTGCCCGCTATAAAGGCAAATCATTCTTTCTTATTTGTAAATTCATTTTCCAGGCACTTGATTGGTGTACCAGTCAGCAATCTGCTTGGGTAGCATGAAGCAAACACCAGGTGTGCTGATCAACAGATCCAGCATGGCTTCAAACTCGCCAAACCGATGCGGCACCCCCATCAAGTGGGGATGCAGTCCCAATCCCAAGATCCTGGGGTGCGTATGCGACTCACGACGGAACAGCTCGACGGTGCGGGTCAAGCGATCGAGGAATTGCCCGGTGGCGTGCTTTTCAATCGCGTAAATGATTGAGTCGTTGAGCTCCAGGTTGTAGGGCATGCTCAGCAGTGGTCCGTGCTTGGTGGTCATCCAATTGGGCACATCGTCAATGACCCAGTCAAACACATACTCGATGCCAGCAGCCTTGAGCAGGTCAGGGCTGTCGTAGCTCTCGCGCAGGCCGGGGCTCAACCATCCGGTCGGACGGGTGCCCGTAAAGCCTTGCAGCTTGTTCAGGCTGCCGCTGATGACCTCTTCTTCGGAGCCAGCGTGGTTGACCGCTTTCTGGTGCATGCCATGGCCGATGAACTCCCAGCCTGCGTCACGCATCGCTTCGCCTGCGCCAGGGTAGGCATCCAGCACGCTCGCATTGATGCTGGTGGAGGCAGGAAGTCCGCGCGACTGAATGGCCTCAATCATGCGGGGCAGGCCACATCGCATGCCATAGTCTGCCCAGCTGAAGTTGGGGACGTCAGGAATGGTTTCCTTGCCGTGGGGCGGGGTGATGATCGTGCGAGGCATGGAGGCATCGAAGCTCCAGTTTTCCACATTCACCACCAGGTGAACGATGATCGAGCCCTTGTCGTGAGGCTTGAGTTTGGGACCTGCTTTGGAGAATCGGTAGGGAATGCGTGGGTTCGCCATCTGTTGCTCCGGGATCAGTGTCGGATTTGCGTGAGGATTTCGCGCTTGAGTTTGTTGAACACCTCGGAAGTGGTGTCTTCAATGGTTCGGGGTCGTGCAAGTGGCACCGTGATTTTCTGGGCGATCCGTCCTGGGCGCGCAGACATCACATAAATGGTGTCTGCCAGGAAAATCGCCTCATCGATGTCGTGTGTCACAAAAATGATGGTGGGTTTGAGCTTTTGCCAGACAGACAGCAAGAGCTCCTGCATCGTCAAGCGTGTCTGCGCATCCAGCGCGCCAAACGGCTCGTCCATCAGCAACACCCTCGACCCCAGCGTGAGGATGCGCGCGATCCCCACTCGCTGGCGCATGCCGCCCGACAGCTGAACTGGCAGGTGTTGCGTGAAGTCAGAGAGGCCGACGATCTTGATCATCTCGCGTGCCTTGTCCTCGTACTCGGACTTGGGCAGGCCTTGGGTTTTGGGGCCAAAGACAACGTTTTCCCAAACGGTCAGCCATGGGAAAAGCGCCGCCTCCTGAAACACGACGCCACGGTCTGGTCCGGGTGCGGTGTGGGTCGCACCGTGAACCAGCAGTTCACCAGTGGTAGGTTGCTCAAAGCTGGCGATCAGGTTGAGCAGCGTGGACTTGCCGCAGCCTGAGGGCCCAAGCAGCGCCACGAATTCACCATCCGGCACCTGGAGGTCGACGTCCACGAGCGCCTGCACAGGCGGCTCACCAGGGTAGATCTTGTTGAGTTTACTGATGTTGATGGCTGACATGACGTACTCAATGATTCTGCAGGAAGCGCCACTTGAGCATGAAGCGCTCGAGGGCAACGATCAATCGGTCGCTTGCATAGCCCATCAGGCCAATCGAGACCATGTCGGCCAGCACGATATCCATGCGGCCAACGTAATAGGCGTCCCACAGGACATAGCCCAGGCCAGACTTGACTGCGACCATCTCAGACACAATCACGGCCGTCCAAGAGATCCCCAGGCCAATGCGCAACCCGGTAAAGACGTTGGGAAGAGCGGCCGGAAACACGACGCGGCGCAGCAACTGTTTGCGGCTCGATCCCATCATGAGTGCTGCTCGGATCAGATTGCGGTCCACATCACGGGCGCCCTGCGTGGTGTTGACCACGATGGCATAAAAGCCGCCCAGGAAAATCAGAAAAATGGATCCCATGTCACGGATGCCAAAAATGGCGATCGAGAAAGGGAGCCATGCGGTGATCGGGATTGGGCGCAAGCTCTGGATAAAGGGATCCATGATCTGCGCGACTAGCTTGCTCCAGCCAATCAACAGGCCGAGCGGCACGCCGATGAGGGCAGCCAGGAGAAATCCCTGGACCACCCGCATGGCGGAGTAATGCACGTTGGAGAGCCACGTGCCTTTGTAGGGGTTGAGCCCCATGCCCGCCTGGCCAAAAATCCATTCGTGCCAGCCCTGCAAGACCGCAAGCGGGGTGGGGAGAATGCCGGCCATGTTGGGCATGCTTCCTGCAATTTGCCAGACGATGATGACCGCCACGGGGACGATCAATCCATTGATGGCTTGCCTGAATCGGGACATCCGGGGCTCCTGTCAAGCTGGGTTGATGCTCGTGTGGCTGGATTACTTCTTGAGCTCGATGACGAGTGAGTCGTCATAGAGTGCGGCAGCTTCCTTGGCGACATCTTTATTGATCACGCCCTGCTTGTAGGCGGCTTCGGCCAGGCGTTGGACCTGGTCCTTGGTCAGCACGCCACCGAGCTTGATCACTTCAACGGACGCTTTGGTCGTATTCATCGGTAGGCCGGTGTACTTGGCGTAGACGTCTGCAAATGCGGCAGGATCCTTGGCAAGCTGTTGTTCAGCGTTCAGGTAGGCCCAAAGGAAGCGCTTGATGGCCTCACGCTTGTTGGCCATGGCTTGGCCAGACGCAGCGATCAGGCCCAGCTCGGCGCCGACAGCCTTGGACTGGCTGTACTCGAGGTTTTTGGCAAAGTAGGCCATGCCTTCAGAGACGGCTTGAGTCTCAAAGGGCTCCCACAGCACCATGGCATCAATGTCGCCACGCTGCATGGCTTGCAGGAAAGCCGTGCCACCGCCCTGGACGTTGACTGGCGTGAAGCTGTTGTAGGGGATGTTTTTCTCCACCAAGGTCATGGCGAACTGAAACCAGACGGCGGATCCTGGAGCGATAGCGATTTTCTTGCCAGCGATGTCTTTCCAGTCATTGATCTTGACGTCCTTGCGCACCACCAGATATTTGGGGGAGCTGGCCACGCCGGTCAGGCCGATCAGGTTTTTGCTGCCTTGAGAGGCCGCGATTGCCAGGTCACCCGGACCAACTGCAGAGATGTCGATGGAGTTCGACAGCAGGGCGGTGCGGGCGTCTGCATAGCGGACAAAGTCAGAGCGCTTGACCTCCACGTTCATTTTCTTGAGCTCATCCTCGATCATCATCAGGGGCGAGAGATGGCCAACCTTCACGTAGCCTACATTGAGTGTGACTTTCTGTGGCAAGGGTGCTGGAGCAGGCCCCAGGGTTTGAGCGGAGACAGATACGGCAGTGCACGCAAACAGCGCGGCAGACAACATCTTGAAGAGTTTCACGAGGATGCTCCTGATTGTGATGGTGGTGCGAAGTTCAATGAATGGTGGTCTAGCGGTAAAGACGCTGCTGTTGTGAATCAATGCCCCTTGAATTCCGGGGTTCTTTTCTCAGCGAAGGCACGGCGGCCCTCCTGGTAATCCTTGCTGGTAAAACAACCCATGACGGCATCGCTGACATCCTGGGCGGAGGGTGCGTGCTCACCGCCATACAGGGACTGCAGCCCGAGCTTGGCCGCACGCAGCGTCAGGGGGGCGTTGTCACTCACGAGTTGCGCCTGCTCAAGTGCATAGGCAAATACGTCATCATGAGAGGAGTGAATCAGTCCGATGTGTTCGGCCTCTTTGGCGTCATACACCTTGGCGGTAAACAGCATTTCGGTTGCTCTGGCAATTCCCACAATCGACTGCATGCGCTTGATGTCCGGCAGACCATAGCCTAGGCCAAGCCGCCCGGCAGGCATCCGGAACTTTGCATGGCGAGAGGCATAACGCAAATCGCATGCCAGCATGATGCCCAGGCCCCCACCCACACAGAAACCTGAGATCGCAGCGATCACCGGTTTCTTGCACAGCAGGACTGCAGCCTCTGCATCCTCGACGGTTTCATCGTAAATCCGTACCGACTCAGGAGAGTGACGCAGCTGGTCAAACTCCGAAATGTCAGCACCCGAGACAAATGCCTCTTGGCCTTCGCCACGCACAATGATGACGCGTGCCGCACTGTTTTGTTCCAGCGCTTGGATGGATGACTTCAGGTCTCTCCACATCTGCAAGCTCATGGCGTTGCGCTTGGCGACGTTGTCGATGGTCAACGTGGCGATACCCTTTTGAATATCGGTACGGATCGAGCCCATCTCACACCACCTTGTTATCGCGGAAGGACTGGATCTCGGCGCTGGTGTAGCCGAGATCGTTGAGCACCTCGTCGGTGTGCTCGCCCCACGTTGGCGCAGTTGTGACGACCTGGGCAGGTGTGCGGCTCAACACCATGGGCTGTGTGATGTAGTACATGTCTTTGTCGTAGGTATTGTCATGCAGCTTGTGTGCGACACCCAGGTGCTTGACCTGCGGATCCTCGAACATCTCTGGCACGGTGTAAACGGGACCAGCCGGCACGCCTGCCTCGTTGAGTCCGTCCACCCATTCGCGAATTGTCTTTTTGCGGAACTCGACATTCAACATGTCGGTGAGCTTTTTGCGGTTGGTAACGCGTGTTTTCTCGTTGCTGAACTCAGGCATCTGCAGCCATTCGGGCTTGTTCAGGATCTCGCACAAGCGAACCCAGTTGCCCTGACCAGATGCACCCAGGTTGAACGTACCATCGCTCGCTTCGAACAATCCCATGGGGCTGCTGGTAGGGTGGTCGTTACCCTCGGGAACGGGCACATCGTTGTCGTTCAGGTAGCGTGAGGCTTGGAAGTCCATCATGGCGATCTGCGAATGCAGCAGAGAGGTCTGTACCCACTGGCCCTTGCCCGATCGCTCGCGCTCGATCAGCGCAGTCAGGATGCCAATGGCGGAGTAGAGGCCTGCGCTCATGTCGGCCACGGCCAGGCCGGCACGGAAGGGGCCGGTTTCTTTGGTGCCTGTCACTGACATCAGGCCCCCCATGCCTTGCATGATCTGGTCAAACCCTGGTCGCTTGGAGTAGGGACCGTCTTGTCCAAATCCGGAAATGCTGGCGAGGATGATCCGTGGGTTGACCTTGGCCAGGGACTCGTAGTCCACGCCCAAGCGCTTCTTGACATCCGGGCGCCAGTTTTCCACCACCACATCCGCGGTTTTGACCAAGCGCATGAAAATGTCGAGCGCCCCTTCTTTTTTGAAATTCAGCGTCATGGACCGCTTGTTGCGGTTCAGGTTTTGAAAGTCCCCGCCGGCACGGTTGGCTGCGAACATGCCCTCATTGGGATCCACGCCCTTGGGTGGCTCGACCCGGATCACGTCTGCGCCAAAGTCTGTCAGCACGCGCACACAATTTGGACCCGCACGCACACGGGACAAATCCAGCACCTTGAAGGGAGACAGCGCAGTAGAGGCTTGAATTTTAGGCATGATGAAACTCACAGATTGTTAATGGAAGGAATGCCGTCTTGGCCAAACAAAGCTTGCTCCACGCTCAGGGCAAACTTGAGCAGGGCGAGCTCCTGATAAGGCCGGCCCACGGCCTGCACACTGATCGGAAAACCTCGATCATCCTTGCCGATGGGCATGACAAGTGCCGGCAGGCCCAAATAGTTCACAAACCCCATGTATCGGTGCAAGGACAGCAAGGACTTAGCGTCAAACTCTGGGCTCTGCTGGTAGACCTGTCTGGCCAAGGGCAAAGGCTGACCATGGGCAGGCAATAACAATACATCACAGTCAAGCATCGCGTCTTTGACAAACCGCTCCAGCAGGCGCGGCCGCAGGCGGATGGCAGACTCGTACCAGGCCACTGGCATGGAGGCGCCCAACAGGCCGAGGTCGGTCACCTGCCGATTTGCCGTTTTATCCTGCAGGCTGGCGCGATGGATTTGAGCAACCTCCCAAGCCAGCACGGTGGTGAGCAAGCGACTGGCATCCTTTTCATGGGGAAGGGTGTCGAGCACGTCCACCGCGGTATCCCCTGAGCCTAGTTGGCTCATGAAAAGCTTCAAGGTCTTGGCGATGACGGGGTGCAGCTCGTTTTCGGGAAACCAGGACTTGATGCGCAAGTGCTCAGGGGCGGGGCGCAAGAGATGGCTCTCCGCGATGACATTCAGCACTGATAGTGTGTCTAGGGCGGATCGACTGATGACTCCCACGCTGTCCAGCGAAGGCGCCAGAGCACCTACCCCCTCCAAAGGCACCAGCCCGTGCGTCGTTTTGAGCCCCATCATTCCGCAGGTAAAGGCTGGTATGCGGACAGACCCCGCTGTATCCGTGCAGAGAGATGCATACACCATCCCCGATGCCACTGCTGCACCGCTGCCACCGGATGACCCTCCCAGCGCGAGCTCACGATCAAGGGGGTTGAAGCAGGTCTGAAGCTGTACGTTTTCAGCGGTTGCGCCGCAGGCGTACTCGGTCATGAACAAGGTGCCCAGGTTGGCTGCACCGCTGCTTTCCAGCCGGGCCATGCATGGTGCGGCGCCCAACCCTGGAACTGCTCTGCCTCTGTCGTGACCTTCGCCTGGTTGGTGGTTTGGGAGGGCAAACACGTCTTTGTGTGCCAATCCAACGCCAGCCAAGGGTCCAGCGGATGACCAGTGTGGCGTCAGTGGGAGGGTCACACAACCAATCTTGGGAGCCAGCTTTTCGAAACGCCGCTCTTGCGCATTGGCGGCTTGATCCAGGCTGATCTTGCCTGAATCGAGCATATCCTTCAGTTGCGTTAGCGTATTGGGTAAATTATTCATGAGACAGCGTTTCTAGCTTGTCCAGAAAGTCCCAGCCCGCTTTGTCCACTGGCACGGAGCCACTGGATTCGAGCTCGCCTTCTGTTGGTGCGATGCGTCCCAGTCCCTTGGCAAGCCGCGCTGCGGTTTGCTCAGACACTGAAATCCCTTGAGAAAGAAGGTATGCTTGGATATCCATAAATATATTTATAGATTCCTAATTAATATATTGCAAGAGATAAAATATTCTGAATTTTGTTCAGCCTATGTCACCCAAAAAACCATCCTTCAAAAAAGCCAGCGACAGGATCCGCCAGGACGTCGAGGCGGCGATTCGCGATGGCAGCCTATTGCCGGGTGATCCCGTGGACGAGTTTGCGTTGGCGAGCCAACACGGTGTCTCACGCACACCCGTGCGCGAGGCACTGATGCTGCTGAAAGCACAGGGCTTGCTCAGCAGCCTGCCCCGTGGTGGCATGATCGTGGCAAAAATGGACTTGCAGCAGCTGTTGAGTCTGTGGGAGTTGCTGGCCGAGATGGAGGCCATCGCCGTGCGGCTTGCCTGTGAGCGCATGACCAACGAGGAGCTG
>QXGG01387210.1_pt1 | contig 10048 bp, 11 predicted proteins | sample 1982491 | NCBI WGS metagenome assembly QXGG01 (sample SAMN09924614, study PRJNA488089) | Wastewater metagenome, whole genome shotgun sequencing project. | isolation source: South African research farm wastewater | place: South Africa: Irene, Agricultural Research Council, Animal Production... | reverse complement strand
GGTCGCGTGTCCGACGCTGGTCATTCACGGCATCGACGACGAATACGGCTCGTCCGCGCATCCCACGCTGATCGCCGCACTCGGCGGCGGCACCGCGCGGCCTGCGTCGCGCTGATCACCGAATCCGCCCAGGCCTTCGTCGAGGATCGCACGGTCGACGGGCTGGAGGATGCGCGCGAGCTGTTCAAGGACCCCGGCCAGGTCGATCGGCTCAAGCGCTACCACGGCGACAAGGCGCGCTGGGTGCTCGACGCCTGGATCCAGTCCTGGCTCGCCCCGGCGTTCGCGACCTGGTCCCTGCGCCCCGTGCTGCCGCAGGTCGCGTGTCCGACGCTGGTCATTCACGGCATCGACGACGAATACGGCTCGTCCGCGCATCCCACGCTGATCGCCGAACTCGGCGGCGGCACGGCGCGGCTGGCGCTGATGCCCGATACGCGCCACGTCCCGCATCGCGAGCGCGAGGCCGAAGTGATCGCCATGGTCAAAGGCTTCGTCAGCACGCTGCCCTGAGCCGGAACCGCACCCCGCCAGCGCGTCCGCCGCTTCGCCAGCGCGCGCGCTGCGCCGCGATCCCCAGCCGAGGGCGCGCCGGCTTGCTATAACTAAGGGAACGCAGCCTGCATTCGCGCGCGCTGCAAACAAGCGGGGGAACGGATCATGGAAAACGCACTGGCTGGCAAGCGCGTCCTCATCACCCAGGCCACGGCCTTCATGGGCCCCGTGCTGTGCGAAGTCTTCGCAGAGCAGGGCGCGGAGGTGATCGCCAGCGCCGATGAGCTCGTCGAGGCCGATGCCGCCGAGCGCATCGTCCACGCGGCCGGGCACATCGACGTCCTCGTCGCCAACCTGGCCATCAAGGCCCCATCGACCGCGGCGCTCGACGTCGCCGATGCCGAATGGCGGGACGTCTTCGCCGCGCTGGTCGACCCGCTGCCGCGCCTGGTGCGCGCCGCCGCGCCAGCCATGGTCGAGCGCCGTGCGGGCAAGATCCTGCTGATGGGCAGCGCCTCCGCCCTGCGCGGCATGAAGCGCGCCTCCACCTACAGCGCCGCGCGCGGGGCGCAACTGGCCTATGTGCAGGCGATCGGCGTGGAGCTGGCGCCGCAAAACGTGCAGGTCAATGCTGTCGCGCAGAACTTCGTCGACAACCCCACCTATTTTCCCGCCGACGTCCAGGCCAACCCGCGCTTCCAGGAGCGGCTGGCGCGCGAGGTGCCGCTGGGCCGGCTGGTGTCGGCGCGCGAGGATGCGCTGTTCGCCGCCTACCTGTGCAGCAGCGCGGCGGACTGCTTCGTCGGCCAGGTGTTTCCGGTGTGTGGCGGCTGGGTGGGGCGGTAGGCGAGGCCGCTGGCCGCTGCGCTACACCGCTGCGCCGCCGGGCGGCCAGTCGGGCAGCGCGGCGGGCAGCAGCGCGCGCAGGCCCTGGGTGAGCGTGCCCGCACGCTCGAGTTCGTGCGCCACGCGCTCGACCGCGGCCCATACATCCGGGCGCTGCAAGGTGAGCACCGTCAGCGCCGCCGCGTGGTCGAACGCGTTGCGCGCCGGCAGCAGCCAGGACAGGTCCTCCGCCTGCCGCACTTCATCGAACTCGCCCGCCGGGCACAGGCGCACCGCCTCGCCCGTGAAGATCTGCTCGGCCGCCGGCCCGGCCATCAGGCCCACCATCTGCGCACGGATCTCGCGCTGCAGCCGCGCGCTGAAGCCTTCCACCTGCGCCCGCCCCTCAGGGCGCTGCAACAACTGCGGGTGGCCCCGGCCGTCCGGGTGCAGGCAGCCCTCGTTCATCAGCCAGCGCAGGAATTGCCGCGGCAGCACCAGATCCGCCTTCTCGCACAGTCCCCACAGGCCGGTGCACATGCGCCCGTTGCGGATGTCGGTGCGCCAGGCCGCGGCGCCTTCGTCGGCGACCGCGAGCCGATAGACCGACACGCCGCCCAGCGCGAACGCCACCGCGTGGCCGGCCTCGTGGATGCAGGTGGCGCGGCGTTGGGCGGGGGTGAGTCTGTTCAAGGTCGTGGCCGATGTCGGTTGTGGGGACACCGCAAAACTCATCGGGCCACCACATCCAGGCGCGGCACCACTTCATCGTCATCATCATCATCGTCGGGCAGCAGCTCAAAGGCCTTGAAGACCGCGCGCTCGATGCGCTTGGCCAGCGCCTCGTCGCTGAAGACTCCGGGATACGTCTTGCGCAGCTTGTCGCTGACCTTCATGTTGGTCACCAGGGATCGGATGATCGTCGCATAGTCCTCGTCGCGGCCCTCGATGATTTCCTTGAGGCTGTCGCGCGCGGTGTCGTAGCGCAGCAGGTACACGGCCTCGTCCTTGAGCCCGTGCAGGATCGAGTGCCGGATGACGTCGACCAGGTACTCAGACTGGAAGGTGAGGTCGGCATAGCGCCAGGTAGCCAGGCCCCGGTTCCAGTCGGCTGCGTGCAGGTTGGACGCGACACCATCTTCGTATTGCACGGTCGCGCCAAACTTGCACACCGAATTCATTGTGGCCATCAGCGGCCGCGACAGGTGCTCCAGGGCGTTGTCGTAGGCGGCGCGCCGCATAGCGTTCTCACTGATCACCGCCGAGACCGGCAGGATCACCGGTGCTGGCAGGAAGCCATCGCGCCGAAGGATGTCGTTGATCAGGAAGCGCGAGAGCCGGCCATTGCCGTCACCCAGCGGGTGGATGTAGACGAAGCCAAAGGATAGGGCCGCTGCTCGCAGCAGCGGGTTTTGCCCACGGGTGCGCTGCTCGAATGCACGCAGTCCCTCCATCATCTCGGCCACCATTTCATGGTGCGGCGCCAGATAGTCGATCACGGGCTCGAAGATCGAGTTGGTGTGCCCGACAAAAACCGGGGACCGGCGAATGCCTAGCTTGGCGCCCACCATCTTGTCGCCCATGATGGCCCGCTGAATCATCAGCATCCCCTCTTCCGTGAGGGCGGACTCGATGTTGCCGCAGTGCGTGCTCATGGCGCGCGCCAGGCGGCGGATGCGGTCCTCTTCTTTACCCTCGGACTCGATGGCAAAGCTGGCCTTGCTCTCCTTGACGGTCAGCCAGTTGACAGCACGCTCGATCGTCTCGAGCCCGAACTGATCAACCATGCTGTCGATCTCGGCGCGCAGTGGCGCCGGATCAGCCGGGCCCTGCCCCCCAAAGCTGACCATCGGGCAAAAGGAGCGCGTGCCCGGCAGGTTGTTGTTGATGCGCCAGCGGCGGACCTTGTCCGACACCGTCGCGGTGAGGTACCGGGACGAACCGAGCAAGTCGACGTAGTTCCCGCCGGCGTCGCCCACCCCGTCCAGGATGGAATCGGTGAGCCACTCATAGAGGAAGCCGCTGCGGCGCGCGTACGCACCCGTGGGCTCTTCCAGTGCCCATTTGGCGATGGGCTCAGGTCCGGTGACCTCGAAGAGACGGTGGAGAAAGTCCAGCTCGACGCCCTCATACTTGAGCGCAAACGTCAGGTGCGCGCTCAGCGTCGTGTCCGGCTGGTAATGTGCTGGGTACGTCTCGACCGTGAAGCCGTTTGACGCCGCGCTGGAGCGCGCCGAGCCTATGACGCTGCGGACCCGAAAGGGCTGCACCGGCGCCACGTCATACGCCTCCGACAGCCACTTATATCCGGCGTATCCGTCTACATTTTGCATACAGCGACCCTAAAACAGTTATTTTCGCCATCTTCTGCGGTAAAATGTTTACGGTCAACGGCGCGCGTTGAAGCCCGCTCCAGGCCGACGAACATAGCCGTCGGCACAGCCCCGGCCATGTTGATGGGGCAGGGCCCCGATGCTTGCGTCGGGTGAAATCCGTCGGTCCCATAAGGAATCGCATCAGCATGAAGCTTTGCACATCGAGAAGGCGCTCGTAAGGCGAGATGCGTTGGACTACCTTCGTGAAGCCTATGTCAGGTTTCCCCCCGAAAAGGGATAAGTCCGACATTGTGGTCCTGTCCGCGGAATACGCCGCGGTTCGCGCCCGACTCCGCCGCCTATACTCGACGCATAGTCGAATTCGATAGGTGATCCATGCAGCCGAAAACAGTCGTCCGGGTCGAGGCCGAAGAACCGGCCAAACGTCTTGCCGTCCTCATCGACGCCGATAACGCCCAGGCCGGTGTCATCGAGGGCCTGCTCGAGGAGGTCGCGCGTTTCGGCGAAGCCACGGTCCGGCGGATCTACGGCGACTTCACCTCGCCCACCAGCGCATCGTGGAAGAAGGTCCTGAATCGCTACTCGATCAAGCCCGTCCAGCAGTTCGCCTACACGACGGGCAAGAACGCGACCGACAGCACCATGATCATCGACGCGATGGATCTGCTGTACACGCGCCGCTTCGATGGCTACTGCCTGGTGACCAGTGACAGCGACTTCACCGGCCTGGCCGTGCGTCTGCGGGAAGAAGGCCTGCTGGTCTATGGATTCGGCGAGCAGAAGACCCCCGAGGCATTCCGCAACGCCTGCCACAAGTTCATCTTCACCGAAGTGCTGCGCAAGCCGGCTGCTGCGGCTGAAGCCACTGCGTCGGCGAACGGATCATCGCCCGCGGTCGAGGCCCCCGAGGTACCCCCAGTGTCGGCTAACGCGATCGCGCGCCCGGATTTTCCGACCGACTTTCTGATGGAAGCGCTCGAGAAATCGGCTGACGATTCCGGCTGGGCTCACCTCGGGACATTCGGCAGCTATCTGCAGAAAATCCAGCCGGATTTCGATTCGCGGCTACATGGGTACAAGAAGCTGTCTGATCTGGTACGAGGGCGGGAAGATCTGTTCGTGACCGAGGAGCGGGGCACGCCGGGTGGGACGAGCAAGGTGCTCTATATTCGGGCGAAGAATAAACGGTAGAGGGTGGAGGCGCTTAATGCGAACTCACACATTCGGCCAGGACCGGCCGTTGACCTAATGGATGAAGCGGTCAGCAGAAGGGCCGTTCAGCTCGCTCATCGGCAGGAGGCACCATCGAAACGTCGCCTCCCGAAATGGGCCGGAGCGGTCATTGACGACGTGCGCCCTGAGCATCTGCCGCGCCTTCTATTGCCGCAGTTTGACTTGATACTCCGAGAAAAAACTTATGCCGGCCGAGTCAAGGCAGCCACTTAGCGAGAACGCTATGCATCTCACTGGGCATCGAGGTTGATAGTGCCCGCTATACCTCCGAGCAAACGAAGATCTAAAGGGCTAGCGGCGGCGCGTCGCCAGCAGTTCGGGAGACGCGCCGCCGCTTATTGGTACGAAGTCGTGGGGGCAAGATCGGCTAGTTGCTGTTGGCCGCAGTCTCCACGAACCTGAGACTTGAGGGCGGTTCAACTCAAGTCAGTTCCGGTGACCGCCCACGTCGGAACCAGCCGATGCCAGCCAGTCCGATACCTAACAAAGCAAGCACAGCAGGTTCCGGGACCGTCCCGCCGCCCGGATCGGGGATAAAGGTGTCCGCCGTGATCGTAACAGCGTAGCCGTTCGCCGAACCATGATCCTCTAGCAACAATTGCAGAAAATGCGTGCCGGAAGAGAGGTCGCCCACATTGACGACATATTCACCCGGCACAAAGGTGCCTGGGCCACGGCCGCCGAAAAGATAGTTTCCGTCAAGCCAGACGAAAATCCCGTTGTCAACGCCGAAACTCGCCACGACGTTCGTGGCACCGAGGGTGTTGAACTGATACATGACCGCGACCTCGGTCCCCGGTGTCCAACTATTGGGGATCGACGCCAGGAAACTCCAGTTAGAGTTGAGGTTCAGCGGATCCGTCAGCCAGTTTCCCAGCGCACTACTTGCGGCGCTAAGGTCGGGCGCGGTAGCAAAGGTCAGGTTTGAATCGTTCGATACAGGAAACGGCCCGGACTCGCCGCCATTGGTGCCGTTTAAACTCGTGCCGATGCTGTTGTTATAAAACCCGGAATCGCTTGTTTGAACGAGCACGACCGCGTTCGCCGCAGTCGATACGGTTAGCGCAGTCAGCGCAGCAATCAATTTAAAATTTTGCATAACAACCCCCGATCTCAGACTGGGAACACCTAGCAAAATGCCCGGTAACGGCCCATTTCACGCTCCGTTGAAATTCTCTAGCACGATTCGGGCCATATTCCTAAGTGCATGTTATTAATGTCCTTAGGGGAAAGTTGGTGGGCATGGAGAGCCCTCGATGTAAAGAATCCCGACATCGCTGCTCGCTCAGTGTCGTTCCACTAACGCTGTCAAGAAGAAGGAGCGGCTGAATGAGGACACACTGCATCCACGCGATTCGTTGGTACTGAACTGCCATTCCGGACGATAAACCGCAGCGGAGTCTTCGTCGGCAGACGGCCCCTGGAACGCGCCGCCTAAACAGCGGGAGATCGACCGGCTCCTGTGGGTCGTCAGCCGCCAGACCAGACCCCGAAGCACCTTGCCGCTGGCGACATCCATGCCGCGCTCGTCTGCCAGGTGGCTGACCTGATGCCCTGCCAGGCGTTCCCGTCACTGCCCCATAAGGAATCGCATCAGCATGAAGACCCTGAATATCCTGTGGCAGCGACTCGTCACGCCCGAGGGGGAGACCTGCGAGCGGTGTGGCGGCACTCAAGCGGCCATCGCCCAGGTGATCCCGAAGCTTCAGGAGGCGCTGCAGCCGTTGGGCATCGAGCCGGTTCTGGAAGCGCGTGAGATCGCACTCGACGCATTCAAGGGGATGCCATCCGAATCGAACCGGATCTGGATTGCCGGGCGCTCGATTGAAGACTGGCTCAGCGCGAGCGTTGGCAAGAGCACCTGCTGCTCGGCCTGTGGCGGCGCGGAGTGCCGGACACTGGAAGTGGGAGCGGAAACCTTCGAGGCCATTCCGGAAGCGCTGATCCTCAAGGCCGCGCTGCTTGCCGCGTCCGCATCCCTGGGCGCTGCCAGCGACGCAGCGGCCGCGCCGGGTGTGCGCAAGCCGGGGCGCTGTGGCGATGCCTGATCAGCAGATGCCCGACAAGCGACGGCCCGATCCGGTCGCCCGCTTTCTCTTTGGCCTCATCAGCCTGACGGTTGTGGCCCTAGGGGTGCTGGCGGTCGTCACGGAGTTTGCGCCGGCGCGTTCGACGCGCTTCGGCATGGCCGGGCCGCTGTTCGACGGCGATGCCGTGCACTTTGGCGTGACGATGATCTTTGTCGGGCTCGCCCCGCTCGGGTTCTTCGCCAGGACTGGGCGGGGCGCGGGCTGGTGGGCGGGGGGCTGCATGGCGCTGGCCCTGCTCACCCTGTTCGTCGGCCTGAGGCTCGTGCCCTGAGCCTGCGGCGCCGGGCCTTCTTGATGAGCGTCATCGACAACTGCTTTCGTTTCAAACACGCTTGCCCGACCCCGGACCCCGGGATCATTTCAGGAGCGAGACATGGCGAAGATGCTTGAAGGCAAGGTGGCAGTCGTCACGGGTGCCAGTAGTGGAATCGGGAAATCGATCGTCGAGAAATATGCAGAGGCCGGCGCACTGGTCGTGGCGTTCGCGCGCAATCTCGACGCCTTGAAGGCCTTGGAGTCCAGCTATCCCGGCCAGGTCAAGGCCGTGGCGGGCGATGTCACGAACCCCGAAGACCTGAAGCGCCTGGTCGATGAAGCCGTGCGCGCCCATGGCGGCGTGGATATCGTCGTCCCGAACGCCGGCATTGCGCGCGTCGTGTCTTTCGAGGACAGCACCGCCGAAGCCTTCAACACCCAGTTCTCGGTCAATTTCTTCGGCGCGGCGGAAACCACGCGCCTGTTCGTTCCCCACATCCGCAAGGGCGGATCGATCCAGTTCATCACCACCTTCCTCACCCAGGTCGGCTTCCCCGGGCTGGCCATCTACAGTGCCAGCAAGGCGGCGCTGAAATCCCTTTCCCAGACCCTGGCCGCAGAGCTCGCGCCCAAGGGCATCCGGGTCAATTCCATCGCACCGGGCCCGATCGGCACGCCGCTGTGGGGAACGGTCGGACTGCCGCCCGAGGTCCTGGGTGCGGTCGCGGAGAAGATCAATTCCCGGCTCATGCCCGGCGCGTTCGGCCAGCCGGAAGATATCGCCGAGCTCTCGGTGTTCCTGGCCTCGGATGCTGCGAAGAACATCTTCGGCCAGGAGATCGTCGTGGATGGCGGCTATACCGTGGGGTGAGTTTTGTTGTGAATGAAGAGGCGGCCGACGCCGTTGAGAAGAAGTCGGGTTGTTGTTCCGGGGGTTGAACGATCGAGAGACCGCCCGGCAGCAAGGTAGCGGCAACGTCTGTCGCGCAGAAAAAAGGCCGGGGCAAGCCCGGCCTTCGATTCAAATCGCCCTGCGGTGGCGAACTTACTGCACGCGCACTTCCACGCGACGCGCCTCGGCGGCATCGGTGCCGCCCAGGGTGACGGCCGGGCGGCGCATCAGCACGCGCTCGGCCGGGATGCCGGCGGCGATCAGCGCCTGACGTACCGACAGCGCACGGTTTTTCGCCACTTCGGCATTGACCGCGGCGGCGCCGGTTTCGTCGTGGAAGCCGGACAGCAGCGCGCTGGCCTGCGGCGCGGCGGCGAGCGCGGTGACGACGGTGGCGATCTGCGCGGGCGCGGTGGCCGACAGTGCGGTCTGGCCGACGTCGAAATGGATCTTCACCAGCGGTTCGCCGACTTCGACCGCATCGACGAAAGCGACCTCGCCCGCGCCGAGCGCAGCGACGGGTTGTGCGGCCGACTTTCCGCCCAGTTGGTTGGCGGCCAGGCCGATGACGAGGGCGATGACCAGCGCGATGATGCCGAACACCACGCCCATCACGACGTTGAGTTCGCTGTCTTCCTGATCGAACATGTGCTGAATTCTCCTGTGTATGCCCGGCCCGACAATTCGGGCGGCGTGGCGGGATTCTATCGGAATGAGCTTGCTGCGGTGCCAGATCGGCAATTGCCGGGGTATGACGAAATCCTGGCGCGGTTTACAACATGGTCAACGAGAGTCAGAATAACGCTGTAGTTGACCATGTAAGGAAGGTCCGAACATGAAAACCGCTTCTGTCGCCGAGACCAAGTCCCACCTGTCCAGCCTCATCGCCGACGTCGAAGCCGGCAATGACGTGCTGATTACCCGCCGCGGCCAGGCGGTTGCGCGCCTGGTGGCCGAACCGGGAGCGGGTGGTTACGGCTGGGCTGCGCTGCGCGCCTGGGTCGAGGCGGAGCCAACAGAAGGCCCCACCGTTGCCCAGATGCGCGAGGACGACCTGCTGTGATCTACCTCGACACCTCGGTCGTCGGCGCGCTGTTCTTTCGCGAACCGGGTGCGGCGCGCGTGCTCGACCGCCTGGAGCCCCTGCGTCGCGAGGGATTGGTGATCTCGGCGTGGACGCTTACCGAAATGGCCAGCGTCGGCGGCATCAAGCAACGCACCGGCGCCATCGACGCGGCTGCGCGGCAGCAGGCGCTGGCGCACTTCCAGCGTTTCGTCTCGGCCGAATTGCGCACTGTCGAGGTCGAGCCGGCCGATTTCCGCACCGCGGCCGTGTTCATCGATGCGCCGCTGGCGCTGCGCGCGGGTGACGCGCTGCACCTGGCGATCGCACACCGGCTCGGCGCCCGGCTGGCGAGTCTAGACCGCCGGCTGAACGAGGCTGCCGTCTTTCACCGTATCGCTTGTGAAGACATGCTCGCGTAGCCGAGCTGTTAGCGGGCGGCTCAGTCGCGCAAGAACACCTGCAGCAGCTCATTCAGGAACCGCCGCCCCTGCAGCGTCGGCCGCAACTGCCCCGCCGCCGTATCCAGCAGCCCGAGTTCGCGTGCCCGCGCCAGCTCGTCGGTGACGGCCTCGATCGGCACGCCGGTGCGGGCTGCGAAGAGCTTGGCCGGCACGCCGGCGGTGAGCCGCAGCGCGTTCATCATGAACTCGAAGGGCAGCTCCGCCACCGCGACCTCGCGCGCTTCCTGGATGAAGTCGCCGCGCGCCGCGCCTTCGAGGTAGCGCCCGGGGTGCTTGTGGCGCATCTCGCGGCGGATGCCTTCATGGCTGGAGAGCTTGCCGTGGGCGCCGGGGCCGAGGCCGAGGTAGTCGCCGAAGGTCCAGTAGTTGAGGTTGTGGCGGCTCTGTTCGTGCGG
>QXGG01084606.1_pt1 | contig 10072 bp, 8 predicted proteins | sample 1982491 | NCBI WGS metagenome assembly QXGG01 (sample SAMN09924614, study PRJNA488089) | Wastewater metagenome, whole genome shotgun sequencing project. | isolation source: South African research farm wastewater | place: South Africa: Irene, Agricultural Research Council, Animal Production Institute... | reverse complement strand
TACGACGTGTGCGTGGTCGCCGACGACAGCACCTGGCCGAAGAAGGGCTACGTCACCGCCCACATCGAGCCGACGCACCTGAACGACGGCGCGGTCGACATCTACCTGTGCGGCCCCCCGCCCATGGTCGAGGCCGTCGCCCACGACCTGCGCGAGCGCAAGGTCCAGCCCAACAGCTTCCACTACGAGAAGTTCGCCGCCAGCGTCTGAGACGGCCTTCCTCAACTTGACGATGCAATGCAGGGGCCGCTGCAGGCCTCTGTGTTGCCTCGAGATTCAAAAACCAAAAGCTGGAACGCTCGAAATGGCGCTGGCAAGCCGCCGGCGGCGGACTTGACGGCTGCATTCGCCCAGAGTCAAAAATCTCGATATTCAAAGCTTTTCTTCCAGATTTCAAAACCTAACAACATTCAATGCAAGGAGTCACGATGTTGAAATCGACTGACCCAATGGAAAGCCCGGAAATGGCGCGCAAGAGGCGCAGCACCATCATCTGGGTGATCGCCCTGGCCTTCGTCGGCCTGGTTTTCGATGGTTATGACCTCGTCGTCTATGGCGCGGTCCTCCCTGGCTTCATGGGCCCGGACTCCGCCAAATGGATCGGCGACCATGCGCTGACGCCGAAAGACGCCGGCATGCTCGGCTCCTACGCGATGATCGGCATGATGCTCGGCGCGCTCGTCGCCGGCACCCTGGGCGACCTGATCGGCCGCCGCAAGGTCATGATCGCCTCCATCGCCTGGTTCTCGATCGGCATGGCGATTTCGTCCATGACCGAATCGGTCACCGCCTTCGGCATCTGGCGCTTCATCACCGGTCTGGGCGTCGGCGCGCTGGCCGGCACCACGGGTGCGATGGCGGCCGAGTTCGCCCCGCCGGGCAAGAAGAACCTCGCCACCGCCTTCTGCTACGCGGGCATCCCGCTGGGTTCGCTGCTGTCGGCCCTGCTGGCGATCTTCCTGCTGCCGGTCATCGGCTGGCGCGGCATGTTCCTGCTCGGCGCGCTGCCGCTCGTGACCCTGCTGCCGCTGGCGATCTGGAAGCTGCCCGAGTCGGTGGCCTGGCTGGCCTCGCGCGGCCGCCTGGACGAAGCCCGCCGCGTCTCCGAGCGCACCGGCGTGCCCATCCCCGAGACCGAGATCAAGCCGCAGCAGAGCGCCGCGGCCAATGCCGCCGACGAGCGCGCGGGCTGGGCGGGTCTGTTCACCGTCTATCTCGTCCCGGCGATCGTCATCGGCTTCGTGTCGGCGTTCTGCCTGCTGCTGGTCTATTCGCTCAACACCTGGCTGCCCAAGATCATGCTGCCGATCATGGGCCAGAACGGTTCGCTGGCCTTGCTGCTGGTGCTCAACGCCGGCGCCATGGTGGGGACGCTGTACGGCTCCACGCTGGCCGACAAGCACAGCCCGCAACGCATCGTGGCGCTGGGCTTCCTGGTCGGCGCGCTCGCCATGGGTGCCATCGGCATGATCGCCTCCACCATCGACGTCCCGGCGGTCGCCAAGGCCGGCGAAGTTCAGCAACTCGCTAACGTCGGTGGCATCGCCGTGGCCCTGCTGCTGCTCACGATCGCGATCACCGGCCTGGGGACCTCGGGGACGCAGACCCTCATCTACGGCCTCGCCGCCAACTACTACCGCACCAATGTGCGTGGTGCCGGTGTCGCCTGGACGGCTGCCTTCGGCCGTATCGGCGGCATCTTCGGGCCGATCTTCGGTGCCTTCCTGGCGGTCAAGTTTGCCGGCGAGCTGCACAGCATCTTCTATGTGCTCGGTGGCATCAGCCTCATCGGCCTGGCCCTGACGCTGATCATTCCGAAGAGCAAGGCCGCGGCGGTCGCGCAGGCGGTGGCACCCACCACGGCGCCTGCGGCGGCCGTACCTGCCAGCAAGTCGCGTCTCTACGGCACGATCATGGCCGTGGTCGATCACACCGGAAACCAGCTCACCCGCGCGCGCGTCTCCGAGTTCGTCTCGCTGACGGGCTCCAAGGTGCACCTGGTGTACCTCGCACCGGAGCACGTCCTGTCCGCCGAGGTCAGCCAGACCGACAAGGCCATCGACCCGACGCACGTGGCGAACCTGCAGCAGTATGTGAACGAGGTCAACGCCCAGGGCGTGCCGGCCGAAGGCCAGATCCTGACGTCCACGCTGTTCGGTCGGGGCAAGGCGGTGGTCGACCTGGCCGAGCAACTGCGCTGCGACCTGATCATCCTCAACACCGAGGAGGGCGGCCAGCGCGCCAAGGCTGAGCTGGCGCAGGCGGTGGCCAGCCAGAACCCGAAGATGGCGGTGCTGATCGCGCGTTCCACGCAGTAACCCCGGTCGCATCACCATGCCAGCCCCGATCGTCAAGGTCGGGGCTGGTTTTTTTCGTGCGCCCGGCAGGGCGCACGCCTGCGGGTGCACGTCCCGCCGCACCTTGATCACAGCGAACGCAGCGCAGCGCAAATGCGTGCGCGCGATCGAGCCTCGCGCGCGCCCGCGCGGCCGTGCCACATACGGTGACAAATGCCGCTTTTGTTGCGGGAGCGTTGCAGTACCATTGCGCACCCTTTACGTGCGCCCACTCCATGGATTGCGCCGGGGCTTGCTTGTGTGGGGGCTGCATGCGCGTCGGAAAACTGCTCAGATTCCTGGCCATCCTGGCGGGTTGTCTGCTGTACGCGGTTCCGCGCTGGCTCAACGAGGAGTTCGGCCAGGTCAGCATCGACCAGGTGCTCTACCACCTGCGCTTCGGCTCCGAAGGCGTGCTCGCCAGCGACCCCGAGATCATCCATCGCTTTTTGTGGCGCGGGCTTGCGCTACCGCTGGCGCTCGCCGTCCTGCTGTGGGGGCTCGATGCCTGGGTGCGCTATCTGCGTGTTCACCCCGAGGCCTGGCCCCGTCCCTGGCTGCGCGCTGTCTGGCAAGGCGTGCTGGCGATGTTGCGCCACGCCGCCCACCACACCCTGCCGCGGATCGTGCCGCTGGTCGTGCTCGGCGCCGGCGTCGCCTTCTTCGTCGATAACTTCTCGGTGGCGCGCTACGTGCGCGGCTATTTCGGCGAGGACTACTTCGCCGACGCCTATGTCGATCCGGCACGCATCACGCTCGAGCACGGGCGCAAGCCGCCCAAGAGCCTGGTGGTGATCTACGTCGAGAGCCTGGAAAACACCTACTCCGACCCCGCGCTTTTCGGTCGCGACCTGCTGCAGCGCCTCAATGCGCTCAAGTCCCTGCCCGGTGTCGTGTCCTTCGACAACTACCGTGAGCTGATGGGCGCGCACTTCACCATCGCCAGCCTGGTGTCCACCCAGTGCGGCGTGCCGCTGAAGTCGGTGGCCATGTTCAGCGGCAACGACGTCGGCGAGAAGGTCGAGCGCTACCTGCCGCGCGCAAGCTGCCTCGGTGACATCCTCGCCCGCCAGGGCTACCGCAACGTGTTCCTCAACGGCTCCAGCCTGGTCTTCGCCGGGGTCGGCAAGTTCTTCAACGACCATCGCTACGCGCGCGTGATGGGGCGCGAGGAATGGATCGCCGCCGGCGAGCCCCCGGGTGCGATGAGCGGCTGGGGCCTGCGCGACGACGCCCTGTTCCGCCGCGCGCGTGTCGAGCTCGATCAGCTCATGAAGTCGCGCAAGCCCTTCAACCTCAACGTGCTCACCGTCGACACCCACCACCCCTACGGCCACCTGTCGCCCGAATGTTCGCGCCGCGGCCATCAGGACTTCGAGGGCATCGTCGAATGCACGGCGGACCTGGTGGCGGAGTTCGTCGAGTACATCATCGCCCGCGGCTGGCTCGACCGCGTGGCCATCGTGGTGCAGGGCGACCACCTGGCGATGGGCAACACGTCCTACGACAAGCTGGTGACCAACCCCGAACGCCGCGTCTTCAACCTGCTGATCAACGACAACCCGAAGCTCACGGCCAACACCCGCGAGGTCACGCACTTCGACATGCTGCCCACGATGCTCGACCTCATCGGCCTGCAGGTGAAGGGCGGGCGGGCCGGGCTGGGCTATTCCGCGATCGGTCCGGTGCGCGCGCAGCGTCCGCCCGATCATGTCGACCGCATGGCCGAGAAGCTGCTCGACTACAGCGCGACCTACCGCGAGCTGTGGGAGCCGCTGCCCGAGACGCCGCCCGGGGGTGCGCCGCTTCCCGCCGACGAGCGTCCGCCCTCCTTGCGAACCGAAGCGCCGGCCGAGGTCGCCCGTAACGCGGCGGAGGGTGGGGCCGCCGTAGCGCGCTGAGTTGCCTGGCGCATCGAGCCGCTGAGCGCCGCCCCGGCGTCGTGGGCTGGCGTTGCGGCCCGGGCGCGTGGTCCGACGCCAGGGGCTGAGGTCAGGGGCGACTCGCCGCCGCTTGACCCGCATGTAGCAACGGCCGTCCCCCGTCCCGCCGGTTGCGGCTCTCCAGGCGCCATGCACCGCAATGGTGCCTTCCCCGGCGCACGCCTGTTTCTGGTGCGTACCGATCGCCTGCGCCCTGGATTCGCCCCTGTCGCAGGCTTGCGCCGTCGCCTTTTCCATTTCGACAATCGCTTCCGGATCAGGAGCATAGCGTCCCCGCACGCGAGCTGGCCCGGCGTTTGCTAAAGGCAGCGCATGAACGCGCTTGCCGAAGCCCATCTCGCCGATCTCCCGTCCGCCAGCTCCGGCGCTGGCTGGCGAGCCGAGCTGCGTCTGGCCTACCAGCGCCGTGGCGCCCGGACGGTGCTCGTCGAGCGCGCCCATCGCGGCCCGCTCGTCGTGCAGCGCCCGCTGTATCCGGAAGGCGAGACCGTGTGCCACACCATCCTGGTGCATCCCCCCGCGGGTATTGCCGGCGGCGACCGGCTGGCGCTGACGCTGGAAATTGGCGCGCAGGCGCACGTGCTGTTGACTACGCCCGGTGCCGGCAAGTGGTATCGCAGCGCTGGTGCGCACGGCGAGCTCGTGCAGCGCATCCGGGTGGCCGAGGGCGGTGTGTGCGAGTTCCTGCCACAGGAGAGCATCGTCTTCGATGGCGCGCTCGGCACGCTCGCGACCGAGGTCGAACTGGCGGGCTCGGCGGTCTTCATCGGCGCGGAGATGCTCTGCCTCGGCCGCATCGGCGCCGGCGAGCGCTTAACGCGCGGCGAGCTTGCGTTGCGCACGCGCATCAGCCGCGACGGCCGGCCGCTGTGGCTCGAGCGCGGTGTGCTCGAGGGCGGCAGCGCCGTGCTGGAGGCGGCGGTGGGCCTGGATGGGGCGCCGGTGAGCGCGACCCTGCTGGTCGCGGCGCCGGCGTGTGATGCGGGGCTGCTCGAGGCCTGGCGGGCGATCGAGCCGGTAGCCGGGCGCGGGGCGGTGAGCTTGTTGCCCGGTCTGCTGGTGGCACGCTGGATCGGGCCGGCCTGCGAGCCGGGGCGGGCGTGGCTGGCGCGGCTGTGGGGCGCGGCGCGTCTGCAGGTGGCGGGGCGGGCGATGCAGGTGCCGCGGATCTGGAATACGTGAGGGGCGAGTGCAGCCCGCGGTGCCGCTTGGCCGGTGCGTGCGGGGTGCGGGTACGGCGGCGCCGAGGCTGGCCGCGGCGCAAGGAGAAGAGATGGAACTGACACCACGCGAGAAGGACAAGCTGCTGATCTTCACCGCCGGCCTGCTGGCGGAGCGCCGGCGCGCGCGCGGGCTGAAGCTGAACTACCCGGAGGCGGTGGCGCTGATCACCTGCGCGATTCTGGAAGGCGCGCGCGACGGGCGCACGGTGGCCGAGCTGATGAGCTTTGGGGCGACGCTGCTGACGCGCGACGAGGTGATGGAGGGGGTGGCGGAGATGATTCCGGACATCCAGGTGGAGGCGACGTTTCCGGATGGGACGAAGCTGGTGACCGTGCATCAGCCGATCGTGTGAGCTCGCAGGCGGGGGCTGCGTTTTTTGTTGCTGCCCGCGACCGCCACGCCGGGTATTTGCTCTGCAGGCTGCGGAACTCGCCCTTCGGGCTCGGACAGTCCTCGCCTGCGCCGCAAACACCCGACATGACGATCGCTACTTGGTCGCGTCTGCAATACGCGGCATGAAACTGGGGGAGAAAAAATGATTCCCGGAGAATATTTCGTCGCCGACGGCGACATCGAGCTCAACGTCGGCCGCGCCACGCTGACGGTCGTGGTGACCAACACGGGTGACCGGCCGATCCAGGTCGGCTCGCACTACCACTTCGCCGAGACCAACGCCGCGCTCGACTTCGACCGCGCCGCGGCGCGCGGCTTCCGGCTCAACATCGCGGCCGGTACCGCGGTGCGCTTCGAGCCTGGGCAGTCGCGCACGGTCGAGCTGGTGGCGCTCGATGGCGAGCGCGAGGTCTATGGCTTCAATGGTCTCGTGATGGGACGGCTGGATGAGCCTCCACGCCCGCCGCGTTCGCTGCCCCCCGAGGGGGACGGCCTCGCTTCCGGCGGCCCGGCGGGAGGCCTGTGATGGCGACCATTTCGCGCCGCGCCTACGCGGAAATGTTCGGTCCCACGGTGGGCGACCGGGTGCGCCTGGCCGATACCGCGCTGGTGGTCGAGGTTGAGCACGACTTCACGATCCACGGCGAGGAGGTGAAGTTCGGCGGCGGCAAGGTGATCCGCGACGGCATGGGCCAGGGCCAGGGCGTCTCGGCGGACGTGGCGGACACCATCATCACCAATGCGCTCATCGTCGACGCGGTGGCCGGCATCGTGAAGGCCGACGTGGGCCTCAAGGACGGTCGCATCTGGACGATCGGCAAGGGCGGCAACCCGGACATCCAGCCCGGGGTGACGATCCCGATCGGCGCCGGCACCGAGGTGATCGCCGGGGAGGGCATGATCCTCACCGCGGGCGGCATCGACAGTCACATCCACTGGATCTGCCCGCAGCAGATCGAGGAGGCGCTGAGCTCGGGCGTCACCACCATGCTCGGCGGCGGCACCGGGCCGGCGACCGGCACCTTCGCCACCACCTGCACGCCGGGACCGTGGCACATCCACCGCATGCTGGAGGCGGCCGAGGCCTTCCCGATGAACCTCGGCTTCTTCGGCAAGGGCAACGCCAGCCTGCCCGCGCCGCTGAAGGAGCAGGTGCAGGCCGGGGTGATCGGCCTCAAGCTGCACGAGGACTGGGGCACGACGCCGGCGGCGATCGACAACTGCCTGACGGTGGCCGACGAGATGGACATCCAGGTCGCCATCCACACCGACACGCTCAACGAATCCGGCTTCGTCGAGACCACGCTGGCGGCGTTCAAGGATCGCACCATCCACACCTTCCACACCGAGGGCGCGGGCGGCGGCCATGCGCCGGACATCATCCGCGCCATCAGCCGGCCCAACGTGCTGCCGTCCTCGACCAACCCGACGCGGCCGTACACGGTCAACACCATCGACGAGCACCTCGACATGCTGATGGTGTGCCACCACCTCGACCCCTCGATCGCCGAGGACGTGGCCTTTGCCGAGTCGCGCATCCGCCGCGAGACCATCGCCGCCGAGGACATCCTCCATGACAGCGGCGCGTTCTCGATGATGTCGTCGGACTCCCAGGCCATGGGCCGGGTGGGCGAGGTGGTGATCCGCACCTGGCAGACCGCGCACAAGATGAAGCTGCAGCGCGGCTGGCTGGCGCCCAGGCGCAGCGCAGCCGCGGCAGTGCCGGACGCGGTGACGGTGGTCGAGGGCAGCACCACCAACGACAACTTCCGCGTCAAGCGCTACATCGCCAAGTACACCATCAACCCGGCGATCACCCACGGCATCGCGCACGAGGTGGGCTCGATCGAGCCCGGCAAGCTCGCCGACCTGGTGCTTTGGCGGCCGGCCTTCTTCGGCGTCAAGCCGAGCCTGGTGATCAAGGGCGGCATGATCGCGGCGGCGGCGATGGGCGACCCCAACGCCTCCATCCCGACCCCGCAGCCGGTGCATTGGCGGCCGATGTTCGGCAGCTACGGTCGCGCGCTCAAATGCGCGGTGACCTTCGTGTCGCAGGCCGCGCTGCACAACGCCGCGGTCGCTGCGCTCGGGCTGCAGAAGCCGCTGGTCGCGGTGAAGGATTGCCGCGGGGTGCAGAAGTCCGACATGGTGTTGAACGACGCCACGCCCGAGATCGAGGTCGACCCCGAGACCTACATCGTGCGTGCCGACGGCGAGCACCTCACCTGCGAACCCGCCGAGGTGCTGCCGATGGCGCAGCGCTATTTCCTCTTTTGAGCGTCCCTTCCCCCGCACGCGGGGGAAGGCGCTCACAAAGAAAACAGCGACTTACAGAACGTTCTGTCGAGAGAAAAGACCATGCATGCTGATCCCGTGACGGCCCCTAGCCCAGTCGGCGCGTCGGCGCTGTCCCCCGTGTCGTCTGCAAGAGCCACCGCGGGCGCTGCCTGCGCTGCATTGCCTGCCGGGCAGGCGGCCGCACCCGCCTTGTGCCTGATCGAGGCGCGCTACACCGGCGACGCGCCGGTGGCCGACCGCCTGGAGCTCGATTTCAACACCCGCAGCAAGAGCCGCCTGCGCGCGCGCCTGGTGTCCGGCGCCGAAGTCGGCCTGTTCCTGCCGCGCGGCACCATCCTGCGCGGCGGCGACCGCCTGCTGGCGAGCGACGGGCGCGTGGTCGCCGTGGTGTCCGCGCCCGAGGAACTGCTCGAGGCGCGCTGCGCCACCTCGATCGAACTCGCGCGCGCCGCCTTCCACCTCGGCAACCGGCACGTCGCAGTGCAGGTGGGGCGGGATGCTGGCGGCGACTGGCTGCGCATCCAGGCCGACCATGTGCTCGAGGGCATGCTGGTCGGACTGGGCGCGCTGGTGAGTTGGCTGCGCGCGCCCTTCGAGCCCGAAGCCGGCGCCTACGCCCCGGGGCACCAGCATCCTGGGGACGGCAGCGGCGCGCGCATCCATCTGATGGCCGGGCAATGAGCGCAGCCACCAGCTCGCGGTTACCGCCAGCACCAGGCATCGCCGCTGCGAGCGAGGCAACTGTCATCGAGCGCCGCGCTGTGGGAGTTGGCTTGCCCGCGAACTGTGCGTGCCCGAGCGCCGCATTCGCGGGCAAGCCCGCTCCCACGGTCTCCGGCCTGCTGCCCCTGGTGCGCCTGCTGCAATTGGCCAGTCCGACGCTGCCGGTCGGGGCCTACACCTACTCGCAGGGCCTGGAGTGGGCGGTGGAGAGCGGGGCGGTGTGCAACGAGTCCGACGCTGCGGCCTGGATCGGCGAGTTGCTGGAATGGAGCCTGGCGCGCTTCGAGGCGCCGCTGCTGGCGGGGCAGCTCATCGCGTGGGCCGAAGGCGAGGACGGGGAAGTCGCCCGCCTCAACGCCGACTTCCTCGCCAGCCGCGAGACCGCCGAGCTGCGCGCCGAGACCGTGCAGATGGGCTGGTCGCTGGTCAAGCTGCTGGCCGAGCTGGAGGCGTTTGCGTCGATTCCCGGCTGGCGCGTGCGCCTGCTCGCGATCGACACGCCGTGCTTCCCGACCGTCTGGTCCGCGGCGGCGGCCGCCTGGCAGGTGCCGCCCGACCAGGCGCTCGCCGCCTACCTGTGGGCGTGGGCGGAGAACCAGGTGATGGCGGCGGTGAAGGCGGTTCCGCTCGGCCAGAGTGCCGGTCAGCGCCTGCTGGCCGGACTCGGCGAGCGTATCCCTGCCCTGGTCGAGTCCGCGCTGCGTCTGCCCGAAGCGCGCTGGAGCAACTACACCCCCGGCCTGGCGATCGCCAGCAGCCGCCACGAAACCCAATACACGAGGTTGTTCAGATCATGACACCGCATTCCTTTACGCCGGGCGGCGCAGCGCAGGACGCCCCCCATGAGCTTCGCCTAGCCGCTGCGGCTTCCGCCGCGCCCGTACCCGCACCGGCGCGCGGCCCGCTGCGCGTCGGCATCGGCGGCCCGGTTGGCTCCGGCAAGACCGCGCTCACCCTGGCGCTGTGCCTGGCGCTGCGCGACCGGTACGACATCGCCGTGGTCACCAACGACATCTATACCGCCGAGGACGCCCAGTTCCTGGTGCGCAACGAGGCGCTCGCGCCCGAGCGCATCATCGGCGTCGAGACCGGCGGCTGCCCGCACACCGCGATCCGCGAGGACGCGTCGATCAACCTCGAGGCGGTCGACCGGCT
>QXGG01084117.1_pt1 | contig 10074 bp, 9 predicted proteins | sample 1982491 | NCBI WGS metagenome assembly QXGG01 (sample SAMN09924614, study PRJNA488089) | Wastewater metagenome, whole genome shotgun sequencing project. | isolation source: South African research farm wastewater | place: South Africa: Irene, Agricultural Research Council, Animal Production Institute... | reverse complement strand
ACTACAAGAGCTGCGCGGTGCTGGCGGCGATCAACCGCCAGTCGCCCGACATCGCCCAGGGCGTCAATGCCGCCAACGACGATCCGCTCGACCAGGGCGCCGGCGACCAGGGCCTGATGTTCGGCTTCGCCACCAACGAAACCCCCAGCCTGATGCCGCTGCCGATCTACTACGCGCATCGCATCATGCAGCGCCAGGCCGAGGTGCGTAAGGACGGCCGCCTGCCGTGGCTGCGCCCGGACGCCAAGAGCCAGCTCACCGTCAGGTATGTCGATGGCAAGCCGGTGGCGATCGACACCGTGGTGGTGTCCACCCAGCACGACCCGGACGTCACGCAAGAGCAGATCCGCGAGGCGGTGATCGAGCTGATCATCAAGCCGGTGCTGCCGCCCGAACTGATGCAGGGCGACGTGCGCTACCTGGTGAACCCCACCGGCCGCTTTGTGGTCGGCGGCCCGCACGGTGACTGCGGCCTGACCGGGCGCAAGATCATCGTCGACACCTATGGCGGCGCGGCCCACCACGGCGGCGGCGCGTTCTCGGGCAAGGACCCGTCCAAGGTCGACCGCTCGGCGGCCTACGCCGGCCGCTACGTGGCCAAGAACATCGTTGCTGCCGGCCTGGCCGACAAGTGCGAGGTCCAGGTCGCCTACGCGATCGGCGTGGCCCGCCCGGTGTCGCTGATGGTCAACACCTTCGGCACCGGCAAGGTGGCTGACGACAGGATCGCCGAATTGATCGGTCGCCACTTCGACCTGCGCCCGAAGGCCATCATCCAGACCCTCGACCTGCTGCGTCCGATCTACTCCAAGACCGCCGCCTATGGCCACTTCGGCCGCGACGAGCCGGAGTTCACCTGGGAGCAGACCGATAAGGCCGCCGCGCTGCGCGCCGACGCCGGGCTGTAATCGGGAGGCCCCATGCTCCAGCAAGTCCTGATGTTCGTCGCCGGCCTGGTGGTACTGGTCATCGGCGCCGACGTGCTCGTGCGCGGCGCATCGCGGCTGGCGGTGTCCTTCGGCGTGTCGCCGCTGGTGGTCGGCCTGACCGTGGTCGCCTTCGGCACCAGCGCGCCGGAGATGGCGGTGTCGGTGGGCTCGGCGCTCGGCGGCACGCCCGACCTGGCGATCGGCAACGTGGTCGGCAGCAACATCTGCAATGTGCTGCTGATCCTCGGCATCTCGGCGCTGATCACGCCGCTGGTAGTGAGCGAGCAGATCATCCGCCAGGAGATCCCGATCATGATCGGCGCCTCGGCGCTGCTGGTGGTGATGGCGCTCGACGGTCACATCGGACTGCTGGAGTCAATCGTCCTGTTCGCGCTGGTGATCACCTACACGGTGTTTCTGGTCGTGCAGTCGCGCCGGGCGTCGAAGGCAGTGCAGGACGAATTCGAGACCGAGATCCCGACCTCGAACTGGGACCGTCACTGGAGTGTGCAGCTGGCGCTGATTGCCGCGGGCCTGGTGATGCTGGTGGTGGGCGCGGACTGGCTGGTGGATTCGGCGGTGGCGTTCGCGCGCGCCTTCGGAGTCAGCGATCTGGTGATCGGTCTGACCGTGGTCGCGGTGGGCACCTCGATGCCCGAGATTGCCACCTCGATCGTGGCCGCCCTCCGCGGCCAGCGCGACATCGCCGTGGGCAACGTGGTCGGCAGCAACATCTTCAACATCCTCGCCGTGCTCGGCGCCTCAGGCATCGCCGCTGGCGCCGGCCTGCCGGTGTCGGAGGCCGCACGCAACTTCGACCTGTGGGTGATGCTGGCGGTCGCCTTCGCCTGCCTGCCGATCGTGCTCACCGGGCGTGAGATCGCACGCTGGGAGGGCGGGGTGTTTCTCGCCTACTACGCGGCCTACACCGCCTGGCTGGTGCTGCAGGCCCAGCAGCATGACAGTCTGCCGGCATTCTCCGGAATCATGCTCGGCTATGTCATGCCGCTCACGGTGATCACCATCGTGGTGAGCATCGTGCGCGGCAACGGCAAGCGCGGTGACGTCTGATCAGCCACCTGGGGTGGGAGCGGGCGACGCTAGGACAGCATGGCCCGCACGCATCAGCGGCGGGGTTTCGCGAGCGGGGGCGAGCCCGCAGCGCGCTGCTTTGCTATACTCGCATTCCTTTTCCGAGGAGCGCTGCGAGGCGCCGGCCGCATCCCCTGCTGCCAGGCCCCCAGGCTCGGACCCCGCCGCCCGGCGGGTAGCGGTACAACGGCGCTCACCCTGCTAATCGTCTTCAACCCTGCCGGGTTCGGGATGTCGGGTGAGTTCCCTGCAGCGTCATGTGCTGCCCTCCCCCTGCGTTTCCGCCCGGCCATAGCATGGAGCTTTTCATGAACGCTGTGGCTGACACCCAATTCACCGATTTCATCGTTGCCGACCTGTCGCTCGCCGACTGGGGCCGCAAGGAAATCCGCATCGCCGAAACCGAAATGCCCGGCCTGATGGCGATCCGCGAGGAATACGCCGCCAGCCAGCCGCTCAAGGGCGCGCGCATCACCGGGTCGCTGCACATGACGATCCAGACCGCGGTGCTGATCGAGACCCTGACCGCGCTGGGCGCGCAGGTGCGCTGGGCCTCGTGCAACATCTTCTCCACCCAGGACCACGCCGCCGCTGCCATCGCCAAGGACGGCATCCCGGTGTTCGCGGTCAAGGGCGAGTCGCTCGAGGACTACTGGGACTACACCCACCGCATCTTCGAGTGGGCCGACGGCGGCTACTCGAACATGATCCTCGACGACGGCGGCGACGCGACCCTGCTGCTGCACCTGGGCGCACGCGCGGAGACCGACCTCTCGGTGCTGGCCAAGCCGGGCTCGGAAGAAGAGACCGTGCTCTTCGCCGCGATCCGCGCCAGGCTGGCGCAGGACCCGACCTGGTACTCGACCCGCCTGGCGCAGATCAAGGGCGTGACCGAGGAAACCACCACCGGCGTGCATCGCCTGTACCAGATGCACGCGCGCGGCGAGCTCAGGTTCCCGGCGATCAACGTCAATGATTCGGTGACCAAGTCCAAGTTCGACAACCTGTATGGCTGCCGCGAATCGCTGGTCGACGGCATCAAGCGCGCCACCGACGTGATGATCGCCGGCAAGGTCGCGGTGGTGGCCGGCTACGGCGACGTGGGCAAGGGCTCGGCCCAGGCCCTGCGCGCGCTGTCGGCCCAGGTGTGGGTGACCGAGATCGACCCGATCTGCGCGCTGCAGGCGGCGATGGAAGGCTATCGCGTGGTGACCATGGAGTACGCCGCCGACAAGGCCGACATCTTCGTCACCGCCACCGGCAACTACCATGTGATCACCCATGAGCACATGGCGAAGATGAAGGACCAGGCCATCGTGTGCAACATCGGCCACTTCGACAACGAGATCGACGTCGCCTCGGTGGAAGGCTACCAGTGGGAAGAGATCAAGCCCCAGGTCGATCACGTGATCTTCCCCGATGGCAAGCGCATCATCCTGCTCGCCAAGGGCCGCCTGGTGAACCTCGGCTGCGCCACCGGCCATCCGAGCTACGTGATGTCGAGTTCCTTCGCCAACCAGACGATCGCGCAGATCGAGCTGTTCACCCGCACGGCCGACTACCCGGTGGGCGTCTATACGCTGCCCAAGCACCTCGACGAGAAGGTCGCGCGCCTGCAGCTGAGGAAGCTCAACGTGCAACTCACCGAGCTGACCGACGCGCAGGCGGCCTACATCGGCGTGCCCAAGCAGGGGCCGTACAAGGGCGACGCGTACCGCTACTGAGCCCGCAGCGCTGCGCGGATTGAAACGCCCTGTTCGCGCTTGGCGGGGCACCTGCATGAAGGCGACTCACCCCTCACGCCATGTCGATGAACTCCTTCCACGCCCGCCAGGGCAAGCCGCGGCCGACCGCGCAGGGCAAGGGCGCGGCCGACCGCCATGGCCTGTCGCGCGCAGACCAGCTGCTGGTGACGCAGGGCCTGGCGGCCTCACGCACCGCGGCGCGGACGCTGATCGAGGCCGGGCGGGTCAGCCATGAGGGGCAACCGGTCAGCAAACCGGCGCAGGCGCTGCCACCCGACGCACGGCTGACCGTGGCGCCGGCCGCCAGCGACCGCTTCGTCTCGCGCGGCGCGCTCAAGCTCGAAGGCGCGCTTGCGCGCAGCGGCCTGGACGTGCGGGGCGCCACCTGTCTCGACATCGGCCAATCCACCGGCGGCTTCACCGACTGTCTGCTGCAGGCCGGGGCGGCGCAGGTGGTCGGGGTGGAGGTCGGCCACGACCAGCTCCATCCGCGCCTGCGCGCAGATCGCCGCTGCATCACCTTCGAGGGCCTGAACGCCCGTCAGCTCACCGCAACCGATCTCGGCGAGCATTACCCGCCGCACGGCTTCGATCTGCTGGTGTGCGACGCCAGCTTCATCTCGCTGGGGCTGCTGCTGCCGCAATGGGCAACGCTGCTCGCACCCGCCGGCCACGTGCTGGCGCTGGTCAAGCCGCAGTTCGAAGTCGGCCCACAGGGCTTGGGCAAGGGCGGCATCGTGCGCGACGCCTCACTGTATGCTGCGCTCGAAAACCGCCTGCGCGCAGCGGCCGACGCGGCTGGCCTCATCATCGTCGACTGGTTCGATTCGCCGATCACCGGTGGCGACGGCAACCGCGAATTCTTCTTCCACGCCATCCGCCGGCCGGGTGGCGTCACCGATCACAGCGAATCATGAAATCCGAAATCTCCATCGAGTTCTTCCCGCCCACCACCGCCGAGGGCGCAGAGAAGCTGCGCGCCACACGCGACAAGCTGGCCGCGCTCAAGCCGGCCTTCTTCTCGGTGACCTACGGCGCCGGCGGTTCCACCCGCGAGCGCACCTTCGCCACCGTGAACGAGATCGCCGCCGCCGGCCATGAGGCCGCACCTCACCTGTCCTGCGTGGGCTCCTCGCGCGCCAGCATCCGCGAGATCCTGCACGAGTACGCCGCGGCCGGCATCCGCCGCATCGTTGCGCTGCGCGGCGATCTGCCCTCGGGCGCGGGCGCGGCAGGCGAGTTCCGCTACGCCAACGAGCTGGTCGAATTCATCCGCGCCGAGACCGGCGACCGTTTCCACATCGAGGTCGCCGCCTACCCGGAGTGGCACCCGCAGGCCAGGAGCCCGCAGGACGACCTCGCCGCCTTCAAGCGCAAGATCGACGCCGGGGCCAACTCGGCGATCACGCAGTATTTCTACAATGCCGACGCCTACCTCTACTTCGTCGACGCCGTGCGCAAGCTGGGCGTCGACGTCCCGATCGTGCCCGGCATCATGCCGATCGGCAGCTTCAGCAAGCTCGCGCGCTTCTCTGACGCCTGCGGCGCCGAGATCCCGCGCTGGATGCGCAAGACCTTCGAGAGCTACAGCGACGACACCGATTCGATCCGCGCCTTCGGCCTGGATGTGGTCACCCGGCTGTGCGAACGACTGCTCGCCGAGGGCGCACCCGGGCTGCACTTCTACAGCATGAACATGGCCGGGCCGACCACGGAGATCTGCAAACGCCTGGGCATCACCGCACAGGACGCCTGAGCCGGCATCGACGCACCCCTGAGGGTGGTCGACGGTCCCGGCCTGGTCGATTCCGGCCTCGATCTGCGCGTTACTGAAGCAACCGCTTCAGCGCTTGCCGCCCAGCAGCGAACCCAGGATGCCGCGCACGATCTGGCGGCCGAGGCTGCTGCCGATGCTGCGGGTGACCGTCTTGGCGGCGATCTGCACCAGGCCGTCGCGCTGGCCGCCGCGCGGGCCGGTGCTGCCGAACAGGATCTCGCTGACGCCGCCCGCCGCCTGCTGCTCGGGCGCAGCGGCCTGTTGCCCGGTCGCAACGCCCGAGGCCGCAGCCTGCGCACGCAGCAGCTCGTAGGCCGATTCGCGATCGACGCTCTGCTCGTAATGGCCGTAGATCAGCGAGCCGGTGATCACCGCCTGACGCTCGGGGCGCGCGAGCGGGCCGAGGCGCGAGTCAGGCGCGATGACGTGGCAGCGCTCGGTGATCTGGGGCCGCCCCTTGTCGTCGAGGAAGGAGATCAGCGCCTCGCCCACGCCGAGCTCGGTGATCGCCGCGACGGCGTCGAAGGCGGGGTTCGGGCGCATGGTGTCGGCAGCGGTCTTGACGGCCTTCTGGTCGCGCGGAGTGAAGGCGCGAAGCGCGTGCTGGACGCGGTTGCCGAGCTGGCCGAGCACGGTCTCGGGCACATCGAGCGGGTTCTGGGTGACGAAATACACGCCCACCCCCTTGGAGCGGATCAGGCGCACCACCTGCTCGATCTTCTCGATCAGCGCCCTGGGCGCACCGTTGAACAGCAGGTGAGCCTCGTCGAAGAAGAACACCAGCTTCGGCTTGTCCGGGTCGCCCACCTCGGGCAGCTGCTCGAAGAGCTCGGACAGCATCCACAGCAGGAAAGTGGAGTAGAGCTTGGGCGAGTGGTAGAGCTTGTCGGCAGCGAGCACGTTGATCACGCCGCGGCCATCGGCGTCGGTCTGCATCAGGTCATGGATGTCGAGCATCGGCTCGCCGAAGAACAGATCGCCGCCCTGGTCTTCCAGCGCCAGTAGGTTGCGCTGGATGGCGCCGATCGAGGCGGCAGAGATGTTGCCGTATTCGGTGGTGAAGGTCTTCGCGTTCTCGCCCACGTGCTGGACCATCGCGCGCAGGTCCTTGAGGTCGAGCAGCAGCATGCCGTTGTCGTCGGCGATGCGAAACACCAGGCTCAGCACGCCGGTCTGGGTGTCGTTGAGGTTGAGCAGGCGCGCGATCAGGAGCGGCCCCATGTCGGAGATCGTCGCGCGCACCGGGTGGCCCTGCTCACCGAACACGTCCCAGAACACGACCGTGTTGGCGCGTGGGCGGTAATCGGTGACGCCGACCGCAGCCAGACGCTGCAGTAGCGTGGGCGAGGCGGTGCCTGCAGCGCCGATGCCGGACAGGTCACCCTTGACGTCGGCCATGAACACTGGCACGCCGATGTGGGCAAAGGACTCGGCGAGCTTTTGCAGGGTCACCGTCTTGCCGGTGCCAGTGGCGCCGGTGATGAGACCGTGGCGGTTGGCCAGGCGCGGCAGCAGACAGATGTCCTTGAGCGCGTCCTTGTCGTGTGCACGCGCGATCAGCATCGGGTCGGCCATTTCATGCTCCTCGGGAATCGGTTCGGAAGGCGCCGAGTTTAGCAGTCCCGCCCCTGCCCCCGGGCGGCGCAGCCCGGCCGGGGCAAGCACGGCGCACGCGGCGGGCCGGCGCTATAATGCGCGCCTCTTTCAACGCACAGGCAGTACAGAGGTTTCCAACATGGCGGGTCACTCGAAATGGGCCAACATCCAGCACCGCAAGGGTCGTCAGGACGAAAAGCGCGGTGCGGCGTTCTCCAAGCTGGCGAAGGAGATCACCGTCGCTGCCAAGATGGGCGGGGGTGACCCGGGCTTCAACCCGCGCCTGCGCCTGGCGGTGGACAAGGCCAAGGGCGTGAACATGCCCAAGGACAAGATCGACAACGCGATCAAGAAGGGGACCGGCGAGCTCGAGGGCGTGAGCTACGAGGAGATCCGCTACGAGGGCTACGGCATCGGCGGTTCGGCGGTCATGGTCGATTGCCTCACCGACAACAAGACCCGCACCGTCGCCGACGTGCGCCACGCCTTCTCCAAATACGGTGGCAACATGGGCACCGATGGCTGCGTGGCCTTCCAGTTCAAGCACTGCGGCCAGCTGCTGTTTGCGCCCGGGACCAGCGAGGACGCGCTGATGGAAGCCGCGCTCGAAGCCGGCGCCGAGGATGTGGTGAGCAACGACGATGGCTCGATCGAGGTCATCACCGGGCCATGGGAGTTCACCGCCATCAAGGAGGCGCTGGAGCAAGCCGGCTTCAGCGCCGAGTTCGGCGAGGTCACCATGAAGCCCGAGAACGTCATCGAGCTCGCCGGTGACGAGGCCATGCGCATGCAGAAGCTGCTCGACGCGCTCGAGGGCCTGGACGATGTGCAGGCGGTCTACACCTCGGCGGAGTTCGACGAATAAGCGGGGCTGTCCTGCAGCAACCCAAGCGGCGCGCGACGCCGCTTTTTCTTTTCCCGGACGCAGGATCCATCGCGTCCACCCGCGGCATCTTGCTCCCGGTCCCCGCCATGCCCGCCCTCACCCGCCTGACCCCTCTGCTGTTCGTGCTGCTGTGGAGCACCGGCTTCATCGGCGCCAAGTATGGGCTGCCCTATGCCGAACCGCTCAGCTTCCTGGTCGCCCGCTATGTGCTGGTGATCGGCGTGATGGCGCTGCTGGCGCTGGCCATGCGCGCACCGTGGCCGGCGAACCCGCGCGAGGCGCTCCACATCGGCGTCACCGGGTTGCTGGTGCAGGCGCTGTACCTGGGGGGCGTGTTCATGTCGATCCACCGCGGGCTGCCGGCGGGTGTTTCCGCGCTGGTGGTCGGCATGCAGCCGCTGCTCACCGCGGCGCTCGCCGGCGTGCTGCTCGGCGAGCGCGTGTCGGCGCGGCAGTGGGCCGGGCTCGCGCTCGGTTTCGGCGGCGTCGCGCTGGTGGTCGGCAGCAAGGCGCGCATGGACGGGGTCGACGCCGACGCGCTGGTCCACATGCTGACCCCCGCGCTGGCGGCGCTGCTGGGCATCACCGCGGGCACGCTGTACCAGAAGCGCTACTGCCCGCGTTTCGACCTGCGCACTGGTTCGGTGCTGCAGTTCCTGCCCAGCCTGGCGGTCACCGCGCTCGTCGCCAGCCAGACCGAGGACATGGTCATCGAATGGAACGGCGACTTCGTCTTTGCGCTGCTGTGGCTGGTGCTGGTGCTGTCGGTGGGCGCGATCAGCCTGCTCAACCTGCTGATCCGCAGCGGCAGCGCGGTCAACGTGGCGAGCCTCTTCTACCTGACGCCGCCGACTACCGCGCTGATCGGATGGGCGATGTTCGACGAACAACTGTCCAGCGTCGCCCTCGCCGGCATGGCCATCGCCGTCTCGGGTGTGTGGCTGGCACGCAAGGGCTAGAATCGGACTCCCAGCCCCCTGCAGGAGCCTGCCATGCTGATGACCACCACCCCCAACCTCGACGGCCAGCCCATCCGCAAATACCTTGGCGTGGTCAATGGCGAAGCCATCATCGGCGCCAACCTGTTCAAGGACATGTTCGCCTCGATCCGCAACGTGGTCGGCGGACGCGCCGGCAGCTACGAGCGCACGCTCGCCGATGCACGCCGCATCGCGATGGAAGAGATGGAGGCGGACGCGAAAAAGCTCGGCGCCAACGCGGTCATCGGCATCGACGTCGATTACGAAGTCCTCGGCGCCGACAACGGGATGCTGATGGTGTGCGTCAGCGGTACCGCGGTGCAGGTCTGAGTTGCACGCAGCCAGCCAGCACGTCACCACCCGCATCCTCGGCCTCGACCCCGGACTGCGGATCACCGGCTTCGGCCTGGTGGACCAGCTCGGCAGCCAGCTGCGCTATGTCGCCAGCGGCTGCATCAAGACCCGGGACGGCGAGCTGCCCGGCCGCCTGAAGACCTTGCTCGACGGCGTGCGCGAAGTGATCACCACCTACCAGCCCGATGTCGTCGCGGTGGAGAAGGTCTTCGTGAACGTCAATCCGCAGTCCACGCTGCTACTCGGCCAGGCCCGCGGCGCGGTGATCTGCGGCGCCGTGTCCTGCGAGCTGCCGGTCGCGGAATACACCGCGCTGCAGGTCAAGCAATCGGTGGTGGGTTACGGCAAGGCGCACAAGGAGCAGGTGCAGCACATGGTCCAGCGCCTGCTGCTGCTCGACGCCAGCCCCAGCGCCGACGCCGCCGACGCGCTCGCCTGTGCGATCTGCCACGCCCACGGCGCACAAGGCCTGGGCGGGCTCGCCGGCGTGGGCAGCCGGCGACGCGCAGGACGCATCCTGGGCTGAGCGCGCGAAAACCGTGCCCCGGGTCTTGCAAGGCCGCGGGAACATGCCTATAATGCGCGCTTCGATCGGGCGCCAATCCGGTCTGCCGCAAGGCAACGGGGGTATAGCTCAGTTGGTAGAGCAGTTGACTCTTAATCAATTGGTCCTAGGTTCGAGTCCTAGTGCCCCCACCAAAAAATTCAAGCACTT
>QXGG01363464.1_pt1 | contig 10075 bp, 9 predicted proteins | sample 1982491 | NCBI WGS metagenome assembly QXGG01 (sample SAMN09924614, study PRJNA488089) | Wastewater metagenome, whole genome shotgun sequencing project. | isolation source: South African research farm wastewater | place: South Africa: Irene, Agricultural Research Council, Animal Production Institute... | reverse complement strand
CTCGCCGAGCGCAGCCAGGTCGCAGCGCAGGAGATCGGCCAGCTCGCCAGCGGCTCGGTGAGCCTGGCCGAGCGTGCGGGCAAGCTGCTCGACGAGATGGTGCCCTCGATCAACAAGACCTCCGACCTCGTGCAGGAAATCGCCTCGGCCAGCCAGGAGCAGACCGCTGGCGTGGGCCAGATCAACAACGCCATGGGGCAGCTGAACAAGGCCACCCAGCAGAATGCCTCGGCCTCCGAGGAGCTCGCCGCCACCGCCGAAGAACTGGGCGGTCAGGCCGGGCAGCTGCAGGAGCTGATGGAGTTCTTCTCCATCGACACGGCAACAACCAGCGGCCGCCGGCGCTGATTCCCGACAGGCATGCCGCTACACGGACACCCCGCATGATCGACTGGCACACCCTGTCTCCACAGGACATCGAACGTCGCGCGCAGAGCATCTCGCCCGGCGAGTGGGCGGTCGACATGCACAAGCCGATCTCGACCCTGCTCGGCTCCTGCGTGGCGGTATGCATGTACGATCCGGCGGTCGGCGTTGGGGGCATGAACCACTTCATGTTGCCCAACATGCGCAAGCGCGAAGGCGGGGTGGACGTCGACTCCCTGCTGTCGGGCGACTACGCGATGGAAGTGCTGCTCAACGGCATTCTCGGCCGTGGCGGCGCGCGCCACCGCCTCAAGGCCAAGGCCTTCGGCGGTGGCACCATCATCAGCGGCATCGCGGCGTCGGGCATCGGCAAACGCAACGCGGACTTTGCCTGCGAATGGCTCAAGCGCGAGGGCATCGAACTGGTCGCCTCGGATTTCCTCGGTGCGTGTTCGCGCAAGGTGTTGTTCGTCCCGGCCACCGGCGATGCCTGGTGCCGGCGCATGACCACCACGATGGCGAACGCGCAGGAAGTGGCGAAGGCCGAGCAGGCTTACGCCGAATCGCTGAAGCGGCCGCCGCCGAAATCGAATGTCGAACTTTTCTGATCACGAGGCCAAGGCAAGACATGGATAGCAACGGCGTCACGGACCAGGAGTTCGCCCTGTTCCAGAAGCTCATCTACCGGCTGGCCGGCATCAACATGGCTGACAGCAAGAAGCCGCTGGTCGCCGGCCGCCTGTCACGCCGGCTGCGCCATTACGGCCTGGACAGCTTCGGCGCCTACTACAAGCTGGTCACCAGCGGCGACCATCCGGAAGAACGGCAGCTGATGGTCGATCTGCTCACCACCAACGAGACCTACTTCTTCCGCGAGGCCGCGCACTTCGACTTCCTGCAGGACTTTGCCGCCAGCCGGCGCGGACGCCCGTTCCGGGTTTGGAGCGGCGCGTCCTCCAGCGGCGAGGAGCCCTACACCATCGCCATGGTGCTGGCCGAAACCCTGGGCCTGTCGGCCAACTGGGAGATCGTCGCCTCCGACATCAGCCTGACCGTGCTCGAGCGCGCCCAGACCGGCCTCTACCCGTTGGAGCGCGGCCGCGGCATCCCGCCCGAGCTGATGAAGAAGTACTGCCTCAAGGGGGTGCGCAGCCAGGAAGGCAACTTTCTCGTCGTCCCCAAATTGCGCGAGCGGGTCGACTTCCGGCACATCAACCTGATCGCCCCCGATACGCGCGACCTCGGCCAGTTCGACATCATCTTCCTGCGCAACGTGATGATCTATTTCGACAACGAGACCAAGCGCAAGGTGGTCGGCAACATGGTTCCGCACCTGCGTGACGACGGGACCTTCATCGTCGGCCACTCCGAGACCCTGACCGGCATCACCGACGATCTCAGCGCCCTGCGCCCCACGCTCTACTGCCGACCCAATGCGCGCACGCTGCTCGAACACCACCGCAGCAACCGGGCCGCACCGCGGGCCCTCCACCCCAACCGCAGCGAGCACGGACGATGAGCAGCCGAATCAAGGTCATGATCGTCGACGACTCGGCCGTGGTGCGCCAGACGGTGCGCCAGGCCCTCGAGCGCGACGCCGGCATCGAGGTCATCGCCGCCGCCTCCGACCCGCTGTTCGCCATCAGCCACATGCAGCGCCAATGGCCGGACGTGATCGTGCTCGACATCGAAATGCCGCGCATGGACGGACTGACCTTCCTGAAGAAGATCATGACCGAGCGCCCGACGCCGGTGGTGATCTGCTCCTCGCTCGCCGAGAGCGGCGCGGCGGCCACCATGCAGGCCCTTTCGGCGGGCGCGGTGGCGATCATCACCAAGCCCAAGATGGGCGTTAAGCAGTTTCTCGAAGACAGCGCCAACGACGTCGTCCAGGCCGTCAAGGCCGCAGCGCGCGCCAACGCCAGCCGGCTCGTACCGCGTGCAGTCACGCCGCTCAACCCGGCGCCCAAGCTCAGCGCCGACGCCATCATCGGCGCCGGCCTTGGCAGCGGCTCGAACATGGTGCGCACCACCGAGCGCATCATCGCCATCGGCACCTCCACCGGCGGCACCCAGGCGCTGGAAGCGGTGCTTACGCGATTGCCGGCGGTGTGCCCCGGCATCGTCATCGTTCAGCACATGCCCGAGCGCTTCACGGCGATGTTTGCCGATCGCCTCAACAGCCTGTGCGCGCTCGAGGTCCGAGAAGCCCGCCATGGTGACCGCGTGGTACCCGGCCGCGCACTGCTCGCCCCCGGTGGCAAGCACATGATGCTCGCGCGCAGCGGCGCGCAATACACCGTCGAGGTCGTCGATGGTCCGCTGATCAACCGCCACCGCCCATCGGTGGACGTGCTCTTCCGTTCATGCGCGAAGTTCGCCGGCAAGAACGCAGTCGGCGTGATCATGACCGGCATGGGCGACGACGGCGCCCGCGGGCTCAAGGAAATGCACGACACCGGCGCCAGCACGGTGGCCGAGGACGAATCGACGTGCGTGGTCTTCGGCATGCCCAAGGAGGCGATCCGCCTCGGTGGCGTCGATCGGGTGGTGCCGCTGACTCAGATTCCGGAAGTGATCCTGGGCCTGGTGAAGTAGCGGCGCGGGCGCGCGGTCAAGCCTGTGCGCCCGCTGCGCCCTCACCCCCCCGCCCGCCGCGACTGCACCAGCGACCACAGGCTGATCATCGCCAGCGCGCCGACGATCAGAGCCATGCCGGTGAACTCGGCCGCATTCGGGCGCTCGCCCAGTTCGATCCAGCCCGCGAGCGCGCCGATCATCGGGATGCCGAGCGCCGACAGCCCCGCCATGCCGGTCGACAGGCGCTGCAAAATGTACAGCCACAGCAGCCACGCCAGCCCGGTGGCAAACACCGCGTTGAAGAACAAGGCGCCGTAAAAATACGGCGTGGGGTCGATCGGCCGCGACGGATGCAGCACGGCGAGCACACTCAGCGCGATCGCGCCGAACAGCATCTGCCAGGCGGTGAGCGCCAGCAGGTCGAAGGCGTGGTCGCGCCGCATGCGCTTGGCGAGCACGGCCGACGCCGCCCAGGTGACGCCGCCGGCGACCGCGAGCAGGTTGCTGAACGCGCTGCCGCCCATCGACCACGGCTGCAGGATCAGCACCAGCCCGCTGCCGGCGATCGCGATCGCCGCCCACTGCAGGCCGCGCACACGTTCGCCGAGCACCCACCACGCCATCGGGATCACCCAGAACGGCATGGTGTAGACCAGCACCGCGGTCTTGCCCGCGCCGCCCGCCACCAGCGCCCACTGGATCAGCGCGGTGAAGGCGCCGGTCTGCAGCACCCCGAGCAGCACCACCTGGCGCACCGCCACCAGGGACATGGGCTTGCGCAACACGAGCAGCACCAGGAACAGCGTGACCGCGCCGAGCACGGTGCGGATGGCGGAAAAATCGAACGGATCGACGTACTGGATGACCTGCTTCATCACCACCCAGTTGTAGCCCCAGATGAGGGACAGCGCGGCGAGCGCGAGAAGCGCGAGACGGGGCGTGCCGGACGCGGACATCGGATCTCCAAAAGGAAAACGCCGCGGCGCCCGTGACGGGGGCCGCGGCCAAATAGCTGCCGCCAGGGAGAACGGCGGCGAGTAACGGTATGGGGCAGATTATGCACCGGCGCGGACAGGGGAGGCATACGGCAGCGGTGATGTCGCCGATCAGCCTGGCACGGAGCGGAGGACGAGCGACGGCGACGGAGCGGGGAATCGCGACTTGCGTCGCTCCCACGGGTGGCTGCGGCGGTGCGGCGGTTTTCGTAGGCGCGACGCGAGTCGCGATCACGGCGGTGGCGTTCTGCGCCGCGGTCGTTCCTGCGCCGTCGTTCCTGCGCCGTCGATCGCGACTTGCGTCGCGCCTGCAGGGGACTCGGGAGGCGCGACATCGCCTACGGGATCGCTGATGCGCGGAATCAGCCCGCGGCGCTGCCCGCGCGCGCGGCGGCCGCCTAAACTCCGCGGCCCCATCGTGCTTCCCCGGAAAACATCATGCTGCTCGGTCTGTCCCTGTTCTACGTCGGCGCGGTACTGATCCTGAATGGCCTGTGGATGCTCGGCCGCATCGGCGATCGCGAGATCGCGGTCATCAACCTGTTCACCGGCGGGCTGACGCTGCTGGTGTCGCTCAAGCTCGCCTTCGGCGACGGCGCCGACGCGGCCTCGATCAAGGGCGCGGCGCTGTCGCTGCTGTTCTCCTTCACCTACCTGTGGGTCGCGTTCAACCGCCTGAGCGGCGCCGATGGGCGCGGGCTGGGGTGGTTCAGCCTGTTCGTGGCGATCACCGCGGTGCCGGTGGCCATCGACACGCTGCGCGCGGCCTCGAGCACCTGGGACTGGTGGCTGGGGCTGTCGTGGGCGGCGTGGGCGGCGCTGTGGCTGATGTTCTTCCTGCTGCTGGCGCTGCAGCGGCCGATTGCACGCCTGACCGCGACACTCGCGATCGGCCAGGGCGTACTCACCGGCTGGCTGCCCGGCTACCTGCTGCTGACCGGCGTGCTGTGCTGAAACGGATTGCTGCAGCGCAAAAATATAAATTCCAGTATTCGACTTATTAGCGAAGCGCACACCCTCGGCCGGGGTGAATCCCTAGACTCCATCTCAAGTCAGTGCAGCACAGCGCAGCGATGCGCCGACTGTCTGCCGCACGGGACGAATCCCGCACCGGCCGGCTTCCCCCACAAGGCTGCACGACGCCCAGCTAGAACGCCCCACGCAGCCGGCCCCGCCCGGCCGATCGCGGGTGGCGATACAGAGACATATAAATAAACTTGATTAGCAATGATGTTCAGCCGACCGAATCACCCGCTGAGGCTGCGGCACACAGGTGGCGGCAGCCACGAGCAGTCGCGTGTGAAGCGCGCGCAGATCGAATCGGCGGTTGAATCGGTAGGTGAACGCGGCCAGGTATCGCGTTGCGTATTTGCGGAAGTCGAACGCATGGTAGCTGCCGCTCAAACTCGTCTTGAGGTTACCGAGTACGGTGTTGATCCACTGGAACTCGGGCAAGTCCTTCGGTTTGCGCTTGCCGACGACGGTTGGCTGATGCGCACAACCTGCACCGCTCACCGCACCGAAGCAGGCCAGTCCATCGGAGAACACGGTGCTGCCCGGAGCCAGATGGGTCTTGGCCCACTGGCCGATTGCGACCATGCTGAAGCTCGAGACAGGCGTGAGTTTGACGCGCAGGGGGTGGCCCTCGTCACTGAGGGAGACGGCGGCGACGAACGGGACCTTGTTCTCCGAGCCCCGGCCGACTTTGCCACCGCTGCGCTCGCCGCCCAGGTAGGCATCATCGACCTGGACCTGGCCATCGAGTGTCGGCGCCGAGCTGCTGCAGCGCAGCTACAAGGGCATCGGCTTCACGCCGGAGGGTAACGCGCTGCTGATTCGCGCGCGCCTGGTGCTGGCGACGATCGACAAGGCGCGCGCGGAGATCCGCCAGATGCGCGGCGGTGCGGGCGCGCACGTGAAGGCGGCGATCACCCCGCTGGTGACGGCGACGGTGCTGCCGGCCGTGCTGAGAGCGTTTCGCAAGGCGCAGCCCGAGGCCGAGCTGACGTTTCACGAAGGCCTGCTGGTGCAGGCGCTGCCCGGGCTGATCGAGGGCAAGATCGATTTCGCGATCGCGCTCGCCTCGCCGCAGGATCTGCCCTACGAGATCGAGTTCGAGCCCCTGGCCGACATCGACGCGGTGCCAATGGTGCGAACCACCCACCCGCTGGCGGACGCGCAGGACTGGAGCCAGGTGGCCGACGCCGAATGGGTGCTCAACCTGTCCGCCGGCAGCCAGAGCATGAACCTGGTCGGGTGGTTGCGCGCACAGGGTTTCCCGGCGCCGACCCGCATCCTGCACTGCTCCTCGCCCTACCTGATCCTCGACATGGTCCGCCGCAACGACCTCATCGGCTACGGTCCGAAGGTGCTGGTGACCGATCCGCAGGTGGGCGTCGGCCTGCGCGCGCTCGCGCTGCAGCCGCTCCCGCCCACCATGCCGCTCGGCCTGCTGACGCTGCGCGGCGTGCCGCTCGGGAGCGCAGCGAAGAAGCTCGCCAACCTGTTCCGCCGCGAACTGGAGGCGCGCCTGCCGACACCGCCGCGCGCTTGAGCCCGCGTGGCGCGCTGGCGCTCAGCCCTCCCAGTAGCCCTCGCGGTTGTAGATCGCCTTCAGATAATCGATGAAGTGCCGCACCTTGGCCGGCAGGTAGCGCTGCTGCGGATACACCGCCTGGATGTCGTAGCTCGGCACCGCGAACTCGTCGAGCACGGTGACCAGCTCGCCGCGCTTGAGCTCGGCCTGGATCTCCCAGGTCGAACGCCAGCCCACGCCCAGGCCCTGCTTGACCCAGCCGTACAGCAGCTCGCCATCGTTGCAGGCCAGGTCGCCATCGACGCGGACCGCAAACAGCTTGCCCTCGCGCACGAAGGACCAGCCGCGCTGTTGCCCACCCGCGAGGTTGAAGGCGAGGCAGTTGTGGCGGGCGAGGTCCTCGGGCTGGCGCGGGATGCCGTGGCGCTCGAAGTAGTCGGGCGTACCGCACACCACGCGGCGGTTCGGAAACAGGCGCAGCGCCACATAGTTGGGGTCGGTGACCTCGCCGATGCGGATCGCCATGTCGTAGCCCTCGCGCACCAGGTCGACCACGCTGTCGGTGAAGTTGAACGACATCTTGAGTTCCGGGTGCAAGGCCTTGAACGCGGCCGCATGCGGGGCCACATGGCGGCGGCCGAACGCCGCGGGCGCAGACACCACCAGGTGGCCGCGCACCACGTTGCGCCCGACGCTGACCGCGCGCTCGATCTCGTCGAACTCGCGCAGCAGCGCGCGCCCCTGCTCCACGAACTGCTCGCCCAGCTCGGTGAGCGCCAGCCCGCGCGTCGAGCGGTGCATCAGCTTCACGCCGAGGCGCTTCTCCAGCGCATCCAGGCGCCGACCCATCACCACCGGGGTCACACCCTCGACCAGCGCGGCGCTCGCGAAACTGCCCTTCTCCGCCACCAGCACGAAGCTGCGGATTTCGGTGTAGCGATCCATCGTCTTCTCCAGGTCCGAATTTCCCCGTCCGCCACAGATGGGCGACCGCCGAAAAACCGCGAGTCGCGATCATTGGCGCGTCGGCTCACACGGCGCATACACGAACGCCCGATCGCGACTTGCGTCGCTCCTACCAGCCCCAAGCATCCGGAGCAGCGGGAACCGTTCTTGGCGGTATTTCAAGTACCGATATTGCGCATAAGCACGCGTTTATATCGGCAAGAAAAGGCCAGCAACCCCGCACCTCGATACTTTACGTATCGACAGAACCGACCGCCAGCCCAATTCAACACGCACTTCGCCCTCCGTATGCTGCGCCCATCGGTTTCAACGACATCCACCAAGGAGACAGAAAATGGCCCGCATGAGAGCAGTCGATGCCGCAGCCGCGGTGATGCGCAAGGAAGGCGTGAGCACCGTGTTCGGCGTGCCCGGCGCCGCAATCAACCCTCTGTACTCGGCGATGAAGAAGGAAGGCGGCTTCCGCCACATCCTCGGCCGCCACGTCGAGGGCGCCTCGCACATGGCCGAAGGCTACACCCGCGCCAAGGCCGGCAACATCGGCGTGTGCATCGGCACCTCGGGCCCCGCCGGCACCGACATGATCACCGGTCTGTACTCGGCCTCCGCCGACTCCATCCCCATCCTGTGCATCACCGGCCAGGCGCCCCGTGCCCGCCTGTACAAGGAAGACTTTCAGGCGGTGGACATCGAATCCATCGCCAAGCCGGTGACCAAGTGGGCGGTGACCGTGCGCGAGCCGGCGCTGGTGCCGCGCGTGTTCCAGCAGGCCTTCAGCATCATGCGCTCGGGCCGCCCCGGCCCGGTGCTGATCGACCTGCCCTTCGACGTCCAGATGGCCGAGATCGAGTTCGACATCGACACCTATGAGCCGCTGCCCGCCTACAAGCCCGCCGCCACCCGCGCCCAGGCCGAGAAGGCGATGGACATGCTGAACGCCGCCGAGCGTCCGCTGATCGTCGCCGGTGGTGGCGTGCATAACGCCGATGCGGCCGCCCGCCTGCAGGAGTTCGCCGAACTCACCGGCGTGCCGGTGATCCCGACCCTGATGGGCTGGGGCAGCCTCCCCGACGACCACCCGCTGATGGCCGGCATGGTGGGCCTGCAGACCTCGCACCGCTACGGCAATGCGACCATGCTGGCGTCGGACTTCGTGTTCGGCATCGGCAACCGCTGGGCCAACCGCCACACCGGCTCGGTCGAGGTCTATACCGAAGGCCGCAAGTTCGTGCATGTGGACATCGAGCCGACCCAGATCGGCCGCGTGTTCGGCCCCGACTACGGCATCGTGTCCGACGCCGGCGCGGCGCTCGACCGCCTGCTGGAAGTGGCGCGCGAGATGAAGGCCGCCGGCACGCTGCGCGAGCGCGGCGCCTGGGTGGCAGAGTGCCAGCAGCGCAAGCGCACGATGCAGCGCAAGACGCACTTCGACGCGGTGCCGATGAAGCCGCAGCGGGTGTACGAGGAGATGAACCGCAGCTTCGGCAAGGACACCTGCTACGTCAGCACGATCGGCCTGTCGCAGATCGCCGCCGCGCAGTTCCTGCATGTGTACAAGCCGCGCCACTGGATCAACTGCGGCCAGGCCGGCCCGCTCGGGTGGACGATCCCCGCGGCGCTCGGCGTGTGCGCGGCCGACCCCGACCGCCGCGTGGTGGCGATCTCGGGCGACTACGACTTCCAGTTCATGATCGAGGAGCTGGCGGTGGGAGCGCAGTTCAAGCTGCCCTACCTGCACGTGCTGGTGAACAACGCCTACCTCGGCCTGATCCGCCAGTCGCAGCGCGGCTTCGACATGGATTACTGTGTGCAGCTCGCGTTCGAGAACATCAACGCGCCGGAAACCGAAGGCTACGGCGTCGATCACGTCGCGGTGGTCGAGGGCCTGGGCTGCAAGGCGATCCGGGTGCGCAAGGCCGAGGACATCCAGCCCGCGTTCGCCCAGGCGAAGCAGTGGATGGAAGAATTCCGCGTGCCGGTTGTGGTCGAGATCATCCTCGAGCGCGTGACCAACATCGCCATGGGCACCGAGATCAACGCCATCAACGAATTCGAGGCGCTCGCCGAAAGCGGCGAGGACGCGCCGACCGCGATCTCGATGCTCGACTGAGCGACCGACACGAGGGCGGGCCACTGCGCCCGTCCGCAACCGACAACCGGAGACGAAGCAATGCCCAAGTTCAACGCCAACCTGACCATGCTGTTCAACGAAGTGCCCTTCCTCGACCGCTTCCAGGCGGCGGCGGAGGCCGGCTTCAAGGGCGTGGAGTACCTCTTCCCCTACGCCTTCGCCAAGGACGCGCTCGCCGAGCGCCTGGTCAAGCACGGCCTGGTGCAGGTGCTGCACAACCTGCCGGCGGGCAACTGGGAGGGCGGCGAGCGCGGCATCGCCTGCCATCCGGATCGCGTCGGCGAATTCCAGGACGGCGTCGGGCGCGCGATCGAGTACGCCACCACGCTCGGCTGCAAGCAGTTGAATTGCCTCGCCGGCATCGCCCCCTCCGGCGTCGATGCGAACACGGTGCACGAAACCTTCGTCGCCAACCTGCGCTTCGCCGCCAGCAAGCTCAAGGAGGCCGGCATCCGCCTGCTGGTCGAGCCGATCAACACCTTCGACATCCCGGGCTTTTAT
>QXGG01089415.1_pt1 | contig 10087 bp, 7 predicted proteins | sample 1982491 | NCBI WGS metagenome assembly QXGG01 (sample SAMN09924614, study PRJNA488089) | Wastewater metagenome, whole genome shotgun sequencing project. | isolation source: South African research farm wastewater | place: South Africa: Irene, Agricultural Research Council, Animal Production Institute... | reverse complement strand
GTGTACGAGGGCATGGTCGTTGGCGAGCACACGCGCGACAACGACCTCAACGTGAACGTGGTGAAGCTCAAGCCGCTCTCGAACGTTCGCGAGTCAAGCAAGGAGGCGACAGTGGTGCTCAAGTCGCCGCGTCCGCTCACGCTCGAGAGCGCCCTCGAGTACATCGAGGACGACGAGTACGTCGAGATCACGCCACAGTCGATCCGCATCCGCAAGCGCATCCTGCGCGAGGCGGAGCGTCGCCGCGCAGAGCGGCAGCAGCGAGACCGCGAGGCCGCCGCCGCGGTGCAGGACTGACGTCGCCGCGCCGTAGGATGCGCGCGTGGCGCTCTTCGTGCAGAAATTCGGCGGCACCAGCGTCGGCGACACCGACCGGATGAAGGCAGCGGCGGCACGCGTTGCGGCCACACGTGCGTCAGGGCACAGGGTTGTCGTGGTGGTCAGCGCGATGGGCCACGCCACGGACGAGCTGATCGGGCTCGCTGAGCGGGTTTCCGCACTGCCCGACCACCGGGAGCTTGACCTGCTCATGTCCACCGGCGAGCTCGTGAGCTGCAGCCTCTTCGCCATGGCGCTTCGCGAGCGTGGCGTTCCTGCGGAGGGCCTCACCGGCGCGCAGGCGGGCATCCGCACCGATGGCGTGCACGGCCGCGCCCGCATCACCCGCATCGACCGCGGACGCATCGCCCGGATGCTCGAGACTGGGGTGGTGCCGGTCGTCGCCGGGTTCCAGGGGGTGTCCGACGCGGGAGAGATCACGACGCTGGGCCGAGGAGGCTCCGACACGACAGCCGTCGCGCTTGCCGCGCACCTTCGTGTGGCGGACACCGGCGGGTGCTGCGAGATCTTCACCGACGTCGATGGCGTCTACACCGCCGACCCGCGGCGCGTCAGGAGCGCAGCGAAGCTCAGCCGCATCTCCTACGAGGAGATGCTCGAGCTTGCCGCACTCGGCGCAGGCGTCATGCATGCGCGCGCGGTGATGTTCGGCGAGAAGTTCGCGGTGCCCATCCACGTGCGGCACAGCCAGCTGCCCGACAGGGGCACGATGATCACACGGGAGACACCAGACATGGAAGAGCTTGCTGTCGTCGGCTGCGCACTCAAGGAGGACCTCGGCCGCATCAGCGTGCGCGGTCTGCGCAACGCACGCGGACTTCAGGGCGGCATATTCGCCGCGCTCGCCGACCGCAACATCGTGGTCGACGACATCATGCAGACGGAGCAGGGGGACGCCACGGTGCTTGCCTTCACCGTCGACCACGGCGACCTCGCCGACGCGAAGCAGATCGTCGGCGGGGTGGTCGCGCAGGCAGGATCCGAGATGCAGGTCGAGGTGGGGCTCTCGAAGGTGTCCGTGGTGGGCGTAGGCATGAAGAGCCACGCTGGCGTGGCGAGCCGCATGTTCCGAGCGCTCGGCGACGCGTCAGTGCTCATCCACAACATCACCACGAGCGAGATCAAGATCAGCTGCATCGTCGACAAGGCTGACGGGCAGCGTGCGCTCGACGCGGTGCACGCGGCGTTCGGCCTTGCGCTCGGCGACGGCGCAACCGTCGGCATGCAGACCGACTCTGTGGTCGGCCCATGAGCGGGGGGGATCCATCGCCCGTGCCGGCGGGTGAGCCGCCCTCGACCCCGGAAGCCGGCGCCTCGGTCGGGCTGTGGCGCCGGGACGTCGGCGCGGCACGCGCGCCGGATGTGCCCGGCATGCGCATCGAGCGGTTGCTTGGAGAGGGCGGCTTCGGCGCCGTGTGGCTCGCCGAGCAGCAGGAGCCGGTGCGTCGCCGCATCGCGCTGAAGGTGCTCCGGGCGACGATGCCGGGGCCTCGGCTCCGCGCGCGATTCGATGCAGAGCGACAGCTGCTGGCGCGCATGGAGCACCCCGGTGTGGCCCGCATCTACGACGCCGGGGAGGCCGATGACGGCCGGCTGTGGTTTGCGATGGAGTTCGTCGAGGGCGAGCCGATCGACCGCTGGTGCGACCGCCATCGGGCGTCACTGCGCACGCGCGTGAAGCTGCTGATGCAGGCCTGCGCTGCGGTTCAGCACGCGCACTCCAAGGGAGTCGTGCACTGCGACCTCAAGCCATCGAACATCCTCGTCAGCGAGGTCGACGGGTCACCTGTCGTGAAGGTGATCGACTTCGGTGTGGCGCGCGTCACCAGCGACACCGAGGCGCTCCCGACGCTTGGCTCCGAGGCCGCAGGTCCGCTCGGCACCCTCGAGTTCATGGCCCCCGAGCAGGTGCGCGGAGGGCGTGACGCCGACACCCGCACTGACGTATGGGCACTCGGCATCGTGCTCTACCAGCAGCTCTGCGGAACGCTGCCGTTCGATTCGCGCACGCTTCGCTCCGGCGGCATCTACGCGGCGGCCCAGATGATTTCGGATGTCGAGCCCTGCACGCCCTCCGAGTCCCTGCGTGCGGCGGCACGCAGGGACCCGGAGGGCGCAGCACGAGTTGCCGCTGCACGAGACCTCTCGTGGAGACGACTGTGCACGATGACGGCGCCGGAGCTCGACTGGGTCGCGATGCGCTGCCTCGAGAAGGATCCTGAGCGCCGCTATTCGGGCGTTGCGGCGCTTGCAGATGACCTCAGCCGGTGGCTGCGAGACGAGCCAGTGCTCGCCGGTCCGCCCAACGCGGCGCTCCGCATGCGCAAGTTCGTGCGCAGGAACCGGATCGGCGTTGCGGTGGGCGCGACAGCTGCAGTCGGGCTCGTTGCGGCGCTTGGGGGCACCGGCTACGGGCTCCTTCAGGCGCAGCGCAATCTAAGCCTTGCCCAGGAGCGGCTGGCGCGCTTCGAGAGGCTGCGCGACTTCAACGCGTCAATCCTGAGTGCAGTCGAGCCCTCGACCGCCCGCGGCATGGACACGCGCCTTGTTCGGCTGATGGTCGACAGCGCATCGGCGAACATCGATGGGCAGTTCGCGGATGACACGGTTGCTGCAAGCGACGTGCACAGGACGGTGGGGGTCGCATACCGCTCGATCGGCGAGTGGGACCAGGCGGAGTCGCACCTGAGAAGGTCGCTTGAGCTGGTGCGCGCGGACGATGGCGACGGTGCGCCAAGCACCCTGAGGGCCCAGAACGACCTTGGCGAGGTGCTTCTTGCGCGAGGCCGAGTGCCGGACGCCGCACCGCTGCTCGAGTCGACGCACGCGGCGCGGGTGGCGGCGCTTGGCCCGGATCATCCCGATTCGCTTGTGTCGCTGCACAACCTTGCGTTGCTGCGCGACTCCCAGGCGCGGCTGCCAGACGCCGAGGCGCTCAACAGCGAGCTCGTGGAGCGGCGCACGCGCGCGCTCGGCGCGGACGCCGAAGGCACCCTGCGCTCGCGCGTCAACCTCGCGGATGTGCAGCGCCAGCTCGGAAAGCGCGCCGATGCGCTCGCGAACCTCGACGCCGTCGTGACTGTCCGCACCGCAACGCTCGGCGAGGACCACCCGGAGACGCTGTCGGCACGCCAGTCGCGGGCCCTGATCCTGCGCGTCAGCGGCAACGCTGAGGCCGCACGGGCTGAACTCGATGCCGTCCTGCCGCTGATGCGGCGGGTCCTTGGCGAGTCGCACACCGACACGGTCTCTGCGCGGCACAGCGCCGCCTCGATCAGGCGCGACACCGGCGACGTCGCCGGCGCCGAGTCGGAGTTCCGAGACCTTGCGCAGGTCCTCGAGTCGACGCTTGGCCCCGACCATGTGCGCACGCTCATCGTGAGAAACGACCTCGCTGCCGCGCTCGAGATGCAAGGCAAGCTCGATGAGGCCGAGACGATCGGGCGCGACGTGCTCGAGCGCTACCGACGCACGCTCGGCGACACCGCGCCGCGCACGATGACGGCCACAAACAACCTCGGCTACGTCTACTGGGCGATGGGACGCCATGACGATGCCGAGCGCCACTGGACCATCGCGGCCGAGGGGTTCGAGAAGGCCGTAGGACCCGACCATGCAAACACGATCGGCGCACGCGCTGCGGTCGCACGAGCCATGGTCGCCCGAGGCGCCGCCGCGCAGGCGCGTCCGCTCGTCGAGCGTGTGGCGCTGAATCCGCCTCAAGGGTTGAGCGCAGCCCGCCAACTCCAGACCATCCTCGTCTACGGAAGAATCCTGGCCGCTGTCGGCGAGCCTTCTGCGGCGCTTGGGCAGTTCGAACGCGCCTGGACATTGGCGGGCGAGAGCGCCGACCAGAGGGCGGCCGTCATCGAGCAGGTGGTCGCATCGGTGCCGGCGCTTGAGGGCGACGACCACGCAGTCTGGCGGTCTCGGGCGGCGGATGCCGGCATTCAGGTGGGAGCGCCGCGATGATCGCCCCGAGCGTGATGCAGCGCAGGAACGCCACGGTCAGCGCCGCAGGCATGATCCAGCGCTGGATTGAGTTGTACAGAACATAGATTATAGGACTTTCAAGATAGGTGAGCCCCGGGAGCCCGTACAACGCCCCATCGATCGACACGCCCCAGACACACGCTGAAACCGATCGTGCCACCCGACAAGCCCCATCGCAGCAAGACGCCCCAACCCAGCGGCGACCGTACCCAGCCTGCGTCGCCGCCCAAGGTCATGGCTCCGATCTGCAGCGTCTTCCGGCGGTTCCTCCGCACCAAAGGACTCAAGTACACGGCCGAGCGCGCTGACGTGCTCGATGCCATCATCAAGCGCGACGGGCTCTTCGAGGCCGAGGAGCTTCTGCTGGACATGCGCCGCAAGGGTCACCGCGTGTCGAAGGCCACGATCTACCGCACGATCAAGCTGCTCCAGGACGCTGGGATCATCACGCAGGCGCTCTTCGACTCGAACCAGGCGCACTACCAGCTCATCTACGGCAAGGCTCCACGCGACTTCATGGTCTGCATGAAGACCGGCAAGCTCGTCGAGTTCGAGGCGCCCGAGCTCGTGGCGCTCCGTGACCGCATCTGCCGCGAGCTTGGCTGGCAGGCGGTTGGGCACCGATTCCAGATCTATGCGGTGAGCTCGTCGTCGTCGCCGTCCTCGGACGAGCCGCCAGCAATCCGGTAGGCGCCGGTCAGCCACCGCCTGAGGTCAACGGCACGGCAGCGGTCGCTGCAGAACGGGTCGTTGGTGCGCGCAGGCGCGCCGCATGTGCGGCACGCGGTCGCCGGCGCCTCGTGGCGCCTGTCATCGACCATGATCGCACGCCCGCCCGAGGCCGACGGCGCAAGCGTCACGTCGATCCGCCGCGCGGGCACCGCCGCGAGCACCTTGCTCGGCCACTCGATGGCCACAACGGCATCTCGCGCGGCCACGAGCTCGTCCCATCCGATTGTCTCGAGGTCCTCGGCGGAGTGCATGCGCCACGCGTCCACGTGTACCAGCGGCACGCGGCCGCCCGTATAGCGCTGCATCGACACGAATGTGGGGCTCGAGACGTCGGAAGGATCGATGCCGAGCCCGCGTGCGAGCCCTCGCACGAAACACGTCTTTCCGGCGCCAATGTCACCCTCGAGCGCGATGACGTCACCCGGCTCGAGCCTCGCTGCAAACACCTCCGCGAACGCTTCCGTGTCCTCGGGCGTGGCCAGCAGCGCCATGTCCATGGAGGGATCACTCATGCATCCACCCCTTGCGCGAGATGTCCTGCACTGCGCCTCCTCCAACTGGCACAAGGACCGCATGCGCATCGGGCATCGAAGGAAGCCGACGCGCCATCGACCCGATGCGCGTGCACGGCACCTGGCCGCCCTGCCCATCCGGAAGCGACTCCGGAACCTGTGCGTCAGCAGCCGCCACGAAGAGGAGCTCGTGGTCCTCGCCATCGGAGATCGCCGACTCGAGCGATGCGCCTTCGCTGCGCGGCACACGTGCCGCGTCGACCTGCGCCACAAGAGGTTGCGATGACGCCGCCGCGAGCCGGGCCGCATCGAGCCCGAGTCCATCGCTGACGTCGATCATCGCATGGAGGCGAGGCCCAAGTGCATCCGCAAGCGCGTGCGAGGCCGCAAGGCGCGGCTCGAAGTGAAGGTGCCGGCCGAGCCCGTCGGCGCCGAGGGAGCCTCCGCACGCACCCGTCACGTAGAGCGCATCGCCGGCACGGGCGCCCTTGCGCAGCGCAAGCGGCATGGCGCCGCCGGCCAGCGCGGCGCGCGGCCTTGCGAGGATCGTCACGCTCAGCATCAGCGGCCCATCCGGGTCCTCGTGCACCGCAGTGTCGCCTCCGATGAGCGGCGCGCCCCACCGCTCCGCGTGCCGGCGCACCGACTCGAGCAGCATCTGCGCGCCATCAGCACCGATGCGCCTTGGAAGCACGCATGACGCGAGCGTCGCGAGAGGTTGCGCAGCCATCGCCGCAACGTCGCTCACGTTGCGCGCGACTGCCTTGCGCGCAACGAGCGCAAGCGGCGTCTCGCGCGTGAAGTGCCGCCCCTCCACAACCTGGTCGCATGCCACAAGCACTCCTTGCGCGCACACCGACGGCGCGAGCGCCGCCATGTCGTCGCCCGGTCCCACAGCGACCCACGCGGGCAGCGACGGTGCCGATGCGGTCACGGCTGCAATCACCCGAGCCTCGATGCCCACAGATGCACCCTGCCTCATCACATGGCCTCCATCGCGCGGGCGCGGCTCGTGGCGATCACCCCGTGCGCGAGCGTGCACGTGCGACCGGTCGCACCCTGATGCGCACGGACCACATCGCGCGCCGCACGGCCAAGCGCATTCCGCCGCACCGGATCGGCGATGAGCCCCGCAAGCACGCGCGCAATCGACTCTCGTGTGGCGTCCACGAGCCCACCGCCGGCACGCAGGGCATCAGCGGTGGCGGCAAAGTCCTCGGTGCGCGGACCAGTCACGATGCAGCGCCCAAGCGCGGCGGGCTCCATCATGTCGGAGCCGTGAAGGTCCCCGAAGCTGCGGCCGATGACGACGATGTCGGCTAGCGCATACGCACGCCGCAGCTCCCCGATCGAGTCGAGGAGGAACCGGTCATGAGACGAGGATCCCCTCATACGACCGGCGCCCGCTTCGCTGGTTGCGCCTGGCGGGAAGCCGCTGCCCGTCGCGCCGCTCTCCGCCACCCCCCTGCACTGAGACCTTCGCACGCATCCCGGAATCTCGTGCGCCGCACGGTCGAACCACTCGGGCTTGCGCGGCGCGCACAGCAGCTGCACGCCTTCGGGCGTTGCAGCATGGAGCATCGCATGCTCGTCTGGCGCAGTCGACCCTGCCACGATCAGTGGCCTGCTGCGGTCGATGCCCATCTCGCGCGCGAGATCGTCGGCACCAGGCACATGGTCGGCGATCTCCGCAGTGTCCCACTTCATGGTGCCTGTCACCGTGATGCGCTCCCGCGGCACGCCCATGCTCTCGAACCGCTGCGCATAGGCCTGATCCTGTGCGCCCACCGCCGCGAGCCTGCGGAACATGGGGCCTAGCACCGCCCGACCACTGAAGTAGCCCCTGAAGCTTCGGGCACTGAGCCGCCCGTTCACGACGGCGAGCGGGATCCCGCGTTCCACGCACAACTCGCTGAAGTTGGGCCACACCTCGAGCTCGCACAGCAGTACCGCATCCGGGCGCACCGCATCAAGAAACGTCCTCACCGCGGTGGACATGTCGAAGGGGTAGCGCACCACCCTGATGCTCGGCTCGAAGACCTGAGTCGCACGGGCAAACCCGGTGTCAGTGGTGGCCGAGACCACAACCTCGCAGGCTTCCGACAGCTCCGTGACCAGCGCACGCACCGCGTTGACCTCCCCTACCGACACGGCGTGCACGAGCACCCTCGGCCGATCCCCGCGGGGACGCATCGCCGGACGCACCTCGCCCATGCGCGCTGCCCAGTCGGTGCGGATCTTGCCGGTGCGCAACATCCTCCATGACCAGATGGGACTGGTCACTGCGGCGGCAGAGACGTAGGCAATGTCGATCAGCGCTCCCAACGCCGGGAGGTTAGTCGCACGCGTATCCGTGGTGCTCCCGGATCAGTATCGTGGCGCGATGCCGCGATGGACGATCGGCGTCGACACAGGCGGCACGTTCACCGACTGCGTGGCCCGATGCGATGACGGGTCGATGCGCCGCGCGAAGGTGCCAAGCTCAGGGGAACTGCGCGCGACGATCATCGGAGGCGCCGGCACGTCGCTGGCCCTGGCGGGCCTGCCTTCCGTCCCCGACGGATTCTGGAGAGGATTCGAGGTTGTGGTGGCCAAGGGCGCGCCGCTCGCGGTCACCGACGCGATGCGCGCCGACTCCCGCAGCACCACGCTGACCCTCGCCTCGCCCCTGCCAGGGCCCGCCATCGCGGGATCGGTGGCGCGCATCCGCTGCGGATGCGGCGCTCCGGCGCTTGCCGCCCGCATCGCGCTCGGCCGGCCCCTGCACAAGCCGCTCGACGATGTCGACCTGCGCGTCGGGACCACAATCGGCACGAACGCGCTCCTCGAAGGACGCCACGCCCGCGTGATGCTGGTCACAACCGCCGGCCATGAGGATGCGCTGCTGATCGGCGACCAGCGCCGCCGTGACATCTTCGCGCTCGCGCCATCGAGGCGTGCGCCAATCGCGCACATTCATGTTGGGGTGCGAGAGAGGACCTCGCCCCTCGGCGATGTCATTGTGCCGCTCGACGAGCACAGCCTCGCCCACGCCGCCGCACGCGCCCGCACGGATCAGTGCGAGGCGATCGCCATTGCCTTTGTGCACAGTGGCGTCAACGCGTCTCACGAGCGCGCCGCCGCACAGCGCATGCGCGGCGTGTGCGCACATGTCGTGGCAAGCGCCGATACGGCGGTAGCGACGGCATTCCTGCCGCGCGCGAATGCAGCAGTGATCGAGGCTGCGCTTCGTCCCGCCATCGGCGCATTCGCCGATGCGCTCCGTCGCGATGCGCGCAGCTCGGCGATCTTCCTCTCCACAAGCTCCGGCTCGGCGGTGCCCGCAGCGGACTTCATGGCCAAGGACTGCCTGCTCAGCGGGCCCGCCACCGGCGTCGCCGCTGCTGCACGGGCCGCCTCTGCCCACGGGTTCGACCGATGCGTGACTCTTGATGTGGGCGGCACCAGCGCCGATGCGGCACGGGCCACCCGCGGCATGCCCGACCTCGCGCGGACCACGGTCGTCGCTGAGGTGGAGCTCGCCTCGCCATGCGTCGCGGTGGAATCGGTCGCGGCCGGGGGCGGCTCGATCCTCTGGTTCGACGGCAACGCGCTCCGTGTGGGACCGCGCAGTGCGGGTGCCGCGCCCGGGCCTGCCTGCTACGGCGCTGGCGGACCGCTGACGCTCACCGATGCGCACCTTCTGCTTGGGCGCATCGATCCCGCGCAGATGCCGATTCCGATCGACGTGGCGGCGGCCGAGCGCGCCGCGGATGCGCTTGTCGACAGGGTCCGCGCATCCCGCCCATCGGAATGTTCGCGAGATGCGCTCCTCCTCGAGTGCATCGCGATCGCCGACGAGACGATGGCGGGCGCGCTGCGAGCATCGCTTGCGCGAGCCGGCGAGTCGGCGCGCGACCACGCGCTGGTGGCGTTCGGCGGCGCAGGCGGACTTCACGCCTGCGCGATCGCCGATCTGCTGGGCATGCCCGCCGTGATCCTGCCTCCGGACGCGGGACTCCTGTGCGCACAGGGTGCATGCGACACTCCGCTCCAGCGGGAGGAGTCGCGCGTCGCGCTGATCGCCGTTGGTTCCGACGGATGGCACGGGCGCCTCGTCGCGCTCGTCGATGATGCGCGTGACGCGGCCTCCCGGGCGCTCGACCGATGGGCCGTAGGCCCCCAAGACCGCGCACCGGCGGCGTTCACGCTCTCGGTACGGCGCCATGGCCAGGAAGAGGGCTTGCCTGTACCGGTAGACGCGCAGGATCTCGCGCGGCACGATCTCGCCCGCACGCTGCGCACGCGATTCAGCGACGCGTGGCGCATGCGGTTTGGCACGGATCCTGATGAGTGGCCTCTGGAGATCGATGAGGTCCGCGTTCGCTGCTCGAGCGTGCCGCGAACGGCTGCCGCGGGCGCCGCCGGCGCTGCGATCGTCCGACACGGACCGTCCGTTCTCTCGCGCATGGGAAGTACCGCCTGGGTGCCAGCCGGCTGGCATGTCCACGAGCATGCCGACGGGTCTGCTG
>QXGG01169704.1_pt1 | contig 10092 bp, 14 predicted proteins | sample 1982491 | NCBI WGS metagenome assembly QXGG01 (sample SAMN09924614, study PRJNA488089) | Wastewater metagenome, whole genome shotgun sequencing project. | isolation source: South African research farm wastewater | place: South Africa: Irene, Agricultural Research Council, Animal Production... | reverse complement strand
GGGCCTTGACGAGATCGCTGTCAGAAAGCTGCTCGGATTCGATATCGTCGCCAAAGCCGATGATCGGCGCGTCTTCTTCATCGTCCTGCTCAACCACCTCATCATTGACGTCGGGGTTGATCTGCTCTTCTTCCTGCTCCTCGATCTCAAGGATCTGATCGTCGTCCTGTTCTTCGAACTGCGTAGCCATGAAGGCCCCCTTTTCTCTCACCATGTACGCCTGGTGGCGGGCGTCTCGGGCGGTGCGCCCTAAGCTGCTTGCTGCTCCTGTGGAGGCGGCAACCGAAGCTGCGGCTTCTCCTCATCGCGCATGGCGAGGATGCCTTCGCGCTTCGTCTGCTCGACTGTCTGGCCGGTCTTGGCTGCGGTATCGCTCGCCTGTGCCAGCGTCAGGATCGTCTTTGCCTTGGATTGCGCCGTGTCGGCTTCAGCCTTCCCGGTGTTCGCGACCTTGAGCGCGGCCGATGCCTTGAAGTCGTCAGCCTGGGCCATAAGCGCCTGATCGGTTGCGCTCGGCTGCTGCTGTTCGGCCTGCTGCTCGATCTGAGCCTTCTCTTCGGGCGTCGGCTGCACCAGGCCGATGGCCAACGCCTTTTTGCGCATGAAGGCCTGGAAGTCATCCATACCCTCGCCATCCATATTGAGCACGGCTGTGATCAGCGCGGCAGAGCCCGATTCAATGTCGCCCAGCGTCGCAAAGACGTTAGCAACCTGCGTCATCGTCTTCACAGTCTTGTCGCGGCGCGTCGTGGTCGCTTCGGTTACGTCCGAAATGACCTTGTAGCTTCCATGCTCAAGATCGTTCGCGATGATGTTGACGCCAGTTGCTTCATCGGTCTGGCTTTCGAGTAGAACCGCCGTCCCTTCCTCGCCATCATCGCCAAGCGTCTCAACCGTGCGGCCTTCCTCGACGTAGATCTCGCGAGCCATGCCAAGGTATATCTCGCCGCCGCGCTGCACCGACTGCCGGAAGTTATCCATGTACGTGAAGGACTTTGCGTCAACGCGGGTCGCCGCGATGTCCATAGCCTCGCCGGAGACATTCGACTTAACCTCTTGGGCGCCGTCATCGCTGTTCGTGATCTCGGCAATATCCGAGCCAGTGACCTGCACCAGCGCAGCAAGCACAGGCGGAACCTGTGGCGGCTCAACCTTGCCGATTGGCCCCTGGTTGACCGCATTACCGTCCGCATCGATCGTCGGATTGATCAGCGCGAATGGTGCGCGGTTGAGGTTCGCTTCCGCCCAGCTCGTGGCGTGGCCCGCCATCTGCTGAGGCGTGAATATCGGGCGCTCGATCGGTGATACGCTGGCGATCTCGGTCAGCTTCGAGATCTGCGCATTGTAAACGCGCTGCGGGTCTTTCGCCAGGCGAACATGCCCCCGGCAACGCTCCATGTTGTCGATGAACCAGCGCTTGCCGTAGAACGGCACGACGGGGATATTCGGGCCGGGGATGAAACCGCGATCCTCAAGGATCTCCGTCCCGCTCATGATGTATTTATGGACGCGGCGGCGGCGCATCTTGCGCTCTTTCTGGATCACCCAGCCCCGCATTTCCATGTCGGCGACATCATCGCCTTCCATGTCGGACTTCCAGCGCTTGTCGATCTCGCCCGTCAGTGGTTGACGAAACGTGATCTGGACATCGCGCTTGTCCTCAACCTCATAGTATTCGGCGATTCGGCAGACATCGACCGTGTACCAATCATAATAAGGCTTGGGGAAGCTGTCGGGCCATGACGACATGCATCCGGGATATTCCTGCTCAAATGCATCCTTGGCCATAGCCGTGATGACGATGCACCACTTGGCGTCTGACTTGTCATAGAGCTTGCTGTTCGGATCGAAATAGACCGACTGATCAGCATCGACGATCGCGCGGATGGCAATGCGCTGAAACTCGTTATCGGGGTCGTATTCGTCCTCGAACTCATGGTCGAACTGCCATGCACCGTAACCGCCCGCCGCGCCCTCTTCGAACGCATTGTCGAGCGCCTGCTGCCCCTTGCTACGGTACATGTCCGCGCGATAGAGGCCGTCGAGCATCGTCGCGGTCTGCTGGCTCGACTTGCTATCAGATGTGGAGCGATAGTTTACCGTGACGCGGTTCGAGCGGTAATCGTTGACGATCTTCTCAAGCCCGGCTGCGGTCTTGTTGATCTCGACGCGGATGCTGTTTTCAAACTGATCGTACCACTCATCTTCCCACTGCGCGCCAGCGATCGAGACGAAGCGGCGATCCTGAAGGGCAAGCGTGCGCTCTTCCTGATAGGCTTGCGAGGTGTTGTCGAATTGCTTCAGGGCTCGGGTATGAACCCGCGTCAGCCTGTCTGCTTTGGTTTCGGACAAATGGCACACCCCGGCTAGTCATGCCTTGGGGTGCGGTCCTCAGCTATCCCTGCTTATCATCTGCCTCTTTTTTAGGCAATAGGGCTTTAGCGTTGAGGAAATCCTTGTAGCGTATTGTGCCATCGAACGACACCATCTTTACGCGCGTCAATCTTCTGCCGTCGCTCAAGTTGATGGAGATAGCGCACATACCCTCTGGAATCGCCCTCTCCAGAGGGGGCAACATCATTGCCTGACAGACATCGCCCTCGATCTCCTTAGCGCGAGCTTCGAAGGCGGTAATTTCGTCTCGCGTCAAGTGCGTCATCCCGCCAACACCATATCCATCTCGCGCTGCGCCTCCATGTAATCAGGCTGGAGATAGCCCGCCATCATGGCATTGGCAGCGCCACGCAACGCGGTATGTTTGACGAAGTTCTGCGCGGCCGGCAACTGGAGCTGCTTAACCTGATCACCAAAGCGCAGAATGAGCAGGCGACACTTGCTCGGGTTATGCCAGCCTGAAGCCAGTGAGGCGCGACCGCACACTCCGCCTTTGATGTCGGTACAGCCGAGCTGCTGAAGCTTGTCGCAATCGTCCTGGTGGCTCATTTCACTTTCTCCGATTGAAACCCGTAGCCATTGCAGGGACCGATACCGAGACGGGAGCATCCTCGCGAGGCCTGACCACTGACGGGAACAACTCTGCCAGCGCCCAGATCAACGCGTCGGCCCGGTTAGGGCTCTCGCCGCCCATGTAACCGTTGGTGGTGAAGCCGGACAGTTCATCTTCCATGTCGTTGAAGCGCCCTACATGACGGACCTTGCCTTGCTCATACAGGGCAGAGAACGGCTCAGCCCGGACCACCTTGCCCCGGCTCGCAGTCACCTGGCGAAATGGCGTGCGCGGTCGGCATGTGTCTATCACGAACTTGACCATAGCCCCGCCGTAGTTCGTCTCGCCAACGATGCAGTCAGCCTGGTGCCGATCAAACGCTGATGTCGCGACAGTTCCCCACGTCGCCGGGCCGGCCTTCACCGTGCAATCCTCCATGACGTAGCAGTTCCCGTCTGTCCCTAGCCCCGCAACCACAATGCCGATCGCGTCATTGTCCGCGTTGTCTACATCGCCAGAGCCAGACGGATCGACCGCCACCACGATTCGCACCATGTCTGGCACGATGCCGTCTGTGACGCGCCACAGTTCAACGACCTCGTCCGGAAACAAGGCGCCAGCCACAGCCTCACCGAACGCGCCATCGCGAAAGCGGCGACGCATGCGAGCGGACATCCCATCGAGCATGCTTAGATAATCGCTCGATATGTTCCCCTCATTGTCGCCGGGGTTAATCTGGAACGATGCATAGTCATCGGGATTGGTCAGGTCCGTCTTGCTCTCCGGATCCACTTTCTGGATGAACAGCCGATAGGACCAGTGGGCCTTACTGGGCGGGTTCTCATCGTAATAAACACGCGGCTTGAGCGGCGTCGTTTCCTTGCCGTCGATCACCTGCGTGACCGTCTGGGCAAGGCGTGTCATCGCCATGTTGCGGCTGAGGTAGGGTATCTGCGAGCACTCATTGAGATGGATCGTCGCAAATTCCATGCCGAGAATCTTCTCAGCTCTTTCCTTGTCGTCGAGCCCGCCGAACCAATATTGCGATCCGTTCGGGAACGTCGCGTACCAGTCGGTCTTGTCGAGCTTATAATCCACACCAGGGAAAGCCGCTGCCATGACCTTGGGGAAAGTATCCAGGACGACCGACGCCTTCACGCTGTTGAAGCGATAGCGGAACGTCGCATGCCGGCTGTTCGGTGCCTTGAGCGCTCGCAGCACGATATTGCGGACGATCAGGAACGTCTTGCCTGATCGCGACCCACCGAAGAGCATGATATGCTTGGCGCCACTGCCAAATATGGCCTGCGCCTCAGTCTGCTTCGGCGTAAGCTTAAATGGCGTTGTCATGGTCGCCCATTATTACCGTCACGCCGCCCTTGTGCTCGTGCTCGACCTTGTCGCCGTATCTGCGAGGATCCCATTTCGCCAAAAGCTTTAAGCGCGTTTCTATCCTCAGCTTGGCGCGCTGCACGAACTCGGTATTGCAGACTTCGCGTTCATCTTCGCCAACGATTTTCAAATCTCGCGAGCTGTCATCTGCGATAGCCATGCACTCGTCGGCAATAGCGTCGAAGCCTATCTCACGCGCACGCGCGATGCGTCCGGACAGGACTTCATCGTCCTTCTGCCAATCATAAACAGTGGACCGCCCAATATCATGTTCACGGCAAATCTCTGCGAGCGGCTTTCCTTGCGAGAGCCCCGCTATGATCGCTTCATCTATTTCGGCTGTGCGAACCGTCGCGCCCATTATCGTTCACCGGCTGCTTGGGCCATTCCCAACGCATATGCCTCCAATAGAGGCGAGCGAAGGTCTGCCCTGTTAAAGCTATGAACCAGTGGGTGCGCTGCATGGTCAGGAGCTGTGTAGCGCATATCGAGAACGGCGACAATCATCGTCTATCCTTCCTGCTGTGGTGGGGTGGCGAGTTCCCTCGCGATGCTTAGAGCCTCTTGGAGATTGTCGCGGTTGGCGAGGAGAGAGGCGAGGCGTTGCTCGGGTGTGGGCGGGAGGAGGGCTTCCAGTACCTCGATTGCGCGCGAACCTGACGGGCCACATGCACGCAGCTCATCGATGCACGCCTTCACCGTGACCTCGCACAGAGCGAATGGTTCTTCTTCGCGGGGCTTGTAGGCGATGACATGTTCCCATTCCCAGCAAGTGGGATCGGAGAAATGGCACTGAAACGAAGCTCCCTTAAACATCACCCCGCCGCCATAATCATCGGGCGCACGGTCCCCGCCGCTCCAAACTTTCCAGCCCTCAGGAATATCTACGCTCATCCTCTGTCTCCGGTGTTGGGGGTGGGGGGCATGCGGTGCTCCGTTGGGTGTATCGGTTGGACTGGGCGAGAAGGCTGTCCACACCGCCTGTCGGGTTGTTCTGGTTCGCCGGCGCCTTCACCTCGAACAGACCCGCCCAGCTTTTCAGCGTGGATTGATCGAGCACCGCGCCAGGATCGTTGCCAGCGGCGCGCAAACGCTCAAGTTCGGCGATCGCAAGCTGGATGGCACGCGGCGAGGGGGCTTTGCGAAGCCGCTTCCGCATTTCAATCCATCCTTCCCATGCCTCGGTAGGCAACCAATCGGGCAAGGCCTCGCGCTCTGAGAAAGATTTATCTTTCGAAGTGATGGTTCTTGATGGTTTGGGCGCAGCGGCTGCGGGGGTCTTTGCAGTTCTCTGCGGGGGCGCAGCCTTTGCGGGGGTGCGGAGGCTGCGGGGGGTGACGATGTATTTACAGCCCTTCCCGATAATCTCTTCGCGCTGAAGAACGCCCTTCTCAACGAGCTGCTTGATGACGCCTTGGCAGGTGCGCTCGCCCTTGCTGCACTTCTTCGCCAGCGTTGCCATCGACGGCCATGCGAGACCTTCGTCATTGGCGCAGTCAGCCAGCGCGAGAAGGACGATCTTCTCGCTGTCGGGCAAGTCGAGCTGCCATACCTGCGTCATGATGGCGACACTCATCCGCGCACCGCCTGATATCCGCCGAAGAAGAAGCCCTGCGTGGTGTTCGGCTCACCGTTGCGGCGCTTGGGAACAATGAAGTCGATACGATCGCGGCAGGCGTCGATGGCCCGCTCGATCTCTGCACATTTCGGATCGCCTGCGTCGGGCATGCTCTGACGCAGATAATATTCGTGGCGGTACAGGAAGGCGATGCTGTCGGCGTCCTGCTCTAGCTGACCGCTGCTGCGAAGATCCGATAGCATTGGCCGCTTGTCGTCACGCTGCTCAACCGCGCGCGAAAGCTGGGCAAGCGCCAGGACCGCGACATCGTTGTCCTTGGCTATGGCCTTCATGCCGACACTGACCTCGGACACCCGCTCATATTCGGCGCGGCCAGCGTTGTTGCTCTGGAGGAGTTGCAGATAGTCCACGACCACCAGATTGAGGGGCGTGCCCTTGGCGGCGAAGCGGCGCTTATGCCGGCGGACGATCATGGCGAGGCGTCCGATCGACAGCGAACCAGCGTCAACGATCTGGAAAGGCATATCAGCCGCGATCTCGCGCGCTCGGCATATGTCCTGCCGCTGCCACTGGTTAAGCTCGCGGTTGCGGATATTCGAATAGGGAACACCCTTCCCCACGCTCTGGAAGCACATATCGGCTGCCATGCGCTGCGTCAGTTCGCGTGCGGACATCTCCAGGCTAATGAACAGCACGCCATAGCCTGAACGCGCCGCGCCAACGCTGTAGGAGAGCGCCACCGCTGTCTTTCCCATGCCGGGACGTCCAGCCATCAGAACAAGCTCCTTGGGGCGGATACCGCCAAGCGCCGCGTCGAGTGACGGGATCTGATTGCATGTGACTTGCTCGATCTCTTCGTCGAAGCTGCCGATCAGCTCGTCAAAGCATTGGAGGGCGGTCGGCTGATGGATCGGATCGCCCTTGCTGGTAGCCTCGTATATCGCGGCGTCCGCTGCATCGATCAGGGATGCTATCGAACTGGTAGGGTCTTCCGCCAGCGTCAGGGTGTCCGTCAGGCCCGTGGCGAGCCTGCGCCGCGCTGCCAGTTCCGCAACCTGCGTGATGACGCTGGTAAGGCCGATGGCGCTTGTATTGCCGGTCAGGAAGGCAAGATACCCTGCCCCACCTACATCGGCGAAGGCGGGATCATTCTCAAAATAGGGGCGGAGGGTGACAGGCGTTGCGGCCATGCCCCGGCTGTGCTCGCGAACGATGGCAGCGAATACCGCGCCCATCGCGGGAACGGTGAAGTCGTCAACGGTCAGCTTGTCAGCCGCGCTGTCGATCTGGCGGTTATCCTGCATCAGACCACCGATGACAGCGGCCTCGGCTTCCACGTTGTAGAGCGTGGGGGAGAATTGTTCAGCCACCATCATTTACCGCACTCGCGTAGAAAGGCCTGCTGAAACTCGCGCTGGGCGATCGTCATCGTTTCGATGGTCTGGCGATCGACAAGCAGTTTGGGATCATCGATCACCGCCTGCGCTATGACGGCGTAGCGAGCCCATAGGGCGTCTGTGGTGCGACAGGGGAACAGCGCGACGGTCATTCGAACGACTCCGTCACCCAACCGCCGCCATTGGCCTTCGTGGCCTTGGTGATGGCGTAGAAGCGGAACGGGTACATATCGGCGGCGATCTTGATCTTTGCTCGCGCGTCGTCCTGCCAGAAGCCTTTAACCTCATGGCACTGCATCTCGCCATTGGAGAGCATCACCGCGAAGTCGGGCGTGTAGAAAGTGTTGTCCGCAAGGCGCAGCTTCAGGCCCTCGAACTTGTACCAGGCCACGTCACCCGCAGCCTTGAGCAGTTCGAGGTCGCGCGCATAAGCGGCCTCGGTCTGGTTCATAGAACCGACCTTCAGGCGACCGAGCGCGAAGCTCTTGTTGATGCGGTGTTGCCCCATCCCTATTCTATTCCGCCACGGCCGGCGCAAGCTCAAGCGCGTTTGGGAATTTATTTTCAGCGCGACTTTCACGGGCCGAAAGCAGCATGAACTTTCGGACTTGATGCGCCGAAATGCTGTGCTTTTCCGCAAGTGCGCGAACGTCAGCCACGATAGCATCGCGTTCTTTTGCGGTTATAGGCTTACGGGTCATGCGGCGGTCCTCACAGCAGCTTCGGTTCGGCGTCGTTCGGCGTGCAGAGCGTCGAGAGTTCGCCACGCATACGCAGCAGCCAGGCTGACAACCCCGTTTCCACATGCTCGAAGCTCGTCCACCCGATGGGCCATCCCATGAGCCATTCGACGAACCGCGGGTTCAAGCGACGGCGCTCTGAGGATAATTTCTCCCCAGCGGTCATCTGAGGGTCCGGGCGCAAATAGTGGAAGGAATGCTCCACGAAATTCGGAATCTGATCCATGTGCATGCGGCCCGTTCCATTCGTCGTCACATGTTCGACGGAGTTCGCGCCCTTGCAGTCCCGCGTGGCCGGCGTGGGCCAGTTCACCGCAACTTCCTCCAGGTAAAGTGGCACCGTGTCCTGGTTGGCATTCCGCTTCCGAAAAGCGGCGCACTTCGCCATTGTCTCGTCGTCCCGCAGGCGATTGACTGCCGTTGGCGTCGGCCATGTCTCCACGTCCGCTGGCAGCGAGGCTCTGCGTCCTCCGCGCTCCCGACATCCCTTCCCCGGCGCTCCTTGCCAATCGCGAGCATTTGGTGTTGCCCAATTCTCCGAGACTGCCGTTGCTTGGCCGCTTAGAAGAAGTTCCGACGATCTCGAGCCGCCCCGCGTCATGCGCGAGCCCTCCGTCACGGCAACCGATGGCGTCTCCCGATGCTGCGACACCCCCGGAAGGCCGTGGCGAGGATCGTTGGAAATATCTCCACGCTTCTCCGGGTCGTTCGCCCGTGGCGTCGGCCATGAGGAACAGTCGCTTGCGGATATGCTTTGCGCCGACTTCGCGCGCTCGGAAGATTCCAACCGCAACGCTGAAACCCATTCGCTCCAGAGCCGGGACAAGGGCAGCAAGTTGTCCGTCCGCATTCCCTGTGACGTTCTCGCGGAAGAGACGAATAGGCCGGCACTCTTCGACGATGCGAAGGACTTGATCGATGAGGAACCGTTCGTCTGCCGCGCCGAGCCCTTTGCCCGCGACCGAATTGGGCTGGCATGGATCACCGGAAGTGACGAGATGAACGCGGTCACGCCAAGGCTTGCCGTCGAAGGTGGCAAGGTCATCCCAGATAGGCGCCGCATCCAGTTCGCCCGCTTCCATGCGCGCGACAAGGAGAGAGGCTGCATAAGCTTCCCTCTCCACGTAAGCGACGGAACGATGTCCAGGTTCAGCGATAGACACGCCAAGTCCGAGCCCTGACACGCCTGCGCAAAGCTCGATGCTGTTCCAGGCACGTAGAGCCATGCCACTCACCCCCTCCCGATTGGAGGACGACCGAGAGCGCGGCGTGTTGCCCAGCCCTTGATATGAGCGGCAGAGCGCGGCTTGCGGGGTGGCCAGTGAAACGATGCGTCGGTGAATACCAGGGAGCCGTCGCGCAGCTCGACATGGCAGGGCGCGCGGCGGTTGTACGAAATGACTTGTGCGGACATATCTTCCCCCGTTGGTTGAGAGTTAGAGTTGAGCGACGGAGCGCGGGCGACGGATCGAGCGGCACGTTTCGAGCCAGCGCGCAGTCGCCTCGTTGAGTTCGCGCATCAGATCCTCGCCATCGAGGAATTCGGAATGAGCGGTCTTCTCGCCCGCCGCGCTTTCAGGATGCGCGTATTCGGTGAGCTTAAGATTGACGGTGGCGATCAGAACCTTAAGATCGTCCACGTCGCAGGCGGATGCCTTGGACACGATCTTGCAATCATAGAGATCGGCGATGTCATCGAGCGCGCTCGGGCAGACCTTGCGAGCATCCCACAAACGCTTAGGGTGGGGAGCGCTGCCGCCGAAGATGTTGCGGAGCTGCTTGGTGGTCACGTCCATGACGAACGCGAGCGCCTTTGAGCCCACCTTTGTCTCCGCGCGACCGAGCCCGGCAACCATCGCGCCGTGGAACTGATCTTCCGTGACACCCGACATTTCGGGAACGACATTGCTGCGTGCGTTCATTTAGACGCTCCGATCATGATTTACGGAAGCAACCGCCTCTTCATCCTGTTCGGAAGCTCTTGGCTGATTGCTGAGTGGGAGGGTGCGGGCGTTCGCAATCGCCTCGGCTATGAGC
>QXGG01228009.1_pt1 | contig 10095 bp, 11 predicted proteins | sample 1982491 | NCBI WGS metagenome assembly QXGG01 (sample SAMN09924614, study PRJNA488089) | Wastewater metagenome, whole genome shotgun sequencing project. | isolation source: South African research farm wastewater | place: South Africa: Irene, Agricultural Research Council, Animal Production... | reverse complement strand
GTAATGCCTTCGGGCGTTGGGCAGGCCAAGACAAACCACATATTAAAGGCATGTTCACGGCGGTAATTGTGCGCTACGGCAGGAATATCGTTGAGCAGTTCGGTGACTTCATCAAAACGCTGTTCCGGTACTGTCATCGCCGCTAAAGTGAAAGCGCCGCCCAGTTGCTCGATATCAAACATCGGGCCAAAACGGGTTAAGGTGCCGTCATCCAATAATTCTTGCAGGCGTTGCCGAATGCGCTCGGCGCTGCACTCGAGTTCTGTGGCGAGTTCGCCCCAAGGATCACGCACCAATGGCAAACCATGCTGCAACCTGTTGAGCAGGCGACGATCAAATTCATCCATTAGAGTGTTCCTGTTTGGTTGTAACGCCCGCCACGCTGCTTAAAAGCACGGGTGCTAAACAGCATATGGTGTGGACGTTCATGTAAATTATGCTCGGCTAACAACTCTGCCACATGCGCTTCAACCGCCTGACGGTCGCGGCCATGCACCATGCAAAATAGGTTATACGGCCAGCCGGGACGACGTGGACGGCGATAACACAGATTGACTCCCGGCGCTTCACCCAGTGCTTGACCCACCTGATGTACACGCTCGTCTTCAATATCCATCACCAACATCACATTGGCAGTAATACCTAAAGCGCGGTGCTTCACCACAATGCCAAAGCGACGAAATAAACCCTGTTGATCCAAGCCCTGTACATGCTCGATTACGGCTTGCTCGGTGCTATTGATCTGCTCAGCAAACACTTGGTAAGGGCGTGCGGTGAGCGGTAAGCCGTTCTCTAATAAACGGCGCAGTTGCTGTTGTTGCTCAAGCGATAAGCTGTTGTTCATGAGGGCACCTGCGAGTCTTTACCCAGCGCAAAGCCTAAATTGATTTGATAGGCGGTGAGCATGGGTAAATCTAAAGGCGTCAGGCCAGTGATCTGTTCGATTTTGCTTAAGGTTTGATCAAGATGCTCACGGCTGGGACCGGTGAGCACAAACCAAAGATTCCAGTCATGCTCACGCAGGTAGTTGTGATTCACTTCATCAAAGGCATTAATTTGCGCGGCCACTTCTTCAATACGCGCCTCAGGTACGGCTAAAGCGACTAAGGTGCTGGCACCGGCAAGGCTGTGTTCAAATACCGGTCCCACACGCGATAACGCTTGGCGTTGTTTAAGTTGCTCAAGGCGCTGAAAAATATCCTCTTCAGTGCAGCCCAGTTCATCCGCCATGGCTTGATAAGGGCGCGCGCAAATCGGTAGATCATGCTGGAAGCGATCGAGCATGCGTAAACACAGATCATCCATTGTGCAACTCCTATAGACCGATGCGGTGCGCTCGGTCACTGAAGAAGATACCGCTGGGGTTATCCGCAGGCAGAGTGTGCAGTTTCTTTAAGGTGGCGGTATCCCATACTTGGACTTCACCTTTATCACGTACGGATATCCACACATGCTCACCACGTGGGGTGAATTCCATATGCAACACGCCGGGGCCGGGCTCTAAGGTTGCAAGAATTTCATGGGTTTCGCTATCCAGCACTTGTACATACTGGTTGTCGGGGAAGGCAAAGTTGACCCAGATTTGTTTAGCATCGGGGCGCGCCATGACAAACACCGGCTGCCCTACTACATCAATACTGCCCGACTGCTGCCACGTTTTGGTATCCATGACGAGGACTTGATGACGACCCACGGCGGGTACGAAAGCGCTATCACCCGCCACTGTCCAGCCTTCAAGATGCGGCATTTTATACACGGGAAGCTTTTCTTCACCACGACCGTAGTTGTCGAGGATGCGTTTCACCCCGTGTTCTGGATGCCATAAATCCAGCAGAGCCATGCCGTCCTCGCCAAACAAACCAGCAATATAGTAGCGGCCATCGGGGGTCAACATGGAATCGTAAGGTTGGTTACCAATGTTGGTAAAACGTGTGATCTCCGGAGTGTCGCTTTTGCTGAAATCGGCAATCCAAATTTCACCAGTATCAAACAAGCTGACTAAGAATTTTTGTCCGGGTGCATCCACCATGCCCACCACACGAGAACCGCGGCTGCCATCGGCAACAGTGGTGGCTGGAATATCCGCAACCAGCTCTAAGGTGTGAGCATCAAACACTTTTACGCCGCCAGGCTCGTAGTTACCCACGGCAATTAAGCGGCCGTCTTGGCTGATAGCGCCGCCAATACTGTTGCCGCCTTGGATAATACGTTTAGCAATTGTGGCGGTGAGCAAATCGACTTTGGTTAAGCCGCCATCACGGCCAAACACATAAGCAAAGCGTGCGTCGCGGGAAAATACCACTGAGGCATGGGATAAATCACCTAAGCCTTCCACGCGAGCCAGTGTTGTATTGTGGCTGTGTTCGACGATTTGTACGCTCCCTGCCGCACGCTCAATGACGATGCCTAAATCACCCGTACCGCGCAATGGATTGCTGGGTTGGCTAACACAAGCGCTTAATACACCGGCTAAAAAAACAGTACCAATGCGACCTATCATGGGGTAACTCCTTGTAGCAGGCGATCAATCATCCAAGTGGCTTCTTGCTCATTGAGGATAGCGCTCCAGGGCGGCATGGCCGTACCGGGGCGGCCAAACATTACCGTGGCAATTAGACTTTCACGTGGTTTGTCAGCAAGCAGTTGCGGGGTGAGAGCGGGGCCTAAGCCACCGGTCATGCGTAGACCATGGCAGGAGCCGCAGTCCTGAATCAGTAGATGTTCAAGTGTCGCTTGGCGCTCATCAGATAACGGCGCTGCCACACTTAAAGAAAGAGTGAGGAATGACGTCATGCATAAGGCCAAAGAATAAAAGACGCGTTTGGTCAGTGTCATGACGTCCTCCTAGGTATTACTTAAGCGTTAAAATCCACTCAGCAAGAATGGTAGCTTCTTCTTCTGTGACTTGGTTAGGTGGCATAGGGATTGGACCCCATAAACCAGCGTTACCATTTTTGATGTGCAGCGCCAGCGTTGCGGCAGCGCCTTCAACATCCGCATTTTTGGCAGCAACATCTTTCAGTGATGGACCTACCAGTTTTGTCTCAATGGCGTGGCAGGCCACACAAGAGTTGCTTTTAAACAGAGTTTCACCATCTGTTGCTAAAGCAGGTTGTACTGCAAATGCAGCACCGAGTGCAAACATTGGTATTAATAGTTTTTTCATGAGTCATTCCTCAAAGCTAATACAAGGTGAGTCAGTCACGACTCACCTCTTAGTGTACTTAGTAGACGTCGTGTTGAGTATTATTAACGTTGAATTTACCGGTCGGAGTGATCAAACGCTTGTCTTTAATCACTTTTTTCAGTTTTAACGTCTTATCGTCAACTACAACGATGGCCGATACCTCATCTTGCTGGCTCCAAACCGAGAACCACACTTCATCACCGGCTTCGTTGTACTCAGGTTGCAACACGCGCTTAACGCCACCGTCGATTTCAGCCCAGTCGCCAATCGGCAGTACTTTGTAACCCGCCGCTAAGTTTTTGATATCAAAAACGGCTGCAGACTGGCTGATCTTTTCATCAGGGTTAAAGGTGGTGTCTAGGTACAAGTTGGTCGATTTAGGGTGAGTTTTGATAAACAGTGAACCACCGCCCTGGCCTTTTAAGGTTGAGACAACTTTCCAAGCATTGTCAGGGTGTTTCTTTGGATCAGTACCAATCAAGGAGATGGTTTCATCACCGAGGTGGCTGGTAGCCCAAACTGGACCAAACTCAGGGTGAACAAAGTTAGCACCGCGACCAGGGTGCGGGATTTTACCCACGTCAACCAGTGCAGCTAATTTACGCTCCTTGGAGTCGATCACCGCCACTTGGTTGGAGTTGTTGGCTGCCGTCATAAAGTAACGGTGTGTGCTATCCCAACCACCATCGTGTAAGAACAGTGACGCACCAATAGTGGTTGTGGTGAGGTTGTTAATGTCTTTGTAGTTAACCAGTAAAATACGACCGGTTTCTTTAACGTTAACAATAAACTCAGGGTGCTCATGCGAGGCGATAATCGCCGCTACACGTGGCTCTGGGTGATATTCTTGCGTGCCGACAGTCATGCCGCGCGTGGAGACAATTTGCAGCGGCTCAAGGGTCTCACCATCCATAATGGTGTACTGCGGCGGCCAGTATGAACCGGCGATCGCGTAAGTATCTTCGTAACCTTTGAACTTAGACGTTTCCACTGAACGCGCTTCGATACCGACTTTAATTTCGGCAACTTTAGAGGGCTCAGGCATCCACAAGTCAATCATATCGATACGCGCATCACGACCAATTACAAACAGGTAGCGACCTGACGCAGAAATACGTGAGATGTGTACTGCATAACCGGTTTCAATGGTTTTGATGATTTCTTTAGTGTCGCCATCAATCAGCGCAATTTTACCGTCATCACGCAGGGTGACTGAGAAAATATTAGGCAGATTGAGTGTGTTCATCTGTTTGGTTGGACGGTCTTCTGGCTTAACCAAGACTTTCCAAGAGTTACGCGTTTCCGACATGCCCCACTCAGGTGGTGTTGGTGGCGTGTGCTGAATGTAGTTGGCCATCAGCGTAATTTGCTCTTTCGTGAGCTCGTTTGATGTGCCCCAGTTTGGCATACCGCCGGGTGAACCGTAGGTGATCAGCGCTTCAAGATAGGCTTGACCGCGGGCTTGGGTAATATCGGGCGTCAGTGGTTTACCCGTAGCACCTTTACGCAACACACCGTGACAACCAGCGCAGCGTTGGAAATAAATTTCCTTAGCCATTTCAAATTCTGAATCAGACAGATCAGGTGCACCTGCCGTACGTATGGTCTTAATGCTAGCTGGGTCAACTGCTGAGGCGGCGCCTTTATAAGCCGCTTCTGCTTCTTCTGGGTTGGCAGCAGCATGGGCAATTGACATGCTCAGTAGCGACATGGACATGGCGGCCACGATACCCGCCAGAAGTGGTTTGCCTGTTATTGACATAGGTTTATCTCCTTGGAGCGACGCTACGCTAGACAACTTTTTAGCGTAAAGCTGTGGGTCACTCTGTTGTTAGTAAGTTGTTGTTTGGCATATCCCGGGTAATTCGTTCGTGCAATTTCATCCTAGAGGCAGGTACAAACATTGCGCTTGATGGCAATCAAGAATGGGGTTTTATCGTCTTAAAACATTGATCTGGGACAGTTAACGCATACATAAGGAAGGGGTGAACTATGGCGGGCATCGATACAAACAGTCATGCGTTTGACTGTTTGTGGGGTAGATGTGTGCTGTTTTAGCAGGGATGTGGGCTGTGCGCTACAGCGGCCAATATGAGTGCGGGCCGCATCATTAAAAGCTTATGGAGTGATGATGTTGGGCAATTGTTCGGCCAGTTTTTTCACATCCAATGGCGCACGTACAAAACCATATTGGCGACCATCGGGGCTGATGATCGCAAGATTACCGCTGTGGTCAACGGTGTAGCGCGGCTTGCTGGTATCGCCAGGTATAAAGGGAATGCTCAGCGTATTACTGAGGGTTTGGATGTCTTGCAATTCGCCGGTGAAACCCACAAAAGTCGGATCAAAATACTGTAAATAGGCGTGCAGTTGTTCACTGCTATCACGGTGCGGGTCGACACTGACCATCACGATTTGTAGCTGATCTTTGACCTCTTCTGGCAAGAGCTTATTCAGTTGGCGTAATTCAGCCAGTGTGGTTGGGCAAATATCAGGACAAAAGGTATAACCGAAAAATACTAAATGCCATTTGTCGGCTAAGTGTTGCGTATTCACCGGCTCACCTGTGGTGCTGACTAATTGCAGCGCAGGTAATTCACGGCTACTTGGTAAAGCAATAATACCGGCCTCGCGTATAGCTGGGGCGGTTTGCTTATTGTGGCTTGAGTACTGACCTATCACTAACCCCACAACAGCCGCCAAGGTGATGGCAGCTAAACTTAAGAGCAGTGTGCGACTGGTAAATAAAGACGGCATAACACTTCCTTTCGGTGTTGAGGTCGATGAGCAGGCTCATTACTGTGACTTATTATAGAGTGATGTGGCGGCCAGGTGCTTGTGTCCAGATGTCGCGCTGCGTTGGCTGTTGGCTATAAAGTCTGTTTGTGCCGAGCGGGTTGATTAACATCCGTGCATCCGTCCGTGTTTGCTTGGCAGCCTGTTACACTGAGCGCCTTCCATTAAGGAGCTTGCCATGTCTGCTCATCCCTTTGCTGCACTGACCCCCGATTTAGTTTTAGATGCTGTGGAAAGTTTGGGGTTTTTAAGTGATGCCCGTGTGCTGGCTTTGAACAGCTACGAAAATAGAGTTTATCAAGTTGGGATCGAAGACAAAGCACCGCTGATTGCCAAGTTTTATCGTCCTGAGCGTTGGAGCGATGCGCAAATCTTGGAAGAGCATGCTTTCTCTTTTGAGTTGGCCGAGTGTGATGTGCCCTTGGTCGCGCCGATGCAGCATAACGGTCAGAGTTTATTTGAGCATGCAGGTTTTCATTTCGCTTTATTTGAGCGTCGCGGTGGGCGTGCGCCAGAGCCGGGTAATCTTGATCAGCTGTACCGTTTAGGTCAACTGCTCGGTCGTCTGCATGCGGTGGGCGCGAGCAAACCCTTTCTTGAACGTCCGGCGCTCAGTGTTGCCAGTTATGGACATGCTTCCTTTGCGCGCTTATGCAGCGGTGAGCACGTGCCTAAAAGTTTGCGCCCTGCGTGGGAGTCGGTGGTCAGTGACTTGCTGATTAAAGTGGATGATATTTTTGCTCAGCACCCTTACACCGCGATCCGTGTGCACGGTGATTGCCATCCGGGTAACTTGTTGTGCCGTGATGACAGCTTTTTTATGGTCGACTTAGACGATTGCCGTATGGGTCCGGCCATTCAAGATTTGTGGATGATGTTGGCCGGTGATTATCAAGAACGCTTGTCACAGTTGTCAGAGCTGGTTGATGGCTACCAAGAGTTTTATGATTTTTCCCCGCGTGAGCTGCCTTTAATTGAAGGCTTACGCGCTTTACGCTTACTGCATTACAGTGCTTGGCTGGCGCAGCGTTGGGATGATCCGGCGTTTCCACAAAGCTTCCCTTGGTTTGGCACTGAGCGTTATTGGGGCGAGCAAATTTTGATTTTGCGTGAGCAGCGCGCGGCTTTAGATGAGCCTTTCTTAAAGCTTTTTTAACCGCAAGCAAGACAGCACCCCGCGAGCAGCCTAGAATAAAGCACACTTTAGTTAGCTGGCTAATCAATATGAGCTTTACACCCAATCCCCGCCGCGGTTATGTGCTGGGCCTGTTGGCCTATAGCGTGTGGGGCATGTTCCCTTTGTATTTTAAAACCTTAGACGGTATTCCTTCTGAAGAAGTGATTGTGCACCGTGTGCTCTGGTCGGCATTTTTTAGTGTTGGTTTGTTATTGATTTGGCGCCATCGCGGTTGGTGGCAACAACTGTACACTCACCCTAAACGCTTTCTATTATTGGCACTGTCGGGTGCATTGATTGCCAGCAACTGGCTGATTTATGTGTGGGCGGTGCACCATGACCGTATGGTGGAAGCCAGTTTGGGGTATTACATCAATCCGCTGGTTAACGTTTTATTAGCGATGCTATTTTTACGTGAACGTTTACGGCGTTTGCAGTGGTTGGCGATTGCTTTAGCGGCGATTGGTGTGGGTTTGCAAGTGTGGAGCTTAGGTAAAATACCTTGGATTTCTTTGGCGCTGGCCTGCTCTTTTGGTTTTTATGGTTTGATTCGTAAGCAAACTTCGGTTGCAGCTTTACCGGGCTTGGCGATAGAAACCTGGCTGCTAGTGCCCATCGCCTTGGCTTGGTTATGGCTGAATCCTCAGGCCAGTAGCATGCAAAGTGATTTTCTTGGCAGTGCGCAGATGTTTTGGTTAGCTGCGGCAGGCCCAGTCACTTTATTGCCCTTGCTGTGCTTTAACGAAGCGGCAAAAAATCTGCCTTATGCGTCGCTCGCATTTCTGCAGTACATCACGCCGACGGTCTTATTGCTGCTGGCTGTGTTGGTGTTTCACGAGCCTTTTGCGGCTCAGTCGTTTATTTTCTTTGGCTTTATTTGGGCCGCTTTAGCTGTGTACAGTTGGGATGCTGTGCGGGTGTTAAAGCGCAGTAAAAGAATAGTTATTAAAAAGTAATCAACAGGCTAAAGGCTTTATAGATCAATGGCTTGCAGGTTTTGCGCACAAGTTATCCACAGAGCGTGTTACTTTTATATAGGCCAGACTTATCTGTTGGGCAAAATGGCTATAGATACTGGGTCTAGTGCTTAGTCCTGAGACGTCTACTGGTATCTGCTCAAAAAACAACCAGCCTGCTGTAAGGCTTGTTACTTAAGGCTTTGCGCTAAGGGTGAACAGCTTATCCACAGCCCCATGCACGCACAAAGGGGATAACTGTACTGCGCTTGCTTGAGCTTGCAGTGGCGTCGCTCAGTGCAGCGACTGATAGAGAATAAATGAGCCAATCGAGAGATAAATCAGCACAAAACCATAAAAACTGAATGGATTGTCATCGCGGTAATAGTAGTTACTTTTAAAACCGCGCGAGCCAGCAATAATTCGCCCACGTACTAAGCTCCATAGCGCTACTGTAATGGTGAGAATGCCTATCAGTGTGAGTAAGCGTGGCTGCATGATCGTTATCCGTCTGTCTTGCATGATGTGATGGCCCATACGCGGCATTGTTCGCGGGCAAGGTTTGGCTGTCAATTTATTTATGCTGTGCGCGGCTCTGTTTTTAGCAAGATATGAACTGTACGGCACTCTAAGCGGCTCAATAGGCTGATCAAAAAATAGACAGTCGTCTGTCAGCCAAGCGGAATCAAGCCTGCAGCGATGTCTGAACAGCTTATCCACAGCGCCATCCCAATACTTTGTGCACAGTTTGCAGCCGCTGTACGTTTATTGATCAGTTTGCTGCAGGCCATGCAGTACAAAGCTTTGCGCTAAGTGTCTCCAGCTTATCCACATGCTCATGCACGCCCAAGGTGGATAAGCTGCGCTTGTGTGTGTCACGGGCTGGGGATGAAGTGCACAATCGCGCCACACCACAGATTTTTACCTGATAAAGACGTACATCCCAGCAGGTCGTATAAAAATGCGTTTAAAAAGTAATCAACAGGCTAGAGGCCATAGATAACAAGGCTTACAGCCAATCATAAACAGCTTATCCACAGCACCATCCCAATACTTTGTGCACAGTTTGCAGCCGCTGTACGTTTATTGAACAGTTCGCTATAGACCACGCCACATCAGGCTGTGCGCTAAGTGTCTCCAGCTTATCCACAGCAGGGTACACCTCAAGGGTGGATAACTGTACATGGTCAATTTTGTGCACAAGCCCTACAATTAGCGGCTTACTTAGTTTTAGAAGCGTTGTTATGTCTTTATTCTCTTGGCCGGTGCGTATTGCTACGTACATTCAGGCGGCTAATGCTGTATTGGGTCGAGCTTGTGCTTGGCTGACATTATTTCTGGTATTGGGCACCGCTTGCGTGGTGGTGCTGCGTTATGCCTTTGGTATTGGCGCGACGGCGCTGCAGGAAGCAGTGATGTATGCGCACGCGCTGACCTTTATGGGCACGGCGGCGTGGGCCTTGCAACGGGGGGCGCATGTGCGTGTGGATATCTTTTATCAGAACTTTTCTGCGCGTAAAAAAGCCTTAGTCGACAGCAGTGGTCATTTACTTCTATTACTGCCCATGTGTGTATTTCTGGGTTGGAACAGCTGGGGCTATGTGGCTAATTCCTGGGCGATGCAAGAAACCTCTGGCGAAGCCGGTGGTTTAGGCTTTATGTACCTGCAGAAAAGTATCATTTTGTTATTGGTCGGCAGTTTGCTGCTGCAGGCTTGTGCGGACTTGGTGTTGTTAATTAAGCAAGTGCTGACGCCGACTGTCGCTAAGGATATGCAACATGACTGAAGTACTGGCGATTGCCTTATTTGTCACCATTTGCCTGACGTTAGTGATGGGCTACCCAGTGGCCTTTGTCCTCGGTGGCGTGTCGTTGTTGTTTGCGGTGATTGGGATGTTTGCCGGCGTCTTTGATCCGGTATTTCTGCAAGCCTTACCCAACCGTTTATTCGGCATTATGAACAACCAAACCTTGCTGGC
>QXGG01363747.1_pt1 | contig 10100 bp, 16 predicted proteins | sample 1982491 | NCBI WGS metagenome assembly QXGG01 (sample SAMN09924614, study PRJNA488089) | Wastewater metagenome, whole genome shotgun sequencing project. | isolation source: South African research farm wastewater | place: South Africa: Irene, Agricultural Research Council, Animal Production... | reverse complement strand
TATGCAGTTAACCAACAAGAGGCAGAAGTTATCCGAAAGCAATTTCTTCTTGACTTAAGTTCTGAGAACGGGCTGCACGAGTGCAAAGTGATTGTGGCGAGGATCATCTACGATACAGAGATAAAGTGCAATTACTAGCACATACACTAAAATTTGACTGACCGCAAGGGGAATGGGATAATAAACCATTCCCCTTTTAACTATGGAGATTTAATATATGGATAGATGTATATCGTGCGATTCTACTAATCTGCGAAAGCTGGGGATGCGATTTCTCGGCAAGGAAAAGGGTAGGGGATTCAACTGCAAAAATTGTGGCGAAACATTTGTTGTCCCATACGACGCAACAGAAAAAATCGAGGTCGAGGTTGTCGAGTCTGATTTGAAGTTTGAAGAGACTTTGGCCTTCATTCGTGACGAAGACTATATTGATGGGCTTCTGAGGGCAGATCGTCTTGTATTTGTTTGTGCTGTTAACAATTCAAATATCAACACAAAATTCTTTGATGCAATCCAAGACTACTGTGCAGCAAACAATGCTCGTCTGGTTGTATTTCCTATCAGATACAAGAACCCATCACTGCTGAACGAAGACGATGTTGTGTGGTATGATGATAGAATTGTGCCCTATCTGGTGGAGAACAATTTCGAACTTCACGGAAACATTCGGGTGCTAGGGGGCATCAAGTTGCAGGCCACTGTGGACAGTCCGCTGAGCGGAATTGAGGGGTTGTCCAAAGGTTCTAGCGTTATCATCCCACACCCACAACTGGCCCTCAGAAGCCTACCAAGACAGACTGAGAAGTATCCTGCAATCGCCACCACAACTGGGGCGCTAACAGAAAAGTTTTACAGTAATACAAAGGCTGGGTTCAAGGCAGGGTTTAACCATTCTTTCTCTGCGGTTGTTCTGGAGTATGACTCTTCAGATGATCATTTCGTCCGACATCTAAACTTTGATGGCTCTGGGTTCTTCGACATTGATCGCTATTATGGCGACGGCCCATTCAATCTGAATCAATACAAGGATGATGTGTGGATTGATGAAGGTCAGGCTAGCGTTGCCGCAATCGTCACTGGCGACTCCCATGTCATGTTCCACGACGAAGAGGTAGCAAAGGCAACATTCTTTGGTGATGATAGTCTAGTGAAAACTTTGAAGCCCGAGATCATTGTCAGGCATGACGTTCTCGACTTTTTCTCTAGAAGCCATCACTCAAGCCGGGACTGGATTTTGAGTTATGCCAAGCACCACGAAGGCAAGGCAGGAAACATTCAGGTAGAACTCGAAGAGGTAATCGACTTCATCAACGCCTCTACGCCACCAAGAACGAAGAATGTCATTGTTGCCAGCAACCACAACAACCATCTTAAGCGTTGGCTTCTGGAAGCTGACCCCAAGTCGGACCCAGAAAATGCTCTGCTGTACCACTGGTTGAGTTATAATGTTCTGAAGTACACCAAGATCGAAGACGGGACAAAGTTTGAAACTCCCGACCCGTTTAAGTTATATTGTCAACCAAAGATGACTTCAGACACTGTGTTCTTGAGTGAGAATGATTCCTACAAGATCATGGGGATTGAAGTCGGCCTGCACGGTCACGTTGGGGTTAATGGTGCCAGAGGGAGCGCCAAGGCATTCTCTAATGTTCCCATGAAGACCATCAGCGGCCACAGCCACTCTGTTTCTATCGATAAAGGGTCTTGGGTTGTCGGCACTTCTTCCAAGTTCAAGATGCCCTATGTTAAGGGGTTGTCGAGTTGGGACCATGCCCACTGCATCATCCACATGAACGGCAAACGACAGATGATCTTCATTCGAAACGGAAAGTGGAGAGCGAAGAGCTAAGTTCCTAACTGCGGTTCTGAGAAAATAAACACAAGGGGCTTGACGGCCCCTTTTTCTTTTGGTACAATCCTCTTTCGTAAACAGCTAAAACTAAATTTTCCGGACGGCTTTACTTTTCTTTTGGGTTCTGTTGACATTGTCTCGTCTCTGGCCTATAATAAACTCAATCCTATTCGAGAGCCACAACAATGAAAAACATCTACGAAAGAGCCAGCAACATGCACAAACTTTACGATGCCTTCTTGGCTCGGGGCGAGACCGAAGACTTTGCAGAAGACGCTGTCGGTGTTATGATCGAGTGTGTATGTAATGACGGCGACAGCCTGCGACAAGCTATTCTTCGCGAAGGATTTGAGCCCACCGAAGAGCTTATTGATGAACTGTGTGACTTGTGTGAGGAATACCAGAGCCAATGATGATCGTTAAAACAACAAAAGACTCGGTCTTTATCGGGGACTTTGAGATCACACGCTTTCTGAAGTTCAAGAACTCGTTTGAGCTAGCTACCTTTGTTGGGGTTCATGAAGAGTGCACAGCCCTAGCTCGCGCCGCTTGCGAGACCTCAAACAAAGAATCAGAGAAGTTTGTGGAAGATGAGGTTTGCAATCCAGCTTCAGCCTACAATGGACTGCTAGAACTGCTTCCGCACGAAGATTCCTCCGCTAGAAACTTTGACATCAAAGTCTACAACAAGGCTCTAACTGAAAGGTTCGGCTGCACTCCATCAAAGTTTCTAAAGTTGGTTAATGGAGTCATCCACAAAACATTCATAACGGAGCGGTATGAGGACAAGTTCGTTCGAAGGTTCTGCATGTCTCCGATGCGGGGCGGAAGGTCATTTCGACTTAATCCTGAAAGGGTTAGTCGATTGGGCGACTGCTACGAAAAGCTTGTTCAGTCTGATCGTGACGGACTGCACAACATTCTGCCCTTCGTGTTCTTCATGAACGAGACCCCAGAAAAACTCAAGAAGATTTTTGGTGACTATGCTTGGAAGCAAATCTCGAAGTTCAGCCCATCCAGAAACATGCTGTTGGCAGAAACTTTCTGCCCGCTAATCGGCCTTGAGTTGGCTCAGGACCCGCCAGAAGGATTCGAGGGACCCAGCCCTACACAGAACGTTCATCAGCTTGCCAGCCGGGCTGTAAAGCTGCCCTCGACGCTTTATCGCCATACTCGGAGCATTGGGTCACTGGAAGAGTTTGTTGACGCGACCGAATACTGTGCGTTGAACTGGAAAGGCCAGTGGGGTAACCCAAGAACGATGTATCGGGTTATTCTATTCTTTCAAGAAACTTCTCGTGCTCTCGCGGTGCTGGGGAGAAAAGTTAATAGTAAGTGGTCGTATCGCCGCCTAAAAGAAGAGCACGACGCCGCTGCGGCGGAAATCACAAGCCAAAAATATCCGAATGTGAGATTTGGGTGGATTGATGCTTGGAGCATGCCGACTACCTTTACACACCCTTCCGGTTACACGGCAAAAGTTCTTGTTACTGAGCGAGAGATTGGCGTGGAAGGAAGGGCCATGGGCCACTGCGTCGGATTTTACGCTAAGAAATCTGCCGACGCGGGATACGTGGTTGTCTCGATCTCTGAGCCAAACGGTTCACGGTATAGCACCTTGGGGTTGACTCGTGATAGTTATTCTGGTATGGTTGCATTTCAGCAACACTATATGGCATACAACAATCCGGTCGAGTGCCAATCTGCCAACGAGTTCGCACTGCAAATCACAAACCGCATAAACCAACTTGCACAAGAAGAACGAACCCGACTGTCACCAAACCAAATCAACCAGGGAATTTTATTGTGCGCCTGATGATCGGGGTTGACGAAGAGCCGGTTCTCTTGGTCTCGGTTGGACAGAAGTTCTCAGAAGTTTTCTTTGAATTCATCTGCGTCAATGGCGGATGGCCGGGAACTTTCAACAATGGAAGAGTCACAGTGCATGACTGTCATCTTGGAGACTTTACAGTGGTCGAAAAATACACGGTCCTGTGTCGAGACCAGATCAGGCTCGCTGGAGACTACAACGAAGTATTCAATAACTTCGGCGATGTCAACTATGTTTCTCCTACCTTTAGAGAAACAGACGACCCCGAAGAAGATTCTATGTGGTGTGCCGTTTTCTGTGGTAGAATCTACCAACAATACACAGCAAATGCTTGATGCAAATGATGATGGGTTTGAAGTTGTTTATGATTCTTCCGATGGCAAGTATTATCGGTTCGAGCTTTATGACGATGGGTGGAGCACCACAGTCGAAACCTCTGAGGTTTCGGAGAACTCGGTAAAGGGCGCAGTTCAACTTCTGTGGGAAGAGTTTGGCGGCACAGTGAACGACCAAGGTTACAAGACCTTGAATCCACGAGTTGGTCTTATCTATGGCGATTCGATTACGCTTACACGCTGCAACCAAATTCTCAAGGAACTTATGGAAAAAGGTTTTGCTTCAGACAACGTGGTGTTTGGCATCGGCAGCTACACTTTCCAATACCAGACTCGGGACACGCTCGGCTTTGCGATGAAGGCCACCTATGATGCGGCATATGCCTATCTGCCATTTGTTGGTGGAGAGTACGTTGGCATAAAGGAATATGGGGCATCCCCACTCATTGCCGCTGCTCGTTGTTACGTCGTGAGCCGGATGGGCAACTTGGTAGAGGTTCCGGACGAACTGTTCGTGGATTCCGACGATGCCGAATAAGTTTACAAATCTGAAAGAATTTCAAGTCAAGGTCTGGCACGAACGGTCAGGCACCACAACGAATCTGACAATGTATGATCAAAACCAATATCTAATTCAAGAAAAGCTTGAGCTAGAATACGAGGACGACAACTCGTGGGTTTTCGTTTCTGCAACTGAAGTTGACATTCAAAGGTAACACGCAATGAACTTTTTCGTTTTCATTTTTCTGACTGCCGCCCTCATACCGTTTGGACTCGGCATGCTGACCATCATTCACTTCATGCGAGCCCCCAAGGCTCCAGCCGACACGAGCAATCGGATCAATCGAATCCGACTCTGGTGGTTTGCCTTGACTCGCCCAGAGTTGTTTGTTGATAGTTTCGAATGGCTCAAGCACGACGAGCTAGACAACGTGAATCGGTAACACAAAATGATTGACTTTTAGGTTTGAAGTTATTACAATAGCCACAAACATCTCTAAGAAACAATCATGAAAATCAAAACCGCAAAACTAACCGACCGTGCTCTTGATTGGGTGGTGGCTTCTATCGAAGCTCTGCCAAAAGACCGCCTTCATTTATTCTACGGAAAGCCTGCTATCGACCGGGAATGTCTTGGTCTAATCGACACGCTCAGGTGTGAATTTTCGACCAACTGGGCTCAAGGCGGGCCGATCATTGATCGGGAGGGCATCTACTTCGGGCCGTTGCCGGATAAAGGCATTCGGGCCTTTCAATTCATAGACAACGAATATGTCAACATAATGGATTGCTGGGGATATTCTGAGAATATTTCTCGTTTAGTTGTGGCTATGCGCTGCTACGTCTACAGCAAACTCGGCGAAGAAGTGGAAGTCCCGGATGAATTGTGTGAATAGCACTTGACTCGTGCTGCTGGGAGTGGCATAATACGCTCACTGAACAACGCATCACTCATTAGACAAAGGGAAAGACATCATGGCATACGTTTCCGCTCAAATGACCAAGGCCGTCCGCCGCGCTCTGAAGGCGAAGTTCGCCGACATGAAGTTCTCTGTTCGCAAGAACGCTCACTCCAGCACCCTCTACATCACCATCCTGTCCTCCAAGGTTGATCTGACCGACGACCTTCAAGGTGACAAGTATAACGAGATCAACCACTATTACGTGGAACATTACAACCACAGCGAACTCTACAAAGAAATTCTTGCTGAGATGATGAAGGCGACTGCCTCTGCTGGGAGCGCATACTTTGATGACTCCGACTCCCAGTCCGACTACTTTCACTGTGCCTACTACTACAGCCTGAGTCTCGGTGATTACCAAAACAACTACAAAGTTGTTGCTTGAGGGGTAAACTGCCATGAAAGCTATCGTATTTTTGACTTTGGTGCTCGCGACCCTGAACTCGATGTTTGCTGTCGCAAATCTCCTGGACGGCAATCTTGGAGTAGCGCTTTTCGACTACATCATGTAGTTGTAGCTTTTTCGTTTGTGGTTTTGATCACACCGAAGATGAACTTTACTTTCAGGATAAACAATGAAGCCGATAAAATTCACATGCAAGGAAACCGAAAATATCTACACCGAAGTTCTTGGTAAAGGTTGGCGTTGCGATCTTTGTGCATTCAGAATTGACACTGAATATGGGCTGGAAAGTTATTATACCCCACCGCTGCTACTAATTGCTCGCCATTGTCTGGCAATGCCCTGTTCAACACACAAGTCCTACTTTGTTAAGGTCGAGACTGATGCCAAAAACGTATGAGCACGGTGGACAACACTACTCCAAACTGTCTCCGAAGGAAAGAGAATCGGACGCGGTCCTTCAGTTGGTGTGTGATTACGAATCGATGCGAGAAGATCGAGAGTTTCAACTGAGGCTGATTTCTGAGCTTCGAGTTGAATTGGATGCTGTCAGGGCTCAGCGAAATTTCTATGCTGCCGTAGTTGACAATTTTTACAGTAAAGAAGGAAATGAATATGAAGGCTAAGAATCCGACTCTGGTGATGCTGTGCGGCCTGCCGTGCGCGGGGAAGTCAACTGAGGTTCAGTATCTCAAGGAAGTTTTTAACGCTGTTGTTCTTTCGACTGACGACTTCATCGAGGCACGTGCGAGACAGCTTAAAACGACCTACAACAAGATTTTTGAGGCCACCATTGGCGAAGCCACGTCCGACATGGAAAAACGGCTCCAAGAGGCTGTAAAGGCTCGCCAGAGCATCATCTGGGATCAGACCAATCTGGAACCCGGCTCCCGCAAGCGGAAGCTGGCTAAGGTCACCAAGGATTACTACCCCATCGCATATGTCTTCAACGAGGAATTCGAGACCATCCTCGATCGCAACGAGATTCGTGGCAAGCAAGGAAAGTTGATTCCCTACGACGTTTTGCTTAACATGAAGAAGAAGTTCAAGCAACCGACCAAGGAAGAAGGCTTCCAGGAAATCATTTTTAAAAACGTGCAAAGAGGAATGTAATAATGAAGAGTGTGAAAGTAGACATTTCTGTGGAACTTGAAGCCCACGAAGATACCACAGTCGAAGAACTGATTGAATACACCAAACAAAAGTTGCTCCCTGTGAACTTTTGGGGCACGACGAAACGTGGTAGCGTTCGCTGGAATTCTATGGCGATTGAATCTATTCGCGAAGAAGTCAAGCACAACATCCAAACTCAAATTTGAGAAGGAATAATCTATGACAAAAAAACTATATACCTCGATGGCAGAGCGAGTTGCAGGCGTAATTTGGAAACAAGGTGACTTGACTTCGCGACAACTCAAGAAGATGTACGGCATCGGCTCTCCATCCAAGGAAGTGCAGCGACTGCGCGAGCGCGGCGTGCCGGTCTACTCGATCATCACCAAGGACAAGCAAGGCAAGCGAGTCACCAAGTATCGCATCAGCTTTGACTTTGACCGCGAAGTTGTTGCGACCGCGTATCAGGCGAAGCCGGAACTCTTCATTCTTCGGGAAGACTGAAATGAAAAGCTATCGCGTTGTTGTTGGGTCGGGTGGAGAGTATATCACTGAACCTCAACTTGCTCTATTCACGATCGGACGAGTTGTGCGCGTCAACTGCAATGACACTCCGACTTATGGACATGTCAAAGGGTTTGTAGTTATTTCCGATGAAGTGTATGGGCTTCGAGTTAGTGTTGACTTGTGTGAATACACCTTCAAATTCGAAGATGTGAATCTTATTTGATTCTGGGGTGTCACCTAGATATAATGGACAGCAGCCATAATGGTTCCTGTCCATTTTTGTTTTGAGGATTAGAATATGCAAGGATATTATACCAGTGTTTGTAGATTTGGTAACCAAATACTCTACATGGGGTATGACGAGAAGGGGCGGAGAGTCAAGTACAAAGAAGACTTTTGCCCAACACTGTTCACATCTACACTCTCCCAGTCGGACTGGACGGACATCTATGGGAATCTGGTTGAACCCATTCAGCCCGGTACGATGAGAGACTGCAAAGAGTTCATTGACAAGTACCAAGATGTCGTCGGGTTCAAGGTCTACGGCAACAAAAATTATGTGGCTCAATTTCTTCACGCAAAGTTCCCCGATGAGATTCAGTGGAAGACCCCAAAGATTGTATATTGGGACATTGAAACTTTGCCCACAGAATTTGGCTACTCTGAGGCGCACGAGGCCGAAGGTCAAATCTCGGCAATTGCGTTCGTTGACAACGACGGAAGAGCGCACGGCTTTTCGTTTGCCGACTATGAACCAAAGTCTTCTTTGCTGAAGGATCGAGACGTAACCAAGCATGTCTATGAGAATGAACGCGGCATGTTGATGGGGGCAATGAACTGGTTGGTATCCTATGACCCGAGCATCTACACTGGCTGGAACTCGGTTCGATATGACATGGTTTACTATCTAACCAGAATCACCAAACTTCTTGGCGAAGACACCGCCAAGCGAATCTCTCCGTGGGGAAAGATTCAGCTAAGGGAGAGGGAAGAGCAAGGAAGGACTCAATACGAGTATGAAATCTACGGGGTCGAACAACTAGACTACATGTTGTTGTTCAAGAAGTTTGGTATGAAGTTTGGACCTCAAGAATCTTATCCACTTGATGCCATTGCCGAACTTGTTCTGGGCAAGAAGAAGCTTGACTATTCAATGTATAAGAACCTGAAAGAAATGTATGAGAAGGACTTTCAGCGATATATGGAATACAACATCATCGACACCATTCTGGTCTATGAGCTTGAACAGGAACTTGGCTATATCAACATGTGCCTGACCGCAGCATACTCTGCGAAAGTCAACTACTCAGAAGAACTTTTGACTATCCCTGCGTGGGACAGTATCATTTATGGTGAGCTACTGAAGCGCAAGGTCTGTGTACCCCTCGGCTCCGACTCTGGCAAGCGACCGTATCCTGGCGGCTACCAGAAGGACCTAATTAAAGGATACCACAAATACGTTTTCACCGAAGACGTTGCGAGCCTGTACCCGAGCACCATCATCCAATTCAACATTTCGCCCGAGACCATTTGTGGATACTTGGATGGAGTCACCGTCAGCCCCCAGCCTGATGTGTATGTGCTTTCAAACAATGAAGACTATGACCTACAGCCAGACCAGTGTGTCAGCGCCGCAGGCCACATTTATCGCACAGACAAGCAAGGAATCATACCAGAACTACTGCAACGATTCATCGATTCTCGCAAAGTGTTCAAGCGAGAGATGAAGACTATCGAAGGGGAAATGGAACAACTCAAAGCAATACTGCTAGAAAGGGGAGTGCATGCCTGAAGATTAAATAATCCACATCCAGTCTTTTTTATACTCGTTTCTGAAGTTCTCTGCGGGTAGTTTGAAAAATCCCAAATCGTTCAACGAAGCAGAGAACTTTTTAGTTACTTTATCAAAAGGAACTGTATATACCATATCGGGCTTAATATCGAAGCCAAAATTTCTGGCAAGAGAAATCAAGTCTCCTGACACATAAACTTCCTTGTTTTCATTTATATATTGATAAACGATTTTTTTGCTTTTGTTTATACAAAAATCCGGAAAACAAGAAGTTTTATTAACTTTAACCTTTTCGCCGGTTAAAACGTTAATGCCATATTTCCAATCCATGATGTCGTTTTCTCGACCAAAACTTATTCTCCCTTTAACATAGCCTTCAGGAACCCGATCATCGTACACTTTAATCTGATGCCTGGTATCTGGGTTATAATAAAAGTTTTTATTCTTTGATGACTGTGACATTTTTTGTTTAGTCTTAGAAGGAAGTCCCCGACTAAATCCTTCGGGCAATTCGTCATGCGGCTTTAAAAATTTTATGGTTTCTCCATCTGTAACTGCAACAGTATCCCTTAGCCTATCCCCAGTCTTTTTTCTTGATTCTTCGGATCGCAGGTTTCCTGTGTGTATGTACTCCCCCGAATTGATTTTACAGAAATAGCTTTCGTCTTTGTAGACCCTACAATATTTTCCGCTGATTGTATCAAATACAACTAAAGTATCTTTCATATATTGGATGCGAGCAGGAGACAAAGTCTTCCCTTTGAAAATGTGCACATATTCTCCCGACAAAACTCTATAGTCTTC
>QXGG01078539.1_pt1 | contig 10103 bp, 9 predicted proteins | sample 1982491 | NCBI WGS metagenome assembly QXGG01 (sample SAMN09924614, study PRJNA488089) | Wastewater metagenome, whole genome shotgun sequencing project. | isolation source: South African research farm wastewater | place: South Africa: Irene, Agricultural Research Council, Animal Production Institute... | reverse complement strand
CACCTGCGCGAGCTGCGCGACCGGCTCGAGGAGGAGCACGCGCTGTGCGCATCGCTCTGCGCAGAGGGCCTTGTGCCGGACGGGGTGCCGGGCGCGGCTGCCGTCGACCGCTACTCGCAGTGGCTGTGGCCGCGCGCGGATGCGGCCGGGGTCTCGCCCGCCGACCGGACCGTGTTTCTCGGTGCCGCATTCATGCGCATGAACCTCGCGGGCGTCGCGCAGGAGCGTGTGCGCGCACATACGCACTGACGCGGCGCACCACGGCAGGCGCGGTCCGCACAGTGCGGAGGGCCGCGGTAGATTCTTGCGCATGCCGGGAGAGTTGGATTCGGCGCTGCTGATGCGGGGGCGGCTTGGGTGGGAGCCGGTGGCCCTGCGCGCATCATCGGGAACGTCCGGCGGACCGCGCGTCGGGGACCTCGTCGGCGAGTGGCGCCTGCTCGAGGTCATCGGCCGCGGCGCGTTCGGCACCGTCTTCCGCGCGACCCGGCCGCTCGCGCCGGGCTCCGAACGCACGCGCGAGTCTGCGCTGAAGATCCTCACAAGGCAGGACCGGTCCGGTGCGGTGGTAGCCAGGTTCGAGGCGGAGCGTGCGCTCCTTGCGCGGCTCTCGCATCCGGGCATCGCGCAGCTCATCGACGCGGGCCACATGGGCGATGGCGTTCCGTGGGTGGCGATGAGCCTTGTGAAGGGCGAGCCGATCGATGTCGCGTGCGACCGCGTGAAGGCCGACGTGCGCACGCGGGTGAGGCTTCTCGCGCTCGTGTGCGATGCGGTGGCCGCGGCGCACCGGCTCGGCATCGTGCACCGGGACCTCAAGCCCGGCAACATCCTCGTGGACTGGAGCGACGCGAGGAGCCCCAGGCCGGTCATCATCGACTTCGGTGTCGCGAAGTCGCTCGATCCTTCGGACCAGGACGGGTTCGCGACGCGTGACGGCTCCATCGTGGGCACAGTCGAGTTCATCAGCCCAGAGGCCGCGGCGCTCGGTTCGTCGCTGCTCGACACGCGCTCGGACGTGTACTCGCTTGGCGTGATCGCCGCACTCATGCTCGGAGGGAACCTGCCGATCGCCATGGACCGCAGCGAGCCCGCGGGCCAGATGCTGAGGCGCGTGCGTGAGGAGGTGCCCGCGCGCCTCACGGAGATCGCTCGTAGGTCAGGCAAGGGCGAGGCGTGGTCGCAGTCGCTCGCCGGAGGGCTCGAGTGGATCGTGCACCGCGCCCTCGAGAAGGACCCCGACCGCCGATACGAGAGCGCGGCATCGCTCGCCGAGGACCTGCGCCGGTGGCTCGACAACCTCCCAGTGTTGGCCGCGCCGCCGTCGGCGATCTATCCCATGATGCTGTGGGCACGCCGCAACCGAGGGATGGCTGCGGGCATTGCGGTGGCCGCGGCAGGTCTTGTGGCATCGGCGCTGTGGGCCGGATGGGTGGCGCGCGAGCGGGGCATTGCGGCCGCGGAGGTGCGCAGCGCGCTCGAGCGCGAGCGTGCACTGCTGGCACAGACTCAGGAGCGGTACGAGCGGTTCCGCAGGCAGCTGACCCCGGTGCTCGAGCGTTTCGGCGTGGGCGAGCGGCTTGTGGACAGCCTCGAGCTCAACGCATCGCTCCTTGACGTGCATGAGGAGGTGTTCGGCCGCGAGGCGCCCACCACGAGCTCGCTGCGCCGCCTCTACGCGAATGCGCTGCGCCGGGTGGGCCGGCCGAGCGAGGCGCTCCCGCACCAATGGCTGCTGGTGGACATGGCCGAGCGGAGCCTTGGGCCTTCGCACCGCTCAACGCTGATGGTGAAGTCGGACCTTGCGCAGACGATGCGCGACCTCTCGCTTGGGCAGGAGATGGTGGAGCTCCTTGAGCCTGTGGTGGCGGCGCATGACGCCGCGGGCCCGGGATCCGACCCGAACCAGTACGCGCGTGGCCTTCTTGCGTGGGGGCACGCGCTCAGCGGCGATGGCGAGCGCGCCACCGAGACGGTGCGCACTGCCGTCGACTGGATCTGCCGGGGGCCGCGTGCGGGGCAGGTTGACGAGGCGATCATGCGAGGGTTCCTCGCGGACCGGCTTCGCGGGCAGGATGCCGCTGCCGCCGCGCAGATCTACCAGGAGATCTCCGCACCCGGCCGGTTCCCCTTCAGCAGCGCACCTGCCGACCAGGCGTGGCGCGCGGCGTGGCGCGGCGAGTGGGTGGCGTGGATGCTGGGTGACCCGTCGCTCGCCGCGACCGAGCGCGAATGCCTGCGCGCGGAGCTCGAGGACTGCCTCGAGTCGCTGCGCCGCAACGGCACTCCGGTGAACGAGCGCACTGGGCGCTTCGCGCGCGTGCTCGCTGGCTCGTGAGCTGCGCAACGCCACAGCGGGCCGCGTGCGGCGCACGCGATGCGTCTTCGTGCTGATGTCGTGCCAGGCCGGCGCGCGTCAGACTGACGCGGCCATCTTCTCTGCCTTCTTGCGCGCGTCGTCGAGCGAGCCGACGTACATGAACGCGCTCTCGGGCAGGTCGTCGCCTTCGCCGTTGCAGATGCGCTCGAAGCTGTCGATCGTGTCCTCGAGCGAGCACGTCACGCCGGGGAAGCCGGTGAAGACCTCGGCGACGTAGAAGGGCTGCGAGAGGAAGCGCTCGATCTTGCGCGCGCGGGCGACGATGAGCTTGTCCTCCTCGGAGAGCTCGTCGACGCCGAGGATGGCGATGATGTCCTGCAGGTCCTTGTAGCGCTGCAGGATGTTCTGCACGCGGCGGGAGCAGCGGTAGTGTCGGTCGCCGACGATCTGCGGGTCGAGGATGCGGCTCGTCGACGACAGCGGGTCGACGGCGGGGTAGATGCCCTTCTCGGCGATCTTGCGCTCGAGCACGACGAACGCGTCGAGGTGGCTGAAGGTCGTCGCGGGTGCGGGGTCGGTGAGGTCGTCTGCGGGCACGTAGATCGCCTGCACGCTGGTGATGGCGCCCTGGCGCGTCGACGTGATGCGCTCCTGGAGCTGGCCCATCTCGGTGGAGAGCGTTGGCTGGTATCCGACGGCGCTGGGCATGCGGCCCAGGAGCGCGGACACCTCGGAGCCTGCCTGCGTGAAGCGGAAGACGTTGTCGACGAAGATCAGCGTCTCCTTGCCGGACTCGTCGCGGAACGCCTCAGCCATCGTCAGCGCGGAGAGCGCGACGCGAAGGCGTGCGCCCGGCGGCTCGTTCATCTGGCCGAACACCATCGCCACCTTGTCGAGCACGTGGCACTTCTTGCCCTCGGCGTCGAAGTACTCGGCCTCCTGCATCTCGAGCCACAGGTCGTTGCCCTCGCGGGTGCGCTCGCCGACGCCGGCGAACACCGAGTAGCCGCCGAAGTTTCGCGCGACGCGCGCGATCATCTCCTGGATGACGACGGTCTTGCCGACGCCTGCACCGCCGAAGAGGCCGATCTTGCCGCCGCGCACGAAGGGGCACAGCAGGTCGACGACCTTGATGCCGGTCTGGAGGATCTCGGTCTTGGGGTTGAGGTCGACGAACTCGGGCGGGTCGCGGTGGATCGGCGCCATCTTCTTGGCGGCGACGGGGCCACGCTCGTCGACGGGCTGGCCGAGCAGGTTGAACACTCGGCCGAGGACCTCCTCGCCCACGGGCACGCGCACGGGGGCGCCGGTGTCGACGCACGGGTCGCCGCGCTTGATGCCGTCGGTGCTGGCCAGCGCCACGCAGCGGACCTGTCCGCCGCCGAGGTGCTTGGCGACCTCGCCCACGAGGGTCTGCTTTTGGCCCAGCACGGTGAAGTCGATCGTCACCGCGTTGTAGATCTCCGGGAGCTGGTCCTCGGGGAACTGCGCGTCAAAGGTCGAGCCGATGATCTGGGTGACGGTGCCGGTCGTGGGCATGAGCCTCTCCTGGGGGTCGATTGGGGCCTCCCGGGGCGTCCGGGAGGGACGGCAAATATAGCCAAATCGGACCCTCGCTGCCCGTCTGTGCCCTCGGGGAGGGAGGTCCGGGGGCGACCTGCCCCGAGACTGCGGGTGCGCCCGGCAACGGCGTGGGACCGCTGCCATGTGGTGGCCTATGCCTGGCGTACGGATGGGGTCGGTGCGGCGTCGAGCACCGGGTCGGGAAGGTGCACCTGCAGGAGCGTGCAGCCTCTCTCGCTAGTGGCCGAGAGGGGGGCGCGGTCGGCGGGCAGCAGGACGGAGGCGGGGGCCCCAACGGGTCCGGTGCCGGGAATGTCGATGATGCCATCGAGGAGCGTCCAGGCGACTGGGGTGCCGCTGCCGCGCTGGTGGAAGGTCGCTCCAGGGCTCACGCTGACGCGCTCCACCGAGAAGTCAGGCGTGCGCACGAGGGTCTCGATGTGAGTGCCCTCGGCCTCGATGGGCGCGGGTGGCGGCGGCGCATCAAGATGCTGGTCGCTGCCGAAGCTCATGCACTTGAGCGCCTGCTCGATGTGGAGCGGCCGCTTGGGATCGTGACGCGCCCAGTCCCACACGCGGAATGTGGTGTCGCTTGGGGTCTGCACCTCGGCGACGCGGATGCCTGCGCCAAGCGCATGGCACGTGCCTGAGGGCAGGTAGATGCAGTCGCCTGGCTTCGCGTCAATCGCGAGCATCGCGTCGATCGCGCGGTCGGCACGGATGAGCCGCTCGAGGTCGTCGCGCCCGATGCCGTGCCTGATGCCTCGGTAGATGTGCGCGCCAGGCGCAGCATCGAGCACAAGCCACATCTCGCTCTTGACGTGCGCATCGGGATGGCGTGCGGCGTGGGCGGCGCTTGGGTGCACCTGCACGGACAGGTCCTCGCGCGCGTCGAGGATCTTCACCAGAAGCGGGAACCCGCCGTGTCCGGCGAGCGATGCGCGGCCGAGCAACTGCGCGCGCACCTGCGCGTCGGCGAGAAGCTCATGGAGCGTGCGTCCTGCGTGCGCGCCGCGTGCGATGTGCGATCGGCCGTTGGCGACATCCGGCGGGAGGTCCGCGAGGAGCCACAGCTCGCTGCCCCATGCGCGCGGATGCTCGATCGGCTCGAGGACGATCGGCGCGAGGGGCATCGCGTCAGATCGCCATTCCGGTGATGGTCGCCTCGAACACCATCTTGCCGCTCACGAAGCCCTGCGTCTTGCAGATGAAGCGGCGGCGGTTGAACTCGATCTCGTCGGCGATCATGATGAAGTCGTCGCCGGGCACGACCTGGCCGCGGAAGACGACATCATCGCAGCGCGTGAATCCCATGAAGCCGGAGGTGCGTCCGAGCCAGGTGTGCTGGAAGCTGCAGAGCTGCGCGGCGCTCTCGATCATCATCACGCCGGGGAACAGGGGTCGTCCGGGGATGTGGCCATCGACCCAGAACTCGTCGTCGCGGACCATCTTGGCGCCGACCACGGTGGTGCCGTTGGAGCCTTGCCAGATGATGCGGTCGAGCATCCGCATGTGGCCTGTCTGAAGGAGGTACTTGTCGATGACATCCTTCCCGTGCAACGTGCGCGAGAGGTCCATGGACGAAAGATCGACGAGTGGGGGCGTGGCCACGGCAAGGGGGGCCCGGGGCGGGCGCGGCGCAAATGTAACGCGAAAATGTCCCTATGATGGGGGCAGGCCTGTCGCGTGGGCAGGTCGCCGATCCAACCTCAGACGGGAGCACCTACGAATGATTCTCGACCACTACGCGAAGATCCAGAAGATCGTCAACGACGCCAAGGACGACATCGAGAAGGCCGCCGGCGGCAACAAGGCTGCGGGCACGCGGGTGCGCACGGCGATGCAGGACCTCAAGAATGCGGCGCAGGAGATGCGCGCGGCGATCCTTTCGGCTCGCGAGCAGCCCAAGCCCTGACTTGCGCGGCTCGGCGCGGGCCTGAAGGGGTCCGCGCCCATGTGGGCACAAGCCTGTTGTCCGGCAAGTCCGGGTGCCGAGTGGGTGTGTCAGTGCGCAGCGAGCGCACGCTTTGCCGCATTGAGCACTGACTTGAATGCGGGGTGCTCAGCTGTCGTGGCCATCTCGTAGAGGCAGCTGACCGTGCCCGTGGGGGTGCATCCTGCCCTCTGCATGCGGTGCATGGCCGGCGCGACCTGGTCGGGCTGCCCTGCGGAGATCGCATCGGTGGCGAGCCAGGTGGAGATGCCGGCGCGGCGGGCGTCGAGCGCGGTCTGCATCACGCAGACGTGCGCCTCGATGCCGCAGAGGATCAGCTGGCTGCGTCCGGTGCGGTCGAACCAGTTGCGGATCTCGGGGACGAGCGCGCTGAAGCGCATCTTCTCGATGAGTGGTGCGTCGGGGCCGATGGCGGCCGTGATGGGGGCCACGGTGCGCCCGAGTCCCTTCACGTACTGCTCGGTGGCGGCGACCGGGAGTCCGAGTGCGCGGGCGCCGTCGCAGAGGGCGGCAACGCGCTCGAGCAGCGCGGGCCAGCCCGCGATGGACCCTGCAAAGCGCTCCTGCACGTCGATCACGAGGAGTGCGGCGCGGTCGGCGCTGAGGGATGCGAGTGGGTCGGCGTGGGTGGGACTCATGGGAGCGGCATCCGGATCGGCGGGCAGTGGTGCGGCTGGCGACGGCATCGGATGGGGCGCGGAGGTTGGATTGCGCCCCTCCTCAGACGCGAAGCTCCGGCTCCTGCGAGAGCACGGTTTCGTAGCGTGCCCGGATGGGCTCCACGACGTCGCGGAGGAACGCGTCGGTCTGCGCGACGGCGAGGCCGATGTAGCGGTCGGGGTCGACCACGGCATCGAGGTCGCACCCGGCGAACATCGCATCTGAGGTGAGCCGCGACAGCAGGTCGTTGGGCGCGCCTTCGGCCTTGATGCGGTGCGCTGCGGCCTGCGCGTGGCGGCGGATCGCCTCATGCGCATCCTGACGGTCGGCGCCGCGCGCGACGGCGGCGAGCATGATCTCCTCGGTGGCCAGGAACGGGAGCTCGGCCGCGAGGCGCGCGGAGACCTGACGCGGGTACACGACGAGCCCGCCGGCGACGTTGGCCATGATCTCGAGCGCGCCATCGAGCGCAAGGAACGCCTCGGGGATCGAGAGGCGGCGGTTGGAGCTGTCGTCGAGCGAGCGCTCGAGCCACTGCGTGGCGGCGGTGTCGTAGGCGTTGTGCGCAAGCGACATGACGAAGCGCGCGAGGCCTGTGGCGCGCTCGCATCGCATCGGGTTTCGCTTGTAGGGCATCGCGCTCGAGCCGATCTGGCTGCTCTCGAATGGCTCGTCGATCTCGCGCAGGTTGCAGAGGAGCCGCAGGTCGGTGGCGCACTTGTGCACGGCGCACGCGGCGACCGCGAGGCTCGAAAGCATCTGCGCATCGGCGATGCGCGGGTAGGTCTGCGCCGAGAGCGGCCACATGCGCTCGTGCGGCCATCCGAGGTGCGATGCGAACGACTGCTCAAGCTGGGCGACGCGCTCGCCGCGCCCGCCGCAGAGCGTGAGGTACGACGCCTGTGTGCCTGTGGCGCCGCGCAGTCCGCGCAGGCGCAGCCCCTCGAGCCGCGACTCGACTTCCGCGAGCGCGACCGCGAAGTCCTGCGCCCACTGCGCAGCGCGCCGGCCCACGGTGACAGGCTGCGCGGGCTGGTAGTGCGTGAACCCAAGCGCGGGCTGCGACTTCCAGCGCTCTGCGAAGGCCGCGAAGCGGTCCACGACGCGCGCGAGCCGCTGCGCGGTGAGCGTGAGCGCCTCGCGCTGCAGGAGCGCGTCGGCGTTGCACACCACGTCCTGGCTGGTCGCGCCGAGGTGGATGATCGCGCGTGCGGCGGGGGCTGCGTCGCCGAGGGTGTGCACGTGCGCCATCACGTCGTGGCGAAGCTCGCGCTCGTGTCGGGCGGCGGCCTCGAGGTCGATGTCCTCGAGCGCAGCCTCGATTGCGGCGACCTGCTCGGCCTTGGGCCCGAGGTTGAGTTCGTGCTGCGCCTTGGCAAGCGCGAGCCAGATGCGCCGCCATGTGGCGAAGCGGTGGTGGTCGCTCCAGATGGTGCGCATGGCGCGCGACGCGTTACGCGTCTCGAGCGGCGATCGGTAGCTGCGCGAGGGGTCGTTGTCCGGCGTGGCCATTGCGCCGCAGAGGCTATCTGCCGCTGTGGGGAGGCGTCGCCGCAGCGCGGGAGCCGATGCGGTTCTCGGTGCCCGCAACGAGCCGGCTGATGTTGGCGCGGTGCTTCCACACCACGAGCACACTGAGCGCAAAGGTGCCGATGAGCACTGGCGCGAAGGGCGCAAGCGTGGTGTTCAAGAGGAGGTGCGCGATGAGCGCTGGCGGCAGCACCGCGGCGGCCAGGATCGACCCCAGCGACACGTAGCGCGTCACGGCGACTGTGATGGCCCACACCGCGAAGGCCGCCAGCACCGGCAGTGTCAGCAGCGGCCACATCGCGCACAGCGCACCGAAGCTCGTGGCGACGCCCTTGCCTCCGCGGAAGCCGACCCATGGCGAGAGCACGTGGCCGAGCACCGCAGCGACGGCCGTCAGCGGCCACCACCGGGAGAGCGCCTCGAGCGTGGCAGGGGGCGCATCGGCAAGCATCGCGCGAGCGCCGGCCGGCCAGTCCGGGATGAGCCACGCTGCGGCGACGATCACGGGTACCGCGCCCTTGAGGAAGTCGAGCGCAAAGCAGGTGAGGCCCCAGTTGCGGCCGAGCACGCGGCCGACGTTGGTTGCGCCGATGTTCTTCGATCCGTGCTCGCGGATGTCGATGCCCTTGAGGCGGCCCATGAGCAGGCCGAAGGGGATGCTGCCTGCGGCGAATGCGGCGGCCCACGCGATGGCCCAGTCGCCAAGTCCGGCGGCGGCGATCGCTGTTGCATCCTGCATGCGCGGGATCCTAGTGGGTGCTGCCCTGCGCGAGCAGCGCATTCGCGGCGCTCACCACGTCGTCGACGGCGATTCGGTCGATGGCACATGCGGCCGCGTGCGCATCGGCAAGGTGCGCATCGTCGAGGAACGGCTCCGCCAGGAGGGTCCTCTCGCGCGCGCCGGGCAGCGGCGATGTCCAGCGGTGGTCGGTGGGGCCGAAGAGAGCCACGCATGGCGTGCCCAGCGCGGCCGCGATGTGGCGGGGACCCGTGTCGTTGCACAGGAGCAGCGCGCTGCGCACCATCACGCCCTTGAGCGCGCTGAGCGTGATGCCGCGCGACACGAGGTCGATGCCGCCGCACTGGCCCGCCACCTCCGCCACAAGCGAAGACTCGCCTGGGCTCCCGGTGACGGCGATGCGGAGGCCGTGCGCGGCGGAGATCGCGCGCGCGGCCGCGGCGAATCGTGCGGCGGGCCAGCGCTTGTCGGTGCGGTTGGCGCCCGGATTCACGAGCAGCAGCGGTGCGCCGGGGGTGATGATGGCGTCGGCGGCCGCATGCTCGGCGGCGCTGACCGCGAGCGAGAGCGGTGCGGCGAGCGGTGCGGGCTCGCCGGTCGCGTATGCGGCGAGGCGCGCGTAGTAGGTGGTCGCGCTGATGGCTGCGCGCCGGTCGGGCGCGTCGATCGAGTGCGTGAGCAGGATGCCGCGGCCATCGCGCGCGTACCCGATCACGCGGCGAGCTCCGCACAGCCTGGCGACGATCGCCGACCGCCACGAGTTGGGGAAGAGCACCGCGGCGTCGATGCGCGGAGCGCGAAGGGGCCGCAGCTCTCGTCCCACCGATGCGGGATCGAGCCGCATGCGCGAGACGTGCAGCGCATCGAGCGAGGGGTGTCCCGCAAGCAGCGCATCGAGGCCGGGCCTCACGAGGCCCTCGACGCGCGCGCCCGACGCGTGTGCATGCGATGCGATGGCGCCGAGCGCAGGCGTCGCCATGCACACGTCGCCGACCCATGTGGGCATCACCACCATGATGCGCCTGGCGCCATCGAGCGGCGCGCGCATCAGCCTCATGCGTCCTCTCCCCACAGGGTGCCGAGGCCGTGAGCGCGAGCCCACCGGTTGGTGGTGCGCGCGAGCTCGGCGGCGAAACCGAGCGCGACGATCTCGGCGCCCTGCACCTGCGCGCGCACTCCCGACGCGTCGACGTCGATCTGCGCGAGCGTCACGCCCTCGCGCTCGGCGAGCGCGACCGCGGCGGCACGCACCGCATCCTGAACCTGGGGGTCATCGAGTGCAGACGCCCGCGCGTGGAGCGCGCACCCGCTCGTGCGTTCCCACCGTGGGCCCCGGT
>QXGG01075122.1_pt1 | contig 10110 bp, 8 predicted proteins | sample 1982491 | NCBI WGS metagenome assembly QXGG01 (sample SAMN09924614, study PRJNA488089) | Wastewater metagenome, whole genome shotgun sequencing project. | isolation source: South African research farm wastewater | place: South Africa: Irene, Agricultural Research Council, Animal Production Institute... | reverse complement strand
CCACCGCGGTCAGGGTGACGAAGTAGATGACGACGAAGACCAGGATGTCGGTCATGATCAGGCAGGTGTCGCGCACCGCGAGCGCGGTCTGCATGACCTTGGCCGACACCCGGCCGGCGAACTCGTCCTGGTAGAAGCTCATGCTCTGGCCGAGCATCAGGCGATGGAAGTTCCAGCGCAGCCGCATCGGGAAGTTGCCCGCCAGGCTCTGGTGCTTGAGCATGGTCTGCGCCGCCACCAGCGCGATGCTGCCGACGATGATGGCCGCGAGCAGCAGCAGGGTGCCGCCCTCGTCGGTCCACAAGCGTGCGGGTTCGACCGCCGCCAGCCAGTCCACCACCTTGCCGAGCATGGCGAACAGCAGGGCCTCGAAGGCGCCGATGGTCGCGGTCAGCAGCATCATGCCGAGGATGAACGGCCGCATGCCCGCGGTGCCCGCCCACAGGAAGGCGAAAAAGCCGCGCGGCGCGGGGCCGGGGGCGGCTTCGGGGTAGGGGTGAACGCGACGTTCGAACCAACTGAAAAGCACGGGCGCTCTCCGTAATGAATCCGGCCTGTGACAGGCAGAGTGTGCCGCGAGTGCCCGCAGCAAGCAAAAAGCCCCGCGCGATGCGGGGCCCGGTGCGGCACATGCCGAGAGCTGCGTACGAACCGAAGCCGGCGGGGCTTGCGGGGCGCCGGGAAGGCTCGCGGCTGGCGCCGCTCCTACAGCAGCACCCAAAGCGGCGGATGCCCGTCCTGTAGGAGCGGCGCCAGCCGCGAGCTTTGCCCGTCCTGTGGGAGCGGGCTCACGGCGGGCGGGCTTACACCGCCGGCGCGCTGGTGCGGATCAGGTGATCGAAGGCCGACAGCGCCGCCTTGGAACCCTCGCCCATGGCGATGATGATCTGCTTGTACGGCACCGTGGTGCAGTCGCCAGCGGCGAACACGCCCGGCACCGAGGTCTGCGCCTTGGCGTCGATGATGACCTCGCCGAAGCGGGTGAGCTCGAGCGTGCCCTTGAGGAAGTCGGTGTTGGGCAGCAGGCCGATCTGCACGAAGATGCCCTCGAGCTCGAGGCGATGCACCTCTTCGGTCTTGCGGTCCTTGTACACCAGGCCGTTGACCTTGTCGGTGCCGGTGACCTCGGTGGTCTGCGCGCTCTTGATGACCTTGACGTTGGGCAGGCTGTAGAGCTTGCGCTGCAGCACGGCGTCGGCACGCAGGTCGTCGGCGAACTCCAGCAGCGTGACATGACCCACGATGCCGGCGAGGTCGATCGCAGCCTCGACGCCCGAGTTGCCGCCGCCGATCACCGCCACGCGCTTGCCCTTGAACAGCGGACCGTCGCAGTGCGGGCAGTAGGCCACGCCCTTGCCGCGGAACTGCTGCTCGCCGGGCACGTTCATCTCGCGCCAGCGCGCACCGGTGGCGACGATCACGGTCCTGGCCTTGAGCGCCGCGCCGTTCTCGAGCTGCACTTCGGCCAGCACGCTGCCGTCCTCGCTGCCCGGCACGACCTTCGCCGCGCGCTGCAGGTTCATGATGTCGACCTCGTACTGCTTGACGTGCTCCTCGAGCGCCATCACCAGCTTCGGGCCTTCGGTTTCCTTCACCGAGATGAAGTTTTCGATCGCCATCGTGTCCATCACCTGGCCGCCGAAGCGCTCGGCGACGATGCCGGTGCGGATGCCCTTGCGTGCGGCGTAGATCGCCGCCGCCGCGCCAGCCGGGCCGCCGCCGACGATGAGCACGTCGAACGGATCCTTGGCCGACAGCTTCTTCGCGTCGCGCGCCGCGGCGCCGGTGTCGACCTTGGCGAGGATCTGGCCGAGCTCGACGCGACCCTGGTCGAACTCTTCGCCGTTCAGATACACCGTCGGCACCGCCATGATCTTGCGATCCTCGACTTCCTTCTGGAACAGTGCGCCGTCGATCATGGTGTGGCGGATCTTCGGATTGAGCACCGCCATCAGGTTCAGCGCCTGCACCACGTCCGGGCAGTTGTGGCAGGACAGCGAGATGTAGGTCTCAAAGTTGAGTTCGGCGTCCAGATTGCGGATCTGCTCGATCACGTCCGCCTCGACCTTGGGCGGATAGCCGCCGGCCTGGAGCAAGGCGAGGATCAGCGAGGTGAACTCGTGACCCATCGGCAGGCCGGCAAAGCGCACACGGCCCTCGCCGCCCTTGGGACCGACCGAGAACGAGGGCTTGCGCGCATCCGTGCCGTCTTCGGTCAGGCTGATGAGTTGCGACTGCTCGGCGACATCCCGCAGCAGTTCGCGCATTTCCTGCGACTTGGGACCCTCGTCCAGCGACGCCACGATCTCGATCGGCTGCGTCACCCGCTCCAGGTAGGCTTTCAGTTGAGTCTTGATGTTGGCGTCGAGCATGAGGAATCTTCCTTGAGTGGTTTCGACCGCCGCGGTTTTCAGCGGTCCTGATACGACACAGCCGGCACGTGGCCGGCTGCGGGGCTTGCAGCCCGGGCCGGGTAGGCCCGGGAGAGTGCAATGACCAGCTTAGATCTTGCCGACCAGGTCGATCGACGGCGCCAGCGTGGCTTCGCCTTCCTTCCACTTCGCCGGGCAGACTTCGTTCGGGTGCGAGGCGACGTACTGGGCGGCCTTGAGCTTGCGAACGGTCTCGGTCACGTCACGGGCGATGGCGTTGTCGTGCACTTCCATCGTCTTGATGACGCCTTCCGGGTTGATGATGAAGGTGCCGCGCAGGGCCAGGCCTTCTTCGGCGATATGCACGTCGAAGGCGTTGGTCAGGGCGTGGGTCGGGTCACCGACCAGCGCGAACTGGGCCTTGCCGACGGCCGGCGAGGTTTCGTGCCAGACCTTGTGCGAGAAGTGGGTGTCGGTGGTGACGATGTACACCTCGGCGCCCGCCTTCTGGAATTCGGCGTAGTGCTCGGCAGCGTCCTCGATCTCGGTCGGGCAGTTGAAGGTGAAGGCGGCCGGCATGAAGATCAGCACGGACCACTTGCCCTTCAGGTCGGCGTCGGTCACTTCGATGAACTTGCCGTTCTTGTAGGCTTGGGCTTTGAACGGTTGAACTTGGGTGTTGATCAGCGACATCTGTAATCCTCCAGGAGGGTGGGTGGAACGGTGTGTTGGAACTCGATGGAAAGAAGTTTAGACGGCTTCCATGAATTGCTCTAATTGATAATCGAGATTCGCTCGATTGGTAATTGCTATCGCGAGACCGCTGAGGGCGCGCGGTTGCCAATCACACTGCGGCGCCGTGACGGCAATGCCCTCACGACCCGACCGACAACACCATTCATATGGGGTCAGATACCCGGAACTCAAGCCCCGGCGAGATGCCTGCGCACCGAGATGACCGCGCCCAGCCAGCCGAGCAGCGCGGCAAAGGCCACGATCGCGGCCGAGGCACGCCAGTCCGGGCCGCTGAGCTGGAACACCGCGCCATAGGTTTCGGCCAGTCGCGCCACCGGCTGCGCGAGCCCCCGCACCCCGAGCCAGATCGTACCCAGCGCCACCAGACCGCCGAGCGCCCCCTGCAGGCCACCGAACCAGTAGAAGGGGCGGCGGATGAAGGGATCGGTCGCGCCGAGCAGCCGGCTCACGGCGATCTCCTGGCGCTGGGTGAGGATCTGCAGGCGGATGGTGTTGAAGGTGACGATGACCAGCGCGAAGCCGAGCAGGCCGGCGAGGATCAACACCGCAGATCGCCCCAGGCCAAGCAGCGCATGCAGGCGCTCGACCCACGCCGAATCGAGCTGCACGTGCGCGACCTTCGGCCACGCCTGCATGCGCGTCGCGAGCTCGGCGAACACCGCCGGATTCTCGCCGCGCGGCGCGATCACGAAGGCATCGGGCAGCGGGTTCGACTTCAGCCCGCCGAGCACGTCGCCGAGCCCGGCCGCCTCGAGCTGGCGCAGACCTTCGTCGCGCGGTACGAAGCGGTAGCTCGCCAGCGCCGGCTCCGCCTTCAGGCGCTGCTCGATCGCGGCCACGTCCTGCGCGCCCGCCTCGGCGGCCAGGAACACGCTGATCTCGGGCGTGCCCGACACGCCCCGGACCAGCGACGAAACATTGTCCAGCAACAGATAGCCACCGCCCGGCAGCGACAGCGCGATCCCCACCACCAGCGCCGACAGCAGCGTGCCCAGCGGCTGCCCCGCCAGCCGGCCGAGCGCATGGCCGATCGCGCGCAGGTGCAGATAGAGCCAGTTGATCATGCGGCCTCCTCCACCGCCGGACGCCCGGTCGGGCGCGAGTCCTCGACGAGCTGCCCCTTGGCCAGCACCAGCCGGCGCGGGCGACTGGCGGCGAACAGGGTCGCGTCGTGGGTCGACACCAGCACGGTGACGCCGGCATCGTTGAAGGAGCGGAACAGCGCCGCGATGTCGGCGGCGTAGGCCGGATCGAGGTGGGCGGTGGGTTCGTCGGCGATCAGGATCGAGGGCCGGTTGACGATGGCGCGCGCGATCGCCACGCGCTGCTGCTCGCCGCCCGACAGACCCGCCGGCATTTCCTTGCCGCGCCCGTCCAGCCCCACGCGCTCGAGCGCCGCCGCCACGCGCTTGACCGCATCGCGCGGCGGATGGCCGGTGATCACCAGCGGCAGCATCACGTTGTCGTACACATTGCGGTCGAACAGCAGCCGGCTCTCCTGCAGCACCAGACCGAGATTGCGGCGCAGGTAGGGGATCGCCGCCTTCGGCAGGTGCGAGACATCCTGGCCGTTGATCAGCACGCGGCCGGCGGTCGGCCGCTCGACGACCGGAATGAGCTTGAACAGCGTGCTCTTGCCCGCACCCGAATGGCCCGACAGCACGACCAGTTCGCCATGGCGGATCTCGAAGCTGACGCCCGCCAGCGCCGTGTAGCCGCCCGCATAGCGCTTGGCGACGTCCTCGAAGACGATCATGCGCGCTTGCCTGCTCCGGTCTTGACCGCCGCAGCGCCAGGCTCGAACAGCGCATCGACGAACTCGCGCGCCTTGAACGGCTGCAGGTCGTCGATGCCCTCGCCGACGCCGATGAAGCGCAGCGGCTTGGGACATTGGCGGGCGATTGCCGCCAGCACGCCGCCCTTGGCGGTGCCGTCGAGCTTGGTCACCACCAGGCCGGTGACGCCGATCGCCTTGTCGAAGGCCTTCACCTGGGTGAGCGCGTTCTGGCCGATGTTGGCGTCGAGCACGAGCAGCACCTCGTGCGGCCCGCTCGGGTCGGCCTTGGCGACCACGCGGCGCACCTTGGCGATCTCTTCCATCAGGTGGAGCTGGGTCGGCAGCCGCCCGGCGGTGTCGGCGAGCACGACGTCGATCTTGCGCGCCCGTGCGGCGTTGATCGCGTCGAAGATCACCGCCGCCGAATCGCCGCCGTCCTGCGCCACCACGGTGACGTTGTTGCGCTCGCCCCAGGTCATCAACTGCTCGCGCGCGGCCGCGCGGAAGGTGTCGCCCGCGGCCAGCAGCACGCTCTTGCCCTGGGCCTGGAAATACTTGGCGAGCTTGCCGATCGAGGTTGTCTTTCCGGAGCCATTGACGCCCGCGATCATGATGATGAAGGGTTGGTGGCCCTCGATACTCAGCGGCTCCTCGAGCGGCGCGATGATCTCGTGCAGGCCGTCGGCGAGCGCCTGCTGGAGCTGGTCGGCGGTCTCCAGGAGGTCGCGCTTCCAGCGCCGGCGCAGGTCGTCGATCAGGTGCTGGGTGGCGTCGACGCCGCAGTCGGCCATCAGCAGGGTGGATTCGAGCTCCTCGAGCAGGTCCTCGTCGATCTTGCGCAGGCCGAACAGGCTGGCGAGGCCGCCACCGAGCTGCTGGCGGGTGCGGGCGAGGCCGGCCTTCAGGCGTTCGGTCCAGGACTTCTTCGGTGCGGCGGCAGGCGTCACGGGCTCGGGCGCAGCCATGTGCTCGGGCTCCAGCGCGGCATCGCCTTCGGGCGCAGGCTCGAGCTCGGGCTCGAGTTCAGTCTGCGGTGCGGGGGCCGCTTCGCGTTCTGGCTCGACCGCGGGCGCGCTCACCGTATCGGCAAGTGGCGCGGATGGCGCCTCGGCGGCCACGTCCTGCGCTGCATCGGCCGCGGCGGAAACCTCAGCCTCCGCCGCGCCCGCAGGCGCCGACTCGGCCTCGACCGGCAGCGATGCGGGCACCGCGGTGGCTTCGTCGCCGACATCGGCCTGCTCGGGGGCGTGCTGATCCTCGGCGACCGGGTCGGCAGCCTTGGCCGCCTCGTCGGACTTGCCGAACTTCTTCTTCAGGAAACCAAACATGAAACGCTCGGGTCAGAGGGGACTACTTGAGTCAGGTCATCTTGAGTCGGCGCCAGCCGCCCGGCCAACCATGGGCGGGTGTCGCCGATCACGCTAAGATGCGGCTCCCCGGCCGGGCTGCGCCGCGCGCAGCGGGTCTCGCGGAGTGCCGCGGATTCTAACAGATGCAGGACAACTCCATGTTTCGTCACCCCCTTGCCCGCAGCCTGATCCTGGGCGCCGCGCTGGCCGCCCCCCTGGCGCAGCCCGCGCTCGCCAACCCTTTCGAGACCACCCTTGCCAACGGCATGAAGCTGATCGTCAAGGAAGACCGGCGCGCACCGTCCGTGGTGCACATGGTGTGGTACCGCGCCGGCGCCATGGACGAGCCCGATGGCGTGTCGGGCGTGGCCCACGTGCTCGAGCACATGATGTTCAAGGGCACCGAGGACGTCGGCCCGGGCGAGTTCAACAAGCGCGTGGCCGCCGTCGGCGGGCGCGACAACGCCTTCACCGGCAAGGACTACACCGCGTACTTCCAGCAGGTGCCGCCCGCCCACCTTCCGGCGATGATGGCGCTCGAAGCCGACCGCATGCAGAACCTGGTGCTCACCGACGACGAATTCCGCCGCGAGCTCGAGGTGGTCAAGGAAGAGCGCCGCCTGCGCACCGACGACCAGCCGCGCGCGCTGGTGTTCGAGCAGCTCATGGCCACCGCCTACCAGGCTCACCCCTACCGCCGGCCGGTGATCGGCTGGATGCCCGACCTCGAGGCCATGCAGCCCGATGACGCGCGAGCGTGGTACCGGCGCTGGTACGCGCCCAACAACGCCTATCTCGTGGTGGTGGGCGACGTCGACCACCGCGAGGTGTTCCGCGAAGCCGAGAAGCACTACGGCAGCGTCGCCGCCAACGAACTGCCGGCGCGCCGGATCTCGCCCGAGCCCGCGCAGCGCGGCCCGCGCGCCTCGGTGGTGAAGGCGCCCGCCGAGCTGCCCTACCTGGCCATGGCCTGGCAGGTGCCCGCGCTGCGCGACCCGGCGAACGACCGCGAAGCCTACGCGCTGCAGGTGCTGGCGGCGGTGCTCGACGGCTACGACGGCGCCCGCCTCACCCGCCGCCTGGTGCGCGACCAGCAGATCGCGGTCAGCGTCGGCGCCAGCTACGACACCGGCAACCGCGGCCCGGCGCTGTTCTATCTGCACGGCGTGCCCGCCGCCGGCACCACGCCCGAGGCGCTGCAAACCGCACTGCGCGCCGAGATCCAGCGCATCCGCGACGACGGCATCAGCGCCGAGGAGTTGGCACGCGTGAAGACGCAGGCCGTCGCCGCCCAGGTGTACAAGCGCGACTCGCTGATGGGCCAGGCGATGGAGATCGGCTACCTCGAATCGGCCGGCATGTCGTGGCGCGACGAGGCGACGCTGCTCGACGGCCTGCGTGCAGTCACCGCGGACGAGGTGCAGGCCGTCGCCCGCCGCTACTTCGACGACGACACACTGAGCACCGCGCGCCTCGAGCCGCAGGCGCTGGGCGCCAAGCGTCCGCGCTCGCCCTTCGTCGCCGCGCGCCACTGAGCCTCGCCCGGCTCCGCACCGACTCCTTTTTTCCCCGACCCACCGCGCCTCGGCGACTGGACGTTAAGCGCGGCTTGCTCCCGCCCCGCTTCCACGCTTCCGGCAACCGAGGCGCAACGCACGGAATCCGCATCGCCATGACCGCCACCCCCGATTTCACGATACCCCACGCCACGCCCCCCGCCTTCACGACACCGACTGGCGCCAGCCGCGGACGCGGCGCCGCCGTCGCCATGGTGTGCGCCACCATCCCCCTCGCGCGCACCATCCTCCTCCGTGCCACCCGGTTCGCCCGCGTGACGGCGCTCGGCCTCGGCCTCGCCACACTCGCCACCCCGGCGCAGGCGGCGCCCGAGATCCAGCACTGGACCGCGCCCACCGGCGCCCGTGTGCATTTCGTCGAAAGCCGCGCGCTGCCCCTGGTCGACATCCAGATCGACTTCGCCGCCGGTACCGCGCTCGACCCCGCCGCCAAGGCCGGCCTCGCCAGCATGACCCAGGCCCTGCTCGACGCCGGCGCCGGCGCGCTCGACGAGCAGACCATCGCCGACCGCAAGGCGGACCTCGGCATCGAGGTGCAGGGCGGCGCCGACAACGACCGCGCCAGCCTGTCCCTGCGCAGCCTGTCCTCGGCCGCCGAACTCGACGCCGCGGTCGAGCTGGTCGCCACCCTGCTCGCCCGGCCGAGTTTTCCCAATGACATCCTCGAGCGCGAGCGCAGCCGCGCGATCGCCGGGCTACGCGAGGCGCTGACCAAGCCCGCGACCCTGGCCGCGCGCCAGCTCAACGCCACGCTGTACGCCGGCCACCCCTACGGCAACAACAGCACGCCCGAATCGCTCGCCGCCATCGGCCGCGACGATCTGGTGGACTTTCACCGTCGCCACTACGGCGCCAACCGCGCCGCGGTGGCCATCGTCGGCGACCTCGACCGCGCCGCCGCCGAACGCATCGCCATCCGCCTCACCGAAGCCCTGCCCGCCACCGAACCGGCCGTGCCCCCGGCTGCACCGGCCGCGACCACGGCGCAAGTCATCCACATTCCGCACCCGTCGGCGCAGGCCCATATCCTCGTCGGCCAGTTGGGCATGGCGCGCCAAGACCCGGATTACTTCCCGCTGCTGGTCGGCAACCACGTGCTCGGCGGGGGCGGCTTCGTGTCGCGGCTGACCCAGGAGGTGCGCGAGAAGCGCGGTTTCGCGTACAGCGTGTACAGCTTCCTGGCGCCGCAGCAGGTGGCGGGACCCTTCCAGATCGGCCTGCAGACGCGTGGCGGACAGGCCGAGGAGGCGCTCGGCGTGGTGCGCGCCACGCTCGCCACCTTCCTCGCCGAGGGCCCAAGCGCGCAAGAACTGCAGGCTGCGCGCGACAACATCATCAACGGCTTCGGCCTGCGCCTCGACGCCAACGCCAAGCTGCTCGACCACGTCGCGATGATCGGCTTCTACCGCCTGCCGCTCGACTGGCTCGACCGCTATCCGCGCCAGGTCGAGGCGGTCACCGTGGAAGCGGTGCGCGATGCCTGGCAGCGCCGCATCCGGCCCGAACAGCTCGTCACCGTGATCGCGGGCGGCGATGGCGATCGCAGCGCGGCGCCCGCCGCCGATGCCGCGCCGGTGCCGGCCGGGAGCGCCGCTCAGTGAGCCGTGTGCGTATCGTCGGCGGCGAGTGGCGCTCCCGGCTGCTCGAGGTCGCCAGCGTTCCCGGCCTGCGGCCGACACCCGACCGGGTGCGCGAGACCCTGTTCAACTGGCTGGGCCAGGACCTGGACGGCCAGCACTGCCTCGACCTCTTCGCCGGCACCGGGATCCTGGGCCTGGAGGCTGCCTCGCGCGGTGCCACCGAGGTGGTGCTGGTGGAGCGCGACCCACGTGCGCTCGATGCACTGCACAAGGCCGCAAAGACCCTACAGGCTTCGCAAGTAGAGATCGTGCGCGGCGATGCGGTAAGATTCGCGGAAACGACGCCGCGCAGCTTTGACGGCGTGTTTCTCGACCCACCCTACAAGCAGGGCTGGATCGAGCGGGTGCAGCCCTGGCTCGACCGGCTCGTGAAGCCGGAAGGCTGGCTTTATGTCGAGTCCGAGGCCGCAGTGGAACAGCTCGGCGCATGGCATGTGGTCAAACAGGGCCGCGCCGGGCAGGTTCACTTCCATCTGATGCGCAGGAGTCAGGCATGAAGGACACGATCGCGGTCTATCCGGGCACATTCGACCCGTTTACCCGCGGACACGAAGACCTGGTGCGACGGGCGTCGATCCTGTTCGACCGCGTCATCGTCGCCGTCGCGCGCAGCAACAGCAAGAACCCGATCTTCTCGCT
>QXGG01159593.1_pt1 | contig 10111 bp, 8 predicted proteins | sample 1982491 | NCBI WGS metagenome assembly QXGG01 (sample SAMN09924614, study PRJNA488089) | Wastewater metagenome, whole genome shotgun sequencing project. | isolation source: South African research farm wastewater | place: South Africa: Irene, Agricultural Research Council, Animal Production Institute... | reverse complement strand
CGCTGGACACCGGAGGCCATCTCGCCAACGAGCCCGTCAATGCGCTCGACGTCGATCGCGCCATTGCCGTCGATCGCGAGCCGAGTCTCGCGCAGCACGCGATAGACGTCATCGACGATCGGCGCGGAATACAGCAGTTCGGACTCGAGCCGGCTGCGCCCGTCCTCGCTGCGGATGCGCGGAACGTGCGGCAGGCGAGTGGTGTGGATCTTGCCCTTGAAGCTGCGCGCGACCTTGAGAAAGCGCTGCGCCTCGACCCGCGACTCGGTCACGTCGGGATGCTGGCGCGGCCTGCCATCCGAACCGAGCAGAGGACCGTCCTTTTCGATGACCTTGGCGCTGAACTGATCCCCCGTCGAACGCGCGCGATCGATTACGACCTCTCGGCAGCACTGTTGCAAGGCCCTGACCTGTTCGACGTTCTGGAGCAGAAAGCCCTGCATCATGAAGGGGGTTTCGGTCCAGGGGCGGTCGATCTCGACGACGTACATGCCGATCTTGAGATCGCGCGTCGATATCGTTTGGTTCAAGGGGTGACTCCGGTGTGTTACGAATGGCGCGCTTCGATGATAAGGACGGATAACGGCAGCAGAGCGGGCAGCTTTAGCCGGATGCCCTACGCCATTACCCGATTCAGGCAGTCATCACGCATGACCCACCCTCATCACCCCTACCCACCCTTACCCGAGCCAAACCCGCGCATTGCGGAACATGCGCAGCCAGGGCGAGGCGTCCGGACTGTCCTTCACGAGCCACTGCGGCGCCCATGACATCTGCAACGTGCGAGCGGTGCGTTCGGGGTGAGGCATCATAATCGTGAACCGCCCATCGGCAGTGGTGAAGCCTGTCACACCCGCCTGCGAACCGTTCGGGTTGGCCGGGTAGCGCTGTGCAGGATTACCGTGGTTGTCGATGTAGCGCAGCGCGAGCAGCGCACGCTCGCGGTCGGCCTCGCTGCGGAACACCGCCTGGCCCTCGCCATGGCTGACCACGATCGGCATGCGGCTGCCGGCCATGCCCTGGAGCAGGATGGACGGGCTGTCGGTGACCTCGACCATGACGAAGCGGGCCTCGAACTGCTCGCTGCGGTTGCGGTGGAAGGTGGGCCAGGCCTCGGCGCCGGGGATGATCGGGGCGAGGTGGGCCATCATCTGGCAGCCGTTGCACACGCCAAGCGCGAAGGTGTCGGCGCGACCGAAGAAGGCGGCGAACTCGTCGCGCAGGCGGGCGTTGAAGAGGATGGACTTGGCCCAGCCCTGCCCGGCGCCGAGCACGTCGCCATAGGAGAAGCCGCCGCAGGCCGCCAGGCCGTGAAAGTCGGCGAGGTCGATGCGGCCGGCCTGGAGGTCGGACATGTGCACGTCGACCGGGGTGAAGCCGGCGCGCTCGAAGGCGGCCGCCATCTCGAACTGGGAGTTAACGCCCTGCTCGCGCAGCACGACGACCTTGGGGCGGGCGCCGCTGGCGATGAAGGGCGCGGCGACGTCATCCCTGACGTCGAAGGACAGCACCACCGACAGGCCGGGGTTGGTGACATCGGCCAACGCGTCGAACTCCTGCTGCACGCACTCGGGGTCGTCGCGCAGCTTGGCGATGCGGTAGCTGGTCTCGGACCAGGCCTGCAGCAGCTCGACGCGGCTGGCGGAGAACACCAGCTTGGCGTTGCGGCGGAAGCGGATCTCGTCCTTGGTGTTGGGCTCGCCGAGGAAGTGGTAGGCGAGCCGGGCCGCGCGCAGTTGCTCGGTGATGCGCGAGCGGTCCTCGCGGCGGATCTGGATCACCGCGCCGAGCTCTTCGGCGAACAGGCCCGCGAACAGGCGGTCGGCGAAGCGGCCCTTGAGGGTGTCGGGCTTCTTCTCGAGGCCGTCGACGTCCATCATGTAGGGGTCGTAGCACACGGTGTCGAGGATCAGCGACAGGCCGCACTTCGCCGCGAAGGCCATCTCGCACACGGTGGCGAAGAGGCCGCCGTCCGAGCGGTCGTGGTAGGCCAGCAGCAGGCCGTCACGGCGCAGTTGCAGGACGGTGTCGAAGAAAGCCTTGAGCTGCAGCGGATCGACATCGGGCGCATGCTCGCCGACCGAATCGTAGGCCTGGGCGAAGGCCGAGCCGCCGAGGCGGTTCTTGCCGTTGCCCAGGTCGATGAGCAGCAGCTCGGTCTCCACGCCTTCGGGCAGCTGGAGCTGCGGCGTGAGCGTGTTGCGGATGTCCTGCACCGGCGCGAAGGCGGTGGCGATCAGCGACAGCGGCGCGACCACCTGCTTGTCCTCGCCGCCGTCCTGCCAGGCGGTGCGCATCGACAGCGAGTCCTTGCCGACCGGGATCGACATGCCGGCGGTGATGCAGAACTCGGACACGGCCTTGACCGTGTCGTAGAGCCTGGCGTCCTCGCCGCGGTGACCGGCGGCGGCCATCCAGTTGGCCGACAGCTTGACGTCGCCCAGCTTGGCGATGTCCGCGGCGGCGATGTTGGTGATCGCCTCGCCGATCGCCATGCGGCCCGAGGCCGGCGCGTCGACGCAGGCCAGCGGCGTGCGCTCGCCCATCGCGAAGGCCTCGCCACGGTAGCCGTGGAAGCTCATCGCGGTCACGGCGACGTCGGCCACCGGCACCTGCCAGGGGCCGACGAACTGGTCGCGCGCGGTGAGGCCGCCCACCGAGCGGTCACCGATGGTGATCAGGAAGCTCTTGCTGGCCACCGCGGGCACGCGCAGCACGCGCATCCCGGCCTCCTGCAGGTCGAAGTCGGTGGTGTCGAAGGGCGGCAGATGCACCGCGCGCCGCGACACGTTGCGCGTCATCTTCGGCGGCTTGCCGAGCAGCACCTTCATGTCCATGTCCACCGGCTTGTTGCCGAAGTGGCGGTCGGACACGGTGAGGTGACCGTCGGCGGTGGCGGTGCCGAGCACCGCGAAGGGGCAGCGCTCGCGCTCGCAGAAGGCCTGGAACAGCGGCAGGCTCTCGGGCGCGATCGCCAGCACGTAGCGCTCCTGCGATTCGTTCGACCAGATCTCGCGCGGGCTCATGCCCGGCTCCTCGATGTGCACCTCGCGCAGCTCGAAGTGCGCACCCAGGCTGGCGTGGTCGGCCAGTTCGGGCATCGCGTTCGACAGGCCGCCGGCGCCGACGTCGTGGATGGCGATGATCGGGTTCTTGTCGCCCTGCTGCCAGCAGGCGTCGATCACTTCCTGGCAACGGCGCTGGATCTCGGGGTTGCCGCGCTGTACCGAGGCGAAGTCGAGGTCGGCGGTGTTGGTGCCGGTGGCCATCGACGAGGCCGCGCCGCCACCGAGGCCGATGAGCATGCCCGGGCCGCCGAGCTGGATCAGCAGCGTGCCCGGCGGGAAGGTAGGCTTCTCGGACTGCTGGGCCTGGATGCTGCCCAGGCCGCCGGCGATCATGATCGGCTTGTGGTAGCCGCGCACCTCGCCCTGCACTTCCTGTTCAAACGTGCGGAAATAGCCGGCCAGGTTGGGACGGCCGAACTCGTTGTTGAAGGCGGCGGCGCCGATCGGGCCCTCGATCATGATGTCGAGCGCGGAGGCGATGCGCTCGGGCTTGCCGTAGGGCTTCTCCCAGGGCTGGCCGAAGTCGGGGATGTTGAGGTTGGACACCGTGAAGCCGGCCAGACCCGCCTTGGGCCGCGAGCCGCGCCCGGTCGCGCCCTCGTCGCGGATCTCGCCGCCGGCGCCGGTGGCCGCGCCCGGGAAGGGCGAGATCGCGGTCGGGTGGTTGTGGGTCTCGACCTTGGCGAGGATGTGGGTGTCCTCGTCGTGGTAGCGGAAGGCGCCGTCAGCGTCCGGGTACAGGCGGGCGATGCGCGCGCCCTCGATCACCGAGGCGTTGTCCGAGTAGGCCACCACCGTGCCCTCGGGGTGAGCCTTGTGGGTGTCCTTGATCATGCCGAACAGCGACTTCTCCATCGGCCGCGCATCGATCACCCAGTCGGCGTTGAAGATCTTGTGCCGGCAGTGCTCGGAGTTGGCCTGGGCGAACATCATCAGCTCGACGTCGGTCGGGTTGCGCCCGATGCGGCTGAAGTTCTCGACCAGGTAATCGACCTCGTCCTCGGACAGCGCCAGGCCGAGGTCGCCATTGGCTTTTTCCAGCGCGGCACGACCGCCGGCGAGGATGTCCACGGTGGTGAGCGGCTGCGGCGGGTAATGGTGGAACAGCGCCTCGGCCGCGTCGAGGGTGTCGAGCACCGCCTCGGTCATGCGGTCGTGCAGCAGCGCCGACAGCGCGGCGCTGCCTGCCACCCCGCGCGCGTCGATCGTGTACGCGATCCCACGCTCGATGCGCACGATCTTGTCGAAGCCGCACTGGTGGGCGATGTCGGTGGCCTTGGACGACCACGGCGAGATCGTGCCCAGGCGCGGCACCACCAGGCGCAGCGTGCCGGCGGGCAGCGCCGCACTCGCCGGATGGGCGTCGAGCAGGTCGACCAGGCGGGCGGTCTCCTCGGCATTGAGCGGCGCGGACACTTCAACGAAGTACCAGTGCTCGGCCGCCAGCCCGGCGAGCCTGGGCAGCACGTCGCCGACGGCGCGGGAGAGACGTTCCTGACGGGACGAGGACAGCGCCGGAGCGCCACGCAGCTTGAGGATCGAGGTCATGTTCTTGGATAACCGGAGTCGGAAAAACGGGCGGGACGGACGGCCACACACGGAGCGCGCAATCGCCCCGACGGCAAGCGCGACATTATAACCGACGCCCCCTCGCCACCCCGGCCGTTGTAGACTCCCGGCCTCCCCGATCGCGAGAGGCGACATGTCAGAGATCAACTACCTGTGGGCGCCCCCCGCCCCCGTTTCCCTGCCGGTGCGTGGCACGCGCGCGCGCTTCCCGGTGAACCGCCTGTTCTTCGTCGGCCGCAACTACCAGGCGCATGCCCGCGAGATGGGCACCGCGGTGGACAAGGCCAGCATGCGGCCGGTGTACTTCACCAAGTTTGCCGCCATGCTCGCCGAGTCGGGCACGGTCGCACCCTACCCGCCGGAAACGGCCGACTACCATCACGAAATGGAACTCATCGTGGCGCTCGGCCAGGGCGGCTTCCGCGTCAGCGAAGAACAGGCCCAGCGCATGATCTTCGGCTACGCCTGCGGGCTCGACATGACCCGTCGCGATCTGCAGGCCACCGCAAAGGCCAAGGGCAATCCGTGGGACGTCGCCAAGAACGTTGAGAAGGGCGCAGTAGCAAGCGAGATCGTGCGCGCGGAAGGCCGCATCCTGCGCAGCGGTGAGATCAGCCTGCAAGTGAATGGCGAGCTGCGCCAGAACGGCGACCTCGGCGACATGATCTGGAGCGTCCCGGAGATCATCGCCGACCTGTCGACCTACTACCATCTGCAGCCCGGCGACCTGATCTACACCGGCACGCCCGAGGGCGTCGGTCCGGTGCGGCCAGGTGATCGCCTGGAAGGCAAGATCGACGGGGTGGGCACGCTGAGTTTCGGGGTCGGCGCACCCGAGTGAGGGCACGCGGCGCGCCTGAGTGAAGACTCAAGACGCGCCATCCGTCGCGTGTTTCTGCCCCCGCCCTCAACCTCTCCGGTGCTGGCTCATCTCGCGCGCCCCTTCAGCCCTTGGCCGCCGGGTTGAGCCAGCCGCGCATCAGGCGCGTGAGCCGCGGCATCACCACCCAGGTCATGGTGGCGACGATCAGCGCGGTGAACACGGCGGTGCGTGGCAGGAAGGGCAGATCCAGAAAACCCGGCCACAGCGAGACCAGCCACAGGTAGAACGAGACCACCGGGAAGATGCCCATCCAGGTGACCACCGCCATCCTGGCGCGCGGCGGGTGCATGCTGGCCGGCACCACGGCGGGCTCGAACCACGCTTCCAGGCCGCTCAGCTTGCGGAACTCGGGCTCACCCTCGGCCACCGCCTTCATGCGCTCCAGCAGCGCCAGGCGCGCGTCGCTCATGTCCCAGGCCTGCAGCTCGGCCTCGGAGGCGAAGCGCACGACGAGTTGATACTCATCGCCGGGCGTCTCGGGCGGGATCAGGTCTCCCCCAAGGAAGCCGCTGTGTGCGCGCATCTTGGCGAGCATCTCGCGCAGCATGACTTCATATTCCGCCTCGCGCCCGGGACGCGCGCGACGGCGAGCGATACGGGTGATGCGAGCGGGGGTGGTTTGGGCCGGGGCGGCTTGTGCGGGTGAATTCATGGTGGCAGCTCTCCTGTTCTGGCGGGTCGATGAAGCCATCGTCCCGCTTCATTCCGGATACAGACAGCTGCACTCTAACGCAAAATTCTCGAGATTTTTATCAAATAAACCCCGACTTACTTTCGCTCAGCTTATGCGCAGCGATGACGAGGCGTCGAATGGGCACCCTGAAAGGAAAAACCCCGACCACCTCGTGAGGCAGACCGGGGTCTCTGACAGCCACATGACGGGCTTTCGGCGGTTGAAGGCTTACAGCGGCATGATCAGCTTGAGGATGAACTTGTCGCCCTCGAAGCGGTTCTCGGCCTTGGTTTCGTGATTCCACTGGGCGGTCAGGTGAACGCCCGACTTGGTCGTGTAGCTCACCGTGGGCCCGATGGCGAAGACCTGGCCTTTGCGACCCTCGGACCAGAAGCCGTCCAGCGCGGCCACCGTCTGACCGTTGATCTCGTCGTCCGTGGTCTGCTTCAGATAGTAGCCCGACAATCCGACACCCCACGGCCCAATGCGCTTGCCGACCAGGTAGTCCATGTGGAACTCGTCGCCGGACGCGTAGTTACCTGTCCCGGCAGGACCCGCGTAGTCCTTGTTCTTGGTCTTGATGTTGTACATCAGCTTGGCGGACGCCTCCCAGCCGGTGTCACCCATGTAGCTGAAGGCGAACAAGGGTTCGAAGCTCCAGTAGTTGGCGCCGATACTCTGCCGCGCATCGCCTTCCTTGTAGCGCCCGGTCGGCAGGTTCACATCCAGACCGATCGCCCAGTGCCAGTTCTTGGCATGCCAGGACACGATGAACGGGTTGACCGTGATGTCACCAAGGCCATTCACCGACTTCGAACCGAACAGATCAACCTTCTGGTGCACCAACGGGACGATCACATGCCAGCCCCAGTTGCCGCCCATGATCTTGTGCTCGGTCGTCTGCACAAAACGGAAAGCGTTGAACCAGGCATCGACCTCTCCCGATGCGGCCTTTTTCCCGTTGCCATCGACAAGATCGCCACCGTAGTAGCCGAAATAGTTGATGAAGTAGTTACCCGGGGGCGGCACGGCACCGCCGAGCCAGGTCTCTGCGCCATTGGGATACTGGTCGCCGCCTTCCTTCGCCTGGACGCTACCGATGGCCAGGGTTGCAAGCGCCACCGCGCTCGCGAGTTTGCCGAACTTCAATTTCATGACTCCTCCTTGATGATTGTGGTTCTGCGACGGTTTGCTGTTCTGTCGTCTGCGGCCTCTGCCGGGCCGCTTGCTGTGTCCTGCGACCCGAGACGCCTCAGCGCCCCAGGTCTTTTGCTGATACCCCGCCAATGCCCCAGTTCGTACTCGGCACTTCGCGGATGACGACCCGAACGGTCTGGATCGGCGCGCCCACGGCCTCGACGAGCGCCTGGGTGACCTTCTCGATCACGGCGCGCTTCTGGTCTTCGGTGCGGCCTTCGATCATGGTGATTTCAGCCAACGGCATGTTCTGCCCCTCCATGTGGTCAAAAAGTTGGCGCCCTGCCCGATGGCAGCGCGCCGCTACATTGCACTCCACCCCGATGTGACGCGCCCCCGCGGCATGAGCCGGCGGGGGCGCGGTTCACCTTCAGGCGGCCAGTCCCTTCGCCCGGGCGAGATTCAGCGCCGTGTCCTCGATCATGTCCTCCTGCCCGCCGACCATGCCGCGCCGGCCCATCTCGACCAGGATCTCGCGTGCGGGCACGCCGTACTTTTTCTCGGCGCGCTTGGCGAACAGCAGGAAGGAGCCATACACGCCGGCGTAGCCGAGCGTGAGCGCGTCGCGGTCGATGCGGATCGGGAAGTCCATGATCGGCACGACGAGGTCTTCGGCCACGTCCTGGATCTTGAACACGTCGACGCCGGTCTCGATGCCCATCAGGTCGCACACCGCGATGAAGACTTCCAGCGGGGTGTTGCCCGCGCCGGCGCCCAGGCCGGCCGCGGCGGCGTCGATGCGGGTGGCACCGACTTCGAGCGCGGCCAGGCTGTTGGCCACGCCCATGGCGAGGTTGTGGTGGCCATGGAAGCCGAGCTCGGTCTCGGGCTTGAGCGCGTCGCGCACTGCAGACAGGCGCGCCTTGACCGTGTCGGGCAGCAGGTGGCCGGCCGAGTCGGTGACGTAGATGCAGTTGGCGCCGTAGCTCTCCATGAGCTTGGCTTGCGTGACCAGCCCTTCGGGGCTGTTCATGTGCGCCATCATCAGGAAGCCGACGGTGTCCATGCCGAGCTTGCGGGCGTAGCCGATGTGCTGTTCGGACACGTCGGCCTCGGTGCAGTGCGTGGCGACGCGGATGGTGGAGACGCCGAGCTCGTGCGCCATCTTCAGGTGGTCGACGGTGCCGATCCCCGGCAGCAGCAGCGCCGAGACCTTGGCCCGCTTCATCAGCGGGATCACCGTGCTGAGGTATTCCTCGTCGCTGTGCGCGGGAAAACCGTAGTTCACCGATGCGCCGCCGAGGCCGTCGCCGTGGGTGACCTCGATCAGCGGCACGCCCGCTGCATCGAGCCCGCAGGCGATGGTCTTCATCTGCTCGAGCGTCATCAGGTGACGCTTGGGGTGCATGCCGTCACGCAGGGTCATGTCGTGGACGGTGATCTTCTTGCCGCGAAGTTCCATGGTGCTTTTCTCCTGCGTCAGGCCGTCATCACGGCGCGGTTGGATTCGAGCTTCAGGCGTCCGGCGAGGATCTCCTCGGCGAACATCTCGGCGGTGCGCGCGCCGGCCGCGGTCATGATGTCGAGGTTGCCGGCGTACTTGGGCAGGTAGTCGCCCAGACCTTCCACTTCCAGGTAGACCGAGACGCGGTTGCCGTCGAACACCGGGCCATTGACCAGACGGTAGCCGGGCACGTACTTCTGCACTTCCTTGATCATGGCGTGGATGGACGCGGTGATCGCGGCCTGGTCGGGCTCGGCTTCGGTGAGGCAATGCACCGTGTCGCGCATGATCAGCGGGGGCTCGGCCGGGTTGAGGATGATGATGGCCTTGCCCTTCTTGGCGCCGCCGACCTTCTCGACCGCGCCGGCGGTGGTGCGGGTGAACTCGTCGATGTTCTTGCGCGTGCCGGGCCCGGCGGATTTGCTCGACACGGTGGCGACGATCTCGCCGTAGGCGACCGGCTGCACGCGCGACACGGCTGCCACCATCGGAATCGTGGCCTGGCCACCGCAGGTGACCATGTTGACGTTCATCTCACCCTTGCCGACGTGCTCGACCAGGTTGACCGGCGGCACGCAGAAGGGGCCGATCGCGGCCGGGGTGAGGTCGATCATCAGCACGCCGAGCTCGTTGAGCTTGCGGCTGTTCTCGGCGTGTACATAGGCGCTGGTGGCATCGAAGGCGATCTGCACACCATCGGACTTGACGTGCGGCAGCAGGCCGTCGACGCCGTCGGCGGTGGTCTTGAGGCCGAGCTCGCGCGCACGGGCCAGGCCCTCGGAGGTGGCGTCGATGCCGACCATCCATACGGGCTCCAGAACCGGGCTGCGCTTGAGTTTGTACAGCAGGTCGGTGCCGATGTTGCCCGGACCGATCAGGGCGCATTTGATCTTGTTCATGCCTTCCTTCCTTTGGGGTTGAATCGTTCCAGAGAATGCAGGCCGCGCGGCGATCCGGGGAGAGGGAGAGGGGCGGACCGCCGCACGACTGCAATCGACAGGCGCCCGGCACACGGGCGCAAGGGAATCAGAGCTCGACGTCGTCGGCACCGATCGCGAGCAGGCCCGCCCGCGCACAGATGCCGTCCTGTTCCTCCGAGGCGCCCGAGACACCGATGCCGCCAACCAGCTCGCCACCGACACGGATCGGCAGACCACCACCGAACACGACCAGCCGCGGCTGCGCAGAGAATCCCAGCTTCATGCCCTCGTTGCCGGCGCACACATCCATCCACTTGCCGGTCGGGAAGCCGAAGCCACCCGCGGTGTAGGCCTTGT
>QXGG01033262.1_pt1 | contig 10122 bp, 6 predicted proteins | sample 1982491 | NCBI WGS metagenome assembly QXGG01 (sample SAMN09924614, study PRJNA488089) | Wastewater metagenome, whole genome shotgun sequencing project. | isolation source: South African research farm wastewater | place: South Africa: Irene, Agricultural Research Council, Animal Production Institute... | reverse complement strand
GTGGCGCAGCGCGCCGAGCACCAGCTCGACCATGCGCGGTTCGGCCAGGTTGACGCTGTTGCCGCAGCCGGTCCAGTCCTGATAGTGCGCGGCGTTGCCCGGCACGAGGTGGTAGGCGCGCGCATTGGCCAGCCCGCGCAGCGACAGCATCGGCCCGGTGGCGTCGAGTTCGGCGGTGTGGTTGAAGACCACGTCGAGCACCACCTCCAGGCCGGCGGCGTGCAGGGTGTCGATCGCCTCGATGAGCTCGCCGGCGGGCGTGGTGCCGGGGCGACCGCTCCAGTAGCGCGTCTCCGGCGCCAGCCAGGCGAGCGGCGCATAGCCCCAGTGGTTGGCCAGGCCGCGGCGCTGCAGGGCGGCCTCGTCAGCGCGAAAGTGCAGCGGCAGCAGCGCCAGGGTGGTGATGCCGAGCGTGCGGTAGTGGGCGAGCATCGCCGGGTGGGCCAGCGCGGCGTAGCTGCCACGCAGTTCGGGCGGGACGTCGAGGTGGTGCTGGGTCAGGGCGCGAACATGGGCCTCGTAGATCACCATGCGTTCGCGCGCAACGAACGGTCGCGGCGGGCGCTGGCGCGGCGCGAGCGCGGCCGGCACGCGGGCCTTCGGGGCGACGGCAGCGTTGTCGCGGCCATCCGGGCCTTGCGGGTCGCCGCTGCGGCTAGCGTGGAACAGATCGAGCTCCGCGATCAGCGCGGCATCCTGCGCCGGGCCCGGCCCCTGGCGGCCATAGGCGCCAACCACCTCCTGCGCCCACGGGTCGAGCAGCAGCTTGGCCGGGTTGAACCTGTGACCCTGCTGCGGCGCCCACGGTCCGTGCGCACGCAGCCCGTACACCAGGCCCGGCCCGGCGCCGGGGAGAAAGCCATGCCACACGCCCTCGCTGCAGGCGGGCAGTGCCAGGCGGCGCAGCTCCACGCGGCCGTCTTCATCGAACAGACAGAGCTCCATGGCGCTGGCATCCGGCGCCCACACCGCGAAGTTGAGGCCCTCGCGCCCGCCCGCGCAGGCCGCACTCGCGCCCAGCGGCCAGGGCCGGCCCCGGGCCAGTTCCGCGGCCGCAGCAGCGCCGCGCCATGCCCGCGCCGCGGACAGTGCTGCTGACGAGTCGGTCGGTGCGGGACCGGGCGGGCGATTCTCCGGGGCGGACATGGTTGCGATCTCGTGCGGGCGTGAAGGAAGCGAGTCAGTCCTCACGCACCAGCATCACGGTCGCCAGCGGCGGCAGCGTCAGTGTCAGCGACTGCGCCTCGCCCTGCCAGGGCACGGGCTCGCTTGCGCGCGGGCCGTTGACCACGCCCGAACCCCAGTAAACCGCGTCGTCGGTGTTGATCAGTTCGCGCCAGGTGCCGGCCGCGGGCACGCCGATGCGCCAGTGCTCGCGCACCACCGGGGTGAAGTTGCACACCACGACCACGACCGCGCCGTTGCGCGCGCGGCGCTCGAACACCAGCACCGAATGCGCCGCGTCGTCGTGGCTGATCCAGCGAAAGCCCTCGGGCGACACGTCCTGCTCGTAAAGCGCCGGATGCGCACGCAGCACGCGGTTAAGGTCGCGCACCAGGCGTTGCATGCCGGCGTGCGGCGCGTGCTCGACGAGCTGCCAGGGCAGCGCGGTGTCGGCGTTCCAGTCCGTCCACGGCGCGAATTCGCAGCCCATGAACAGCAGCTTCTTGCCCGGATGGCCCCACATGAAGCCGTACATCAGGCGCAGGTTGGCGAACTTCTGCCAGTCGTCGCCGGGCATCTTGGCGAGCAGCGAACCCTTGCCGTGCACCACCTCGTCGTGCGACAGCGGCAGCACGAAGTTCTCGGTGAAGGCGTAAACGAGCGAAAAGCGGATCTGGTCGTGATGGTGCGTGCGATGCACCGGGTCGCGTGCCATGTAGGCGAGCACGTCGTTCATCCAGCCCATGTTCCACTTGAAGTGAAAGCCGAGGCCGCCGGACTGCAGGTCGGGCGCGGGCGGGCGGCTGACACCGGGAAAGGCGGTGGACTCCTCGGCGAGCGTGATCGCCTCGGGCCGTTGGGTACCAACGAGGTGGTTCATGCGGCGCAGGAAGTCGATGGCCTCCAGGTTCTCGCGGCCGCCGAAACGGTTGGGCACCCACTCGTCGGCCTTGCGGCTGTAGTCGCGGTAGAGCATGGATGCCACCGCATCCACGCGCAGGCCGTCGATGCCGAAACGCTCGATCCAGTACAGCGCATTGCTGCCGAGGTAGTTGCGCACCTCGCTGCGGCCGTAGTTGTAGATCAGCGTGTTCCAGTCCTGGTGAAAGCCCTCGCGCGGGTCGGCGTGCTCGTACAGGTGGGTGCCGTCGAATTCGGCCAAGCCGTGCGCGTCGCTCGGGAAGTGGGCGGGCACCCAGTCGAGGATCACGCCCAGCCCCGCGGCGTGCGCGGCGTCGGTGAAGGCGCGGAAATCCTCCGGCGTGCCGAAGCGTGAAGTGGGCGCGTACAGCCCGATCGGCTGGTAGCCCCATGAACCGTCGAAGGGGTGCTCGTGCACCGGCATCAGCTCAAGGTGGGTGAAGCCGTGCTCGACCGCGTAGGGGATCAGGCGCTCGGCCAGCTCGCGGTAGCTGAGCCAGCCGCCGTCGGCGTGGCGCTGCCAGGAGCCGAGGTGGACCTCGTAGATGCTGACCGGCGCGTCGAGCGCATTGGCGCGCTGGCGTGCCGGGTCGGTGGCCATGCCGGGCAGCAGGCGCTGCACCACGGACGCGGTTTGCGGCCGCAGCTCCGCGCGGAAGGCGAAGGGGTCGGACTTGAGCCGCACGACGCCATCGGCGCCGAGGATCTCGTACTTGTACAAATCGCCTTCGCCCACCTGGGGCAGGAAGATCTCCCACACGCCGCATTCGCGACGCAGCCGCATCATGTGGCGGCGGCCGTCCCATTGGTTGAAGCCGCCCACCACCGACACCCGGCGCGCGGCCGGCGCCCACACCGCGAAGCGCGTGCCGGCGATGCCGTTGACGCGGCAGGGATGCGCGCCCAGCCATTCGTAGGGGCGGTGATGACTGCCTTCGGCCAGCAGCCAGACGTCGAGGTCCTCGATCAGCGGGCCGAAGCTGTAGGGGTCGTCGAACAGGTCGGGTTCGGCGCTCGAGTCCTCGCTTCCGGCGCCGTCGTGACGCGTCCCGCTAGTGGACCAGCTCACCTTCAGCCGATAGATGAATGCCTCGCCGTCTGCGGGGACAATGCCGGCGAACAAGGCGCTGTCGCCCTGGCGCTGCAGGCTGGCAAACCGGCGTCCGGCTTCGTCCGTCACCTCGACCGCAGCGGCGCCCGGGAGCAGGGCGCGGACCACCACGGTGTCGGCCACCACATGCATGCCGAGTACCGAAAACGGGTCGCCATGGGTGGCCGTCATCAGGGCGGCGAGCGCGCCTTCGTCGATCCACGCTTGCAGTCCGGCGGTGGACGGCGTCACTTCATCTGCCATGCTGCGCCGGTCGTGGCCGAGCATCTGAGCCTCTCTTGTTTGCGCGCCGCAGGTGCCGGGCGGGGCGGCACCGCTGCGGCGCGACATCTGCCCGCTAGGATAAAGCTTTCGCATGCCCAATGGCGCGGGCCGGGTGCCCTTTTGTCATCCACGGGCACCGCGCGGGCTGCGCCCGAGGGGCGCGTTGAGGTGCGCGCTTGAGGTGCGTGCGCTACCGGGCCGGGGCGCAGGCGCTGTATCCGACCTCGATGCGCGCGTCGAGCGCAGCCGATGCGCCGCTGAGCGCGACGTGCGGCGAGCGGATCACCCAGGTGGGGATACGCGCCAGGTAGGGCTGGAACCGCCCCTTGGCCTCGAAGCGACTGCGAAAGGGCGATTGCGCGAAGAACGCGCCCAACTGCGGCACGATGCCGCCGCCGATGTAGATGCCGCCGCGCGCGCCCAGCGTAAGCGCGAGGTCGCCGGCCACGGTGCCGAGCAGCGCGCAGAACATCGACAGCGCCTCGGCGCAGTGGGGGCAGGTTCGGTCGCGCCCGCGTGCGCTCACCGCCTCGGCAGTGAGGGCTGCGGCCGGCGCGCCGTCGAGATCACATAAGGCGGCGTACAGGGCAAGCAGGCCGGGGCCGGACAACACGTGCTCGGCCGAGACATGACCATGGCGGGCCGCCAACCAGGCCACGACCTGCGCCTCGCGCGGGGTGCGGGCGGGCAGGCTGACGTGGCCGCCTTCGCCCTGGAGCGGCACCGCACCCCCGGGCGCCGGGACCAGGCCCGAGATCCCGAGTCCGGTACCCGCGCCGAGCAGTCCCACGGCGGCGCCAGGCTGTGCCTCACCACCGCCCACGCGCTCGCACGCATCAATTGCCAGCCCCGGCAGCCCCAGCGCCAGCGCGGTGAAGTCGTTCACCACCAGCAGGCGCTGCAAACCGAACGCCGCGCGCAGCGCCGCCACCGAAAACCGCCAGGGATGGTTGGTCATCGCAACCTCATCGCCCGTGATCGGGGTCGCGATCCCGAACGCGGCCACCGTGGGCAGGCTGGCGCCGGTGTCGGCCAGCCACGCCCGCAAGGCCTCGCCCGGGCCGGCAAAGTCCGCGCAGCGCAGGCTGCGCAACGCGCTCGGCGCAGCGCCGAGATGCGCGATGAGCGCGAAGCGGACGTTCGTGCCGCCGATGTCGGCGACCAGACGCGGCCAGGGGGCGGGCGCAGCGGTTCCAGGATCGGAGTGGGCAGTCGGGGAGTGCAGGTGCATGACAGGATTCCGGGAACGGCGGCAGCATCGACGGGCAGGGCGGCAAAATGCGCATTGAACCCGCACAACTGGTAAAAACCATCCCAGGCCAGGGCCATGCGATCCGATTGTCTTGCAGTTGCAATGAAACGCCAATCGCCTCGTTCAACGCTACCGCCTACAACACCGCCTCCTTCACCACCGCGAGACCCTGCCATGGCGCAGCACCCGCCCTCCAGAACAGTTGCCACGCCCATGCGCCGCACCGACACCGCAAGCGCCGGCGGCGCCCCGTGGTGGAAGTCCGCCGTCGCCTACCAGATCTACCCGCGCAGCTTCATGGACGCCGACGGCGACGGCGTGGGAGACCTCGCCGGCATCCTGTCCCGGCTCGACTATCTGCAATGGCTGGGCGTCGACGTCATCTGGATCTGCCCGATCTACCAGTCGCCCAACGACGACAACGGCTACGACATCAGCGACTACCGCGCCATCCTGCCGACCTTCGGCACCATGGCCGATTTCGACTGCCTACTCGCCGAAGTGCACCGGCGCGGCATGCGCCTGATCCTCGACCTGGTGCTCAACCACACCAGCGACGAGCACCCGTGGTTCATCGAATCGCGCGCGGCGCGCGACAGTGCGCGCCGCGACTGGTACATCTGGCGCGACGGTCGCGAGGGTAGGGCGCCCAACAACTGGGAGAGCATCTTCAAGGGCCCGGCCTGGGAGCATGACGCCGCCACCGACCAGTACTACCTGCACCTGTTCTCCCGCCGCCAGCCCGATCTCAACTGGGAGAACCCCACCATGCGCGCGGCGCTGTTCGACACCGTGCGCTGGTGGCTGGACAAGGGCATCGACGGCTTCCGGGTGGATGCGGTGAGCCACATCCGCAAGATGCCCGGCCTGCCCGACATGCCCAACCCGCGCCGGCTGCCCTGCGTGCCGTGCTACCGCATGCACATGAACGTCGACGGCGTGCTCGAGCACATCGACGAGCTCTGCCGCGAGACCTTCGCGCGCTACGACGTGATGACCGTGGGCGAGGCCAACGGCGTGCGCGCCGAAGAGGCCGAGGCCTGGGTGGGGGCGGAGCGCGGGCGCTTCGACATGATCTTCCAGTTCGAGCACCTGGCGCTGTGGTCGCGCGCCCCGGGCGGGCCGCTCGACGTGCGCGCGCTCAAGCGCGTGTTCTCGCGCTGGCAGCATGCGTTGCACGGCAAGGGCTGGAATGCGCTGTTCCTCCAGAACCACGACATCCCGCGCGTGGTGTCGAAGTGGGGCGACACCGGCGCCCTTTGGCGCGAGAGCGCGACCGCGCTCGCTACGCTGTACTTCCTGATGCAGGGCACGCCCTTCATCTATCAGGGCCAGGAAATCGGCATGAACAACAGCGTGTTCGCGTCGATCGACGACTTCGACGACGTGCTGGCGCGAAACGATTACGCCTTGCGCCTTGCAGCCGGGGAATCCGCAAGCACCATCCTCGCCGATCTGGCGTTGAACAGCCGCGACAACGCGCGCACGCCAATGCAGTGGGATGCCTCCGCGAATGCAGGCTTCACCACCGGGCAGCCGTGGCTGGCGGTGAATCCCAACCATCGCTCGATCAACGTTGCACAGCAGCGCGAGGCCCCGGATTCGGTGCTCAACCACTACCGCCGCCTGATCGCGCTGCGCAAGGCCGAGCCCACGCTGGTGCATGGCGATTACCGCCTGCTGATGCCGGCCGACGAGCGCATCTATGCCTACCAGCGCCGTCACGGCGAGGACCGGATCGTGGTGATGGTCAATCTGACTGCCGGGCCGGCGCGCTTTGCGCATCGCCGCGTCGTGCTGCGCCACGCCGGGCTTCTGCTCGCCAACCGGCCAGTCGCGCCGCATTCGGACGTGCATGAGGCAACACTCGCGCCGTTCGAGGCGCGCGTCTATCGCTTGCCGCGACCGCGCCGCCAAGAAAAAGGGCGGCTCAACGCTCAGTGAGTTTCCGAGCTTGGGGGTTGCAGAAACCCCTCGGCAACCAGAACCTGATGGATCGCCGCGATGCCTTCGAGCGCGCCGCAGCGCAGATGCAACACGCCGGTCGCCGGAGCGGTCTCCGCAACCGGGTTGATGCGGATCAGCGTTCCGCCGGCGCGCTCGGCAAAGCTGCGCACCGTAATCACGCCGGTACCGGCACCGATCTCGATCGTCAGCGGCGGACGAGCCTGGCGCCGGTTCCATTCCTCGAGCCGGGCCACCTGGCCTGCCGTCCTGCTTCCGAGCCAGTCCCAGTCATCGAACATCAGGATGTTGGGCCGGGCGATGTCGCCGCACAGGTGGCAGCGCGGTGGTTCGTTGCGCAAGCGACAGGCGTCCTCATCGACCTCCGGTTCGAAGCGATCGGCCGACCAGATATCGTTGCGACATCCGTGCTGGCATTGCAGGTGATGGATCGAGCCGTGCACCTCGACAAGCGCCTGCGCGTCGAAGCCCGCTTTCTGGAACTGTCCGTCGACGTTGGAGGTGAAGACGAACAGGCCACCGCGCAGCGCAGCGCCGATCTGCTGCAGCATGGCAAAGCCCGCATGCGGGAGGGTGCGCCGATACAGCGCGAGGCGGTGGCCGTAGAAGCCCCACGCGAGCGTCGGGTCACGCGCAAAGGCCGCGGGATTGGCGATCTGCTCGAACGCCAACCCGGCGCGGCCCAGCGCTGGATAAGCGCGCCAGAAGCCATCGCGCCCACGAAAATCCGGCAGCCCCGAATCGACGCCGATGCCCGCGCCGGCGGCGACCAGCACGGCTTCGGCCTCCATGATGCGATGTGAAGCCTGGAGGACGAGCGCGTGTTGATCGGCAGGCAGGGTCATGATGCGGCGTTCTCTTGAATCAGGCCGCGGCGCGCACTCAGGCGGCCGGTTCGACCTCGCCGACGATGACGACGTGCAGAAAGCGCGGGCCGTGCGCCCCCAGCACGAGGCTGCCCTCGATGTCGGTGGTGCCGCTGGCCCCCGTGACGATATTGACGTTGCGCGGCGGGCGCTGGCCGGCAGTGGCCGCGGCGTAGTCGTCCAGGAAGGGGAGGATGGTGTCCGCCCGCACCATGACGAGGTGATGCAGGGGCAGGAAGTTGGCGAGGATCGGTGTATCGGCGCCCGAGTGAAACACCAGCGAGCCGGTCTCGGCGATGCCCCAGCGCGCAGCGCCGATCGCAATCATCTCGTCGGGCGCCACCTTGTCGTGGAGCTCGAACCCGGACCAGTCCAGGTCCTGCAGCGGCGCAGCGGGCTGCAGCGCAACCACCGCGGGCAACCCAAACGCCTCGAGGTAGCGTCCGACCGCCGCCGGCAACTCGCTCGCGATGGCGATGCGCTCGGCGGTTGCGGCCACCTTGGGGCTGGTGACGCGGGCGATGAAGGCGTCCACCAGGCCATCGGCCAACAGCGCCGGGCGGATGGAGGGCAGATCCTGCAGCAGCGCGTCCGCGTCGCGACGTACTGCCGCGGGATCGACCGCGCCGTTGCCGAGGCCGCTGCGCACGGCGTTGAGGATGGTTTCGCGTGCGCTCATTGGCCCTTCTCCTGATCCTTGTACATCTCCATGAAGGTGCGCTTTGCCGGGGCGGGGAACTCGCGGTAGGCGGTCCACGCGCCCAGACCGGGCATTCCCTTCACGAGTCCACCGCGATTGAACAGGCGCATGACGCGGACCGCGATCGCCGTGCCCAGGCGGTACAGGCGGGGCCGCGACGCGACGAAGGTGTGGATGCCCAGACCGAAGCGGACGGCGGTGGGCTCCAGGCCCTCGCGCCAGGAGCGGTCGCGCCAGCCGCGCAGCAGGGTCGGCAGCGGGATCGCCACCGGACAGACTTCCTGGCACTTGCCGTTCATCGTGCACGCGTGCGGGAGATCGCGCGATTTCTCCAGCCCGTCGAACACCGGTGTCAGCACCGCCCCCATCGGGCCGGGGTAGGTGCCGCCATAGACGTGGCCGCCCAACTGGCGGAACACCACGCAGTGGTTCATGCAGGCGCCGCAGCGGATACACCGCAGCATGTCCTTCATGCCTTCGCGCAGCATGCGGGTGCGGCCGTTGTCGACCAGCACGATGTGAAATTCTTCCGGCCCGTCGCGATCGCCGGTCTGCTTCGGTCCGCAGTGGAAGGTGGTGTATTGGGTGACATCCGCGCCGGTCGCCGAACGCACCAGCAGGCGCAGCATGGCGATCGCGTGGCCCATGCTGGGGACGAGCTTCTCGATGCCGGCGGTGACGATGTGCACCCGCGGCGGGGTGGTGGTGAGTTCGGCGTTGCCCTCGTTGGTCACCGTGCACGTGGCGCCGGTGTCGGCGAGGAGGAAGTTCGCGCCCGAGATCGACACGTCAGCGGTCAGGAACTTGTCGCGCAGCTCGCGCCGCGCGCTGTCGACCATCGCCTCGATGGTTTCTTCCTGGTGCGGTGCGCGGTGCAGGCGCTTGAACATCTCGGAGACCTGCTCGCGCGTGCGGTGCATCGACGGCCACACGATGTGCGACGGGCGATCGCCGCCGAGCTGCACGATGTGTTCGGCGAGGTCGGTCTCGACGCGCTCGATGCCCGCTTCGTCGAGCGCATGCGGCAGGCCAATTTCTTCGCCGAGCATCGACTTGACGCGGGTGACACGCTTGGCGCCGGCTTCCTTGCACAGACGCACGACGATCTGCGAGGCCTCTTCCGCCGTCCTCGCCCAGTGCACCTTGGCGCCGGAGGCGATCGCGTTGCGCTCGAACTCGAGCAGGTAATGGTCGAGGTTCGCGATGACGTGGTCCTTGATGCGCTTGCCGCGCTCGCGAGCGGCCTCGAACTGCGGGAACTGCGTCATCGCCACGGCGCGCTTGCGCTCGGCCGTGCCGGTGGTGCGGTCGATTGCGATCTTGAGCGTCGGGTCCGCCAGTGCTTCCTTGGCGCGCGCCTTGAAGGAGAGGGTTGCTTCTTGCATGGCTCAGCGCTCCTCGCCGATGGCCGGGCCACCCGCCATGCCGGCCAGGACCTCGGCGGCGTGGAAGCTGCGCACGCTCGAGCCCTTGCGCTTGAGCTTGCCGGCCATGTTCATCAGGCAGCCGAGGTCGCCACCGAGCAGCAGGCTCGCGCCGCTGCGGTCGATGGCGTCGGCCTTCTCGCCGACGACCGCGTTCGAGATCGCCGGGTACTTGACGCAGAAGGTGCCGCCGAAACCGCAGCACACGTCGTTGCCCTCGAGCGGCTTCAGCGTGAGTCCGGACACCTTGTCGAGCAGGGCGCGCGGCTGGTCATGGACGCCGAGCTCGCGCAGGCCGGAGCAACTGTCGTGGTAGGTGAAGCTGGTGTCGAGCTTCACATCGGCGGGCGCGAAGTGCATCACGTCCACCAGGAAGCTCATGAGTTCGTAGGTGCGTTCGCCGAGCCGGCGTGCGCGTTCGGCCCAGGCGGGGTCCTCCGCCAGGGCCTCGGCAT
>QXGG01029581.1_pt1 | contig 10131 bp, 9 predicted proteins | sample 1982491 | NCBI WGS metagenome assembly QXGG01 (sample SAMN09924614, study PRJNA488089) | Wastewater metagenome, whole genome shotgun sequencing project. | isolation source: South African research farm wastewater | place: South Africa: Irene, Agricultural Research Council, Animal Production Institute... | reverse complement strand
TTGATGAGGTGGTGAAGAAAATGCCCAAGAAAAAACAACAAGAATATTATGGAAAAACCGAAGGGTGATAGATTAATTGTGCGGTTGGACGAAACATTGTCTACCAATGCAGAATTGAAACGATTGCAGATAGAGAATCCTTTACCAGAATTCTCTATGGTGATGACAGAGTTTCAAACAGCAGGAAGAGGTCAAGCTGGCAACTCTTGGTATTCGGGCAAAGGTAGCAATATATTGCTTAGTTTTCTGCTTTACCCACAATGCGTGAAGGCAAAAGATCAATTCATTATAGCGCAGATTGTTTCTTTAGCTATAAAAATAGTGCTCGATAACTTCATGAAAAACGTAACCATTAAATGGCCCAACGATATCTATTGGAACGATAAAAAGATTGCGGGCATACTCATAGAGAATAGTTTGATGGGGCAGCATATTGATTATACCATTGTTGGCGTTGGATTAAATGTAAACGAAAAGGAGTTTCCATCAGGCTTACCCAATCCTGTTTCTTTAAGAGAGATAGCAGGAGAAGAGGTTGATAGGGAGATATTGCTTAAATTGTTGCAAATTGAATTTCTAAGACTCTATCACGCGATGGAGCGAGGTGAAATTGCTCAAATAGAACGCAAATATATGCAACACTTGTACCACTCAGATGGTGCGTATTGGTTTGCCGATAAAGAAGGACGTTTTAAGGCAACTATCAAAAAAGTATTGCCCTCTGGGCATTTAGTCTTAGCTACTTATCCTAGCAACGAAGAGAGAGTTTATGCTTTCAAAGAAGTTTTTTTTGAAGTAGATGATGAATGAGGTTAACCCGGTTTTGGGTGTTTTTAGACAATAGTTTAAATATAGCACTGCTAACTATTCTATATAATGAACTTTTATTAATATTTTTGTAAAGATTAATTACAATAAAAAATATTTGTATGGCACAATATAAACGAGTTTTACTGAAATTGAGCGGCGAGTCGCTTATGGGAGACAAACAGTATGGCATTGATGAAAAGAGATTGGGCGAATATGCCCAACAAATAAAAGAGATTGCCGATATGGGTGTAGAAGTAGGCATTGTGATAGGTGGTGGAAATATCTTTCGTGGCTTAAGTGGCGCAGCCAAAGGCTATGATAGGGTGAAGGGCGACCAAATGGGAATGCTTGCCACTGTTATTAATAGCCAAGCATTGAGCTCGGCTCTTTCTGCCATTGGGCAAAAGAATCAGATGTATACAGCTATCAGAATGGAGCCCATTGGAGAGTTTTATACTAAATGGAAAGCAATTGAAACACTGGAAAAGGGTGGCGTAGCTATTATTTCGGGTGGAACAGGCAATCCCTTTTTTACAACCGATACAGCATCGGTATTACGCGCTGTAGAGATTGAGGCTGATGTGTTCTTTAAAGGAACAAGAGTGGATGGTGTTTATACGGCCGATCCCGAAAAGGATAGCTCTGCAACTAAGTTTGATGAGATTTCGTTTGATGAGATATTCAATCGTGGCCTCAAGATAATGGACATGACAGCCACCACTATGTGTAAAGAAAACAACATGCCACTTGTGGTATTTGATATGGACACAATTGGTAATCTGAAGAAAGTAATCATGGGTGAGAATATTGGTACTCGTGTTAATCTGGTTGCCAATACAAAGTAAAGTTAGATTTATAGTTTATATTCTCAATTATATTACCTATTTTTGTTTATATCACATAAAATTATACTCCTATGATAAACATTCAAGTTTTAGAAAATGAAATAGAAGAGAAGATGCAAGCCACGCTTGAGTTTCTCGATGATACATTGTCACGTATTCGTGCGGGTAGAGCTAATGCACGCATTCTTGATGGTGTGATGGTAGAGTATTATGGAACAATGACGCCTCTTACTGGTACAGCTACAGTTTCTACCCCCGATGCAAAATCAATTGTAATACAACCGTGGGAAAAATCAATGCTTAAACCAATTGAAAAAGCCATTATGAACTCTGATGTGGGTATTACTCCCGAAAATAATGGCGAGGTAATACGTTTGGGCATTCCTCCACTTACTGAAGATAGACGTAAGCAGCTTGTGAAGCAAATAAAACAAGAAGCAGAGGATGCTAAAATAAGTATTCGCAACTTCCGTCGCGAGGGAATTGATACAATTAAAAAAGCTGTAAAGGATGGTTTGCCAGAAGATACAGGTAAAAATGCTGAAACCTCTTTCCAAAAGTTGCACGATAAGTACATTAAGCTAATTGATGATACTTTTGATGTAAAAGAAAAAGAAATCCTTACCATTTAGTGAAATAGTAAACAATAAAGTGGAAAGAAGAAGCTTCTTTCCCTTTTTTTATTCGAATGTATGAAAGGATTGGTAATTAAAAATACAGGCAATGTCTATACTGTTCGCACAGAAGATGGCCAAGATATTGAGTGTAGGGCAAAAGGCAATTTCCGTTTAAAAGGAATTCGCAGTACTAGTCCTGTGGTTGTTGGCGACAAAGTGAGGGTTGACTTCAATCCTGATGATGCGTCGTATATAACTGAAATATTTGATCGGAAAAACTATATCATCCGACGTGCTTCTAATTTGTCTAAACTTGTTCATATATTAGCAGCTAATATCGACCAAGCTTTACTGTTTGTAACAGTAAAATCGCCTGTAACAACTACTGTTTTTATCGATCGTTTCTTAGTTTCGGCCGAGGCATACAGGGTTCCTGTTTGTATTGTATTCAATAAGATTGATTTATGCGACGAGGAAGACTTAGAGTATGTAGACGGACTTATAAATTTATACCAAACTATTGGTTACACTTGCTTGAAAGCATCGCTTACTAATAATATTGGTGTACAAGAGCTTAAAGAAACTGTTAAAGATAAAGTGAGTTTATTGGCTGGACACTCAGGAGTTGGCAAATCTCTATTTATAAATGTGGCTACAGGCGACAAATATAAACGCAAAGTAGGTGATATTTCTGCGTACCATCAGATGGGTATGCACACAACCACTTTCTCTGAGATGATAGAGATTGAAGGTGGAGGATTTATTATTGATACTCCTGGTATCAAAGGCTTTGGTACTGTTAGTATGACTAGGGAAGAAGTTTCGCACTACTTTCCAGAGATATTTAAATTCTCTCATAAGTGTTTCTATAATAACTGTATGCATCTAAATGAACCAAGATGTGCAGTTACCGAGGCTGTAGAGAAACATTATATAAGTGAAAGTAGATACCATTCTTATCTTAATATTCTTGAAGACATAGAAGAGGGGAAATATCGTTAAATAATTCAATGATATGTACCATATCCTTTTTCGCATAACAGAAGTAGTATATTTAATTACAGTACTTGGTGTTATTGTTGTAATTATTTCTGAAAATAGGAATCCAATTAAAACCATTACATGGATAATGGTGTTGATATTTCTGCCTATAATTGGATTTGTTATATATATTATATTTGGGCAAGACTACACCAAGCGGCGCTTTATGTCGAAGCGTATGTACTCAAAAATTAAGACACGCCCGTTGGCAGAAATCAACTCTGCTGAGTTGATTCACTATCCTTCGAAATATATCGATCTTGTAAAGTTATTGCGCAATTCTAACCAAGCGCATATGTTGCATGGTAGCTCTGTGGAATTTTATATAACTGGGGTAGAAAAGTTTGATGCGCTGTTTCGCGACATTGATAAAGCTGTTGAGCATATACATCTTGAGTATTATGTTTGGGATGATGATGTGGTAGGCAATATGCTGAAAGACTTGCTAATAAAGAAGTCTGCCGAAGGTGTAAAAATAAGAGTTATTGTAGATGCAGTAGGTTCATGGAGAGTGAAAAATAGTTTCTACGAACAGATGCGTTCGGCGGGTATCGAGGTCGAAGAGTTTATGAAAGTAACATTTCCCATGTTTACATCGCACGTCAACTATCGCAACCATAGAAAAATAGTAGTGATAGATGGTCGGGTAGGATACATAGGCGGGATGAATATAGCCGATAGGTATGTTAATGGTCCATCGTGGGGAAATTGGCGAGACACACACATTCGGATAGAGGGAAAGGGAGTGCAAGGACTTCAATCTGTTTTTCTGATAGATTGGTTTTTGGTGAGCAAATCGCTTATCACTGCGCGTAAATATTTTCCTCCTCTAGAAAATTATGGCGATAATTTTATGCAGATTGTTAGTAGTGGGCCTTATAGTCAAGCACGGGAAATTATGCAAGGGTTTATGCAGGCAATATTTGGTGCTCAATCATATATTTATATTCAAACACCCTATTTTATACCTCCCGAGAGTTTGTCTGATGCGCTTATTGCAGCTTCTGTAAGAGGGGTTGATGTGCGATTGATGGTACCCAGGAGGTCTGACACACTGCTTGTACAACTTGCTTCTAGATCTTATTTTAAAAAGTTGCTGAGAGCTGGGTTGAAAATCTATTTTTATGAGCCAGGTTTCTTGCATTCTAAACTGATGGTTATAGACGATTCGTTGACATTGATGGGATCTGCCAATTTTGATGTTCGTAGTTTTGAACAAAACCTTGAGGTAATGGCTTTTATCTATAATGATGCTACAGCAATACGTGGGAGAGAAATTTTTGTGGAAGATCAGAACAACTCTACGGCTATTGTATTGCGTGAGTGGGTAAAACGACCCGTTTGGATGCGTTTCAAAGAGTCGTTTGTTCGTCTGTTTACCCCTTTGTTATAAGCTTGTATATGAAAAGAGTGTTTTTAGTTGGATATATGGGTGTGGGTAAAACTACGATAGGCAAACTATTGAGTAGGGAGTTGGATGTTGAATTTATTGATTTAGACAAATTCATTGAAAGTAGATACCGTAAGACTATACAAGATATTTTTGCTAAAAAAGGGGAAGAGAAATTTAGGATTATAGAAAGAGAAATGTTGCGCGAAATTGCAACCTTTCAAAACGTTTTAATTTCTACTGGAGGTGGCACACCTTGTTTTTACGACAATATGGATGTGATGAACCAGCAGGGCATAACAGTGTATATAAAAGCAACAGTAGAGCAATTGGTGTCGCGATTGCTTGCCTCTAAAAATATCAGACCTATCCTTCAGAACAAAACGCCTCAAGAGTTACAAAGTTTTGTGACAGCTCACTTAGCAGAGCGCGAGGAGTTTTATACAAAAGCAAAGCTAACTTATACAATAGAGCGACTAGTATCTGTGGCTCATGTAAATAAAAGTGTAGCAGCAATAAAAAAAATGTTGCAAGCATACACTAATTAAAAATTGAATTACTTATAAACTATACCACACAATATGATATATCAACCACATAGAACAACATCATTTGTAGTTAGGGAGTTTTTACTCAAAATAAATAAAACCCATTCGGCACTTACAATTGGTATTCCCAAAGAAAACAGTAGTTTCGAAAAGCGTCTTGCGCTCACACCCGAAGCTGTGGCTCTGTTAGTTGACGAAGGACATAAAGTAATTCTTGAGTCAGGAGCAGGTATACCTATTAATTATTCTGATAACTACTATTCAGAATCGGGTGCACATATAGTAGATTCTAAGGCCGAGGTTTTTGAAGCAAGCCTAATTTTAAAGATATCACCACCCACTTTGCAAGAGGTGAGACTGATGCGTCCACGTGCCACAGTATTCTCTTTTTTACAACAACCATTGTTTTCGTCCACAATATTGGAGGCTATGTCAGCCAAAAGAATAAATGCTTTGGCTTACGATTTAGTTTACGACAACTCTGGCTCATCACCTTTTGCTACTGCTATGTCGGAAATAGAAGGTGCATCGGCCATAACACTAGCGGCAGAGCTAATGAGCAATGCTAATGGAGGTAAGGGTATTCTTTTGGGAGGTGTGCCTGGGGTGTCGCCTACCGAAGTGGTAATTATTGGTGCAGATGTTGCTGGTACTATTGCTGCACGGGCAGCAATGGGGTTAGGTGCAATGGTAAAAGTATTTGACAATGATATACATAAACTGCGGCTTATGGAGCAACTTCTAGGTCGTTCGCTTTACACCTCTACATTGCAACCCAATGTGATGAGAAATACTTTTCGTTCTGCCGACCTCTTGATTGGTGCAATGGAGTATATCAACAAACCACATCGCGATAGAATATCCGAAGATTTGATAAGAGAGTTGAAGCAAGGAGCTATTCTTATAGACTTACGTTTGTCACAAGGTGGTTGTTTTGAAACAACTATGGAGGCTTGTATACCTGGTGCTCCTACGCTTTATAGAATGCACGGGGTACTTCATTTCTGCGAAATGAGCATTAGTTCGCGTGTTGCACGTACTGCCTCTATTGCGTTGAGCAATATTTTTTCGTCGCTATTTATGAGAATGGCAAATGGTGGGGGAGTTATTGGTCTAGCTCAAAGCGATAGGGGCTTCTCTTCGGGCTTCTATATGTATTCTGGCAAAATGGTTAATGCTTATGTTGCCAACCTCTTCAATCTGCCTGTAAATGATATTGGGTTGTTTTTGCCAGGTTATTAACCCGCATGATTCCTGTTTTTAGTTTTGTGTAGAAGCAAGCCTTCAATATGTATGCTTTTTATAATGTGATGATATAATATGACTCAAAAGTGTAATTATTATCACACTTATATTTGTTTGCTTCTCTTTTCTATCTTCTTCTGAACAACTTGATACCAGATAGTTAAGATTGTACCTTTAAAGATGGTGGTAATGCTAATTGCCCACCACACGCCATTTACTCCCATATGCGGTGCTAAAAGCATAGCGAAAGGAATTCTTATAGCATTAAATGTAATGCTGATAATAGCTGGAGGGGCAGTTCTTCCAATTCCATTAAACATTCCTTGAGTGGTTAACTCTAACATCATAAATATTTGAGAAATACCTAAAATTAACAAATAGTCTCCTCCGGCCATGTAGGCTTCTTTTTCGGGGATAAAAATAGAGAATATTTCTGCTCCATAAAATATGAAAGCTGCGCTAAGAATCACACCTAATGATAACAAAAGTTTAAGCGTAAAGGCATAGGCCTTTTTAGTTCTATCTATTTTGTTTGCCGAATAGTTTTGGGCCACATAGCTACCCAATGCTGTAGCAAATCCTTCGGTAGTATTCCAGGTGAGTCCTTCTATCTGCCCTCCGGTAGTCTGGCTGGTTACACCCAAGTGTCCACCGTGGATAGATGCAATGCGAACAAGGTTCATATTAATGAGAGAGAAAAAGACATTCATTGCTGCTACAGGAAATCCCAATTTGAATATGTTTTTGGTATAGCTCGCTTTTAAAGTAGTTAGGAAGGGGAAATTGCCAAACACACCTTCTCTTTTCTTGAGGTGCCAAATAAATAAAATAAGTACAACTAGCTGAGAAAAAGTGGTTGCTGCTGCAGCACCACTTGAACCTAAAGCTGGTATAGGGCCAAGGCCAAATATTAGCAAAGGGTCTAAAATAATATTAAGGATGAGCCCTGTAGCATTGTAATAGAATGGTATATCGCTACGCCCAGAACCAACATATATACCCGAAAAATTGAGAATCATAAATAGCATTGGTATACTAAAGGAGATGATTCTGAGATAATCTGTGGCTTCTAAGGATATGGAGGGTGATAGTTTGAAAAAACTCACAAACATATGGGGTTGCACTAAGAATATTGCAAAAAAGATTGTACCAAGTATAATGGCTATGGTTGTAGTATGCGATGCATAGATAGCTGCTTTATCAAAGCGTTTTATACCAATTGATTGTCCAATAGCTACCTCTGCACTTATCTTTGAGAAGAGAGCAATAGCATTTATCATCCATATAAGCATACCCATTGAGCCTACTGCTGCAACAGATTCGCTACCTAAACGACCTACCCATGCAAGATCGATAAGATTGTATGTCATCTGTATAAAGCTTGTGGCCATTAGTGGAAGCGCTAGCTTTGTAAGTTGGCGCGATATGCTACCTGTGGTAAAATCGCGGTAATGAGCTTTTTTATTCTTTTGTGACACGTTGTACTGTTTGATATATTAACTGATAGGGCAATATATGTACTCAAAAAAGAGTCTTTTTATGAGATTACTTCCCTAATAGCGTAAGAGATGAACTATATATTATAGAATAAAACAAATAGTTATGTTGCTACTACTTTTACAGCTCTCTCACAAACTCCTTTTATACTACAAACTTACAACTATTTGCTTGCTCATAAAAGAGTAAGTCATAAGTTGTAAGTAATCGTTTTTGTATTTGCGGATGCAAAGGTACTATTTTATTCTATAAGAAGCGCTTCCCCTATTTGAAAACAAGTAATATCAAGCTGCTGATAAAATTTGCAATATATATTATATTATTATGAATTACACGTATACTTATATGTCCATTTATTACTATATAAAAAAACATTTTCGTTTATTGGATTTACATCTGATTCTTTTTCTGATAGTTAGACAAAGAGGTAATTGCTTATTAAGCAATAGCAATTGGTAATTGAAAAATATTATCGAACACTCTTAAACGACCATGAAAATAGCTTTCAACTGTTCCCAAACAAATCCACCGCGGTCGATTTGACAAAAGTCTCTCTAAAGTTGAATCCACCACGGTTGATTTGTTTAGAAAAGAATTAATGATGCTCTTTCTGCAGAATATTCAAAATTTATGCCCTGAAAGTAGAATTTGCAGCATGAAAAAGTAAAAAGTGGAATTAAGAAAAGAATTCTGCCTAGTGAAATACACTTTTGTGATATGAATGTGAAATAAAAGCAGAACAAAACAAGGAAAGTGACATAAATGGCCAAAAGTCATCGAAAAAAGTGAGGTTTATCTCTTACTTGACAAATCCACCGTGGTGGATGGAAGTTTCATGAGATACTTACTTTTCCACCGCGGTGGATTTGTTTAGAAAGGTTTCATTTGCAACTGTTTTGTTGTCGAGGTAATGAGGCGAATAATATTAAATACCTCACAACCGTTGCATGAAAGGGGTGTGTTTTGGATAAAACAAATCATCAACTTACAATATCAACCCTAAGGAGATTGTAAGTTTATAGGATAATGTATAATTATAATGATAAGTCCCTCGAGTGTGTCAGGATGACAATGCTTGATAAGCTCTTGTAAATATAGTAGCATCTAATTGCTCTAATAAATTCTTTGCTATTGATGTAATTAAATTGTGTTATCACTTTACTTAATAGGAAAAGCACGTCAGAACACATAAAGTTACAGTTTACTCATTATTAGTTGGGATGTTACTTGCAGCAACGCTGCTTGTTAAAATAAGATATAAAAAAACACCATAGAGTTTTTAACTCTATAGTGTTCTTTAAAATAAGAGCGAAAGACGGGACTCAAACCCGCGACCCTCAGCTTGGAAGGCTAATGCTCTATCAACTGAGCTACTTTCGCAATTTAAATTAGATAGTATATTTTTCTTGCAGTGCAATCATTTTTAGTGCTGCAATAGCACAATCTTTGCCCTTGTTGCCATGTGTACCACCAGCACGAGCTTCTGCTTGCTCTAAATTATCTGTTGTGAGTACTCCAAATATAACAGGTGTTGGATATTGTAAGTTTAGTTCTGTAATGCCATGTGTAACACTATCGCAAACATAATCGAAGTGACGAGTGTCGCCTTGTATTACACAACCCAAAACTATTACAGCATGTGCCAATGTTTCTTCGATAAGCACTTTTGCTCCAAATGTAAGCTCTACCGTACCAGGAACATATTCAATAATTATATCCTTCTGTTCCACACCTGCAGCTATAAGTGTATCAGTTGCTCCTTTTAGTAAGCTTTCGGTTATTGGAGCGTTCCACTCCGACACTACAATGCCCACTACTTTGTTTTTACCAGCAGGTAGAGGTGTATTTTGTGTGCGTTCTTTTTCTAATAATGTTGACATGAGTTTTAATACAAAAAAAGATTAATAACTTATTACTTGCTCAATTTTGCTTGCTCAATGTACTTATCTGCTTCTTGCCCTTCAGGCGAATTTAAATAAGTATTCTTGATTTTTTCGAATGTTTCAATCGCTTTATCATAGTTTTGAGCATGTAGATAGGCCAATCCTGCTTTCTTATAGTAGATAGGAGAAAGCATGTTGTCATCTGCGGCTTTTGCAGCTTTCAGAAATTGATTTACAGCTTTATCGCTATTACCT
>QXGG01200809.1_pt1 | contig 10134 bp, 8 predicted proteins | sample 1982491 | NCBI WGS metagenome assembly QXGG01 (sample SAMN09924614, study PRJNA488089) | Wastewater metagenome, whole genome shotgun sequencing project. | isolation source: South African research farm wastewater | place: South Africa: Irene, Agricultural Research Council, Animal Production Institute... | reverse complement strand
GCATCCACATGCCCAGCTGTCAACTCACCAGCCGCCAACGCGTCCCCAACAACAGGCGCGTCTTCGATGACATGGGCGCGTCGCACCACATCACCGGCCTCACGCCGTGTCATCCCACCATGGGCGACCAACTCGACTTCGGGGATCCCGCGCTCATGTGTGCCGACCTCCCGAGTGGATTCTTCGATCCGACGGACAATGTCCATCAGACGACCGTCCAGCACAGAGCGCAGATGCTTCACATCAGCAAGCTCGACCCGCAACTCGCGAAGATTCAGTAATCCCACCTCGCGAAAGCCGGGCAAGCCAGACAAACCAGACATCGACTCACCGACCGACATCACACATCCCGATGAGATCTTCCCCGCCGACTTCATGTCGCAACCGTGCCCAGGGGGTGTTGCACAGTCGCGCAACTGGACCGACTATCGACGTGAACATCGCCCGGGACACCGGCAGAGATGTCGACCAAGGCGCCAACCGCGACGTCATCTGTGCGGCCATCCCGCATCCGCAATGCTGAGTCACTCATGCCCATATGTGGGATCGAGATCGAGCCCTGCGGCGAGCGACGGCGAAAGATTTTTGAAATCTTTCGGACTATAGATCCCCGCCACCGAACATGACGCCAACACCGACCTCGAGACGCGCGGCGTCACCCGCTGCCCACACGGGCGTCACTGATGTGCGGGGCAGATCGACTTGTAGTGACACCAATCGCACAGCTTCGTCACGTTGCACACGAACTCGCCCTTGTCACACGATGCGTCGACGGCTTCTTTGGTCTCGACGATGACTCCCCGTGCGATGTTCAACTTGACCGGAGTCACCGCAACCTCGTGCACAGCGCTGTGCTTCAAATAGAAGAGCTGCACCTTCGACGTCTCTTCTTGATCCGCTTCTTGAAGCATGAGGGCGTACGTCAACAGCTGGAAGAACTTGTCGTCCTCGGTCTTGAAGCGCGGGTTCGGGATCGATCCGGTCTTGTAGTCCCCGATCTCCACACGCCCGTCGTCGTCGAACACGAAACGGTCGATGTAGCCCTTCAGCGACACTCCATCGACCTCGGCCAGCACCTCGTGCTCCATACCGTCGAGTTCGGTCTGCTGCGGATCCTCGAGCTTCCACAGATTCGCCAGACATTCGAAAGCTGTGACCTTGAACTCTTTGATCGTGCCCTGGGGCTTCACCAAAGAATTCACCTGGGTTTCCCAATCGCTCACCTTCCACCGATCACCTGCAAGAGCCCGAACATTGTCGAGCGTGCGCTCACTCGCATCGATTTGGTAGAAGTGCTCGAGGACTTCATGCACGAATGTTCCGAGATGCGTCGCCCATGTCGGCGGCTCGACGATGCGATCGATCCTCGAGAACTTGAACTTCATCGGGCAATCCCGGAAGGTTCCAATCGACGATGGAGACAGGTACTCGGGGACTTCGATCACGCAATTTCTCTTTCGACGACGGCACTCATACCCGATCAGTCTGTCACGGGGCTCTGTCACAAATCCCGTCTTCGGGAACTTCCGTTTCCGCGGAGCGCAATTCCTGGCAAGTGATGCCTCTGCGAAACCTCGAACTGCACCTGATCGACGCGTCAGTTGACGAGAACGAGAATGTCTCGAGCAGCGTCGATCAGCCAGTTCGGCCAGACACCGACGACGAGCGTGAACAGTGCTGAAGCTGTAATGACCGTTCCCGCGGTCCACGGGACACGAACGGCATCGGCCGGCGCCGAGCCATCAGTGTCATCGCTCATCCACATGCTCACCATGATCTTGAGGTACAAGAACGCTGCAATCACCGACGCAACCATCGCCACGATGGCGATCGCGTAACTGTCGTTGACGACTGCCGACTTGATCACGCCGAACTTCGCGATGAAACCAGAGGTGACGGGCATGCCGGCCTGTGCGAGCAGGAACACGGTCATGGCAAGAGCCATTGCCGGCTGCTGCTTCCCGAGGCCGTGGAAAGCAGCCAGATCCGAACGTGCGTCTCCCGAACGCGTGACGAGCGAGACCACCGTGAACGATCCGATCACGAGAACCGCATAGATCATCAAATAGACGAACATCGCCGGTATGCCTTCGACATCCCCCGAATGTCCCGCTGCTTCGAGTCCGATCAGGATGAAGCCGGCATGGCTGATCGACGAGTAGGCGAGCATGCGCTTGACGTCGGTCTGGACGACTGCGAGAACCGAGCCCGCGACGATCGACAGGATCGCGAGCACCCAGATCACAGGACGCCAATCCTCAGAGCGTGTCGACAGAGCCGACACCAGCACGCGTACGAAGACGGCGAAGGCAGCGAACTTGCCGACCGAGGCCATGAACGCAGTCACTGCTGTCGGTGCACCCTGATACACGTCGGGCACCCAGAAGTGGAACGGAGCAGCCGCGACTTTGAAGCCGAGACCGACGATCATCAGCGCCAGTCCCGCGAGCAACATTGCATCATCGGGGCGAATGAAGATTTCGGTGCGCAACACGTCGGCAATACCGCCGATGTTCGTCGTGCCGGTTGCGCCATAGACGAGCGCGACGCCGTACAAGAAGAAGGCCGAGGCGAAGCCGCCCAGGATGAAGTACTTGAGACCGCTCTCCTGGCTCTCGGCACGACGGCGATTGCTGGCAGCGAGAACGTAGAGCGCAATGGACAGCGTTTCGAGACCGAGGAACAGCACGATCATGTCGTTCGAAGCCGCCATGATCATCGCTCCGATGGACGCCGTCAGATAGAGGGCGTACACCTCCGGTCCATCCATCGACTCACGACGCAAGAAGCTCGCAGATGTGAGCGAGACCAGACCAAGCGACACCGTGATTCCGATCCACACGAAGATCGTGAAGTGATCGATTGACAGGGCATCGTTGATGATCACTCGCGGGCCGTCGTTGTTGATGTCCACCCACAAGGCGATCTGAACAGCGAGAGCCGCAACGGCAAGAGCAACGGTCGACAAGGCATATGCCGACGGACGCCACATCTTGGTGAGGGCTCCGGCGACGAGACCGATCATCGTGCCGCCGAGCAGGATGATCAGTGGCGTGATCGCCAGCCAATCGATCGAGGGATATGTCATGGGGGTGGGCATCAGTCCTCCCCTCCTTCAGCGGTCGTCGATTCGGACGGCGTCGCTTCGGGAGCCGTGTAGCCGGTCACGAGTTCGACCCGCTTCAGAAGCGCGTCGACGCTCGGCTCGATGCGATCGAGCATGGGCTTCGGATACACGCCGCAGAACACGATGATCGCAATGAACGGCGCGAGCACCAGGCCCTCGCGCAATTTCAACTCGGCAAATCCCGCGTTCGCCTCGTCGGTCTCGCCGTGGAAAACACGCTGGTACGCCCAGAGCAGATACAACGCCGCAAGGATCACTCCCGTCGCTGCAATCACCGTCCACCAGCGCGCCGTCGGGAAGGCCCCGATCAACACGAGGAATTCACCCACGAAGCCGTTCAAGCCGGGAACGCCGATGCTCGAAAGCATGACGACCATGAATACGCCGGCGAAGATCGGTGCCACCTTCTGCAGACCCTTGAGTTCCGCGATCTGCCGAGTGTGCCGACGCTCGTAGATCATTCCGACGAGAAGGAAGAGCGCTCCCGTCGACACCCCGTGATTGACCATCTGCATCACACCGCCGCTCATCGCCTGCGACGAGAACGCGAACGTTCCGAGCACGATGAAGCCGAGGTGCGCAACGGATGAATACGCCACGAGACGCTTCAGGTCTGTCTGCATCGTCGCGGCAATCGCACCCCAGATGATGCCGATGACCGCAAGGGTCAAGAAGATCTCCCGGCTCCACAGTGCTGCTTCGGGGAAGAGATAGACGCCAAAGCGCAGCAGACCGTATGTTCCGAGCTTCAACAGAACACCGGCCAGGATCACCGAGCCACCGGTCGGAGCCTGGGTGTGGGCATCGGGCAACCAGGTGTGCAGCGGGAAGAGCGGCACCTTGACGGCGAATGCGATCGCGAAGGCAAAGAACAGCCACCGGGCTGTCCCCGTGGCGAAACTTGCTCCCTCGGCGATCTGCACGAGATCGAACGTGACGAAACCGAGATCGCGCTCGGCGAGGATCGCAGTTGCGACGATGCCGACGAGCATGAATGCCGATCCGACCATCGTGTACAAGAAGAACTTCGTGGCTGCGTAGATGCGCTGGTCGTAACCCCAGCCGCCGATCAAGAAATACATCGGCACGAGCACGATTTCGAAGAACAAGAAGAACAAGAAGAGATCGAGACTGAGGAACGATCCCATCACTCCGGCTTCGAGCAGCAAGAGCCAGGACAAATAGCGCTTTTCGTCGTGATGCGGATCGACACCGACGATCACGAGCGGGAACAGAACGCCGGTCAGCACCACCAGGAACAGCGAGATGCCGTCGACTCCGACGTTCCAGCCGATTCCCCATGCGCCGATCCACTCGTGTTTGGAGACGAACTGGAACCCACCGTCCCCCGTTTCGAATGCGGCGAGCAGCCACAGACCGAGCGCCCCGGTGAACACCGACGACAGCACGGCGATCAACTTCGTGATCTCCGGACGCTTGTTCGACGACAACACGGTGAACAGAGCACCCAACGCTGGCGCAGCAATGAGCGCGGTCAGAATCGGGAACGGCAACGACGCCTGTGACGCAGCGATCATCGACATCACAGCACAACTCCTCGCAGGAAGAACCAGATCAACAGTGCGACGACGCCGACACCAACACCTGCGGCATAGGTGCGCACTGCACCGCTTTGCGTGCGACGCAGAACACCTGCGGCGTTCTGCACGAGTTTGCCGACGCCATTGACAGCACCGTCGACCACACGGCTGTCGACGGTCGCAACGGTGTCGAACGAGCGGCGACCGGGGCCGCCCATGAAGTCAGTGACCGCGCGGTCGTAGCGCCAACCATCAGCCAGAATCGCCGGCTCGATCGGCTCGATGCGCTTCTTGGCATACACCAGCGCCGATGCCGCAATCCCCGCAGCAGCCACAAAGGCGGCGACCACGAGCAGCAGATACTTGTTCTCGTACGCCCACGAGGTGTGAATGTCGGCCTCGCCGAACTCGACCACAGGTTGGAGCCATTTCTCGAGGAAGTGCAGATCTTTCGTGAATGGCAGCTGGATCAATCCGCCGACGATCGACAAGCCTGCAAGAACGACGAGCGGGAACAACATCGTGGCCGGGCTCTCGTGAGGTTCGAAGTCGCCATGCGCTCCGTTCTCTTCACTGCGATCCTTCCAGCGAGCTTCGCCGAAGAAGACCATGATGACCTGACGGGTCATGTAGTACGCAGTGAGAAGTGCTGTGACCATGCCGACTGCGTACAGGATCGGGCTCTTCGCGAAGGCGAACAGCAAGATCTCGTCCTTGCTCCAAAACCCGGCGAACGGCGGGACGCCTGCAATGGCCAGCCAGCCGATGATGAAAGTCATCGCCGTCACCGGCATGAGAAAGCGCAGAGCACCCATCTTGCGCATGTCCTGTTCGTGATGCATGCCGTGGATGACCGACCCGGATCCAAGGAACAGCAGAGCTTTGAAGAAAGCGTGCGTGATCATGTGGAAGATCGCCGCCACATAGGCTCCCGATCCGATCGCAAGGAACATGAATCCCAACTGGCTCACTGTCGAATAGGCGAGCACCTTTTTGATGTCGGTCTGAGCCACGGCAATCGTCGCCGCGAACAGCGCTGTCGCCACTCCGACGACGGCGATCAAAGTGGGAACCCAGTCGAATGCGACTTCGATGACCGGATTGACTCGGGTCATCAAGAAGACCCCCGCAGTCACCATCGTTGCGGCATGGATCAATGCTGAGACCGGAGTCGGACCTTCCATGGCATCGGGAAGCCAGATGTAGAGCGGAAGTTGCGCGCTCTTGCCGCACGCACCGATGAACAGCATCAATGCAATCGACGTCGCCGTGACGGCCGACAGGGCTCCGTCTTCGGCTGCACGATTGAGGCCTTCGTAGCTGAGCGTTCCGACGGCACCGAAGGCCAGGAACATTCCCATCATCACTCCCCAGTCGCCGACTCGGTTGGTGACGAAGGCCTTCTTGCCGGCAGTCGCTGCGCTGTCGCGCGTGTGCCAGAAGGAGATCAAGAAATACGAACAGGTTCCGACGCCTTCCCAACCGAGGAACGTGACGAGCAAGTTCTCGCCGAGCACCAGCAAGAGCATCGAAAAGACGAACAGGTTCAAGTACAGGAAGAACTTGGAGAACTTCGGATCTCCGTGCATGTATCCGATTGCGTACAAGTGAATCAGCGAGCCGATACCGGTAACGAACAGGGCCATCGTGATGCTGAGTGGATCGGCAAGGAATGCCAGGTCGATCGACAGAGATCCGACGGGAATCCACGAGAAGAGAGTCTCGACATGATGTCGTTCGCTCTCGTCACGCGACAGCAGATCGAAAAAGACTCCGACAGTGACGATGAACGACGCTGCAGTCATCGCAGTTGCCACGATGCCGGCTTTGGGTTCTCCGAGCACGCGACCGAAGACGAGGATCACCAAGAAACCTGCAAGCGGCAGGGCAGGGATCAACCACACGAGATCGAGCATTTTTCCCTCCTCAGCCCTTCAACACCGCGATGTCGTCGGCTGTCGCACCGGGTCGACGCCGCATGATGGCGACGATGATTCCGAGACCCACCACGACTTCAGCTGCCGCGACGACCATCACGAAGAACACCGTGGTTTGACCACCGATGTCTCCGAGCTTTTTCGCAAGAGCCACAAAACTCAAGTTGACCGCATTCAGCATCAACTCGATGCACATGAACATGACGAGCGGGTTGCGCCGCACCATCACCCCGACGGTCCCGATGCCGAACAGTACGGCTGCGAGTACCAGATACCAGGTCGTCGTCGGTGTGAGAGCCGCGATCATGATGCACTCCCTGAAGATTTCGACTCTTCGTCGTCAGCCGCTCGAAGGCGTCGTGTGAGCAGCACCGTTCCGACGACTGCAACGACGAGCAGAACCGAGGTGATCTCGAAGGCAACGACGTAGTCGCCGAAAATGCTGCGAGCCAACTGTCGAATGTTCGAATCGTGATCGCCCGTCTGCTCGGCGTTTGCAAGGCCCGTTCCGCGCAGAGCCACCGCGTTGCGCGATGCCACGACCGATGCCGCGACGAGACCGACGACGCCGACCCCGACGATCGCCGCCAGAGGGCGCTGGATACGAAAGGGTTCAGCGGTGATGTCTTCGGTCCTGTCGACGCCAAGAAGCATGATGACGAACAGGAACAGCACGACGATCGCACCGGCGTACACGATCACCTGCACCACTGCCAAGAAATGGGCTTCCTGTGCGACGAACAGCACAGCGACTCCGAACAACGTGAGAACCAGGCTCAACGCAGCATGAACGGGATGGCTGCGCACGATCACGCCGACGGCACCGACGAGAATCATCGCCGAAGCGAGGACGAAGACGACGAACTCCATCACGACGTGGAACCGTCCCGAACGTCCTGGGCTGGTTCGGGCTTACGCACTCCGTATCCGAGTTCGCCGCTCCAACCGACGACGCCTTCGAAAGTCGCATCCCCCGAGGGAGCAGTTGCGCGCACCCAACCCGACGTCAACTCGTCTTCGCCTTCGCGCCAGTCTTCCCAGGGCATCTTCTTCGGGCGACCATCATCGTCGACGACGAGTTCCGTCTTGGTGTAGATCGCGTCTTGGCGGTTGGTGAAGGAGAATTCGAACAATTTCGACTCGGTGATGGCTTCGGTCGGGCATGCCTCGACACACAGATCGCAATGAATGCACCGAAGGTAGTTGATCTCATAGACGAATCCGAAACGTTCACCCGGAGACGTCGGCGAATCCGGGTCGTTGTCGGCTCCGCGCACGTGGATGCACTTGGCCGGGCAGACAGCCGCGCACAGTTCGCAGCCGATGCACTTCTCCATCCCGTCTTCGTAGCGATTGAGGACATGTCTGCCGTGCAAACGCTCAGGCTTGTCCTGCTTCTCATCGCGCTCCGGTCGACCGCGCTTGAGTTCGCGGCCACCCGAGTACTCCCTGGTGACTTTGTTGCGCCGGCCGACCTGGCGCAATGTGACGCGGAATCCTCCGAGATAGCCCATCAGAACATCGCCCCTTCACGTTCACGGTTGGCTCGACTGACGTTGATCGCCGAAGTCACGAGCACGACACAGCCGAGCAGGATGATGCCGGCGACGACGCCCACGACTGCCCCGTTCCATCCCTCGTCGCGTCCGAGCTGGAACACGGCCATCAACAAGAACCAGCCGAGAGCCGACGGAATGAGGATCTTCCAACCCAGATCCATCAACTGGTCGTAGCGGAATCGCGGCAACGTGGCACGGAACCACACGTACACGTAGAGGAACACCAGCGTTTTCGCAATGAACCACAACGTTCCCTCGATTGCCCCAGGCACGAACGGAATGTCGAAAAGACCCTGCGGTCCGCCGAAGAACAGCGTCACGATGATGCCGCTCATGGTCGCGGTGTTCATGAATTCGGCGAGGAAGAACAACGCGAAGCGGATGCTCGAGTATTCAGTGTTGAATCCGCCGACGAGTTCCTGTTCGGCTTCCACCAAGTCGAATGGCGGGCGGTTCAATTCCGCCGTCGCAGCGATCAAGAAGATGACGAAAGGAACGACGCCTGTCGACACGACGTGCCAATCGAGGAACGAGTTCTGACTGGAAACGATTCCACTCGTCGACAGCGTTCCCGCCAGAAGCAACACCGTTCCGACGCTGAGGCCGAGAGCTGCCTCATAGGAGACCATCTGTGCCGAGGCGCGCACCGAGCCGAGAAGCGGATACTTCGAACCGCTCGACCATCCCGCCAGCATGATGCCGTAGACCGCAACCGACGAGAGAGCGAGCACGAGCAGGATGCCGATCGGCGGATCGGCCAACTGCACACGTGTCACTTCGCCGAACCACGAGACCGTTCCGTCCTTGCCATCGGAGAAGTCTCCGCCGAGAGGAATGACGGCCCAGACAGCGAATGCGGGAACGAGTGCCAGGAACGGCGCCAACTTGAACACGAAACGATCGGCGCGCTCAGGAACGATGTCCTCTTTGAAGAACAGCTTGATGCCGTCTGCAAGCGTCTGCAAAAGACCCCACGGGCCGGCCTTGTTCGGACCGATGCGGTTCTGCATGCCGGCAATCGCCTTGCGCTCGAACCACACCATGAACATCGTGACGACGAGACCGAGGACGAAGATCACGACGACCTTCATGAGGATGATCAGCAGCGGAGTCCACAAAAGGTCCCCGCTCGCCAACGGATCGAGGGCAACGAGGCGAGGAGCCATCACAAGTTCTCCACGGAGACGTCGTTGACGGCTTCATCGGAGTCGATGAGCTCGCCGATGTTCGGACCTGACTGGTTCCATGCCGCCCACACCGTGCCGCGCATCACCGACTCGTCGGGAACGATCGGCATGATGATCGACGTGCGAGATCCGATCACCTTGACATCGGAACCTGCCGGTGCACCGAGGCGATCGAGGTCGAGCGGATGCATGTGCAGGGCCGCGCCCGGTGCAAGACCGGCCAAGGACGGCGACTGCGCAGTGGTGTGACCGGCGTCGTAGAGCTTGCGCCCGACGACGAGTCGATAGGCGAACCCTGCGCGCTCGAGAACCTTCGGCGCCTCGACTCGGCCGACGTCTCCCGAGGAATGTGCGAGAAGTACTCCATCGGGATTCTCAGCGAGAGCACCGCGAGTTGCCGGGGCGAATGCAGCGACATTGCGGACGAGATGGTCGTGGACTTCGCTCACCGATCCGACGGGGAGTTCGCGGCCCAAAGCATCGGCCAGCTCCACAGCAATCATCCAGTCGGGCCGCGCGGTTCCGCGCACATTGACCTTGCGCGCGAGTTGGGACACTCGACCCTCGATGTTGGTGGTCGTGCCGTCCTTCTCCGCGAAAGCAGCAGCCGGAAGCGCCACATCGGCTCGACGTGTGACGTTCGAAAGCGTTGTGTCGACGGAAATGATCGAACCGACCCCGGCCAAGGCACGTCGCACGAGAGCAGAATCGGGAACGTCTCCCAGCGGATCGGCGCCGACGAGGACGAGACAGCGAATGCGTCCTTCCGACGCATCGCGCAAG
>QXGG01095080.1_pt1 | contig 10136 bp, 9 predicted proteins | sample 1982491 | NCBI WGS metagenome assembly QXGG01 (sample SAMN09924614, study PRJNA488089) | Wastewater metagenome, whole genome shotgun sequencing project. | isolation source: South African research farm wastewater | place: South Africa: Irene, Agricultural Research Council, Animal Production Institute... | reverse complement strand
GCCTGATGCCCAGGCCAGCCACACAAAAGGTGACGCCAATCATGGCAGCGACAAAACTTTGCAGGTGGCGTTGCGGAAACTGTGTGGGTGAAAACAGTACAGCGATGCAAGCTGCAATGAAGGCCGCGACAAAGTGGACGCCAAACACACCGAATATACTGGCCCAAGAGGAAAGCCAGTTGTCGACGTGTGCATAGCCGATCGCCATCCACGGAAAGCCTGTGAACAGGGTGCTTCTGAGCCACTCGCCCAGGGTCCAGGCGCTTGCCCAAGCCAAGGCATAAGCTAGGGGAGCATGACGGTTTTGAGTGGACAAGCGTGCGATGCACGCGGCGATGCCAGGGAATATAGCCAGGTAGGCACTGAGCATCAGCAGCGCGATGATGGCCACAGCAAGCGGCATGCCGCCATAGTGATGCATGCTGATGGTCAGCCAGTACAGCCCAACGACAAAGCCACCCAGACCATATATCCAGGCTCGCCAGAACGCTTGGCGCATGCTCACTGACCGCCAGACAGCGGCCACCAGACACGCCATCGTGAGAATCTGGGTCGCTCCGAGCAGCCATGCCGGAAGAGGTCCAGGTGCATACGTGAGTGCCTGGAGGCTTCCTGCGACAAGCAGGCCTAGCAAGGTAAAAGACGTGGATCCCCGTTGCACGATCAGGTGAGCCGGATCAAGACGAAGCGCTGTCTTTGAGAGGATCGGAAGATGCCATCCGCTTGACCCGAAGCCACAAGGCACGCCGGGCATCTGCTCTGACGACCTCAATGCGCAGACCGTCGTGCCTCGCGATATCGCCGCGTTTTGGGATGCGGCCGAGTTCGTGAGCTAGCCAGCCGCCGATGGTTTCGTAGTCACCCGAAGGTAGTGTGGCGTCGAGTGCTGCATTGAACGCATCGATCGATGTGGTGGCCTGAATTCGCCAGCGGCTTTGCCCCTCGGCAAAAATGGTTTGCTCGCTATCGACGTCGTATTCGTCCTCGATCGCCCCCACAATTTGTTCCAGCACATCCTCCAGCGTGACCAGGCCAGTGATCCCACCGTGCTCGTCAATGACGATCGCGATGTGGTTGCGATTGCTCCGAAACTCCTTGAGCAGGATATTCAGTCGCTTGGACTCGGGAATGAAAACTGCGGGACGTAACAGTTCACGCAGTGTCAGTGTTGGGTTCAGCATGTAACGAAGCAAGTCCTTCGTCATGAACACGCCAATGATGTTTTCCCGCGAGCCTTCAAAAACAGGGAAGCGTGAGTGGGCGGTCTCCAGCACCTGCGGCAACAAAGCCTCGAGCGCTTGGTCTGCATCGAGCACGTCCATGCGCGCAAAAGGCACCATGATATCGGCTGCCGTTCCCTCGGACACCGCGATGGCACCCTTGATCATGGAGTAGGAGTCGGCATCAATCAGCTCTCTGGCACGGGCAGCCTCAAGCAGCGTCATGATGTCATCGCGATCCTCGGGCTCGCCGCGCACACGTGACAGGAGCCGATTGAACAGTGAGGTTTTGGGGTTTTTGACTGTGCGGATGTCCGCATCAGGGGCAGGGTCAGGCATTGACTGATGGTGAAATTGAAGACAGATCAAGGATAACCGAAACTGGGGCGAGACCTTGTCACAATCATTCCGGATAACCCTAATAAGAAAATCAGAGTGAATGGGGTGGTGGCAACGATTGATATGCCAAAATGCTCAGAAAACGGCACAGCCCCAACTGTGTTTCAGAATGAGCAAGAGCTGTCAGCGTGCAAGATATGGATCAGGTATGCGCATATTGGAAAGAATCTCTGTTTCCAGTGACTCCATCCGCTGGGCATCCCGGTTGTCCTCGTGGTCATATCCAAGGGCATGGAGCGTCCCATGGATCACCAGATGGGCAGCGTGATGCAAGAGAGGCTTTTTTTGCTCGCGGGCTTCTTTTTTGAGCACCGCCAGGCACAGCACGATGTCAGCCGACAGCGTGCCATCCGGGTCACAGCCATACTCGAAGGTCAGCACATTGGTGGCGTAAGCCTTGCCCCGATAGCTCTCGTTGTAGGAAAGCGCCTGCTTTTCATTGAGGATGACCACGGTCAAGATCGCACGCGCACAATCGAGTGCTTGTGCCTGATGTGCGCCAGCGATTGCTCTCTGAACCCAGCGGCGGATTCTCCACCGTGCCAGTTCATTGGAGGGCGTTCCGTATTGGACCGATAGCGAGAGATCAGGAGATGTTGCGCTGCTCTTGGCGTTCTTCTTTTTCATAGGCATCGACGATACGGGCAACAAGAGGGTGTCTTACGACATCCTGGCTGGTAAATTTGGTGATCGCAATGCCCTTGACCTCATGCAGGACATGAACGGCGTGAGACAATCCGCTTTTCTGGCCTTTGGGCAAGTCGACCTGCGTGGGATCACCCGTGATCACAGCCTTGCTGCCAAACCCGATTCGGGTCAGAAACATTTTCATTTGCTCGGGCGTGGTGTTTTGCGCCTCATCGAGAATGACAAAAGCATGGTTGAGCGTACGGCCACGCATATAGGCAAGCGGTGCGATTTCGATGGCTTGTTTTTCAAACAGTCGCTGCACCCGCTCAAAACCCATCAGATCATAAAGGGCGTCATACAGCGGTCGTAGGTAGGGGTCCACTTTTTGCGCAAGATCGCCCGGCAAAAACCCAAGCCGCTCTCCAGCCTCAACGGCAGGACGGGTCAGCACCAGGCGCTGCACGTTGTCCCGTTCCAGTGCATCAATAGCGCAGGCAACCGCCAGCCAGGTCTTGCCAGTGCCTGCCGGTCCCACGCCAAACGTGATGTCATGCTTGAGAATATGGTTGAGGTACTCGCGCTGTTTGGGCGTGCGTGGACGCAAGTCGCTGCGGCGTGTCTTCAAGTCGATGACAGCATGCTCATCGCTGGGCCCGGGAAGGCTGAAGTCAGCGTGCTCAGGCACGTCTTTGGCGGCAGGGCGACTCGCGCCGATTTCGACCAATGCAAGCTGAATATCGTCTACGGAAATGGCCGTACCAGCCGATTGATCGTGAAAAGTTTGCAGCATGTTGGCAGCAGCCTGGGCATGCACGCCTTTGAGCGTAATGTGATGACCACGCCGGGAAATTTCCAGACTCAGGCCGTCTGCGACCTGCTTCAGGTTGCCATCCAGAGGGCCGCAAAGGTTGGCAAGCTGTTGGTTGGAGCCCTCCAGATGGAGAGTCACACTGTTTGATGCCGCAGCTGAGGCGGTGGGCCTGCGCGGGTTCATCATGACGCTGACCTTTGAGGCGCATGGGTGTTGCTTGTCTGACCCGTCAATACAGGTGTGTGGTGTTTGTCATCAGCGGTCAAGACAACCTCCCCGCGCAAGGTGTTGGTGAGAGCCTGCGTGATCCGAACCGGCACCATCTGGCCAATGAGCCTGGCGGGGGCAGGAAAGTTCACAATGCGGTTGTTTTCTGTGCGAGCCATGAGCTCGTTATCATCCTTGCGCGACGTGCCCTCCACCAGCACGAGCTGGGTGGTGCCCACCATGTTGCGTGCGATTTCAGAGGCTTGCTCATTGATGCGGGCTTGCAGTTTTTGCAGACGCTGGAGCTTGAGTGTCTGTGGCGTCTCATCTGTCAGGTCGGCAGCAGGTGTGCCAGGCCTGCGCGAGTAGACAAAAGAAAATGAGGTGTCAAAACCGATCTCGTCAATCAGCTGCATGGTTTTGTTGAAATCGTCTTCGGTTTCGCCTGGAAAGCCGACAATGAAATCGGATGACAGGGTCAGTCCAGGCCTGGCGGCGCGAAGCTTGCGCACGATCGACTTGAACTCCAGCACGGTGTAGCCGCGCTTCATGGCGGCGAGCACACGATCACTCCCCGCCTGGACGGGCAAGTGGAGAAAGGGAACCAGTTTGGGAAGCCTGCCGTGGGCCTCGATCAATCTGGCTGTCATTTCCTTGGGATGAGAGGTGGTGTAGCGGATGCGCTCGATGCCAGGGATCTCGTGGACGTACTCCAGCAGCATGGCAAAGTCGGCGATCTCACCTGCGTCACCCATGGGCCCAAGGTAGGCATTGACGTTTTGTCCGAGCAGTGTGACTTCCCTGACGCCCTGGTCGGCCAGATCAGCGATCTCGGTCAGGACATCCTCAAACGGGCGCGAAACCTCCTCACCTCTTGTGTAGGGAACCACGCAAAAGCTGCAATACTTGCTGCAGCCTTCCATGATGGACACAAAGGCAGTCGGCCCCTGCACGCGCGGGGGCGGCATGTTGTCGAACTTTTCGATTTCAGGAAAGCTGATGTCGACCTGTGAGCGTCCCTCGGATTGGCGTCGCGCAATCAGCTCAGGCAATCGATGCAGCGTCTGGGGCCCGAACACGACGTCCACGTAGGGCGCGCGCGTGACGATGGCTGCCCCCTCCTGGCTGGCAACGCAGCCACCCACGCCGATGATCAGGCCAGGCTTCTGGTCCTTGATCTGCTTGGCACGCCCCAGGTCGGAAAACACCTTTTCCTGGGCCTTTTCACGCACCGAACAGGTATTGAAGAGGATGACATCTGCCTCCTCTGGGTTCTGCGTGATTTCGGCTGTTCTGCCCGCGCCCAGCACGTCGAGCATCTTGTCCGAGTCATACTCGTTCATTTGGCATCCGAAGGTACGGATGAAGATTTTTTTGGGAGCGTCTGGGGCTGGCGCAGTCATCTGGCCAGCCGGGATGGGAGCAGGTTTTTTCATGGTGTTGAGCCGGTGCGGGTGTTGATCCCGTGGGCGTCGTCAAGTGTTGAACATCTGGAAAATCTGATTACTCTACGTATACCTCTTCGGCGCTGTCTTCTTTCTTGACAGGCTTGACCAGATCCTCTCGCTTGACACCCAGCCACATGGCGATGGCGGCAGCCACAAACACCGAGGAGTAAATGCCAAACCAGATGCCGATGGTCAGCGCCAGCGCAAAATAATGCAAAGTGGGGCCACCAAAGATCAGCATCGTGATGACCACGATCTGGGTCGAGCCGTGCGTGATGATCGTGCGAGAAATCGTTTGTGTGATGGCGCTGTCGATCACTTCGACGACACTGGCTGAGCGCTGCTTGCGGAAGTTTTCGCGTATCCGGTCCATGATCACGACCGACTCGTTTACCGAATAGCCCAGAACCGCCAGGACACCAGCCAGCACGGAAAGCGAGAACTCCCAGCCAAAGAAGGCAAAGAACCCCAGAATGATCACCACGTCATGCAGGTTGGCCAGCACGCCGGCCACCGCGAATTTCCATTCGAAGCGCATGGCCAGGTAGACCATGATGCCGATCACCACAAAGAGCAGAGCCAACAAGCCGTTTTCCACTAGCTCCCGCCCAACCTGGGGGCCAACAAACTCAACCCGGCGCAGCTCCACACCGGCATCTGCCGCCTTGAGCGCCTTCATGACGGACTCGCTCTGGTCGGCAGAGCTTTGGGAGCCCTGCAGCGGCAGGCGAATCATGACATCACGCGAGGTGCCGAAGTTTTGCACCTGGAAGTCGCCATAGCCCAGGCTGGTGATGCTGCCTCTGATCTTTTCGAGTTGGGCTGCCTGTGGATACGAGACCTCCATGAGAGTCCCGCCCGTGAACTCGATGGAGAGGTGAAAGCCTCTTGTCGCAATGAAAAACACAGCTGCGATGAACGTGATGAAGCTGATGGCGTTCAACAGCAGCGCATTGCGCATGAAGGGGATGGTCTTACGGATGCGAAACAGTTCCATGGTGTCAGTCCTTTGCCTTCCAGACGGTGCCAATCGAGATGGACTGCAGTTTCTTTTTGCCGCCATACCAAAGGTTGACGATGGCACGCACGCCCACAACGGCAGAGAACATCGAAGTGAGGATGCCCAAGCAGTGCACTACAGCAAACCCGCGCACCGGTCCACTGCCAAAAATCAGCAGGGCCACACCAACGATCAGCGTCGTCAGGTTGGAGTCCAGGATCGTGGCCCAGGCACGGTCAAATCCGAGGTTGATGGCTTGCTGAGGAGATTCGCCATTGCGCAACTCCTCGCGAATCCGCTCGTTGATCAGAACGTTGGCGTCAATTGCCATGCCCAAGGTCAAGGCAATGGCGGCAATGCCTGGCAGGGTGAGCGTGGCTTGGATCATCGACAGGAGGGCCAGGAGCAGCAGCACGTTCAGGCCGAGCCCGAGCGTGGAGAACAAGCCAAACAGGTGGTAGTAGATGATCATGAAGACGGCGATCGCCAAAAAGCCGTAAAGCGTGGCATTGAAGCCCTTGGCAATGTTCTCGGCTCCGAGGCTGGGGCCGATCGTTCGTTCCTCGATGATCTGCATGGGGGCAGCGAGTGATCCTGCGCGCAACAACAAGGCTGTGTCAGCAGCCTCCTCAGCTGTCATGCTGCCGGAGATCTGCACCTGGCCTCCCGGGATTTCACCGCGGATGACTGGTGCAGTGACCACCTCACCCTTGCCTTTTTCAAACAGGAGAATCGCCATGCGCTTGCCAACGTTGTCGCGCGTCACATCACGGAAAATACGCGCACCCTTGCCATCCAAGGTGAGGTGTACGGCAGGCTGTTGGCTTTGGTTGTCTCGACCTGCCTATGCGTCTTGCAGGTTTTCACAGGTCAGGATCACTTGGCGGCGCAGCAGGAGCGGGCGACCGTCACGATCGAGGTAGCGCTCCAGGCCAAAGGGCACAGTACCTGCGGCAAGGGCACTGGTGGCAGCGGGGGAATCATCGACCATGCGGATTTCAAGTGTGGCGGTGCGTCCCAGAATGTCCTTGGCTTTGGCCACATCCTGCACGCCGGGGAGCTGAACCACAATGCGATCTGCGCCTTGCTGTTGAATGATGGGCTCTGCGACACCCAGTTCGTTGATGCGGTTGTGCAGGGTGGTGATGTTTTGCTTGAGCGCGGTGCTCTGGACGGCGGTGGTCGCAGTGGGGGACAGGACGGCGACAATTTGCTGTCGAGGACCATCTGCACGCTCCGTCATCTGGAGGTCTGGCAGGCGGGTACGCAGCGCGGAGACGGCGCGGTCACGCGCCGATTCACTGTTGAAGGTGGCGACGACAGACATACCGCTGCGTTCGATGCCGGTATTGTCAATTTTCTGGTCACGCAGCAACGAGCGGATCTCTGTGGCGATGGAGTCGTATCGAGCGGTCAGTGCACCCTGCATATCAACCTGCAGGAGGAAGTGCACGCCCCCACGCAGGTCCAGACCCAAATACATGGGGTTGGCACCAATCGAGGTCAGCCAGGCCGGTGAGGCAGGCAGCAAGTTGAGCGCAACCGTATAAGACGGGTCGGCAGGATTGGGGTTGAGCGACTTTTCGATCAGGTCGCGTGCCTGAATCTGTGTATCGGTATTGGCGAACCGAAAGCGAACCGTACCAACCGGCCCATTCATTTCAAAGCTCGAACCAGTGTGGGTAATATTGGCGGACTTGAGCAAGCCCTCTATGCGGCCCAGCATACCTTGGTCAATCTTGATGGTGGCCTTGGCACTGGACACTTGAACCGCAGGGGATTCACCGAAAAAGTTTGGCAGGGTGTAGAGCAGGCCGATGATGACCGCAAACAGCACTGTCAGATATTTCCAGAGCGGATATCGATTCATGGAGGGCAGCGGATGAAGGGGGAGTCGGCCCGCCCTCAGCATCAAGGGCGGGTGTCATTCGGCGGTTTAGAGCGCCTTGATGGTGCCCTTGGGCAGCACGGCAGTCACAGCGGTTTTTTGCAGGTTGATTTCGACTGGCTTGTCACCCTGTTCAGCGATTTCGATGGTCACGTAGTTGTCGTTCACCTTGGAAACCTTGCCAAGCAGGCCGCCTGCGGTCACCACCTCGTCACCCTTGCCAAGCGCGGCAATCAGGGCGCGGTGTTCTTTCTGGCGCTTCATCTGGGGACGAATCATCAGAAAGTAAAGAATCACGAACATCAAGAGGATAGGCAGCATCCCCATCAACGAGCTAGCGGTGTCACCGGCGGGGGCAGCTTGTGCCAGCGCTGCGCCGGCGATTGCTTGTGCAGACATGTAGGTCTCCTGTGGATAAGTTGGTTAGCCAGCTATTGTAACGATTTGCTGGAGCGATCTCTGGCAAAGGCCTCGCGCCACGCGGAAAAGGTGCCCGAGGCGATCGCCTCCCGCATTTCCGCCATGATCTGGAGGTAAAAATGCAGGTTGTGGAGGGTGTTGAGACGGGCGCCGGTGATTTCGTTGGCGCGCTGCAGGTGATGCAGGTAGGAACGCGAAAATAGCCTGCAGGTGTGGCAGTGACAGGAAGCGTCCAGCGGCCGGGTGTCGTCCCGGTACTTGGCATTGCGAATCTTGATGTCCCCATGGCGGGTGAACAGCCAGCCGTTGCGGGCGTTGCGTGTGGGCATGACGCAGTCAAACATGTCGATCCCCCTGGCAACCCCATCTACCAGATCCTCTGGCGTGCCCACGCCCATGAGGTAGCGCGGCTGGTGGACAGGAAGCTTGGGCGCGACGTGGGTCAGGATCCGAAGCATGTCCTCCTTGGGCTCCCCGACAGACAGGCCGCCGATCGCGTAGCCCTCAAAGCCGATGTCAGTCAGGCCGGCCAGCGATTCGTCCCTGAGAGACTCGAACATGCCACCCTGAACAATACCAAACAAGGCGTTTGGGTTCCCTTGCAGGTCAAACTCCTGGCGCGATCGCGCCGCCCAGCGTAGGGACATGCGCATCGATCTGGCGGCTTCTTCGGTGTTCGCGGGTCGATCTCCCATCATATAGGGGGTGCACTCGTCAAACACCATGGCAATGTCCGAGTTCAGTGCCGTCTGGATCCGCATCGACTCCTCGGGCGTGAGAAAAAGACGTGATCCGTCGATAGGAGATGCGAACTTGACGCCTTCTTCGGTGATTTTGCGCATCCCTTGCAGGCTGAACACCTGAAATCCACCCGAATCGGTCAGGATGGGGCGCTGCCATTGCATGAACCCGTGCAAGCCATGGTGTTTTTGGATGATCTCGTTTCCGGGCCTGAGCCAGAGATGGAACGTATTGCCCAAAATGATCTGGGCACCGTTTTCCTCCAACTCGTGGGGCATCATGGCCTTGACGCTGCCGTAGGTGCCGACCGGCATGAAAATCGGTGTCTCGACGACGCCGTGGTTGAGCGTCATGCGGCCCCGGCGCGCGGCACCGTCTGTCGCCAGCAGATCGAACTTTAGGCCTCGGGCAGGACGGTCAGTGTGGGGCGGGTTCGTCATGGGAGCCGGGTGTGTCATGGGACTGACTTCCTTTCTAAAAACATGGCGTCGCCATAACTGAAAAACCGATAGCGCTGGGCTACCGCATGGGCGTAGGCCTCGCGCATTGTGTCCAAGCCGATGAAAGCGGAGACCAGCATCAGCAGCGTTGACTGGGGGAGATGAAAGTTGGTGACCATCGCATCGACAGCCTGAAACGAAAAACCTGGCGTGATGAAGAGTCGCGTGTCGGAGGCGCCCGCCATCACGTGGCCGCCATGTTGCTGTGCGGCGGACTCGAGCGCTCTCACGCTGGTGGTGCCCACCGCGATCACGCGGCCTTTGCGAGCCCGGGTCTGCGCGATTGCTTGCTCGGCCGCAGCAGGCACCTCATACCATTCGGCGTGCATCACATGCTGGGACAGGTCGTTGCCACGAACCGGCTGAAAGGTGCCCGCCCCCACATGCAGGGTGACGAACGTCTGCTCCACGCCTTGGGATTTGAGTTGCGCCAGGATCGACTCGTCAAAATGCAGGCCAGCAGTCGGGGCGGCGACCGCACCAGGTTTTTCTGCATAGACGGTTTGATACCGAGCCTCATCCTGTGCATCGGGCGTGTGGGTGATGTAGGGTGGCAAGGGGGTCTGGCCGTGGGTCTCCAGCACCTCAAGGACAGGGTGATTCATGTTGAGAATGAACAGGTCATGCTCGCGCCCAGTGACGGTGGCCTGTATCTCTTGCGCAAACCGCAAGACGCTCCCGGCGCGCGGCGTTTTGCTGGAGCGCACATGTGCCAGCGCCGTTTGCAGGCCGGTGATCCTTTCGATCAGCACCTCCACCTTCCCGCCACTGTCTTTTTGGCCAAACAGGCGTGCCTTGATGACCTTGGTGTTGTTGAACACGAGGAGGTCTCCCTCACGCAACAGGGACAAGATGTCATGGAACGACCTGTC
>QXGG01158244.1_pt1 | contig 10148 bp, 7 predicted proteins | sample 1982491 | NCBI WGS metagenome assembly QXGG01 (sample SAMN09924614, study PRJNA488089) | Wastewater metagenome, whole genome shotgun sequencing project. | isolation source: South African research farm wastewater | place: South Africa: Irene, Agricultural Research Council, Animal Production Institute... | reverse complement strand
TATTTTTCATGCAGCTCAGGTCACCCCGTCGCTCATGCCTGCCGTGGAAGGACAGGACAGGCAGAAACTGTTTGCAGGCAATGCGATTTTCCTCTCTTCAGCTGCGCTGACCGACCTGAATGTGGCGGTGGGCGATCTGTTGACACTGTCTGTTGGCGGAAAACCGCAAACCTTTCTGGTTGCGGGCTTGGTGCCTGGCGCAACTGGCCAGCGCATCGCCGTGATGGATCTGGGCGTTGCCCAGTGGCGCCTGGATGGTCTCGGACGCCTGAGCCGTCTGGATATCCAGCTTGTTCAAGGTAAAAGCCTGCAAGCGCTGGGGGCTGATCTTCAACGCCTGAATCTGGGCCTCACCCTTGTCACAGCAGAGGATCGAGATCGGCGCATGTCCAATCTCTCTCGCGCCTACCGCGTAAATCTGAACGTGCTGGCTCTGGTCGCCTTGTTTACAGGGGCCTTTCTGGTGTTTACGACCATCAGCTTCTCCGTGTTGCGCCAGCAGTCGCAACTGGCGCTGTTGAATATTCTGGGCGCGAGTCAAGGCTGGCTGTTCGCCGTGGTCATCACCCAGGCGCTGTTGGTAGCGGCACTCGGCGGACTGCTGGGTATTGGGATGGGACTTGGGCTGGCTTCGCTTCTTTTACAGTGGGTCGGCGGCGATCTTGGTGGAGGGTATTTCTCCGCCTCCACCCCACCTCTTGAAATGGATTGGGCCGTCCTGCTCGGTTTCTGGCTGTTGTCTCTGGCCGTCGGTGCCCTGGCAGGTTATTTCCCTGCCCGTGCTGCGACAAGCGGCTCTCCAGTCGCACAACTGCGGTCAGGTGCAGCGGAACGGATTCTGAAGCCAGTACTCGACTATCGAATCGCGCTAGGCCTGGCCTTGGCCAGCCTGATCCTGGCCTTTGTGCCTGCGACGAGTGGTTTGCCCATCGCTGCGTACCTATCGATTGCCCTGCTGTTGCTGGCTGGCTTGGCGCTGACACCTTCGCTTGTCAGACAATGTTTTTCGTTGCTCTCCCGTTTACTGTTGCGCAAGCCTAACCTGTCCTCATCCTTTACCCTGGCTGTCTGGCGTCTTTCCCAAGCACCGGCCAGCGCAGCGGGTCTGATTGCAGGCGTGGTTGCCGCGCTGGCACTGACCGTTGCCATGGTGGTGATGGTGGCCAGCTTTCGTGATTCGGTCACGCGATGGCTCGATCAAGTCTTGCCTGCGGATTTGTATGCCAGCCTGAAACCATCCACACTCTCGCAGGATCTTGCCCGCGACCCTGTGCTTGGGGCATCGATTGCCTCCACGCCGGGAGTCGAACGGGTGGAGTGGTCTCTTCAACAACAGATTCTGCTCAGACCAGACCGGCCAGAGGTGACGCTCATGGCGAAACCGATTTCAGCAGATGGTGCTGCTCAGACTCTGCCTCTGACCGGCAGCATGGCAACGCAGTCCACTGGATTGGACGGGTCGACTCATACCGCTCGCCCAGAGGTCTACGTATCGGAGGCGATGACAGACCTCTACGGCTGGAAACCGGGCGAGGTTCACTCGCTGCCTCTCGCAGGTGTGGCAAGTGGCCGTCTACCAGTCTGGGTGGCAGGCGTGTTTCGTGACTACGGCAGACAGCATGGGTCGATTGTGATGGACCTGTCCACTTACCAACGCCTCACCCATGACCTGCGTCGAACGGACATTGCCATCTGGATGGCGCCTGGCAAACAACCGTCAGAGGTGTTGGATCTCTTGCAGCACAAGTTTCCAGAGATGAAAAAGCTGCAATTCAGGAGCGCCAGCGACCTACGTGCATTGTCTCTAAAAATTTTCGACCGCAGCTTTGCCTTGACCTATGCCCTAGAGGTGGCGGCGTTGCTGGTTGCCATTTTTTCTGTTGCCGCTGGCTTTGCCGGACAAGCCTTGCTGCGACAAAAGGAATTTGCCTTGATGCATCATCTGGGACAGTCCTCACAACAGCAACGCCAATGGATCATTGATGAGTCGGGGATGCTGTTGGCACTGGCCGCGTGCTGGGGAACGCTGTTGGGCCTATTGATGAGCCAAGTGCTGATTCATCGGGTCAATCCTCAATCGTTTCATTGGACGATGCAAACCAGCATGCCTGTGGTCGCGTTGATGGTGCTGTCTCTGGTAATTGTGCTGTCTGGCATCGCCGCAGCGCTCTGGGCATCCAGAAAACACATCAAATCCGATCAATTGGCCTTGTCGATGCGGGAGGATTGGTGATGCATAGTCCCATGCGCAGGAGATGGCTCAAGCGTGGAATCATGCTTGCCGTCGCGCACCCATTCCATGCTTGGTCATCGACAGCCATCCCAAGCTATCCTCCAGTGGTACCGAGGCCACTCGTTTTTCCGCGGGATTTTGGTGCACACCCTGAGTACCGCACCGAATGGTGGTACATGACGGGGTGGCTGGGGGCGGGGGCCGATGCCATCGGTTTTCAGGTCACGTTTTTCAGGAGCCGAACGCAACACCCTGATGACAATCCCAGTCGATTTGCGCCCCGTCAGCTGATGTTTGCCCACGCCGCGTTGGCGATGCCGCAGTTGGGGACCCTGCTCCATGCGCAACTGTCTGGTCGCGCCGGGCCTGCGGGGGTGTCGTTTGACACAGCGGATACCTCTGTGAGCATGTCAGGCTGGACGCTGCAGCGGACCCGTGAAGATCGATACCTGGTTGACGTATCTGCAGAGGAATTCACCTTGAAACTGGAGGCTGAGGCCAGAACTGAACCTGTCTTGCGCGGTGAGGGAGGCTACTCCCTGAAGGGGCCCTCACCTGAACTGGCCAGTTATTACTACAGCCGGCCACAGCTGGTGGTTTCCGCTGAGGTCACGGTAAAGAATCGATCAGGGACCACCGGCAATCAGGATGCTCGACGCAAGCTCTCCGGCACAGCCTGGTTTGACCACGAGTGGTCCAGTAGCCTGCTGATGGCGGGCGCGGTGGGTTGGGATTGGATTGGGATCAACCTGGTGGATGGTGGGAGCCTGATGGCGTTTCGCATCCGCGACAGCGTTGGGAACACCTTGTTTGGCGATTGGGACTGGAGAGATACGCAAGGCAAGGTGATCGATCGCCGACAGGAGGTGAAGTGGACACCGCTGGGCAGTTGGCGGTCGCCTCGGTCTCTAGTGACCTATCCATCCGGCTTCAAGCTGCAACTAGGTGATCGCGAATGGACACTGCAGCCGCTCATGCCTGACCAGGAAGTGGATGCCCGTGCCAGCACTGGTGGTTTTTACTACGAAGGTGCGGTGGAACTGAAAGACAATGAACGCGTCCTGGGCCGCGGCTACCTGGAGCTGACCGGGTACGGTGAGGCGCTGAGGCTGTGACACAAACGATCGACTCATCACGCGCGCTCTCCATGATCGCTGCGACCGACCATGACGAATTGAACGGATCACGATGACAACCAACATGAGCAGTCTCTCCCGCTGGGTGCGGGAATATCGGGTCATTTCCCGATACAGGACGCAATGGTTCCTGGCACTCTTGTTTCTGCTCTTGGCGGCAGCAGCAACCTTGTCGGTACCCTTGGCCTTTCGGGACCTGATCGACACGGGACTGGGCAGTACTGCCACCAACCAGAAGTTCATCAACCTGCTCTTGCTAGCAGCGGCGCTCGCCATCACAACAGCCAGCCGTTTTTACGTCATGTCCTGGCTGGGTGAGCGTGTCGTGGCCGACATGCGCCAGCGTGTCTTTCAGAACGTGCTGCGGCAAAGCCCTGCGTATTTCGAAACCCTGCAGACAGGAGAGGTGTTGTCACGCCTGACCAGCGACACCACCCTGGTGCAGACACTGGTGGGCTCGAGCATCTCGATTGCACTTCGCAGCATGGTGATGTTGTTGGGTGGGTTGACCATGATGATGATCACCAGTGCCTGGCTGGCCAGCGTAATGCTCGCCCTGTTGATGATGATTGTGCTGCCCCTTTGGGCCTTGGGTCGATATGTGCGCAGGGTTTCGCGCACCAGTCAGGATCGGATCGCAGATACCAGCGCCATGGCAGGTGAGGTGTTGAATGCGATCACCACCGTCCAGGCATTTGTGAGAGAGCCTCATGAACAAAAACGCTATGACCAAGCCGTCGACATGGCGTTTGCCGAGGCCAAAAAACGCATCACGCTGAGGTCGCTGTTGACCGCCACTGCGATCCTAATGGCGTTTTCGGTGATTGTCTTTGTGCTTTGGATTGGTGCACGACAGGTCACCGCAGGGGAGATGTCGCTGGGGGATCTGGCCCAGTTTGTGCTCTATGCAGTTTTTGTTGCAGGATCGATTGGCGCGCTATCGGAGACCTGGGGTGATTTGCAACGGGCGGCTGGTGCGACAGAGCGTTTGCTGGAACTGATGCACGCCACACCGGCTCTGCCTGTCCATACTCAGGATGATGCCATGGCATCTCAAGACAGTGCCATGACATCTGTGATGACCCATCGTCATCCTGATGCCAGTGGAGTTCGGGCCACCAAGGCGCCTGAACCGGCTACCCCAAAACATGGCATCGTATTTGAAAACGTGACGTTTTCCTATCCATCCCGCCCTGATGTTCAGGTGATAAACCATCTGTCGTTTTCGGTGCCAACCGGCTCGCGCTTTGCCTTGGTGGGACCATCGGGTGCGGGCAAAAGCACCTTGTTTTCATTGCTGCTGCGCTTTTATGCGCCATCATCTGGACGGATCCAGGTCATGGGAAAAGAGTTATCGCAATGGCCTGTGAGCGAGTTGCGCAACATGATTGGCATCGTACCGCAGGAGCCCGTCATTTTTGCCTCCAGCGCCTTGGATAACATCCGCTACGGCCGACTTGACGCATCAGACGAGGAGGTCATCGCGGCCGCCAAAACGGCGCATGCGCATGGCTTTATCTCCGCCTTGCCCCAGGGGTACGAGACCTTTTTGGGAGAGCGCGGCCTGCGACTGTCAGGCGGACAAAAACAAAGGATCGCGATTGCCAGGGCGATTCTCAAAAATCCACCAATCTTGCTTCTCGATGAGGCGACCAGCGCCTTGGATGCAGAGTCAGAGCGGGAGGTGCAGCTGGCACTCGACTCCGTGCTGCCAGGCAGAACATCGCTGACGATTGCCCATCGCCTGGCAACCGTGTTGCAGGCGGATCAAATTCTGGTGATGGATGAGGGCAAGGTATTGGAGCAAGGCAAGCACGAGGAGCTGATGGCAAGAGGCGGACTGTATGGTCGACTGGCAAAGCTTCAATTTGCCAGGATGTGATCACTCTGACAAACCCCTACAAACTGTATGGAACTTCAGTCCCAATGCGATTGTCTTTAGGAGGAGTTCAACGCATTTTCCAAGGAGCGCCACCATGCATTGTCCTGTGTGCAAAGACCATCAGCTCGTCATGTCGGAGCGCCAAGGTGTGGAGATCGACTACTGCCCCTCATGCCGAGGCGTATGGCTCGACCGTGGCGAATTGGACAAGCTGATTGAAAAATCCAGCGCCATGAGTGCTGCTCCTGCTGCTCAGCCACAGGTTTTGCAGCAGGCTCAGCCTTTGCACCAGCCACCACCGCAGCAGGCTTACCAACAGCCCTACCCCCAGCGGCATGATTCCAAGCACTACTATCAAAAGAAACCGAAAAACTGGTTGAGTGAGTTTTTTGACTAGTTTTTGCTTCGCTCGACTGATCTCAGTCACAGCATCATGATTTGGTCACTGGGTTTGTCACCCCAGTTGCCGGAAGACTTTATGAACCTAAGGATGAAAAGACCATCAGGCTTGGGCTTGTTTAGACATACATAGATGTTGTCAAAAACCACATTAAACATACATCTATTTTATTTAATATGGTTCATGAATAACGCCGCCGACTCACCCAAGGCCTCGAATCGGCGGGCATAGCACCACAAAGTCTGGTCAGCCCAGGGATCTTTCAGGTGAATTACCTGGGTCAGGGCTGGGTCAGCCAGCGATGTTGCCGTTTCTTGGGGCATCACGCCGATCCCCAATCCCTGCTCCACCAGCCGGCACATGGAGTGCACCGTGGCGACCCGTATCCGTTGCCTGAGCGCAGCGTCCGCCTCGGCAGCGGATTTTTCCATCAGCGCCTGAATGACGCTGCTGCCTTGCATCCCGATGAACTCGTTCTCCAGCGCAGCGGCAAAGTCAATTTCTCGTCGCTTGGCAAGGGGGTGTCGTTTCGGAACAAGCAGGACCAGGGGATCCTTGTGATAGGGTAGTCGCTCCAGGCCCTGGCTGTCCTCCACGTCGGCACAAATCCCCAGCTCCGCGTCTTGGCTGCGGACTGCAGCGATCACGCTTTGACTGGACATTTCAGAGACATCAATCGCCACGCTGGGATGCATCTTGGCAAACGAGGCAATCTGTTCTGGCAAGTATTGCTGCAACACAGAGGCACTGACTGCAATCTGCACTCGACCAGTCACCCCCTTGGCAAAGTCCAGCATATCCACATGCATCTGGGTGGCAGCCTGAATCAGGCCTTTGGCATGATGCAAAAACGCCTCGCCTGCGGCAGTCGGCACCACCCCACGGGCATGCCTGCGCAACAAGGATGTCTGGACAGACTCCTCCAGCAGGCGGATCCGCTTGCTGACCGAGGAGACAGCAAGATCAGCCTGCTCTGCAGCCATCAACAGGCTACCCGTTCGGCAGCAATCCACAAACAACTGCAACGTGCCGAGATCCATCCTCCGAAGGAACTGCTTGTGCGAGAGCGCGATTGATTTCGTTTTCATGCAAGTCAGATTGATTTTTGAGGCATTTTTTGACAGTTAACTGCTACGAGTCTAGTCAAGGTTTCGCTTTTTAGCAAAGCTTGTGGAAAAGGATTCACTTGTCCTGAGGGCCCGAGGCCTTTGTAATCAAGGTCTTGCCGATCGATATCCTGAAAAGCGCTATGACCAAGCCACCCTCCTCCACCTTGACACCCTCGGCCCAGGTCCTTGCTGAGGCCTTGGTGCAAACCTCAGCAGTCTGCATCGCCACAGAACGGCCCTTTTTCTACACGTCCGGTTGGGCGAGCCCCGTCTATCTGAAGACAAGCGGGATCATGTCTGTGCCGGGCCTGCGGCAACATGTCATGGATGCTGCAGCAAATCTCTTACAGCCAATCATTCAGCAGCAAGGCATCAATACCGTGGTGGGGGTGGAAAGCTCCGGGATTGCGTTGGGCGCCTATTTGGCTGAAAGACTGAATTTGCCATTTCTCTATCTGCGCAAGCGTGCATTGGGCTGGGGCACCGATGGCCAGCTCGAGGGACAGCCACCAGCCCATGCCAGAGCCCTGCTCGTGGATGACGTGACAACAGATGGCCGCTCCAAGGTCGAGGCATGCCTGACATTGCGTCGATGCGGAGTCAATGTGCTGGATGCATTTGTGTTGCTGAACTTTGGGATCTACCCCAACCAGCAAACACAATTTAATCAATACCATCTCACGCTTCACGCAATGCTGAGCTGGCAGGACTTGCTCACCATGATCACGCACGCGTCGATCCTGACACCATCCCAGCGGCAAGACCTTCAGGCGTTTACCTCGGATCCCGTGCAGTGGTCTGTCGCGCATGGTGGGGCAGCACAATGATCGAGCTGCAGAACATCGCGACGGAACTGTTCGAGTCCATTCGTGCAGCCACTGCAGACGGACCAGGCGTGACGCGTGAAAGCTTTGGACCTGGCGAAGAAACGGCACTGCAGATTCTCGAGCAACACGCTCAGGCATTAGGCTTGGCATGTGAGCGGGATCCGCTACAAAACCTGTGGATACGGCGCAAAGATGAAACCGACGCTGAGGAACCTTGTGTGATCATCGGCTCACATGCTGACTCGGTTCCTGTCGGCGGAAACTTCGACGGGTTGGCCGGGATCGTCAGTGGCATCCTTATCCTGCATGAGCTGCAACGCACCCAGACTCGAACCGAACGACCCGTCAGGGTGTTGGCCATGCGGGGTGAAGAAAGCGCCTGGTATGGCAAAGCCTACATTGGCTCTCTGGCATTGCTGGGCAAGCTGGATGCCCGAACACTACAAAGCAAAAGTCGTAATGGTTCGCGTACGCTGGGCCAAGCCATGGCCCAAACAGGGGCTGACATTCGACTCATTGAAAATGGACAGGCCTTGCTGCAGCCATCAACCATCGCTGCCTATCTGGAGCTGCACATTGAGCAAGGCCCTGTGATGGTGGCTCGCGAGTGGCCTGTCGCCGCGGTGACTGGCATTCGCGGCAACATCCGCCATCAGCGCATCCGCTGCATCGGCGAGGCTGGCCACTCTGGTGCGGTCCCTCGATGGCTGCGCAAGGACGCCATGCTGGCAGTCGCCGAGTTGCTCTCTCGCTTGGACGAGCGCTGGAGGGTACTGCTGCAGATGGGAATGGACCTGGTCATGACAGCAGGCATTTGCCAGACCGACGCCAAAACCCATGCCGTCTCGGTGATCCCGGGGGAAGTCACGTTCAGCCTGGAGGTACGCAGCCAAAGCAACAGCACACTGACCCAGTTTCATGCATTGATCCGCGAGGAGTGCGACGCGATCGAGCGGTCCAGGGGTGTAAGGTTTGAGTTTGACGCACCCATTGAGACCGATCCTGCAGAAATGTCGCCCGACTGGATTGCTAAACTCTCGGATGCAGCCGAAAAGCTAAACATCAAGCTGGAGACCCTGCCAAGCGGTGCAGGACACGATGCTGCTGTGTTTGCCAATGCCGGCGTGCCTTCAGCGATGGTATTCATTCGCAACGAACATGGATCGCACAACCCCCACGAAGCGATGGACATGCAGGATTTCCTGCTTGGGACGAGATTGTTGATGGACACCGTGAAATCGTTCAAGTCGACTCAGCTTGAGATCGCTTGAGACAGCGTGTTTGGATGGTCGAGTGCATGACATACCTGGCGCCTTTCAATCAGGATGGCCATCTGTTTCGCATTACACTTTGTGCTCGACAGACCTCAATATTGTGAGCCATTTTCATGCACATGACTGCTCGCGTCACCGACGAATGGATCCTCATGCGGGGACTACGGTTTCACTACCGTGATTGGCCATCCACACTCCCTGATGCGCCTGTGCTGCTTCTGCTGCATGGATTCACAGGGCACGCCAGGATGTGGGATAGCTTTGCCCAGGCAATGTCAGAACGATATCGCGTCATCGCCCTGGATCAACGTGGCCATGGTGAGTCGCAATGGGCACCTGCCGATACCTATGCGCCATCAGAGCTGGCACAGGACATCCGGGCCTTTGTCCATGCGCTTGGCCTGAAGTCTTTCTCGCTAGTTGGACTTTCCATGGGTGGCCGAGCCTCCATACTGTATGCCGCGGATCGCCCCACCGAGCTGGAGAAGCTTGTCATCGTCGACATCGGGCCAGAGATGGATCCCGTCGGGCGCGCACGCATTGAGCAGGGCGCCAAGTCAAACGATGTCTTTGAATCTCGCGAAGCAGCCTTTGAGCAAGCACGCAAGGGCAACCCGCTAGCCGATATCGACCAACTCTGGCATCGCCTCTACCACGCGATGATGTTGCGCGAGGACGGCAAATGGACATATCGATTTGATCCCGCACTGAGAGACCCTGCCCGCCCCTTGCCGCGGGGCAATCCGGACACCCTGTGGAGCGCGATCCAACAAATTCATGTCCCCACACTGATCGTCCGGGGCCAGCAGAGCGATGTCCTCACAACAGAATGTGCCCAACGGATGGAGAAAGAGATCCCCAGTGCCCAGCTGAAAGAGGTCCCGCACGCTGGCCATGTCGTTCCGGTTGACCAACCAATCGCTTTTTTGGAAACCGTTCGCGTGTTTTTATAGGGACAGCCATCAAAGCCGTACTTGCCGAATCATCATCACCGCAATCTCAACAGTGATCGGGTGTTGTCCGTAAAAGAATCAGCGGGCACAAATCCTGAAGTCTTCACCATCCCAACAAGCCTTGTCCTTTGTGGAGCGGCGGGCTTGCCCCCATCGGGAGGTGTGCCCCCCTCCGGCCCTGTCGATCACCAGACCACTGACCTCTGCCAGGCCTTTTTCAACCAAGGTGACGTTGACGACGGCGATATCGCCAAAAAGCGTTGACTGCTGATTGACCGCAGAGAGGCTGAAAGACCCCGACCCCTCTGGCTGAAACACGCACTTGCCACGGAAC
>QXGG01121116.1_pt1 | contig 10161 bp, 7 predicted proteins | sample 1982491 | NCBI WGS metagenome assembly QXGG01 (sample SAMN09924614, study PRJNA488089) | Wastewater metagenome, whole genome shotgun sequencing project. | isolation source: South African research farm wastewater | place: South Africa: Irene, Agricultural Research Council, Animal Production Institute... | reverse complement strand
TTGGTTAACAAACCACCTTTAGTACCAATATCTCCGCCTTGAATCGGCATCGCGTAATAGGGTCCTTTCGCAATTGGCGCCAAGCAAGGATTAGGGGTGATATTGCTGTCACCGTAGTAACGATCAAATACGTTACCACCGCGACCAAAGTCTTCATCCACACCTGTTTCAGCATAGCGGTTCATCTTTTTCACTGTGTCCTGCAAGCCTGCAGCATCCACACCAATTTTCTGCGCTAGCTCATCCAAGGTATCGGCTTTAAAGTAGAGTTTATTCAACCATTCTTTACGCAAGCGCATGTCTGGCATGATTTGCCCCGGCATCAACGGACCCATAGCATAATTAAACCGAAATTTCGCATCAAAAATTGCCCAGCTTGGAAAAGTCTTGCCTTGCGTCACCTGATTGTCAGCATGCATGGCTGTCACAAACTCAAGATAAGGGGATGCCTCATTAACAAAACGCTTACCTAAGCTATTCACCACAATTGCACCAGGGAAAGCACGCTCAGCAAAAATACCACGGGCTTTTGTTTCACCTGGCACTAAAAAGGTGGGAGCCCACCATGCCCAATCCATCAAAGCAGTTGCCGCACCCAACTTTTGACCCGCTTCTAATGCGGCTCCAGTATTAGCGCCTTCAGGTGTTGCACACCATTCAACCTTATTCGGTTGTGGTAAATACTTCGCACGCAGCTCTGGGTTTTGCTCAAAACCACCCGCACCTAAAATCACACCTTTCTCGGCACGAATGCGTTGCTGCTGGCCATTACGCTCAACCACCACACCACACACACGACCATTTTCTTCAATTAAATCAACAAAGTTGGTGTTCAACCACAAAGGAATATTCTTATCCAGCATGGATGCACGTAAGCTCGCAATCAACGCATTTCCTAAAGCGGTACGACGGTCACGTTGTTCTCCGGTTTTTTTACGCCAGCTAAAATCCAGCTTGTAACGCAACATCATCCACATCACCATCAGCCGCCAGCCGCGACTTTTAGACATCGCAACGTGTGCCTGACGTGCAGTCCATGAAATGCGCCCCATCAACAAATTGCCGCGTGACGCTTCACGTAAATTGGATATTTCATCTTTTAGTGAAGATAGATCAAACAACTCAGGATCAAGGGTACGGCCACCGGGTAAAAACCCTTCTAAATGCGGGTAGTAATCTGGGTACTTCTCAGCAACGGCATAACGCACCCGTGAGTTTTTCTCCAACCACTGAACCATTTCTGGTGCTTTTTCGATGTACTTACGCACACGCGTCTCATCAATATCAGCACCGATCGCATTTTTTAAATACGTCCAAGCTTTCTCCGGACTATCCTGCCCCCCCTTCGCCTTAAAGTGGTGGTTGCATGGAATCCAAATGCCACCACCCGATAATGCTGAAGTTCCGCCGTACTTATCAGTTTTTTCAATCACTAGCACTCGTAAACCTTGTGCTTGTGCAGTGATTGCAGCAGTTAAAGCACCAGCGCCTGAACCCACGACTACCAGATCGTAATCTGTATTGTAATTATTTTGAACAGTCATCTACACACCTATCTTAATCACAAAGTTGACAAGCAAAAACCGTCGTGCTATTTGGAACTCGCGACAGCAATACTTTTAAACATAAGGATCAGGGTTAGGTAAGCCTAGCTGAACTGTTCCGTAGGCCCGTGCGTAAGCAGCCATATTGTTAGCAATATGCCCACGCGCCTGGTGAATATCGCGGAAAATACGCTCGACTGGGTTTGTTTTGTACAGACCCGATGCCGCCATCGCCTTCAACAGAGCGCTGACTTTCTCAGCACAGGTGTTGGTCACATAAGCGGACTGGTAGCGATACAGCAAACGCATCTCTACATCTGGCAGCTCGCCTTTCTCAGCGATTTCCAGCAGCTCGCCGTAGTTACGGTGCAAAACCAGCTTAAGCATATCCAGCGTTAAAATCGCATCCGCGACGGTATCTTGTGCAACCGGATCTTCAGCAGTCTTGGCACCATGCTTACCAATGTGCTTGGCCGCACTATCACAAAACTCATTGATGGCGCCTTGTAACGCACCTAAAACTGAAGTAGACACTGCACGCGTAAAGACCTGTGCAAATGGAATCGCAAAGATCGGGTTGGTGTTTTCTTTCAGACCCGGTGTGGCTTCAAGCGAGCTGTTGTTGGTGCGCTGTACACGGTGCGCCGGTACAAAAGCATCATCCACAATAATATCGTGACTGCCCGTGCCGCGCAGACCCAATACATCCCAGTTACGCTCAATGCGGTAGTCGGCACGTGGTACTAAGAAGGTGCCGTGTTCAACGCCTTCACCGTTCTCATCAGGCGGCAAAATACCACCCAACAAAGTCCACTCACAATGCTCACAACCACTGGAGAAACCCCAGCGACCGCTGATGCGATAGCCACCTTCAACCGGTGTCACTTTAGCCACTGGCATATAGGTTGAACCCACTAATGTATCTTGGTTCTCACCCCATACATCAATCTGAGCTTGCTCTGGGTAACGCGCCAACTGCCATGGGTGTACACCCATCACGCCATAAATCCATGCTGTCGACATACAGCCTTCAGCCAATGCCATTTGGATTTCAAAGAAGGTCCGTGGATCCACTTCAAAGCCACCATGACGCTTAGGTTGCATGGCTTTAAATAAACCTGCGGCTTGCATTTCTGCAATCGTTTCATCAGGGATTTTCAGGTCAATCCCAGCTTGGGCGGAACGCGCTTTCAATGCAGGAATCAGGTTGCGCGCACTTTCGATTAACTCGAGATCTTTCTTGGTTTTAATATGTGCGGTAGCCATAGTTAATTCTCTCGGTGATTAATACAGATATTGTTTTCCAATGTTTTACGATTATCAGCGCAGCCTGCGTGCCTCTCATCGTCAAACTGGACTAGGAATTAATGAACACACTCAACAGGCTCTTAGACCTTGGTATTCCTCCTTATACAAAACAGCCTGAATTTTTATTTCCTAACCGCAAGAATCGCTGCTAACCCACGTATTACCTTCCCTACAACACCTCCGCCGTTAAAACCATATGGACTGTAGAAGACTTATACAGATCTTCTACAACTCAATAAATAACACACCCGTTTAAAAACTCAAACTTTATTGCACTCAATCAACAAACAATGACAACACGCCAGAATAAAAAAGCCCGAGCACAGATCAACTGCACTCGGGCTTAGGTCACTCGATAAGAATTAACGGGTCACTTGCGTGATCAACCCTGGAGTAAAGTGCTCAGAGAAAGGCGGCAACATCCCCCACTCACCGCGCGGATCCACTGGCGCACTCTTAAATACCGTACGCGCATGACTGAACTCCAAAAAGCCATCACGACCGTGGTAATGCCCCATCCCCGACGCGCCCACACCACCAAAGGGTGCTTCTTCCATCGCCGCATGCATCAACGCATCATTGAGCGTGACACCACCGGACAAAGTATGGTTGAGCACGTAATTCTGCTCCGCCTCATCCTCACCAAAGTAATACAGCGCCAGAGGACGCTCACCCTGGTTAATCTCTTGCACCACATGCTTTACATCGCTGTAAGTGAGCAACACCAGCGCTGGCCCAAAGATTTCCTGCTGCATAATGTCCGACAGCAACGGCGGATTAATCACAATACTCAGCGGATGCTTACGCCCTACAGCTGGCACAGGCACATCTGGGCAACGCACAACTTCAGCGCCTTCTTCTTGCGCCTGTGCGACATAACCTGCGACCCGCGCCAAGTGCTGCACATTCACCACAGCAGTAAAATCTGGATTGTCTTCTACAGTCGGATACAGCGCGCTGTAGGTCTCACAAAACGCACTGACAAACTCATCTTGCGCAGCCACCGGCACATAAATACGATCCGGCGAGATACACAACTGCCCACCATTCATACCTTTGGCGATCGCTAAACGACGCGCCGCTTCACGCACATCAGCCGTTTCACTGATAATCACCGGCGACTTACCACCCAACTCCAAAGTCACTGGCACTAAATTATCCGCTGCAGCGCGCATAATTTTTTTGCCCACCTCGGTACTGCCGGTAAACACCAAATGATCAAACGGCATACCTGCAAACGCTTGACTCACCTCGACGCCACCGGTAATGACTGCCACATCCAGCGGATCAAAGCACTCAGCAACAATCTTCGCCAACACTTGTGCGGTGTGCGGCACAACTTCAGAAGGTTTTAAGACTGCACGGTTACCCGCGGACAAGACTGAAGCTAACGGACTGAACAGGGTGAATAAAGGCGCATTCCAAGTCCCCATAATGCCCACTGTACCTTTAGGCTTATATTGCACCCAAGCTTGCGCACCCATCTGGTCATAAGGAGAAAACACTTGGCGCGACTCAGAACCCACCCACTGCTCAAGGTTGTCACGCGCATGCTTCAGCGAGCCTAAGGATCCTAAAATATCGTTCATTAAGCTAAAGCCGGTATGCCGTCCGCCAAAATCCTTATCAATGGCCGCGCACAGCTCTTCATGATGATCCACCAGTAAATCAATCGCTGTTTGCAATCGACGTTTACGCGTATCGACGTCGACCACACCTTGCTCGTCTGTGGCTTTGCGGTGCTGTTTCAATAAATCAGACAATTGCTGCGATGTTTCTAATTGAGCGCTCATGGACTCTTCCTTATTTTATTTATTTTAAAGCCTTTAAATTGAGCATAAAAGCATGCCCATCAAGCAGCCTCGTCTATTCGGACCATAACCTTGAAAACCCTTGATTTTACAGCACTTTCACGGCAGTCAAACGGTAGTCCATTGAGACGATGTTTAACCCCTGCACCCACTTGATAATCAAGTCAACATAGCATGACTAAACGAGGTGCTTCACTATGGCCAAAGCAAGCTTTGACCCGCAAGAGTTTCGCTCAGCATTGAGCACATTTACCACCGGCGTGACCATTATTACGACTCGTGCCGAAAACGGTGATCCTGTCGGCATTACTGCTAACAGCTTCAACTCGGTGTCGTTGAATCCACCGATGGTGTTGTGGAGCCTAGACAAGTCAGCCATGAGCTTACCGTCCTTCACTAACAACAAACATTGGAACGTACACATCCTATCCTCTGAACAAGAAGCCTTATCAGGCCGTTTTGCTTCACGTGGCGAGGATAAGTTTAAGGGTCTAGATTTAGAACCTGGAATGAATAACATTCCCTTACTACGCAACTGTACTGCACGCTTTAACTGCCGCACGGCCTTTATTTATGAAGGCGGCGACCACATGATTTTTGTAGGCGAAGTGCTAGGCTTTGACAAAACTGATCTACCACCTTTGGCGTTCCAGAGCGGCCTGTACGCATTAGCCGCACGTAAACCACGTGAAGGTGTGCAGCTCAGCGCAGCACCGACACCTGAGTGCAGCTACACCGAAGACTTGCTAGGTTATCTTGCTGGTCGCGCGCATTTCCAGATGGTTGCAACCTTGCAGAACGTCTTAAAATCTCAGCAATTGAACGAGCAGCAGTTTTTTATTCTGTCCGTTTTGAGTATCCAAGACAGCTTAACGCTCGAAGAGATCAACCAATTTGTGGAATACACAGGCGGCGCAATATCTGCAGAAGATATGGCCAGCCTAATCGAGCAAGAACACGTTGTCTTAGTGAAGAAAAATGGCGACAGCCGTTATGTACTCACCGCCAACGGGCGTGATGCTTCTTTGAAGCAAATTGCAGTCGCGAAAGCGGTTGAAGAGCAAATTGCTAAGCAAATTGGTCACGGTGACGCTGAGGCTTTAAAAATCCTTCTCAAGCGTGTGATCAAGGCTACAGACTTAGGTTTACCTGATCTGTGGGCGACCAAAGAAGAAAATAACGCTAAAAAAACAGCATCATAATAATAAGAAGGGATAAAACATGAGTCTGATTGACCGATTCAGCCTAAACGGCAGTGTTGCAGTGATTACCGGCGCAGGCAAAGGTATTGGCCGCGCCATTGCGCTGGCTTACGCTGACGCCGGCGCTAAAGTTGTTTGCGCTGCACGCACCCTCAGCGATGTCGAAGCTGTGGCCAATGAAATCAAAGCCCGAGGCGGTGAAGCCATTGCCGTGACCTGCGATGTGACCTGCGCTGAAAACCGAGAAGCTTTAGTGCAACAGGCTGTTGCGGCGTTCGGAAAAATCACTCACTTGGTCAATAATGCCGGCGGCGGCGGTCCCAACGACCCAGCCACCATGCCATGGCAAGAACTGGATCGCCTTCTTAACTTTAACGTGACCACCTCCTACCACCTGATTCAGTTGTGCGTTCCACATATGCGCGCAGCCGGCAGCGGTAATGTGATTAATATCACTTCGGTGGCCGCCAACTATATCCAGAAAAACTTCAGTGCGTATGGCACGGCTAAAGCCGCTTTAGTGCATATGACTAAGCTGTTGTCACAAGACTTCGCCCCTGAAATTCGCGTCAATGCCATTTCACCCGGTCCGATTCTGACTGACGCGCTGTATTCTGTGATGCCAGAAGCAGTTAAAAACATCATGACTAAAAACACCCCTCTGCAGCGCTTGGGTGAAGTCGAAGATATTGCTGCTGCTGCGTTGTATTTCGCCTCTCCAGCATCGGGCTGGGTCTCAGGCAAAATTCTGGATATTGACGGCGGTGCCGGCGTCAGTGTGTTCCCCAGCTAAACACTCACGCGGAGTAATAATTTCATGATTGATGACACATTGATTCAGCAGCTCGGCGATGAACTCTTTGCCGCACTGCAATCCAAAACCAGCCTAACACCGCTGACCGAGCGCTACCCTGACTTGACGATTGAGCAGGCTTATCAGATTTCCTTACAGTTTCTCAAGCGTCGTGAAGCGGCTGGCGAAAAACTGATTGGTAAGAAAATTGGCGTGACCTCCAAGGCCGTGCAAGACATGCTCAATGTGCATCAGCCTGACTTTGGCTTCCTCACCGATGCCATGCAAGTGGCTGACGCCAGCAGCGTGAGCAAAGCGCAATATGGCTTGGTGCAACCTCGCGCCGAAGGTGAAATCGCTTTTATTTTAAAAGCTGATCTCAACGGCCCAGGTATCACAGCCAGCGACGTCTTAGCTGCCACTGAATATGTGGTGCCCTGCTTTGAAATTGTTGATTCACGTATTCGTGATTGGAAAATTGCGATTGAAGACACTGTGGCGGATAACGCATCCTGCGGCGTCTTTGCCTTAGGCTCTGCGCGCATTGACCCACGTACCGTGGATCTGGCCAAGGTTGAGCTGACGATGACGAAAAATGGTGAGCCCGCCGGTACCGGTTTGGGATCTGCCGTGCAAGGTCATCCTTGCGAAGCTGTAGCCTGGCTGGCTAACACCTTAGGCAAGCTGGGTATTCCGTTCCGTAAGGGCGAAATTATCCTATCGGGTGCGCTGGCACCTTTGGTTCCAGTCACCGCTGGCGACCGTATTGAAATGAAGATCACCGGACTCGGTTCTGCCAGTCTGACGTTTACCGACTGAATCTGTTAACGGAGAGCATACAAATATGAGTAAAAAAATTCGTTGCGCCATTATTGGCCCCGGTAACATCGGTACCGACTTACTGTACAAGATCCAGCGCAGTGAGTTTCTAGAAGCGGTGTGGATGGTCGGCATTGATGCCACATCTGAAGGCTTGCTGCGCGCCAAAGAGATGGGCCTAAAAACCACCTCCGATGGTGTTGATGGTTTGCTGGCGCATATTAAAGAAGACGATATCCGTATTGCTTTTGATGCAACCTCAGCCTATGTCCATGCTGAGAACAGCCGCAAGCTCAATGAGCTGGGCGTGCTGATGATCGATCTGACACCAGCAGCGATTGGTCCATTTTGTGTGCCTCCGGTTAACCTTGAGGAGTGCCTCAACAGCGGCGCTATGAACGTCAACATGGTGACCTGTGGCGGACAAGCGACTATTCCTTTAGTGGCGGCCGTCTCGCAAGTGCAACCAGTTGAATACGCTGAAATTATTGCCACCGCAGCCTCAAAATCAGTGGGCCCGGGTACCCGTAAAAACATTGATGAGTTTACTCGCACCACCGCCAGCGCAGTGGAACAAGTTGGCGGTGCAAAAAAGGGGAAAGCGATTATTGTGATTAACCCTGCTGAGCCACCGCTGATGATGCGTGATACCGTGCACTGCTTAGTCGAAGGCGAACCCGATCAGACCGCGATCACAGCGTCTATTCACGCCATGATTAAGCAAGTACAAAAATACGTGCCAGGTTACACCTTGGTGAACGGCCCTGTATTTGACGGCAATCGCGTGTCGATTTTTATGGAAGTTGAAGGTTTAGGTGATTTCTTACCTAAGTATGCCGGCAACCTCGACATTATGACTGCAGCAGCTGCGCGTACCGCGGAAATGTTCGCTGAAAAACTACTCACCCAGACTGTGGCTTAAGGAGACTGTTATGGACCTTAAAGGCAAAAAAATCACCGTTCACGATATGTGCTTACGTGACGGCATGCACCCTAAGCAGCACCAGATTTCTCTGGATGAGATGAAAGCGATCGCCCAAGGCCTTGATGCGGCCGGCGTACCACTGATTGAAGTCACTCACGGTGACGGTTTAGGTGGCGCTTCAGTCAACTACGGCTTCCCTGCCCATACAGACGAAGAATATTTGTCGGCCGTTATTCCGCTGATGAAAAACGCTAAAGTGTCTGCCCTGCTGTTGCCCGGTATCGGAACGGTTGAGCATTTACATATGGCCAAAGACTTGGGCGTCAATACGATTCGTGTTGCCACCCACTGCACCGAAGCCGATGTCTCTGAGCAGCACATTACCGAAGCGCGCAAGCTCGGTATGGATACTGTAGGCTTCTTAATGATGGCGCATATGAACAGCCCTGAAGGCTTAACCAAGCAAGCTAAACTGATGGAAAGCTATGGCGCCAACTGCATTTATATCACTGACTCAGCAGGCTATATGCTGCCGCATGATGTGCATGCACGAGTGTCGGCTATCCGTGCAGCATTAGGCGATGACATTGAAATTGGTTTCCACGGTCATCATAACTTATCGATGGGCGTATCCAACTCCATTGCTGCTATTGAGGCAGGCGCTACACGTATTGATGCGGCATGTGCGGGTTTAGGTGCGGGTGCGGGTAATACTCCCATGGAAGTCTTAATTGCCGTATGTGATCGCATGGGTATTGAAACCGGCGTTGATGTATTTGGTATTCAAGATGTGGCTGAAGATTTGGTTGTGCCGATTATGGACTTCCCGATCCGCAGTGACCGCGATGCGCTGACCATGGGTTACGCTGGCGTGTACGGCTCATTCCTGTTGTTTGCTAAGCGTGCTGAAGCAAAATATGGCGTATCAGCCCGTGAGATTCTAGTTGAGATGGGTCGCCGCGGCATGGTGGGTGGTCAAGAAGATATGATCGAAGATACCGCTCTGACGCTACTTAAGCAGCGCCAAGCTTCGGCTTAACGACTATGAACAGACATTCTGATGGCCAGTTAGGCTGGCGTATCCATGGGTTTCTCGCGCTATTAGTGGTGACCTATGCAGGCAGCTTTATGGGCCGTCAAATTATGTCTGTGATGATCGAGCCCATCAAGCAGGAGTTTCATGTCAGCGACGCGGCAATGGGCTTGATTTCAGGTCTAGCCTTTGCCGTTGTTTATGCTTTTCTTGGACTACCTGCTGGGCGTCTATCGGATCGCTATACGCGCACACGCGTATTGGCTGTTAGCTTAGGCATCTGGGCTTTGGCAACATTGCTCTGTGGGTTTGCGGTTAGTTTTTGGATGCTTATTTTTGCTCGGATGCTAGTAGCGGCGGCAGAAGCCCCCGTCACACCCGCTTCACTGTCGTTAATTTCAGATCTCTACCCTCCTCATCGCCGCTCCTTGGCGATCAGTTTTTTTACCGGTGCGCCCACCATTTCCAGCATTGTCGGCCTCAGCGTTGGCGCTTGGGTCATTGACAGCTATGGCTGGCGCACCGGTTTTTATGCCATTGGTACACCGCTGATTGTCATGTCGTTAATTTTCAGCTTCTTTGTGCAAGAACCCAGCCGCGGTCAATGGGATGTAGGCGGTGGCACTGAACCACCACGCGATGGACTGTTCCAGGCAGCAATGAAGCTGATCCGCAACAACGGCTGCTTTATCTTAATTGGCGCCAGCGCCATCACCACCTTTGGTG
>QXGG01004332.1_pt1 | contig 10173 bp, 18 predicted proteins | sample 1982491 | NCBI WGS metagenome assembly QXGG01 (sample SAMN09924614, study PRJNA488089) | Wastewater metagenome, whole genome shotgun sequencing project. | isolation source: South African research farm wastewater | place: South Africa: Irene, Agricultural Research Council, Animal Production... | reverse complement strand
GCGGTGTTCGCGTGGGCGGGATTGCTCGGTGGTGGGGATCTCGTCGCTTACGGCCTGATCTGCGTACTGTCGGGTCTGGCGCTCGGCGCCGACCTCAGCCTGCCGCCCTCGCTGCTCGCCGACCTGCTGGCGCGCAGCCGCACGGCGCGGCATGCGGACGGACATGCTGAGCGGAGCTCGGGTGGGCGAGCGGCAGTGAGTTCGGATGGGTATGCGGACGCGAATTCGGATGCGCGGGCGGAGGGGGGCTTGATGGGTCGAGCGGAAGGCCACGGGCGAGCGGAAGGCCGAGCGGAGCTGCGAGCGATAGGCCAGGCGGCCCCGCTCGAGGCCGGCGCCTGCTTCGGCTGGTGGAACTTCGTCACCAAGGCCAACCTGGCGCTCGCCGCCGGCCTGGCGTTGCCGCTGCTCGCGCTGCTCGGCTACGCGCCCGGCGCGCGCGACGCGGAGGCCGTCGCGGCGCTGGCTGGCGTATATGGCTTTGCGCCGCTGGCGCTCAAGCTCGGGGCCATCGTGCTGTTGTGGCGCTGGCGGCATGCGATCGAGCCGGGGTGTTCGCGGGCAAGCCCGCTCCCAGGGGTTCGCCGCGTCCCTGCAAACGCGGATGAATGAGGAGAAGGCGAATGAAACGTTTCTGGTTGATCTTGGTGGCCGTGTTCGGCCTGTGGGGGTGCAGCAGCGTGAACATTGACGACTATCGTGCGGAAAAACCCGTGCTCGAGCTGCGTGACTACTTCAACGGCACGCTCGACGCCTGGGGCATGTTCCAGGACCGCTCGGGCAAGGTGGTCAAGCGCTTCCATGTCGTCATCGAGGCGAGCTGGCAGGGCGAGGTCGGCACGCTCGACGAGCGCTTCGCCTATTCGGACGGCAGCACCCAGCGCCGGGTGTGGACGATCACCCGGCTCGGGCCCGGACGCTATTCGGGACGCGCCGATGACGTGGTCGGCGAGGCGAGCGGCGAGGCGGCGGGCAACGCGCTGCGCTGGCGCTACGTGCTGGCGCTGCCGGTGGACGGCAAGGTGTACAACGTCGACTTCGACGACTGGATGTTCCTGATGGACGACAAGGTCATGCTCAACCGCTCGCTGATGAGCAAGTTCGGATTCCGGCTGGGCGAGGTCACGCTGAGCTTCGTCAAGCGGACGCCGCAATGAGCCTTGGCGCCGGCATGCTGCAGCGCCTGTTCGGTCCGCTCAACACGCCGATCGACGATTGGGCCGGCAGGCGGGTGTGGATCGTCGGTGCCTCGTCGGGCATCGGCGAGGCGCTCGCGCTCGAGCTCGCGCGCCGCGGCGCCCGCCTGGCGCTGTCGGCGCGGAGCGCTGACAAGCTGCGCGCAGTGTGCGCGGCCTGCGACGCGGCGCGTGTCCCGGCCAACACAATCTCCCCCGCTCCCACAGGGCTGCCGCCGGAGCTTGCGGGGGATCACAGCCTCGCCCTGGCGCTCGACCTCACGGACGCTGATGCCTTCGCTCGCGCCCGCGACGCGCTTCTTGCCCACTGGGGCGGCATCGACCTCGTCGTGTTCAACGCCGGCACCTATCGCCCGCTGCGCGCCTGGGAGCTCAGCGCCGACGCCGTGCGCGAAACCGTCGACGTCAACCTCGTCGGCACCATGAGCGGCGTCGCCGCAGTGCTGCCTACCCTGCTCGCGCAGGGCAGCGGAGCGCTGGCGCTGGTCGGCAGCGTCGCCGGTTACGGCGGGCTGCCGAAGGCGACGGCGTATGGGCCGTCCAAGGCCGCGCTGATCAACTTCGCCGAGGTGCTCCACCTCGACCTCGCCCCGCGCGGCATCGGGGTGTTCCTGATCAACCCCGGCTTCGTCGCCACGCCGCTGACCGCGCAGAACGATTTCGCGATGCCGGCGCTGCAGACGCCGGTGCAGGCGGCCGGTGCGATCGTCGACGGCTTCGCCAGCGGGGCTTTCGAGATCCATTTCCCGAAGCGCTTCACCCGCGTGCTGAAGCTGCTGCAATGGCTGCCGCGGAGGCTGTACTTTCCGCTCGTGCGTCGCGCGACCGGGCTTTGAGGAGGGGCGATGAGCGACACGCGTTCCGATGCCGATCCCGCGCTGGCGTCCAGCGAGGCAGGTTCGCGGGCAAGCCCGCTCCCACAGGCTGGCGGGGGCCCGGGTCCGGTACGAGCGGGCTTGCTCGCGAATCCCAGCCCCGCGCGCCGCCTGGCAGATTTCTACGAAACCTTGACTCCCGCCAGCATCGCCACGCTCGGCGATCACTACGCACCGGATGCCCGCTTCAAGGACCCCTTCAACGAGGTCGTCGGCACCGCCGCCATCCGCCGCATCTTCGCGCACATGTTCGCCACCACCGACGCGCCGCGCTTCGTGGTCACGGACTGCATCGAGCAGGGCGAGCAGGCGATGCTGGGTTGGGCGTTCCACTTTGCGCTGCGCGGGCGCGCGCTGACCGTGCGCGGCGTCACGCATCTGCGCTTCGACGCCGAAGGCAGGGTGACGCTGCACCGCGACTACTGGGATGCCGCCGAGGAGCTGTACGAGAAGCTGCCGCTGCTCGGGGGCGTGATGCGGGCGCTCAAGCGCCGGCTGAGCGCGACGGGCTGAGTGGCCCGATGAAAACGCGGCGGGTAGCGCACTTCAGTGCGACTTTCCAACGTTTCGCCACAGATCGATGAACTCGGTCGGTGTGATGACGGCACTGCCCGGACGTGGTCTGTCCAGCAGCAGCCGATCCCCGGTTATCAGGACCGCGTCCGGGGTGCTGGCCAGCAGCGCCCAAAGATGGGCATCGCCAGGATCTGGAGCTTCGTGAGTCGTGTCGTCCGCGGCTTCCCGCCATATCGCGTTGGCGACGATTTCGGTCAGCAAAACGTCGATCTGTGCTTCATCTAGCCCATGCAGTCGGGCCAGTTTGGGGCGCAGCAGGACGGCGCGGTATTCGGCGAGCAGCGCTGGCGAGACCACATGGATCAAGCTTCCGTCGAGCATGGCGTCGACGATCCTGCTGGTTGGACTGCCGGGCTCGGCGCTGATCAGCCCGGATACCAGCACATTGGTATCGACGATGAAGATGCGCTTCATCCCGGCAGACGTGCCTGGCGGGTTTCTTCGGTTGCGAGATCCAGTGCTTCGGCTTCGGACAGCTTCGATCGGCTGCGCGCGCGCGCCACCAGATCCCGTGCGCTTTCCACTGGCTTGATGCCTCGCAGCACAAGGCTCTCTTCAATGATCTTGGTGATCGAACGGCCCTGGCGCGCGGCCGTCTCCTTCAGTGCGCGATAGAGCGAGTCTTCGAGGGTGATCGTGAGTCGGCTCATGGTGAGTTCCTGGTGGTTGATGCGGTTTTGTGCGGTTAACAAATAGCACCAAAACATCATCGCATCAACGTGTACGAATTCAGGCGCCGTATCTTCTCCCGGGTCTCCTGCGACGATCCGTCACACATCGGCTGACCCGACCCCGCAAGGCGGACTATCATCGGGCGCTGATAGAACACAACACAGGCACGCCCCATGCTTTCACGCCGTCACGCTGTCTCCCGCTTCATCGCCGTCCCGCTGCTCGCCCTCGGCCTGCTCGCCGGTTGCGCGCCGTCCGAGCCTGCGTTCAAGAGCACCGACATCACCGGCGCCGACTACGGCAAGAACTTCGCCCTCACCGACCATCACGGCAAGCCGCGCACGCTGGCCGACTTCAAGGGCAAGGTCGTCACCGTCTTCTTCGGCTACACCCAGTGCCCCGACGTCTGCCCCACCGCGTTGTCGGGCATGAGTGCGGTGATGGAGGAACTCGGCCGCGATGGGGATCGCGTGCAGGTGATCTTCGTCACCGTCGACCCCGAGCGCGACACGCAGGAACTGCTGGCGGAATACGTCCCGGTGTTCGACAAGCGCTTCCTCGGCATGTATGGGGCGCCCGAGAAGATCGCCGAGATCGCCAAGGATTTCCGTGTCTTCTACCGCAAGAGCGGCGACCTGCAGGGCCACTACACCATCGACCACACGGCCGGCACCTACGTCTTCGGGCCGGACGGCCGGCTGCGGCTGTACATGCGGCACGCCGAAGACCCGATGGTGGTCGCGGCGGACATCAAGGCATTGCTGGCGGGGAAGTGAGGCAGGTCACCGAATTTCGACGATGCGCTCGCCGCTTTCGAGCGCCGCTTGCAGAAGCGGCAGTACCGATTCGAAAGCACTGATCAAGGCCTGCTTGCGGCAGTTCCCGATGCGAACCCATACGACTTGAGGTGGAATGCGCTCCAGTCGATCTGAAAGGAGGCGAAAATCATCGTCTTTCGTGACGACGACGAGCCCCTCCTCCTTCGCTCGATGCCAGATCTCCGCATCGGGAGCTTTGTCCAGCCCAAGATCGGAGACATGGCGAGCATCCAGCCCTTTGCCGGAAAGCCAGCGCGCAAGCGCAATGGGTAGTTGCGCGTCGACGAGGAACTTCACGCGGCGATCAGAACCGGGTGGTCAGCCTGTCTGGCGGCGTATTCAAGCACCGCGCGGATGTCCGCTTCCTCCAGCACGGGATAGTCTTCGAGGATCTCTGCCGGACTCGCGCCCGAACTCAGCAGGCTCAGTACGTCCGAAACACGGATGCGAAGACCGCGGACGCACGGACGTCCCCCGCATTGGTCGGGGGATATCGTGATGCGTTTGATCAGGTCGAGCCCGGCTTCCATGTCGCCCTCCCGTTAATACTGCTCAGTTGGTGTGGGCAGTATAGCCGCGCAAGGTTCCGGTTGCGGAAGCTCACGCCACCGCCGCCAGCATCCCCCGCATCTTCTGCATCGCCTTGGCTTCGATCTGGCGGATGCGTTCGGCCGACACGCCATATTCGGCGGCCAGCTCGTGCAGGGTGGCGCTGTCGCCCTCGGTGAGCCAGCGCCGCTGCACGATCGTGCGGCTGCGCTCGTCCAGGCTGGCGAGCGCGGTCTTCAGGCCGATGTCCTGCAGGTGGGCAAGCTGCGTCTGCGCCAGCACTTCGGAGGGCTCGGCGTGCGGGTCGGGCAGGTAGGCGATCGGGGCGAAGCGCTCGTCACCGTCGTCGCTGCCGGCGTCGAGCGGGATGTCGCGGCCGGTGAGGCGCGTCTCCATCTCCACCACTTCCTCGGGCTTGACGCCGAGCTGGGTGGCGATCGACTGCACCTCGGCGGGCTGCAGCGTGGTGCTGTCCTTCTTCATGCCGCGCAGGTTGAAGAACAGCTTGCGCTGCGCCTTGGTGGTGGCGATCTTCACCAGGCGCCAGTTCTTGATGATGTATTCGTGGATCTCGGCCTTGATCCAGTGAATCGCGAACGACACCAGACGCACACCGCGCGCCGGGTCGAAGCGCTTGACCGCCTTCATCAGGCCGATGTTGCCTTCCTGGATCAGGTCGGCGTGGGGCAGACCGTAGCCGAGGTAGCCACGCGCGATGGCCACCACGACGCGCAGGTGCGACATCACCAGTTGCCGTGCCGCATCCACGTCGCCGTCGTCGCGCAGCCGCGTCGCCAGATCCACCTCCTGCTGCTCGCTGAGCATGGGCATGCGATTCACGCTCTGGATGTACTGATCCAGACTGCCAGTGGCGGGAACGGGAAACGTCAGGGCGTAAGACATGGGCTTGAATCCTCCTTGCGCTACGATTTTAGCACTCGGGGCGTGAGAGTGCTAAGGGGCGGAGGGAGTTCCAGGGGGGGGGCTTTTTCAGTCTTTTTCGGCGGACACCCAGTCCTCGACGCGCAAACCCGCAATGCGCCTGAACTCGCGCGTATTGTGGGTGACCAGGGTGGCGTTTTCGGCCAGTGCGTGGCAGGCGATCCACAGGTCGTTCCCCCCGATCGGTGTGCCTGCCTCCTTCAGGCGGGTGGCCTGTTCCGCGTAATGCTGGCAGATGGCGGGGTCGACGGGATAGCGCACCGGTACCTGGCGTGCCAGGGCGTTCAGTCGCCGCAGCACCTCCGTCTTGCGAGTGCTGCGCTCGGCGCCCTTCAACAACTCGGCCCAGGTCACGAAAGACATGCACAGGGTGTCGCTCTCAGGGAGTGCGTCGATGCGCTGCGCGACACCGGGCGGCTGATTCTTGATCAGGTAGATCAGAATGTTGGTGTCGAGCAGGTAGATCACAGCGCCTCGCGATCCTGCACCGGCAGCGGCGCTTCCTGTTCGGCCTCGAGCGCGGCGACGAAGTCGTCGTCCACTTCGCCCAGCGCTTTAAGGGCCTGCATCAGCGCGGTGCCACGCTGTACGCGCAAGGGGTGGATCACCAGGTCGCCCGCGTCGTTGCGCGTGATGCTGACGCGGTCGGTGTCGAGGCGGAACTCTGCCGGGATACGGACCGCCTGGCTGTTGCCGTTGTTGAAGACGCGGCTGGGCAGTGTTTCCATGGCATCACCTATTGTAAATACGCTGGCGTGTGTATTTTAGTGCTCGCGTAGCAACAGGGCAAATATCCACTGTTTGTTTCGCGTGGGCGAGCTGCGCCTCGAACCCGTAAGCTGTCCTGCCTTCTGCGGTGCGCTCTTCATTCAACGCACGATGAACGCTGCTGGCGTCAGGATGGGAATGCCGTGCCATGGGTTCAGCACAAGCAGATCCTTGTCCCCGCTGATGATTGCCGCCGCTTCGCCTGCGAGCGCCACATCCAGGAATTTGTCGTCGCGCGGATCGCGGCAGGCCGCCACCCTGCGAATGATCGGTACGATCTGCATGACGCCGCCGAGCATGCGGATGAACTCGCGCCGGTCTTCTCGAGATACATACGGGTCGAACTTGGGCCGTGCCAGCACCTCGGCGAGTTCGGCCAAGGTTTCCTCCGAGCCGAGCAGGTTGCCATGGGCGAGCGCCTGGTCGACCGCCCGGGCGGCAGTGCTGCTCGGCACCAACAGGCGGCTGACGAGGACATTCGTGTCGACGACGAAGCGCAGGAATTCAGTCATCGGCGAGCAATTCGGCGAGCTTGTCCTCGGTCAGGCCCGCCGCTGCCGCCTTGTCGCCGACCGCGTCGCAAAAGCGCTGGAACTCGGCGACGTTGAGCCGCGTGAGGCGCTCGTACTCCTTCATCGACAGAACGACCGCGACATCGCGCTTCTGGCGGCGGATCACGACCGGTTCGTGCGCGGCCAGGTCGAGCACGCCGGCCAGTCCCTGTTTTGCCTCGGTGGCGGATACGGTGCGCATGGTGGTCACTCCTTATCGTTCAGGCGAACTTGGATTGTATGTTTTGTACAAACTGTGCGCAATTTTGTAGTGAATGAATCCGTGCTGCTGCTTGCCTCCAGGCCTTGTTGCATTCGTATTCAACCATGGTCATGATCATGGTCATATCGATTGTCAGAGGAGTACGACCATGCAAACCATCCAGGCCTCCGAATTCAAGGCCCGCTGCCTCGCCCTGATGGACCAGGTGGCGGCCTCCGGCGAGATCCTCGTCGTCACCAAAAACGGCAAGCCCGTCGCCGAGCTGCATCCCTATCGGGGCGCGCGCGCATCGTCGCCTTTCGGCCTGCATCCGGGCGTGCGCATCCTGGGCGATATCGTGTCGCCGGTCGCCGACGAGGACTGGGAGGCCTTGTCGTGATCGTCCTCGACACGCATGTGCTCATCTGGATGGATGCCGACGATGCCGCGCTCGGCCCGCAGGCGCGTGCGCGCATCGAACAGGCTTGGCGCGCGGGCGAGGTCGCGGTCAGCGCGATCAGCTTCTGGGAATGCGCGATGCTTGTGGAGAAGGGGCGCATCGTCCTGCCGCTTGCTGTTGAAAGCTGGCGGGCAGGCCTGCTGGGCGCGGGGCTGGTCGAGATTGCGCTCGATGGACGCATCGTGCTGGCAGCGGCAGGGTTCGCGGATCTGCATCGCGACCCGGCAGACCGCTTCATCGCCGCTACCGCAGGCGTGCGCAACGCGACACTGGTGACGGCCGACGAGAAGCTATTGGCATGGAGTTCGGGTCTGCCGCGGCTGGATGCGCGGCGCTGATCGGGTGTTCTGTTGCAAGTCCGCAACAACAAAGCCTGGAATGTCGCGTTTTAGCGCTTCGAGGCTTGCAAGGCGGGCGGCAGGTTTGCAGAATCGCTCCAACTTCTCGCCAGAGAGGTGAGTAGGGCCAAGGCAGGTGCCAAGGTCTCAACTTCAAATTTGAGGAGAAACATATGCAGAAGAAACTGATCGCGCTGGCTGTTGCTGGCCTGGTTTCGGCTCCGGCCTTCGCTCAGTCGAACGTGACCGTTTACGGTGTGGTTGATGCTGGCCTGGCTGCCGGCTCGCACGGTGACACCGACTTCCGCGGTGTTCTGAGCGGTGTTCTGTCGGGCAGCCGCATCGGCTTCCGCGGCACCGAAGACCTGGGCAATGGCCTGAAGGGCGTCTTCGTTCTGGAGCAGGGTTTCGACATCGGTAACGGCATTGCTTCGCCGGCCGTTGGTGGTGCTGGTTCCGAAGTGCCTGCGGAGTACGGCTCGGCAGACAAGACCGACGGTGATTCCGTCTTCTCGCGTCAAGCCTATGTCGGTCTGAGCGGTGCCTTCGGTACCGTCAGCATGGGCCGTCAGTATGCCCCGGGCTACTTCTTCAACTACGACGCCGTCCTCGGTGCTTTCGTGTCGCCGCAGTCGATCCTGTCGAACGGCGCTGGCATGACCATCACCCCGAACAGTGCTGCTCGTTGGGATAACTCGGTTGCCTACACCGGCTCCTTCTCGGGCCTGACCGTCCGCGGTATCTGGGCCGCTCGCGGCAACGAACTGACCCGTTCGGCCGCTGTGACCCCGGCCGCTGCTGGTACTTCGCCCAGCTACGATGACGCCTACGGCCTGAGCGCTGATTACGCTAACGGCCCGCTGGCTGTTGGTGCTGTGTATCAGGTCTCGAAGGGCAACAGCTTCACCGGCAACAGCAGCAAGCAGAAGGAATGGGGCGTCGGCGGTAGCTACGACTTCGGTATCGTGAAGCTGGCTGCTTCGTACCAGGACGCTGAGTCGCTGGCCAACACCAACACCAACAACAACGATGCCGACCTGTGGCAAGTTGGTGTGATCGTTCCGGTTGGCGCTGCTGGCAACGTCCACCTCGCCTACGGCGAAGTCGACTTCGACAACGCGAACAAGACTGGTGCCGAAAGCTACACCCTGGCTTACACCCACGCTGTGTCGAAGCGCACCACCGCGTACGCTGGCTGGAACCGCACCACGAACGACAGCAACGCTTCGAAGTTCGGCCTCGTCCCGACCGTGTCGACCAACAAGGGCGACGACTCCGACGTGTTCACCGTTGGCGTTCGCCACACCTTCTAATCTGTCCTCAAGACAGGTCTGAAAGTAAAAACGGGAGCTTCGGCTCCCGTTTTTTCGTGCACGCTCACGACATCCACCGTCGTCGGCTCTAGGGTCACGGGGCTCGGGGCTGGGCTCGGGGCTTCGGGGCTTCGGGCTCAGGGTCTGCTTCGGGGTCAGGTCTTTCATTTGCTTATTTTCGTCTGATATCGTTTTTTGATACCATAACGTCGTGAAACGCAAACACCAGCGCACCCTTGAACTGATCCATGCCCGGCCGGTCTCGGCCAATGTGCGCTGGGGGGACATCGAGGCTTTGTTCCGGGAGTTGGGGGCCGAGATTTCGGAGCGCGAAGGTTCTCGGGTGGAGGTGTTCCTGTTCGGTTTGGTGCGTGTCTTTCATCGCCCGCACCCGTCCCCGGATACCGACAAGGGCGCAGTCGCAGCAATTCGGAAGTGGCTTGAAGACAACGGAGTGCAACCATGAACACCATGAACATCGGGGGCTACGAGGCCGTGATCACCTTCGATCCGGACATCCAGATGTTTCGCGGCGAGTTCGTCGGTTTGAATGGTGGTGCGGATTTTTATGCGGCGGATGTGGCCGGACTGAGGCGCGAAGGTGAGGTGTCCCTCCGCGTGTTCCTGGATGCGTGCGAACGGCGGGGCATCGAGCCACGCAAGCGTTTCTCGGGCAAGTTCTCGCTGCGCGTCGATCCCGCGGTGCACGAGGCGGCGGTCGTCGCTGCCGCTGCGCACGGGCAGAGCTTGAACCAGTGGGCAGCCGAGGCGATCAGGCAGGCCGCCCGAGCGGGGTGAGGGGGGCTTTGGGGTCGGGTCTTTCCTTTGCTCATCTTCTGCCTCCGTTCGAGTAGGTCCACGAACGCTTCAACAGCCGCGGTCAGGCGTGGTGCAGGATGGTCGCGAAAGGCCG
>QXGG01158025.1_pt1 | contig 10183 bp, 13 predicted proteins | sample 1982491 | NCBI WGS metagenome assembly QXGG01 (sample SAMN09924614, study PRJNA488089) | Wastewater metagenome, whole genome shotgun sequencing project. | isolation source: South African research farm wastewater | place: South Africa: Irene, Agricultural Research Council, Animal Production... | reverse complement strand
CGCTGTCGCTGGGCATTATCACCTCAATGTTCACTGCAATTATGGTGACACGTGCCATGGTTAACCTGATTTATGGTGGCCGTGACGTCAAGAAGCTGTGGATTTAAGGATATGGCAAACATGAAACGTGTAATTAACTTTATGGGTGTGCGCCGCTTGGCGTTCACTGTTACCTTGATAATGACTTTGGTGTCTTTGGGTTGCTTGGCGGTTAAAGGCCTGAATTTCGGTTTGGACTTTACCGGCGGTACGCTGATTGAGCTGAACTACGAGCAAGCGGCGGATTTAAATAAAATTCGCGGGCAGCTGCAAGAGGGTGGTTATCCTGATGCGGTAGTGCAAAGTTTTGGCGCGGTGAATGATGTGCTGGTACGTATGCCGGGCGACGATCCTGATTTGGGTAATCAAGTGGCAACGGTATTGCGTCAAGATGCAGGCAGCCAAGTCACGGTCAAGCGTGTCGAGTTCGTTGGTCCTGCGGTGGGTGAAGAGCTGCGTGATCAGGGCGGTTTAGGTATGTTGCTGGCGCTGGCTGGCATCATGGTATACCTCGGCTTTCGTTTTCAGTGGAAGTTTGGTGTGGGCGCGATTGTGGGTTTATTCCATGACGTGATCATTACTTTAGGGGTGTTTTCCTACTTCCAGCTGACCTTCGACTTAACCGTGTTAGCAGCGATTTTGGCGATTATTGGTTATTCACTCAACGATACGATTGTGGTGTTTGACCGTATTCGTGAGAACTTTCGCTTCCTGCGCAATACGTCATTGATCGACAATATCAATATCTCCACTACGCAAACATTGTTGCGTACTTTGGCAACGTCGATTTCGACCTTGTTAGCGGTGGGTTCGCTGCTGGCGTTTGGTGGCGATAACTTGTGGGGCTTTGCCTTAGCCTTGTTTATTGGTATCACGGCGGGTACGTATTCGTCGGTGTACATCTCCAGTATCTTCCTGATTTGGTTGAATCTGACTGTTGAAGATTTAATCCCACCGGTGGCGACTGAAGAGGTTGACGAAACACCTTAAGTCGCGCCTCTTGAGCGCATGATGATGCGTGAGTGACTGATTAAAAGCCGCACAGGTTTGAACTTGTGCGGCTTTTTTGTTTCCAAGATGACGCTAACAACAGTTACTTGAGAGAGCGATAATGAATAAGTCGATGTTGATTGGTGGTGTGCTGGGTGCGGTTGCAGTCACGGCAGGTGGTGCGTTTGCGACCTACAACTATATGAGCGGCCCCAGTTACGCTGAAGTGGTTGCTGTGAAGCCGATAAAAGAAACGGTGAAAACACCGCGTGAAGAATGCCGTGATGTGACTGTCACTAAACGCAAGCCGATTAAAGACGATAACCGTATTGTTGGTAGCGCTGTTGGTGCAGTGGTCGGCGGTTTGTTAGGTAATCAAGTCGGTGGTGGTCGCGGCAAGAAAGTTGCGACTGTGGCGGGTGCGGTAGGCGGCGGTTATGCCGGCAATAAAACGCAAGAGCATCTGCAGCAAAATAACACCTACACCACGACCGAGCGTCGTTGCAGTACGCAGTACGACATCAGCGAAAAAGTAGCAGGTTATGATGTCAGTTATGAGTTGGATGGAAAAGTGCGCACGGTGCGTATGGATGAAGATCCAGGTCGTCGTTTAGAGCTTGATGAGCAAGGTCGTGTGATTTTGTCAGCCGCCGCACGTTAAGATCAAAAGTATGTATCTCTTACAAAAAAAGCGCCTTTAAAGGCGCTTTTTTTGTTTTAAACCGGAGTTTATTTAAAGCTGCGTGGTACAAACGGCTGAATCGTGGTCAGTACGGCTTTAAAACATTTTGGACCGCCAGCAACCACATGGCCGCTGTCGAGGAAATCATGTCCGCCATTGAAATCACTGATTAAACCGCCGGCTTCTTGAATCAATAGCGCGCCGGCTGCCATATCCCACTCAGATAAACCGTATTCCCAGAACGCATCGTAGCGACCTGCGGCAACGTACGCTAAATCCAAGCTCGCAGCGCCGGCACGACGAATGCCTGCAGACTGTACTGCGAGGTCTTTGAACATCGACATATAATTGTCCATGTGCTCAAGTTGGCCTTCGCGGAAAGGGAAACCGGTGGCTAATAACGAGTTATCTAAGGATTTACGTTTGCTGACGCGCATGCGGCGACCATTGAAGGCTGCACCACGACCACGGCTGGCAGTAAATTCTTCCTGACGTATAGGGTCGATCACTACAGCGTGCTCAATGCGGCCGCGGTATTTGCAGGCGATACTCACCGCAAAGTGCGGTACGCCACGAATAAAGTTGGTGGTGCCGTCCAGCGGATCAATAATCCATTCAAAGTCTGCACCTTCGCCCTTACCAGCGACGCGACCGCTTTCTTCAGCATTGATGCCGTGATCGGGGTGGGCTTTGAGGATGGCATTGATAATGGTCTGCTCTGCAGCACGATCAATCTCGGTGACGAAGTCTTTTGCGTCTTTCTCACTGACTGAGATCGTATCTAAGCGCTCGATTGAACGCACAATTAATTCACCCGCGCTACGAGCAGCGCGCAGCGCGATATTCAGCATTGGCTGCATGAAAAGTCACCGGAGGTTGTTAAAGAAGATTACAAATTCTAACAGAAACTCTGACAGATGTGTTCGCTTCGCGGGTTCTTTTTCGTGGCGCGATCGCAGTGGCTTCGGTAAGCTTGTGTACTATTAGATCAATAACCCGTATTTGATAAAACGTTGGAGAGCCTTGTGCTGGAAAAAATTCGCGTGGTTTTAGTTAATACCAGCCACCCAGGTAATATTGGTGGTGCGGCTCGAGCGATGAAAAATATGGGGCTCAAGTCCTTGGTGTTGGTCGATCCAGAGAAGTACCCGCACCGCGATGCCAACTCCCGTGCCGCCGGTGCAGATGATATTTTAGAAGGCGCACGCGTTGTAGCGACGCTAGAGGAGGCGCTGCAAGGTTGCAGTGTGGTACTGGGAACCAGTGCGCGCGACCGTCGTATTCCATGGCCGTTACTTGATCCGCGTGAAGCCGCCGAGCGTTGCTTGCAAACCTATCAGGCTGATCATGAGGCCGAAGTAGCCTTGGTGTTTGGGCGTGAGTATGCCGGCTTAACCAATGGTGAATTGCAGCGCTGTCAGTACCATATTCATATTCCGTCAGATCCTGAGTTCAGTTCCTTGAACTTAGCCACAGCTGTGCAAGTGTTGACCTACGAAGTGCGTATGGCGTGGCTGAAAGAGACGCAGCAACCCACGCATATGCCTGAGGTTGAAGCAACGGGTATGCTCGGTTCAGCACCGGCAACGCATGATTCGTTGGAGCTGTTTTATCAGCACTTGCAGCAGACTTTAGTGGATATCGATTTTCTTGACCCGCAAAAGCCCCGTCATCTCATGGCGCGTTTGCGTCGTATTTTTGGGCGCAGTCAGTTGAAAAAGTCAGAAGTGAATATATTGCGCGGTATTTTGACTGAAACACAAAAAGCAGCACGTGGTGAAGTGGCTGAGCGTCGAGGTGAGCATGTTTAAAGGTGTGCGCGAAGATATCCAAAGTGTCTTTCGGCGTGATCCGGCGGCGCGTAATGCCTTTGAAGTATTGACCTGCTATCCGGGCTTGCATGCGGTTTGGTTGCATCGCATGGCGCATGGCTTGTGGGTGCGTGACTGGAAGTGGTTGGCACGCATGGTGTCCAATCTTGGGCGCTGGTTGACCGGCATTGAGATTCACCCCGGTGCGCAAATTGGCCGTCGTTTTTTTATTGATCACGGTATGGGTATTGTGATCGGTGAGACTGCGGAAGTCGGTGATGATGTGACTTTGTATCAAGGCGTCACCTTGGGTGGTACCAGTTGGAATAAAGGTAAGCGCCATCCTACGCTGGAAGATGGTGTGGTGGTCGGTGCAGGTGCAAAGGTGCTGGGTCCTTTTACGGTGGGGGCGGGTGCGAAAATCGGCTCCAATGCAGTCGTTACTAAAGCTGTACCGGCTGGCGCAACGGCGGTGGGTATTCCCGGGCGGATTATAGTGAAGACCAGTGATGAGCAGGAGGCGAAGCGACAAGCTTTGGCTGAGCGTTTTGGTTTTGATGCTTATGGTATGAGTGAGGATATGCCAGACCCAGTAGCGCGCTCGATAGGGCAGATCCTTGATCATTTGGCTGCAGTTGAAGAGCGTTTAGAGGATATGTGTACTGCGATGCATAAGCTGGGCAGTGATTATCAAGGCAAAAAATTACCGCAGTTACCGGATGCTGCTTTTCCTTGTTCGTCACCGAATGAAGCAGCGGCGGATACTGATGAGCCGCCTGAGCCGCCGAGGTCCGAATGATTGCAGCGCTGTGCTGTGAGGTCGAGCGGCGAGGCAGCTAATCTTGACTGTAATCATCGGGATTAATACTTGACCTTTTTGCTGGGTTATAGCATAGTTGAGGTCGATATTTACTTACAGCGGTGCGTATTATGCGACTGACAACTAAGGGCCGCTATGCCGTTACAGCGATGCTGGATTTGGCATTGAATGCACAAGACGGCCCTGTACCCTTGGCTGATATTTCTGAAAGGCAGGGTATTTCGCTGTCTTATCTTGAGCAGCTCTTTGCTAAATTACGCCGCGGCGAGCTGGTCAGTTCTGTGCGAGGTCCAGGCGGCGGTTATCAGTTAGCGCATGAGCCTGCTAGTATTCAAATTGTTCAAGTGATTGATGCCGTCGATGAGTCGGTGGATGCGACACGCTGCCAAGGTCAGGGCGATTGCCAAAATGGCAGTGAGTGTCTGACGCACCAATTGTGGTGTGATTTAAGTAAACAAATACATGATTTCTTAAGCGGTATCAGTTTGGCTGATTTAGTAGCACGCCACGATATCCAAAAAGTTGCACAGCGCCAGAGTCAGAGTGCAGCACATAAAATTCAAGCGTCCACCGTTCAGTGAATAAGGCGCAGACCGTGAGGAGAGTTACAATGAAACTGCCGATTTATCTAGATTATTCAGCGACTACGCCTGTTGATCCGCGAGTAGCGAAAAAGATGTGCGAGTGCCTTACGCTGGATGGTAATTTTGGTAATGCCGCATCACGTTCTCACGTGTATGGCTGGCGTGCAGAAGAGTCAATTGAGCATGCGCGCCGTCAGGTTGCTGATTTAATTAACGCTGACCCACGTGAAATTGTTTGGACATCCGGTGCCACTGAGTCAAATAACTTAGCCATTAAAGGTATTGCACACTTTTATGTGAGTAAAGGTAAGCACATCGTTACCTCTAAACTTGAGCATAAAGCGGTACTGGATGCGACCCGTCAACTTGAGCGTGAAGGTTATGAAGTGACCTACTTAGAACCGGGTGCTGACGGCTTGATCACCGCTGATATGGTGGCTGGAGCGCTGCGTGACGATACAACGCTGGTCTCCATCATGCATGTGAATAATGAGATCGGTACGATCAACGATATCGCTGCCATTGGTGAGCTAACCCGATCAAAAGGCATCTTCTTCCACGTTGATGCGGCACAAACAGCGGGTAAAGTAGCGGTTGATTTAGATAAGCTGAAAGTTGATTTGATGTCCTTCTCAGCGCATAAAGCCTACGGTCCAAAAGGTATCGGTGCTTTATATGTACGCCGTAAGCCACGTGTACGCCTTGAGGCGCAAATGCACGGTGGCGGTCATGAGCGCGGTATGCGTTCGGGTACGCTCGCCACTCACCAGATTGTTGGTATGGGTGAGGCCTTTGAATTGGCGCGTTTAGAAATGGACGAAGAAAATAAGCGCATTGCCGCATTGAGCAAGCGTTTTTATGACAAAGTGCGTGATATGGATGAGCTCTACCTCAACGGTAGTGCAACTCTGCGTATTCCGCATAACCTCAACTTAAGTTTTAACTATGTTGAAGGTGAGTCGCTGATTATGGCGCTCAAAGATATGGCCGTGTCATCAGGTTCAGCCTGTACTTCGGCATCGCTTGAGCCGTCTTATGTATTGCGCGCTTTAGGTCGCAGTGATGAGTTGGCGCACAGTTCAATTCGTTTTACTTTCGGACGCTTTACCACTGAAGAAGAAGTGGATCATGCTGCCGGACAAATTCGTGATGCCGTACAGCGTCTACGTGATCTATCACCGCTGTGGGATATGCACCAAGACGGCGTTGATCTCTCTAAAGTTGAGTGGCAAGAACATTAATTTTTGCCCGTTAAAGAAGGAATACCATCATGGCATACAGTGATAAGGTCTTAGACCACTACGAGAACCCTCGCAACGTTGGCAAGATGGACGCCGATGCTCCTGATGTGGGTACCGGCATGGTCGGTGCTCCAGCCTGTGGTGACGTCATGCGCCTGCAAATTCAGGTCAGTGATGACGGCATTATTCAGGATGCGAAGTTCAAAACTTACGGCTGTGGCTCTGCCATTGCATCAAGCTCTTTAGCAACAGAATGGATGAAAGGTAAAACCATTGATGAAGCTGAGCTGATTAAAAATACCACTATTGCTGAAGAGTTGGCTTTGCCACCGGTGAAGATTCACTGCTCAGTTTTAGCGGAAGATGCGATTAAAGCTGCGGTACGTGATTACAAGCAAAAGAAAGGCTTAACCCAAGAGGTTTGATATGGCAATCAGCTTAACAGAAGCCGCCGCCAATCATGTGCGGCGCTCACTTGAAAACCGTGGCAGTGGCGAAGGCGTACGCCTTGGCGTGCGTACCACGGGTTGTTCAGGTATGGCGTATGTGCTTGAGTTTGTTGATGAGCTGCAGCCTGATGATGCGGTGTTTGAAAGCTTTGGCATGAAGATCATTATTGATCCCAAAAGCCTAGCCTACATCGATGGTACTGAGCTGGATTTTGTCCGCGAAGGTATTAACGAAGGCTTTAAGTTCAATAACCCCAACGTACGTGGCGAATGTGGCTGCGGCGAAAGCTTTAGTGTGTAGTATGGCGCACACTCAAGAGCACGCTGATTATTTTGCCATGTTTGGTTTGCAGCCAGCTTTTATGCTGGATACTGCTGCTTTAGCTGTCACTTATCGTGAGTTAGCCAAGGATGTGCATCCGGACCGTTTTAGTAGCGGTTCGGCAGCTGAGCAGCGTCAAGCCGTGGAGCGTGCAGCGCAGTTGAATGAGGCGTTTCAAACCTTAAAGTCGCCCACACAGAGAGCGCTTTATTTGCTACGCCGACAAGCCGATTTGCCGGAAGAAACCACGATTCAAGATGGTGAGTTTTTGTTTCAGCAAATGGAATGGCGCGAGCAGTTAGAAACACTGCAAGAGCAAGCCGATCTGGATGCTTTGGACGTGTTTGTCCGCGAGCTCAAGCAAGCGCGGCAAGTGGTTGAGACTGCTTTTGCTGACTGCATTGATGATGTGCAGCAGCGCACACAAGCCGAGCGTTTAGCGCGGCGCATGCAGTTTTTCGACAAGATGTTTTATGAAGTGCGTCAGTTAGAAGAGCGCTTAGACGATTAACCCAAAGCCTGCACGAGCGGGCTGTCAGATTAAAGATCCGTATGGCCTTACTACAGATTGCAGAACCTGGACAAAGTCCTCAGCCTCACCAGCAGCGCCTAGCCGTCGGGATTGATCTAGGTACGACCAACTCATTAGTGGCAACCGTACGCAGCGGTATTGCCGAAGCGCTACCTGATGCCCAAGGTCGCGTCTCTTTAGCCTCGGCTGTGCGCTATCACGCTGATCATATTGAAGTGGGTCGCAGTGCGCGCGCTGCCGCTGCCAGTGATCCCTTTAACTGTATTTTATCCATTAAACGTTTAATGGGGCGTGGTTTAGCCGATGTGCAGCAACTCGGTGAGCAGTTGCCTTATCGTTTTCAAACGGGCAAATCGCACATGCCCTTTATTGAAACAGTACAAGGCCCTAAAAGCCCTGTTGAAGTGTCAGCACAAATTTTACAAACATTGCGTGAGCGTGGTGAAGCCGCATTAGGTGGTGAATTAGTCGGTGTGGTGATTACAGTGCCGGCCTATTTCGATGATGCGCAGCGCCAAGCCACTAAAGATGCGGCCCGTTTGGCCGGTCTCAATGTATTACGTTTGCTCAATGAGCCCACTGCCGCAGCCGTTGCCTATGGTCTCGATCAGCAGGCGGAAGGTGTGGTCGCTATTTATGATTTAGGTGGCGGTACTTTTGATATTTCAATTTTGCGCCTCAGTCGCGGTGTGTTTGAAGTGCTGGCTACCGGCGGGGATAGTGCGCTGGGTGGCGATGACTTTGATCATGCAGTTGCGCATTGGCTGATTGCACAAGCTGGAGTGTCAACCGATTTATCACCCAGCCAGCAGCGTGATGTGCTGGAATTGGCGTGCGCCGCAAAAGAGTCACTGACCGAGCAAGACAGTGTTGAGCTTGAGTATGCAGGCTGGCAGGGCTGCTTAACCCGCGCGACCTTTGAAGACTTAATTGAACCATTGGTCGCGCGCAGTTTACGCGCTTGCCGCCGTGCATTGCGTGACTCAGAGGTTGAGCTCGAAGACATTGAGTCAGTGGTGATGGTCGGTGGCTCAACTCGTGTGCCTTTAGTGCGTACGCGGGTGGGTGAGTTGTTTAATTGCACGCCGATGACCGATATCGATCCTGATCAAGTCGTTGCCATTGGCGCCGCTATCCAAGCCGATACCTTGGTGGGTAATAAGCGTGCGGGCGATGAATTGTTGTTATTGGATGTCACGCCACTGTCGCTGGGCTTGGAAACCATGGGTGATTTGGTTGAGAAAATCATCCCGCGTAACACCACAATTCCAGTCACCCGTGCGCAGGAATGTACCACTGCACGTGATGGGCAAGCGGCTATGGTCGTGCATGTGTTGCAAGGCGAGCGTGAGCTGGTCAGTGATTGCCGTTCTTTGGCGCGCTTTGAATTGCGTGGTATTCCGCCAATGGTTGCCGGTGCCGCGAAAATTCGCGTGACCTTTCAAGTGGATGCCGATGGTTTGCTGGGTGTCACTGCACGCGAGCTGGGCAGTGGTGTTGAGGCGAGTATTCAGGTTAAGCCGTCCTACGGTCTGACTGATGATGAAATTGGCGGTATGCTCAAGGCGTCTTTTGAAAACGCTGCGCAAGATAAGCAGGCGCGAGCCTTGCAAGAGCAGCGTGTGGATGCCGAGCGTTTGCTTGAAACGGTGCGTTCTGCATTGCAGGCTGACGGCGATGCGTTGCTGACTCAAGCGGAGCGCGCTGTCATTGAGGAATCTATGGCTGCTTTAGATGTTGTGCGTAAAGCAGAAGATGTCAATGCGGTTGCTCGTCATGTTCAGCAGCTCAATCATGCCACGAACGAGTTCGCTACCCGTCGTCTTGACGCCACAGTGCAAGCTGCCTTGGCAGGACGACAACTTAATGAAATGGAGGGTTAACCCCAATGCCGCAAATTATTTTTTTGCCTCATGAAGAACTGTGCCCTGAGGGTGCAGTGATTGAAGCAATCCCGGGCGAAACGATTATGGATGCTGCGCTGCGTAACGGTATTGAGATTGAGCATGCCTGCGAAATGTCCTGCGCCTGTACCACCTGTCATGTGATTGTGCGTGAAGGCATGAACTCTTTAGAAGAGTCTGATGAGCTCGAAGATGACATGCTGGATAAAGCCTGGGGTTTAGAGCCTGACTCGCGTTTGTCATGCCAAGCCTTGGTAGCCGATACAGATTTAACCGTGGAAATACCGAAATACACGATTAACCAAGTTTCTGAGCGTCAGTGATTTAAGGGGCTGAAGATGGCACTAAAATGGGTGGATGTCTTAGACATCGCAATTGAGTTAAGTGAAGCGCATGAAGATGTTGATCCGCGCACCATTAACTTTGTTAACTTGCGCCGTTTGGTGCTTGATTTGCCTGATTTTGCTGATGATCCTGAGCGCAGCGGTGAGCGTGTGCTCGAAGCGATTCAGGCGGCTTGGATTGAAGAACTCGAGTAGAGTTTTTCCGCTTTAAAGCTTGATGCAGTGCTGAAAATAGCTTGAGCTGTAAAGTACCTGTGCGAGTTGCTACGCATTTACCACAAACCCGCGTATAATTCGCGGGTTTAGTCTTTATAAACACTTAATTTATTGGAGTTCTACATGACTGTTCAACGTACATTCTCAATCATCAAGCCTGACGCAGTTGCAAAAAACGTTGTTGGCGAAATTACTTCACGCTTTGAAAAAGCGGGTTTACGTGTTGTTGCTTCTAAAATGGTACAGCTG
>QXGG01008182.1_pt1 | contig 10198 bp, 15 predicted proteins | sample 1982491 | NCBI WGS metagenome assembly QXGG01 (sample SAMN09924614, study PRJNA488089) | Wastewater metagenome, whole genome shotgun sequencing project. | isolation source: South African research farm wastewater | place: South Africa: Irene, Agricultural Research Council, Animal Production... | reverse complement strand
TCATCATTACATAAAAAGCACTAGCAATACTACCACAGTAACTGTTACTTTTCTTTACTGACTGTCTTACTGCAAGTGCATCTGTTCTACTAACCAAACTCATATTAATCCTCCTATACAAAAAGAGAGTTACCAAATGGCAACCCTCATATATTTATTTTTAGAATGGCATTTCATCATCATCTACAGATTCAACTGAACCTTCATCTGTTGATTCTTCAAATACATAATCTGGGAATATATCCTCTACTGGAAGACCTGCCTGTCTTAATGCAGTCATTATAATTGCTTCTGTTCTAGGAACTAAACAGCCTTCAAAGAAACTATCTTCAACTTCCATGTCATCAAAACTGTGATAAGCTTCTGCTAATTCAGTCTTGGCTCTCTTTGCTATTATTGGTGATAGTGTATAAGTTGTGGAAGTTTTTGTACCAGTTCTCTTGAATGTGAACATAATCTCTTCATTTTCATCTTCTATTTGTTCTGCATATTCTTCTATTTGTGAGATTAAATTCTTTAACTGATTTTTACTGCAATCCCAAACTCTTACCATGCCTTCATCTAAATCAGCCATAGCTACTAGATATCTGTTACTTGGTCTTAAGTCTTTGTATTGCTCTTTGTCATACTCATAAGCTTTGCATAGTGGACATTCAACTCCTGTAGGTTTTAAGCATGGTTGTGTGTATATACCAAAGTTAAAACCATTTGAGTGTGCTTTGTATTGAACATAATCTTGAACTCCTAGCAATCTAACTCTTACTGATTGACCATCTTTTAATCTGATAAACACTTTCTTTAAATCAATATTGTCCTTATTAACTGCATCCTTAACTTCTTGTCCTCTCTTTGAAATCATACTCATAATATCTACCTTCCTTTTCTTTTTAATTTCTTATTTGTGAACATCTTCACATCTTCTTATACTATTTAATATGCTTTGTTCCAGTATTTGTGACTGGCTTACATCTATCACAATAGGTATTACCCTTTTCATCTTTGTAGATTACATCTGTAGTAATCTTACAGTTCTTACAATAGAACTGCTTAACTGGTGAGTTAATTGAGTGTCCTTCTATTTTCTTTAGCATGTTACTCCCACCTCTGCTAGTGCTTTTGCAAATCTTTCTTTTGCTCTCTGTACATTCTTTCTAATTGTTGCATCTTTAACTCCTGTAAGATACTGTTGTAATGCTAACTTTCTGTCTTTTTTATCTGGATACATATATTGTATTTTAATTATAGTTGCATCTTTTTCTTTTAATGTAGATAGTGCTTGTAATATCTTAGGTGAAGTTTCTATTGAACTAATTACTGAATCCTCTAGTGAGAATGTATCTGGGATAGCTTCTCCTATTTCTACAGAATCTCCATCTTTTGTAGTAGATGCAGGTGCTGAGAAGCTAGTGTAACCACACATGATTCTCTTTGCTCCTGCTTGTGCTGACCTTAATACTGCTTTACATTCTGTGTTTGCTGCTGTTTGGAAGTAGTAAAAGAATGGAGGAACTTCTATATCATCTGCATTAAATTTGTATTTCTTTACTGAGTTAACAAGTGCTATATCAAAAGCTTCTTCTAAGTCATGCTTTGATATATTAAAGCTACTATATTTATTTGCATAGTGACTAACCATTTGACCTTTGTACACTCTTAATTCCTCATATAAATCTTCCCATGTTCTTTGTACTTGTACTCCTCTGTGGATTCTCTCTGCTAATTCATTCACTCTCATAATTTTTTCTTGTTTCATAATCAAAACTCCTTTTCTCTTTTAATTCTTATACTATATACTATTCAGAAGTAATATTTTTGTGACACTTTTCTGTGACCTTCTTTATTACCTCTTACAATTATTATTATATGCAGAATGAGCAGATTTGTCACACATTAAAAAAGAGGATAGCATCTAACTATCCTCTTTTAATAAAGCTTATCTTTAATTTTCTCCTGTTTTTGTACAATTCCTTCAATTCTCTTTGTGGGATATCATTTACATCTTTATAACAATAAGGTATATCCAGTGAGTATACTGTGAATAACTTAGGCAACTTCTTTTCCATGTCTGCTCTGAATCTATTTCCTGCATCATCATTGTCAGATGCTATTGTAACAGAAGTTATTCCTGCTTTTAATAATAGATTAATTTGTACTTTGTTTATTCCTGCATGTCCCATAGCTACAGCAGGTATTCCATTACTCCATAGATACATGCAGTCTATTTCTGATTCTACAATGACAACATCTTTGTATCCTTTAGATATACACTGTGGTAATCCATAGATATAATTCCTTGTTAGTAATCCCTCTGGTTCATAGAAAAACTGTTTATACTTTGTACTCCTGTACTTTATATTGATTACTCTCTTGTCAGTATTGAACCAAGGCATAGCTACTGCATCATGCTCCTTACTGTATCCCACACAGAATAATCTCTGTATCTCTTCTGTGATACCTCTTCTTGCTAAATAGGGATGCCTGTAATGAAGATACTTGTAATCACTTAACCAGTTATGAGTTACTTCTTTCACAGGTTCATACACTAAGTTCATGCTTAGTTTCAGATTATCTATCTCTGCTAACTGTATATTGTATGCTTCTAATATATAATCCTCTGTATCTTGATACTGCTCTTGTCTTAGGTATGCTAACAAGGATATAAAATTGCCTTTGTGGTATAAATCTGTAGGACTACCACTATCTATCCATGTTCCATTCTCTAAATTAACAGCAAAGCTAGGATGCTTCTCATACCTAAAAGGGGAACAAGCCTGTAGCTTATCCCCTCTTATTCTGTAATCTCTGAAGTGGTCTAGGTAAGGCTCTAGTTCTAGCTGTACATTAATAGGAACTTCATAACCTCTTACTCTCAAACTACTGTCACCCTATCTTCAATCTTTCTTAAGCAATCAGTATATCCTAAGTTAAAGTTAGCTTTGATTCTCTTAGGGTCAGTATCTAAGAAGCTTCCCACTTCAGCAGAAGGTGCTATATACAAGATATTATCTGCTGAATACTTCTCTGCTCCTCTGTTTTGTAAATCTATTATAACAGATATATCACAGTTAAATACTCCTTCTAGCATATAACCATTACTAGCATCTGCATAACCACCATCAATGTATCTCCTGCCACTAAACTTATATGAAGGGAATACAGGGAAGCAACTAGATGATGCTATAGTGTAATCAGCTATATGACCTACAAGCTGTGGAGTAGTAACACATTGTACCTGTAGTCTAGGAGTAACCTGTGTAACTGCTAACCCTAATTTACAAGGCTTACTAAGAATAGCTTCTTCATCTACATTCTTTCTTATTAACTCTCTGATAGGGTCATTCTTCACAGAACCACCTATTAAACCTCTAAGCATTAAAGCTATATTACCTACATTATTTCCTGTGGTGTACAATATATCTAAGATTTTGTTTATCCTTTCACAGTCAGTATCAGATAAATCTCCTGTAAATATATCTGTATCCTTAATGTTTAAGAATAAGTCATTGGTAAAATCTAATCCCTTGCTTAACACTGCCACTGCTATTATACTACCTACACTTGTACCTACTACTGCATCAAAATCTTGTAACTCTATATTGTACATATCTCTTAAAGCAGTTAATACTCCTAACTCATAGGCACCAAGTAATCCTCCACCACCTAAAGCAATACCTATCTTTTTGTTATCTTGAAAATCAATCTTCATACTATTTATTCCTCCTCTTTTTATTCTTAATTCTGTCTGCTTCTATATGAGCATCATTGATAATCATTGCAGCTTCTTCTTTGGCTCTTGCTATTATTTCAGCTTTATCTGCTAGATATATTTCATCAATGTATTCTCTTAAATCTGTATACATATTAGCCATTTGTTTAAGTGTTTCTACACCACTGCCATTAATCTCTCTGGTTACTACTGTCTTTAATGCTGATGCTATATTCACACAATAAGCAATGTCTTTCCATTCCATTCTCTTACTACCATCTTTACCAGTGATAACTCTTCTTTCTTGTAAGACTACATTCATAGGGTCTTCACATACAATATTATACTTTTCATTTAATTTCATAATCAATCACCTCTACATAAAATATACTAAAAAATCTTTATAACTAAAATCTACATAGTAGTTCTTTCTCTTATCACTTTGGTATACTCTGTACTTCCTGTTTATATATTCATAGAAGTATGTTTGCCCTTTGATAAAGTTACAGTTATTCTTGCTAAAGCCTTGCCTACATTTTGTTTTTACTTTCATTTCTCAATCACCTCTTATACTATATGATATGCAGATGTCACAGAAAGTGTGACATCTTTTAAAATACTTCTGGAGTAAATTCTTTAAGGTAGCCTTCATTGTAGTTACACTCTAAATCTATTCTCTGACCTAAGTTGTTTGACCTAGTTTTAACTACCTTTATTGCTCCTTCTCCTTCACAATAATCATAGCTTAATACCACACAAGCATCTTGTATTACTGCAATGGTTTCACTGTAAGCATTTAAGTCTGGTGGATTAACAAGTCTTAGTCCATCTGTATCTATTATTTGGCTCTCTTTATCTCCTGCATTACTTATCTGATGCACCACTATTAATACAACATTGTGTCTACCACATATCTGTCTTAACCTTCTGGAAGTTACAGTCATACTATCTCTCAAACTCCTGCCACCTTTGTGCAACATCAAATTAAAACCATCTATAATAACCATCTTTATATCTGGATTAGCCTGTAGGTCTGCTTCTATAATATCTACTGATAATCCTTGTGGTAAGTCTTCCATTGTTTTGATAATATATGGAGCATTGTCAGTACCTTCATGGAAAGCATCTAAGTAATCAAAGTATCTCTGTTCTACTACATCATATAATTCACCATTTCTCATAGCCATATTGTTAAAGTGTCCTAACAAAGTATCAAGTCTTTGTGACTGTATATACTTTGATAACTCTGGAGAGTAATGTAGTATACCACTACCATTCAACCAAGCTGTTACTCCTATATCAGATGCTACCCATGATTTGCCTTTGTTAGTGAAAGCTTCTAGTAATACATAATCACCTGCAAAGAATCCACCACCTAGTCCTGTGGTTAGGCTATCAAAAGGTGTAGGAATAATAATGTCACTCTTGTTGTTCTTTACATCAAGATACATTGCTTTTCTTTCAGCACCATTAGTTGCCCAATTAACTCCACTGCTACTTAATGCTTGACTAGCATTGTAGATATTCTCTGTTCTGTCCTTTAGCCACTGAATAAACTGGTCACCTTTTAATTCATTAAACTTATCTCCTGCTTCATTCTGTAATAATTCAAAGGCTTCTCTTCTTGCTCTATCACTTTTTAATCTCTTACAAAGATACTCTACTTTATCTGGAACATCTGGCTCATATTCAAACTCCTTACATTCAGCAACTACTGTTGTATATGCAGGACATTCACCATATTCTAAACAATACTTTCTTATAAATTCATAGGTATCTTTCTGAGTATAGAGGTCATCCTTTGTTATATTGTATTTTGCTAGTACATAAAAGCAGTTACTATCAACTACCTTTGACAATAAATTAGATTCTATATTCATATAAATACCTCCTTAAAATCTGTGGTCTTCACCATTTAGTTCTATTGGTATACAGTTTTCATACAGTCTACTTTGTATTCTCTGACCTAGTATATCCTCTAGTTCCTCTCTGCTTACATTACTGGTATATATTGTTGCTAGTTCCTCAGATACTCTGTGGTCTATTACCTCATATAACTCTGACATAAAAGCTTCTGTACAGTTCTTAATTGCTATATCATCTAGTACAAGTAGCTTACAAGTCTTCATATTATTCTTGTAGTTGTAGTATTCATCACTGGCTCCTATTTGATTTCTGCATTGCTCTGCATATTTATTCTGAAAGTCAGAGCATTTCATAAACAAAGCAGGTAATGACAGCATAGATGCTTTCTGTCTTGATGATTCCCAGATATACTCTGCTAAGAACTTGTTTAGTATTGCACAAGCACAGGTAGTCTTACCTGTACCAGTGCCTAATGGATTCTCTACAGTCTTATCACTGTATAAATATACACTATATCCTTCTTCTACATACATCAGTATTGAATTACAATATTTAATTACTTTTCTGTATCCCTCTGGATTACTCTCCTGTATAGGGATATTGGTTGGGAAACTGTTTCTATATCTCTTAGGAACTCTAGCCATTACTATAGCCTTATCATATCTTGTCTTCATCAAACAAGCAGGTTTACTTTCATTGGGATGCTTACATCTATTACAGTAAGCACAATGTTTACAATCCATACACATACCTCCTTAAAAATCTGATAACTTAGGTTTCTTTGTTGCTGCTACTCTAGCCTTACCTGTATTATTATCTTCATAGTTACAATCTAAATAGTCTATATATCTGCCATTCCAGAATGTACTCTCATTCATAATATATTTCTTTTCTATTCCTCTACATTCTTTAGCATACCTATCTAAGCATCTTGTTAATTCTTCTACAGAATACTTCTTTAATAGTTTAGGTACAACCTTATCTCTTACTGCTTTTGTTTTCTTACCTAGATATTTTTGTTTAATTACTTTTTCAAAATCACTATATATATCTGGTTTACTATCTGGTTTACTATCTGTATTTATATCTGGTATAGGTTTGACTGTATGGTCATTTCCATTTCCCTGTTTGGTAAAATGGATATCCTCATCTTGGATAATGGATAATGCTAAATCAGTTAATGCATACCACTTAGTTCTATCATATGCTATCTTGTTATAATTACCTGTTATAATAGCACCATTGTTTTCTAAGTTGGTGAGTATCCTACTTATTTGCTTCTCTGACCAATATGGAAACAATTCAGAAAAAGCTTTTGTTGAATTGTAAGTCCAGTATCTACCATCATGATAATGCTTGTTATTAGCTTCATTCTTTTTTATCCAGAAGTATAGGTTCTGTAGCATTATTGCTCCATCAACACCAAATTCCATAGCCACTTTACCATCAAACATATAATTCATAATTCTTACCTCCTATTATCTTGTCTTTACTATACTGTATGTCACAGTAGATAAAAGTGTGACAGATTACTTTCTCTTCTTATACTTCATACCTCTGTGGGATTCTCCTATCTTTCTCTTTGTTTCCTCACTATGCTTCTTACCCTTGTGTGCTTTGCTCATTAATTCTCTGGTAGCCTTACAAGGTCTATTACTTGTTCCACCATACTGCCTATTGTATCCTACTCTCTGGTCTGTGGATTCTAAGCAGAATATATAATATTGCTCCAGAGTATCTAATTGATTCTCTTCACACTCACACAGTATTGTAAAAGTAAAATTATCTATTCCAAATTTATCTACAGCTTCTTGCAGATATTTACTAGGATGCTTTCCTGCTTGTAACAAAGATAGATGACTGCTCCATCTTAATCCTATATCTACTGCTTGACCAATATAAATCTTTCCATCAATAATATTTTGTATAAGATATATTCCACACATTATAATCACCTCATATAATTAAATATAAGCACCTGTGAGAAGACTTAGATAATCACAGGTATAATTTATCCAATAAAAAAAGGAAGGCTCACAAGCCTTCCTAATTAGTTTTATGCTTAAGGTCATCTTCAATCTGATAAACAAACTCTGACAAGGTAAGTATCTTGTTACCTTTTATTACATAAAGCTGTACAATATATTGACCTACATCTTTCTTTACAGCATCATCCAAGGATATAATAAGTGTATCTTCTACAGCAGAATACTCTCTTACAAGAGTTCCATTAGGCATAGTGAAGTGTGCCTTAAACTGGTAATCACTTAAGTGTAAAGTATTGATACTGTTAACTATCTTTATTTCAATGTAAGAAGTGTTCTTATCTGATATAAAGAATTTTGCAGAACCATTGGATAGTATGTGCATCACATCTAGTGTAACCTTAAACACTCTATCCATTGCATTATATATAATCATATCTTCACCTCCATAATAAAAAAGAAGGTTAGCATTACAGCTAACCCCTTGAATACTTTATTTAATTACTACCTAACTCTTAATTGTTGACCTACATATATTAGGTTAGGATTACTGATACCATTCATTGTACATAGTTTGTTAACAGTAGTACCATATTGTACTGCAATTTCTCCTAAAGTATCTCCATATTGTACAGTATAATAAGCAGCAGTATTAGCAGGTGCTGAACCATTTATACTTAATACTTGACCTACATATATCATGTTAGGATTACTGATACCATTAATACTACAAAGTGCTGATACTGTAGTACCATATCTTGAAGCTATCTCACTAAGAGTATCACCATATTGTACTGTATACTGCATAACATTGTTTTGCTGTGGAGTTCCTTTTATCTTAAGCACTTGACCTACATAGATTAAGTTTGGATTACTGATACCATTTAGATTACAGATAGCATTAACAGTAGTACCAAACATATCAGCTATCTCTGATAGTGTATCTCCATTGTGTACAGTATAAGTGCTAACAGAGGTATTTATTGTTTCAACCACAGGCTCTGGGTCTTTAATTACTGGTTTATCTTTGACAACATTTTCACAGTAAATATTATCATTTGCTCTGTTAGTGTCACAGTTTACTCCACCAACATAATTCTCACTAGAATACTGATATGCTGCTAAAGTTTTAAATCCATAGTCCTTAGGGTAATCATACATATTACCATCATTCTTACCATAGTAAGCCATCCATAATGGTCTGGAAGCTACTACAGGATTACTAGCTAATCCCTTAGTATAACTGTAGCTACAGTATACCATTACATCTACACCTAGAGCATCCTCTACATAGTTTATAAATGCTACAACTTCTGACATAGTGTATGCTACTTCTATATCTATTACTGGTTTAATCCTCATTATATCTTTGTATTGGCTTATTACATCTACAAACAACTTAGCTTCTGCTATTCCATTGTTTCTGAAGAAGTGATAGAAGCCTATATCAAAACCATTTGCTACTGCTTGACTAACTTGTTCATGCAACAATGAGTTAATATACTCAGTATCTTCTGTGGCTTTAATGATACAAGCTGTGTACCCCATATCTTTAGCATTGGCAAAATTCAAACCTCTTTGATAACTAGAGATATCAATCATTCTTATATCCATTAGCATTTACCTCCTTTTTTCTTTCCACCTTTTTTAGTAGTAGGTGTTGTTTGTTTTTTCTTTCCACCACATTTAGCCATTATTCTTCACCTTCTTTCTTTTTTAAATCCTCATATCTGTATATCATTGGAATATACAAACCTTTTGTTTCACTGTTGTTTAAGATACCTAACAAGATACCAATAGAGCATAAGCCTTGTACAATATTACCTACTTTATCAGCATCAAAGATTAGTCCTGCTGATTGTAGTATAAAGATTACTGCTGATGTGATACCTACAATAGTACCTACATTTGTTAATCTCTTTAAAAGATTCTTAAGATTCTCTTTCATACTATCCCTCCTAGAATAATGTTTGAATCATGTAAAAGAAGAATCCCACAATACCTGTTGCAAACAAGCCTATGAACCACTTCATTAATGAGAATCCTTTATCCATACTCTTAGCTAGATTATCTACACTGTCTGCAAGTTTAACTACACTGATATTTGTATCATTAATTTTGTGTTCATGTTCATCTAGCACTTTATCATGCTCCCTTAGTTTTTCATCATGCTCTGTTATTTTGTAGTTTACAATTTCATCATTCATTATATTACCTCCCTAAAACTGTAATCCCCCCAGTTCAGCTATCTTATCTTTAATTTCTTTTACAAATAAATCCACCTGTGCTTGAACAGCTTCCCTGTTAGCTACATATAACTTCTTGTCTAATATGGTGAAGCTATAAGATGTACTCTTATCCAGTTCAATAGCACCATACAATGTAGCTATTTGAATCTCTGCACCTTGCTCATTAGTAACACTGATTATTTTAGTAGCAACAAAACTTTTGTTATCTGTAACCTCTATCATACTATCACTCCTTTCTACATTTACACATACAAAAAAGGATGCTGTGTTTCAAGCACCCTATACTTCCTTAGTACCTGTTACCTTAAGAATAACATTCTTTTCAAATCTACAGTAGTAATCATTACCAGTACCATTAAGTTCTATACTAACTAATGAGCCTTCCTTTAATC
>QXGG01052954.1_pt1 | contig 10204 bp, 7 predicted proteins | sample 1982491 | NCBI WGS metagenome assembly QXGG01 (sample SAMN09924614, study PRJNA488089) | Wastewater metagenome, whole genome shotgun sequencing project. | isolation source: South African research farm wastewater | place: South Africa: Irene, Agricultural Research Council, Animal Production Institute... | reverse complement strand
CCACACGTAGCCGGCGCCGCCCACGACCGCCATGAAGAGATACTCGATGCCGATATGCACGCCGAACGGGGTCGGGTTCACGAAGCGCTGCATGTGCGCATACAGCCAGCCCGAGGCACAGGCCAGGAGCGCCGCGATCACGAAGATCACCATGCGCGCACGCGCCGTATCGACCCCCATCGCCTCGGCCATCACCCGCCCGCCCTTGAGGGCGCGAATGGCGCGGCCTTCGCGCGAGTCGAGCAGGTTGTGCGTGGTGAGCATGGCCAGCAGCAGGAAGGCCCAGATCAGGTAGTAGATCTCGCCGCCATCGTCCATGACCCAGCCAAAGAGGCTGATCGCCGGGATGCCGCTGATGCCGGTGTGCCCGCCCAGGCTCGCCATGGTGCCGAACAGGAAATACAGGCTGATGCCCCACGCGATCGTGCCCAGGGGCAGGAAGTGACCCGAGAGCTTGAGCGTGAGCGAGCCCAGAATGATCGCCACCGCGGCGGTGATCAGGAGGCCCGCCACCAGCGTGAGCCAGGGCGAGGCCCCGACCCAGGCGATCCACGCCGGCAGATCAGACGCGGTGCTGAGCGCAGCGGTGGTGTAGGCCCCCAGGCCCACGAAGGCGGCCTGGCCAAAGCTCGTGAGCCCGCCCACACCGGTCAAGAGCACCAGACCGAGTGCGACCATGGCGTACAGGCCGATGTAGTTCAACAAGGTGACGTAGTACGGCGACAGGATCGCCGGCACCACCAGCAGCAGGGCGACGAAGGCCCCGAGCACCAGACGGTCGGTTCTCATTCTTCTTCCTCCACGTGACGGCTGGTGAGCGAGCGCCACAGCAGCACGGGAATGATCAGGGTGAAGACGATGACTTCCTTGTAGGCGCTGGCCCAGAACGAGGCGAAGGCTTCGAGCAGCCCCACCGCGAGCGCGCCCGCCGCGGCCAGCGGGTAGCTCGCCAGACCGCCGATGATGGCGGCAACGAAGCCCTTCAGGCCAATCAGGAAGCCGGTGTCGTAGTAGATGGTGGTGATCGGCGCGATCAGCACGCCCGACAGTGCACCGATGAAGGCGGCCAGCAGAAACGTGAGCTTGCCGGCGAGCGCGGGCGAGATGCCCATGAGCTGCGCACCGACGCGGTTGATCGCGGTCGCGCGCAACGCCTTGCCGTAGAGCGTGCGCTCGAAGAACTGGTACAGCGCCACGATCAGGAGCACCGACACCAGCAGCACCCAGATCGTCTGCCCGGAAACCATCAGCGGACCGAGCTCGAAGCTCGCGTCACTGAAGGCCGGCGTGCGCTGGCCTTCGGCACCGAAGAACAGCAGCCCCAGCCCCACCATCGTGATGTGCAGCGCCACCGAGACGATCAAGAGGATCAGCACCGGCGCGGAGGCGATCGGCTGGTACATCAGCCGATACATCATCGGCCCCATCGGCACCACGACCGCCAGGGTCAGGATCACCTGCAGCGTCAGCGGCAGTTCATTGACTGGCAGCGCCGACAGCAACCCGGCCAGCGCCAGCGGATAGGCCAGGTTCCAGCCCGCCACCCCGGCGGCGCGCTGCAGCTGCCCGGCCCTGAGCGCGCGCCCGGCGTCCAGCGCCGTGACCAGCACCCCCATCGCCACCAGCAGCCACACCGTGGCCGGCGCCGCGCCCGACTGCATCATCGCCAGCGTCAGCGCCCCATAGGCGACGAACTCGCCCTGCTGGATGAAGATCACCCGCGTCACCGCGAACACCAGCACCAGCGCCAGCGCCAGCAGCGCATAGACCGCACCGTTGGTGATGCCGTCCTGGCCCAGGATCAGTGCAATTGACATGTCCATGGAAAAGCCTCGTACCGGCGAATCCGTGAAGACCGCCGCATTTGAATTGATGCTCCGGGAAACCCGGAAAGACGCTCGGCAGGACGCATGCGCCCTGCCGAGGCTTGAGACCGATTACTTCAGCAGCGACCAGGTGCCGTTGCGGATCTCGATCATCACGCGCGAACGATTGTCCAGACCGAGGTGGTCTTCAGCACTCATGGTGTAGATGCCGGTGGCACCCGCAACCTCCTTGACCCCTTCGAGCGCATCACGCAGGGCGGCACGGAACTCGCCCGAGCCCGGCTTGGCCGTCTTGAGCGCAGCGGGAACCGCAGCCTCGAGCAGGACACCCGCATCCCAGGCGTAGGCGCCGAAGCTCGACACCGAACCGGCGCCATAAGCGGCCTCATACTTCTCGACGTAGGTCAGGGCGGTCGCCTTGACCGGATGGCTGTCGGGCAGGCTGCGCGCCATCTGCACCGGACCCACCGGCAGCAGCGTGCCTTCGCAGTCCTTGCCGCAGATGCGCAGGAAGTCGTTGTTGGCTACACCATGGGTCTGGTAGATCGGGCCCTTGTAGCCCCGCTCACGCAGGGTCTTCTGCGGCAGTGCGGCCGGCGTGCCCGAACCGGCGATGAACACCGCGTCGGGCTTGACCGACATCAGCTTGAGCGCCTGCCCGGTGACCGAGGTATCGGCCGGATTGAAGCGCTCGTTGGCGACGATCTCGATGCCAGCGGCCTCGGCGAGCTTCTTGAACTGCTCGTACCAGCCTTCGCCATAGGCATTCGCGAAGCCGATGAAGGACACCTTCTTCACCTTGCTGGCGCTCATGTGTTCGATGATTGCCGAAGCCATCTGCTGATCGTTCTGCGGTGTTTTGAACACCCAGCGCTTCTTGTCGTCCATCGGCGAAACGATGCGCGCCGAAGCGGCCATCGAGATCAGCGGCGTCTGCGTCTCGGCAGCCACGTCGATCATCGCCAGCGAGGCCGGGCTGGTGGTGGAACCGATGATCACATCCACCTTGTCCTCGGCGACCAGCTTGCGGGCGTTCTTGACCGCGGTGGTGGTGTCGGAGGCGTCGTCGAGCACGATGTAGCTCACCGCCTCCCCACCGATGGTCGTCGGCAGCAGTGCGATCGTGTTCTTTTCCGGGATGCCCAGCGAAGCGGCAGGACCGGTCGCCGACAGGACGACGCCGACCTTGATTTCGGCATGGGCGGCGGTCGCAGCGAAAGCGAGGCCGAGAGCGGCCAGCAGGGTGTTACGCAACTTCATGGTGTCTCCTCCAGTGATGATGCCGTTTGCCGGTGCGCCTTGTCCGGCGTGTTGTTGGCGCGCTGCTCGAATGGCAGTTGTTCTGAAATGCAGAACCCGTTCCCCAAATTAGAAAAGATACAAAAGATATCGTCAAGTAGAAATTATGTATCGATTCGAGCCCTGCGCTCAGCTGGCGCAAGGCGTGCGCTCACGCTGCGCCCCCCTTGGTCGCGACCGGCTGGATCGCGGTGGCACCAAGTCGCAAGGAGAGCCCGTCGCAGGCCTCCTTCAGCGCCACGAGTGCTGGACTTCCCGCGCCGAGGTCGAGCGTCCCCTCGACACCGACCAGGGCGATGCTCATGTTGATTTCGTTCTTGAAGTTGAACACCGGTGCGGCGGCGGCCTCGACGCCACGGGCGAAGTAGCCACGGGTGATGACCGCCAGGCCGCGCGCGCGCACGCCGGCGAGCAGGCGGCGCGCATCGTCCAGCGTGACGATGCCTGCGGGCGCCCTGCCCGAGGCAATCTCGCCGAGCAGCAGCGCTTCGGTCTGTTGCTCGGGAAGCCAGGCCGCAAAAACCTGCCCGGCCGCCGAACTGAGCAGGCTGAGGCTGGTGCCGGTGAGGACATTGACGGTGATCGGACGGCGGGGGCGCTCCCAGCGTACGACCACGGGCCCGCGTTCGCTCCACACCGCAAGCGCTACCGTTTCGTTGGTGATGTCGCGCAGTTCGCTGATCGCGGTCAGGCCGAGACGAATCCGGTCCACCCGGTCCAGCGCGACCAGGCCGAGGTTGAGCGCGAACGGCCCGAGGTCATAGCGCGAGGTCAGGCGGTCCTGCTCGACGAGGCCGCTGCGGATCAGGCTGACGAGATAACGATGGACTTTTGAGGGCGGCATCTCGGCCGCCTGAGCGATGTCCTTGAGCATCATGGACCGCTTGCCCGCGACCATCGCCCGTAGGATGCTCATGCCGACCTCAAGGGACTGTACGCCATGCTTGCCGTCGAGTTCATCACTCATTGAAGCCCGCCGTAAATTTACTTATTGAAGAAATGTTTTCTTTATATGTAACATAAGTCCGAGCGGAGGAGAACAAGGATGGGTGAGTTGAAAGTGTATGCAATCGACGGCATCGTGCCGGTCGTGGACCCGAGCGCTTACGTACATCCGTCGGCCGTGCTGATCGGCGACGTGATCGTCGGCCCGGGCTGCTACGTGGGTCCCTGCGCCAGCCTGCGTGGCGACTTCGGGCGGCTGATCCTGGAGCGTGGCTCGAACATCCAGGACACCTGCGTGATGCATGGTTTCCCCGGCACCGATACGGTGGTCGAGGAAGACGGACACATCGGCCACGGCGCCGTGCTGCACGGCTGCAGGGTGGGCCGTAACGCGCTGGTGGGTATGAACGCGGTGATCATGGACAACGCGGTGATCGGCGAAGCCTCGATCGTCGCCGCCTCGGCTTTCGTCAAGGCGGGGGTCGAGATTCCACCACGCATGCTGGTGGCCGGCATGCCGGCCAAGGTGATCCGTCCGCTCTCCGACGAAGAGATCCGCTGGAAGAGCGAGGGCACCGCAACCTATCAGGACCTCTCCCGCCGCAGCCTGGCGACGATACAGGAAACCGTGCCGCTCACCGCAATCGAACCCGGGCGCAAGCGCATCCACATGCCCGACGTGGTTCCGCTGGTGGCCCTGCGCAAGAAGGAAGACTGAAGCCGAACGCGCAGGAAGCGAGGCGCTGGCGTGAGCGCACCCTGTGAGCCCCGACTGCCTGCCGAGAGAAGACTGGCGGTCGGGTGTCGGTGGCGATCAGCCGGCGACGGACAGCGGGTCGGCGTCCTGGAAGCGCTCCATCAGCCGGGGCGAGGCTTCGGGCGTATGACCGTCTGCAAGACAGAAGTGGGCTTCGATGTGGCGCTCGGACGGCACGAGCAGGCGGCGGTAGAGCTCGCGACACAGCAGTCGTGCGCGCTGCCCGGGCCACTCGCTCGCCAGCAGCACATCGGGCAGTCCCGGATCGCGCAACAGCAGGCGGCGATAGTCGTGGATCAACAGCATCCGTGTCAGGAAGGCGCTCTCGTCGTCCACCTCTGCGCTGCCGTCGCGCAGCTGGGTCAGCACGGGCTGATAACAGGCGACAAACTCGCGGTACATCTCGGCCAGATGCTCAAGATTCCACGCCGCATGCACCAGCTCCGCATCGCTCGCGGCCGTGCCCAGCGCAGCGTCAGCCGCCATCAGGGGTTTGAGCTTGGGCAGCAAGGCGCCCAGCCCCTCGCCCACCAGGGCGTCGAAGGCGGAGATCAGATCGGCGCTCGGGTGGACGAAGCAGTCCGCGTTGAGGGTGCCGAATCCCTGCCAGAACAGCGCCCGGCGCAAGCGCTCCCGATCCTTCGCCGCAAGCTCGCCGACCACGACGATGAGCCGCCAGCGCCGATCCCAGCCCTGCGCCGTGGAGGCGTAGATGCGGCGCGAAGCCTCCTCGATGCGCTGCAGTCCGGAGGGCGTGAGCATATAGTCTGTCCGCCGGCCGCAGGGCTCGCTGTGCAGCCATTCATCGCGCGCCAGGCGAAACACCGAGGTGCGGACCAGACGCTCGTTGAGCCCCAGCGGCTCGACGAGCCGGATCAGGCTACCGAGCCAGATGCGGCCGCCCCTTGGCAACACCGCATCGCCAAAGACGGAAATGATCAGAGAACCGGCCTGCACGCGGTCCTGGTTGCGAAACGCCGCGAGGCGATCATGGATGGATGTGGTCACGGGCGGGGTTGTTGGACCTACGCTTGAGGGGGCGTAAGTCTATCGATTACCGAGGAACGCGCATAGCACCGCGGCCTCGCCCACAGGCGGCAGAGTCCGTGGCGCCGAGATTGAGGGCGATCGGCACGACCGAATCAAACGCCCGGCACCGGCGTGTGAATGATGACGCAGGCAGGTCCCGAGCCGGACACCTTTGCGATACAAAATATTTTTAAAATAGATTTTTTGGTATCACTTATACCCAGAAGGACCGACCCCTAGAAATTTTTCTTCCTGCTGACCAGCGCCACAAAATTCCGTATCAACAAATTAAGTTACTGTTTAATAACATTTTACACTCTGACTAATCTGTTCTGAATAGAGGAACTCAAAGCAAAAAGCCACATCTGATTAGATACCTTGTATTGACATACACCCAATCTATTTGTATCGTTTGAACCATAAGATCACCGACCTGGAGAGACCTCATGCCCCATCCCCTGCTCGACAAGCACCGCGCAACCCTGGACAGCGCCCTGAACGCCATTGCCACGCGCGGCTACTGGTCTCCGTTCCCCGAGATGCCGAGCCCGAAGCTGTATGGCGAGGCCGCCCCCGATGAAGGCAAGCGCGCCTTCGAGGCGCACCTGGGCAAGCCATTCGAGCTCGGGCAACCCGGTCAGACGGGCTGGCATGGCGGCGAGACCTCGCCCTACGGCCTGGCGCTGGACGTCAGCTACCCGGTGTGCGAGCCGGACGTGCTGATCGCGGCCGGCCTCGACGCGATGAAGGACTGGCAGGCGGTGGGAGCGGATGGCCGCACCGGCATCTGCCTGGAGATCCTCGAGCGTCTCAACAAGCAGAGCTTCGAGCTCGGCCACGCGGTGATGATGACCACCGGCCAGGGCTGGATGATGGCCTTCCAGGCGGGCGCCCCCCACGCCCAGGACCGCGGCCTCGAGGCCGTCACCTATGCCTGGCGCGAGCAGAGCTTCGTGCCTTCCGAAGCCACCTGGGAAAAGCCGCAGGGCAAGAACCCGCCGCTGGTGATGAAGAAACACTTCCAGATCGTCGGCCGCGGCGTCGGCCTGGTGATCGGCTGCGGCACCTTCCCGACCTGGAACACCTACCCGGGCCTCTTCGCTGCGCTTGCCACCGGCAACGCCGTCATCGTCAAGCCCCACAGCAACGCCATCCTGCCAGCCGCGATCACCGTGCGCACGATCCGCGCCGTGCTCGCCGAAAACGGCATCGACCCTAACCTGGTGAGCCTGTGCGTGGCCACCCAGCGCAGCGTCACGCAGAAGCTCGCCACCCACCCGGCGGTCAAGTCGGTGGACTTCACCGGCAGCAATGTGTTCGGCCAGTGGCTGATCGACAACTGCCGCCAGGCCCAGGTGTATGCCGAGCTCGCCGGTGTGAACAACATCGTCATCGACTCCACCGACAGCTACAAGGCGATGCTGGGCAACCTCGCCTTCACGCTGTCGCTTTACTCCGGTCAGATGTGCACCACCTCGCAGGCGATCTTCGTCCCCGCAGGCGGCATCGAAACTGACGACGGCCACAAGAGCTATGACGAGTTCTGCGCCGACCTCGCCCGCGCGGTCGAACGCTTCCTCTCCAAGCCCGAGGTTGCCCACGCCGTGCTCGGCGCGATCCAGTCCGCCGACACCGCCGAGCGCGTCGACATCGCCAACAGCGGTGAGCTCGGCCGCGTCGTGCTCGCCTCGCAGAAGCTCGATAACCCCGAGTTCCCCGGCGCCAAGGTGCGTACCCCGGTGCTGCTCGCCTGCGACGCCAGCGACGAAGCGGCCTACATGGAAGAGCGCTTCGGCCCGATCAGCTTCATCGTCAAGGTCGCCGACACCGCCGCCGGCATCGCCCTGTCCGAGCGCGTGGTCAGCACCCATGGCGCGCTCACCGTCGGTCTGTACTCGACGAAGCAGGACGTCATCGCCGCGATGACCGAAGCCACCTGGCACAGCAAGGTCGCGCTGTCGATCAACCTCACCAGCGGCGTGTTCGTGAACCAATCGGCGGCCTTCTCCGACTACCACGGCACCGGCGGCAACCCGGCGGCCAACGCCTCGTACTCGGACTCCGCCTTCGTCGCGAACCGTTTCCGTGTCGTCCAGCGCCGTTACCACGCCTGAGGAGTCTCCCGTGGAATACAAGAACATCCTGTTCTCGATCGAAGCCGGCATCGCCCGCCTGACGCTGAACCGTCCCGACAAGCTCAACAGCTTCACCGGCGAGATGCACGCCGAGCTGCGTGACGCGCTCGACCGCATCCAGGCCGACAAGGCCGCGCGCGTACTGGTGCTCACCGGCGCCGGCCGGGCCTTCTGCGCCGGCCAGGATCTGGCCGACCCCGACATGGCTGCGGTGGGCGGCAAGATGCCCGACATCGGCAACGTCGTCGACAAGAACTACAAGCCGCTCGTGCTGCGCCTGCAGAACCTGCGCGTGCCCACCCTCGCCGCGGTCAACGGCATCGCCGCCGGCGCCGGCGCGAGCGTGGCGCTGGCCTGCGACCTGGTGGTGGCGAGCAAGTCGGCCTCCTTCCTGCAGGCCTTCAGCAAGATCGGCCTGGTGCCCGACACCGGCGGCACCTGGTTCCTGCCCCAGCGCGTCGGCATGGCGCGTGCGATGGGGCTGGCGATGCTCGCCGACAAGCTGCCTGCAGAGAAGGCGGCCGACTGGGGCCTGATCTGGGCCGCCTGGGACGACGCCGAATTTGCCGCCCGGGTCGATGCGATGGCGGCCCAGCTGGCCACGATGCCGACCAAGGCGCTAGTGCGCACCCGCCAGGCGATGCATGCCGCACCGGGCCACACGCTCGAGCAGCAGCTGTCCTTCGAAGGCGGCTTCATGCGCGAGCTGGGCTGGAGCCCGGACTACGCCGAAGGCGTCGCCGCCTTCATGGAAAAGCGCGCACCGAAGTTCACCGGGGAATGAACGTGACCACGACCCCTGCCCTTCCGGCCGCTGCCCTCCCCGCCTCCGCGGTCATCGCCGTCGTCGGCACTGGTGCCATGGGTGCCGGTATCGCCCAGGTGGCGGCCGCCGCCGGCCATGTGGTCAAGCTGCTCGACAACCGCCCCGGCGCTGCGGCCAAGGCGGTCGACGGCATCCGCGCCCAGTTCGGCAAGCTCGCCGACAAGGGCAAGCTGAGCGCCGACGCCGCACAGGCGGCGGGCGCGCGCCTGATCGCCGTCGAACAGCTGGCCGACCTGGCCGACGCCGCGCTGGTCACCGAGGCCATCGTCGAGAACCTCGAGGCCAAGCAGAAGCTGTACCGAGACCTCGAGGACATCGTCGGCGCCGACTGCCTCTTCGGCACCAACACCTCGTCGATCTCGGTGACCTCGATCGGCGCTGGCTTGAAGCGCCCCGAGCGCCTGGCCGGGCTGCACTTCTTCAACCCTGCGCCGCTGATGAAGCTGGTCGAGATCGTCTCCGGTCTCGCCACCGCGCGCACAGTCGCCGACACCCTGTTTGCCACCGCTGCGGCCTGGGGCAAGACGCCGGTGCATGCACGCTCGACCCCGGGCTTCATCGTCAACCGCGTCGCCCGCCCCTACTACGCCGAGGCGCTGCGCATCGTCAACGAGGGCGGCGGCGATTGCGCCACGCTCGACGCGGTGATGCGCGACGCCGGGGGTTTTCGCATGGGCCCGTTCGAGCTCATGGACATGATCGGCCACGACGTGAACTTCGCAGTGACGCGCTCGGTGTGGAACGCGTTCTACAACGACCCGCGCTTCACCCCCTCGCTGATCCAGCAGGAGCTGGTCGACGCCGGCTTTTACGGGCGCAAGAGCGGGCGCGGCTTCTACGATTATCGCGAAGGCGCCACGCGTCCCGAAGCGCAGGTCGCAGTCGCGCAGCAGGCACCGGAGGCGGTCGTGCTGCACGGCCACTCCGCCGCAGTGCATGCACTCGCCGACCGTCTGTTCGAGCGCAACATCCCGCACTCCTGGGGCGAAGCCAATGATGGCCGCATCGCCGAGGTCGGCGGCGCAGTGATCTTCGTCACCGACGGCCGCACCGCCACCCAGCGTGCCGCCGAGTCCGGTATCGACAATGTGGTGCTGATCGACCTCGCGCTCGACTACGCCACCGCCACCCGGCTCGCCGTCGGCGCGGCGATCAACTGCTTCGCGCCTGCGGTGGGCGCCGCGATCGGCCTGCTGCAGGCCGCCGGCTTCGAGGTCTGCCGTCTCGGCGACACCCCGGGGCTGGCGGTGATGCGTACCGTGGCCATGCTCGCCAACGAAGCCGCCGACGCGGTGAACCAGGGCGTGTGCGATGCCGCCGGCGCGGATTCAGCGATGCGCCTGGGCGTGAACTACCCGCGCGGTCCACTGGAGTGGGCCGACCGCGT
>QXGG01327088.1_pt1 | contig 10212 bp, 7 predicted proteins | sample 1982491 | NCBI WGS metagenome assembly QXGG01 (sample SAMN09924614, study PRJNA488089) | Wastewater metagenome, whole genome shotgun sequencing project. | isolation source: South African research farm wastewater | place: South Africa: Irene, Agricultural Research Council, Animal Production Institute... | reverse complement strand
CGGTCGACACACAGCGTGCACTTGGTCATGACCTGGCGCTCTTCATCAAGCTCTCGGGCGCCGTAAGGGCAGGCCCAGGCACAATACTTACAGCCAATGCACTTGTCGTAATCCACCAACACGATCCCGTCTTCTTTGCGCTTATAGCTGGCGCCGGTAGGGCAGACTGGAACGCAGGGCGGGTCTTCGCAATGCAGACATGACTTGGGAAAATGAATCGTTTGCGTTGCAGGAAATGTTCCTGCCTCGTAGGTTTGCACACGGTTAAAAAATGTGCCGCTCGGGCTTGCATCGTAGGCGTTTTGATCGGTCATGGGGCCCGCAGCGCCACCCGTGTTCCATTGCTTGCAGCTTGTCACGCAGGCATGGCAACCCACGCAGACATTCAAGTCAATCACCAAGGCAAGCTGTTTGGCGTGGCTCATGCGCCTTGGGTCTCCTTGTGCTGAAAGGCACTGGCCTGTGGCTCATCGGCAGCTGCCGGATAAATGCGCACCCGCACGTCGTACCAGCCGGCTTGGCCTGTGATGGGATCAGAATTGCTGAGCTTGTGGGTGAGTCCAGGCAATGAGAGTTCTTCGGTAATTAAGTGATTGAGCAAAAACCCTTTTTGGGATTCATCGGCATTTTCGGATAACCCCCAGCGGCCACTGGCTTTGCCAACGGCATTCCAGGTCCAGACCGTGCCAGGCTCTACGGCTTCAGAGTAGCGGGCCATGCAGCGCACTTTGCCCCAGGTCGATTCCACCCATATCCAGCCGCCGTCTTCAATGTCATGGGCTTGCGCGGTTTGCGAATTGATGAACAGGTAATTGTGGCTGTGAATCTGACGCAACCAGGCGTTTTGTGAGTCCCAGGAGTGATACATCGCCATGGGCCGTTGCGTGACGGCATGTAAGGGAAAGGTATGAAGATCGGTCGCCTGGTCTTCGAGCGGCGGGTGCCAAAACGGCAATGGATCAAAGTAGGTATTGATTCGTTCACGAAGCGCCTGGGGCGGTTGTCGGCCTTCTCGTTTGCCCTGTGCAGCCAAACGAAAGTGCTGCAGATGCTCGCAGTACAAAGCAATTTGCACAGGCTCGCGTTTTTGTCGCATGCCATGCTCCGCCGCGAAATCGATATAGGCCTGGTTCCAGTTACGCATGTATTGCATTGACGGCGCAAGCTCGTAATGAAATACACAATTATTTTGAGAATACAGTTCCCATTGACGCGGATTGGGTTCGCCTTTGAGTGATTTGCTGCCATCTGTGCCGCGCCAGCCTGCCAAAAACCCAATGCCTGAGTTGGGGGCGGTCTCAAAATTCACAATGAAGTCGGGGTAGTCTTTAAATTTTCGGCTTCCGCTCGCGGTGGTAAATGCCGGGAATTGCAGCCGCGAGGCAAGCTCAATGAGCACTTCTTGAAAAGGCTTGCAGTCATGGCTGGGCGGCAGCACTGGCACCCGCACGGAATCGACCGGGCCATCAAATTCAGAGATTGGCCGATCCAATAGGCTCATGCAGTCGTGTCGCTCTAAATAAGTCGTGTCGGGCAGCACCAGATCGGCAAACGCGACCATTTCAGAGTCAAAGGTGTCGCACACCACGAGAAACGGCAGCTTGTAATCTCCGTTTTTATCTTTGACATTTAGCAGTTTTCGAATAACTGCTGTGTTCATGGTGGAGTTCCAGGCCATGTTGGCCATGAAAATCATGAGCGTATCGATCGGATAGGGGTCCCCGTTGATGGCATTCGTAATCACGTTATGCATGAGCCCATGGGCCGCAAACGGAAATTCCCAGGAAAACGCTTTGTCAATTCGTAGCGGCTCGCCAGTCTCTGTAAGTGCGAGATCCTCAGGCCGGGCGGGAAAGCCGAGAGGCGAGGCCGCAAGCGGTGTGTTCGGTTTGATTTGGGATTCGGAACATGGCGGGCGCACCCGTGGCGGCGTTTGTCGCGGGTAAGGCGCTTTGTGCCGAAACCCTCCGGGCCGATCAATGGTGCCCAACAGGCTCATCAGCACTGCGAGCGATCGTACGGTTTGAAACCCGTTTGAGTGCGCTGCAAGCCCGCGCATGGCATGAAAAGCCACTGGCCTGCCAATCACTTGCTCATGTTGCTTGCCCCAAGCATCAGTCCAGGCAATTGGCAGCGCGAACGATTGCTCGAATGCGGCATAGGCCATTTCCCGGGCGAGCAAGCGAATGCGTTGTGCCGAAATTCCCGTGATCTTTTCGGCCCATTCGGGCGTGTTGCTGGCGAGCTGCCGCTTCAAAAGCTCAAAGCTTGGCGCAACGCGTTTGCCGGCATGTGGGCCGCTGGGCACAAGAAACTCGCCTTCCAGCGCAAAGGTGTCGCTGTGCGCGGTTTCGCGGGCAACAGCCTGTTGTTGCTGAGTGCACCAAGCCAGTTTGTTTAAAGGCAAGTCCTCGCTAATGGCGGGTCGGCTTGGGTCTAACAAAAACAAGCCGTGCTCTGGCCCTTCATCTTGAATCACCAGATCCGGCCCGTTGGTAAACGCTTTGAGAAATTCAAGATCAATGTGCCCATGGGCAATCAATTCATGGGCCAATGCCAGCAATAAGGCGCCATCGGTGCCGGGGCGAATGGGGATCCATTCATCGGCAATGGCCGAGTAGCCAGTGCGAATGGGGTTAATGGAAATGAAACGCCCGCCATTGCGCTTAAATTTTGACAGCGCAATTTTCATGGGGTTGCTGTGATGGTCTTCCGCTGTGCCGAGCATGATGAACAGCTTGGCGCGCTCAAGATCAGGCCCGCCGAATTCCCAAAAGCTTCCGCCAATGGTGTAAATCATTCCTGCGGCCATGTTGACCGAACAAAAGCCTCCGTGCGCCGCATAGTTCGGCGTGCCAAATTGTCGGGCAAACAGGCCCGTCAAGGCCTGCATTTGATCCCGCCCGGTAAAAAGGGCGAATTTTTTAGGGTCTGTGGCACGAATGTCTGAGAGCCGTTTTTCGAGCACATCGAAGGCCTCTTCCCAGCTGATTTCTTCAAAGGCAGAATCGCCACGATCACGGCCCGCAATACGCCGCAGTGGTTGTTTCAGGCGTGCGGGCGAGACCTGCTTCATGATGCCCGAAGCCCCTTTGGCGCAAATCACGCCTTGGTTAATCGGGTGCGCAGGGTTGCCATCGATATAACGAATGGTGTCGCCTTCAAGATGCACACGAATTCCGCATCGACAGGCGCACATGTAACAGGTTGTTGTTTTAATCACCGCGTCTATTAACGATAATGTTGACTATGGTTATCTCGCCATTGCTGTTGGCGAACGATTCTACAGTCCGTCATTGGGTATAGTTGCCACCATGAATTGGTTGCCATTTGCGCGTTGGGCGCCGCAGTGGAGACAACATGGTGTTGTTCGAGCCGATCTCGTGGCGGGGCTTACCGGGGCAATTGTGGTGCTGCCCCAGGGCTTGGCGTTTGCCACGCTTGCCGGAATGCCGCCGCACTATGGGCTTTATGCAGCCGTTGTACCCTGCATTGTGGCGGCCCTATTTGGGTCAAGCCGACTCATGGTCACGGGCCCTGCCAATGCGATCTCGCTAACCACCATGGCCTTGATTGCGCCGTTGGCGGTGCCCGAGTCTGAGCACTACATCAGCCTTGTGTTGACGCTGAGTTTTTTGGTGGGCATGGTTCAAATTGCGCTCGGCGTGGGCGGCGCGGGCAAGTGGGTTGAAAAAGTGCCGCACTCGGTCATTGTCGGATTCACGGTCGGCGCTGCGATCTTGATTATTAATAGTCAAGTGGGCACCTTGTTGGGCATTGATATTCCACGAGGCAGCCGGGTGGGCGAAACATTCGTCGCAGTATGGACAGCCTCGCGGTCCGGAGACATTCAGGCATGGCCCTTGGTGCTGGCGGCAAGCGTGCTGTTGGTGCTGCGTGTTTGGCGGCCATGGAATCCTTGGCTTCCCTCCATGTTGGTTGCAGTGATTTTGGGCAGTCTTGCGGCATATGGTCTTGAACAGCTCGTGCCAGACGGGCTTGAGTTTCGTCGTGTGGGCGCAATTCCTGCCGCCATACCCCCGTTATCCATGCCTGATTTCGGCATCGCAACGATTCAACAGCTCTTTGGTGCGGCGGTCGTTATGGTGCTGCTTGCCTCGACCGAGGCCATGGCGATTGCTCGGGCCATGGCCCTGAAATCGAAAGATCATTTCAATGCCAATCAAGAGTTTATTGGCCAGGGCTTGGCCAATGTGAGCGGGGCGTTTTTCTCTTCTTTTCCTGCAAGTGGGTCGTTTAATCGCTCGGGCGTGAATTTCTCGGCAGGTGCGCGCACGCCGCTTGCTGCCATGAGCGCCGCAATGTTTCTGGTGCTGATCTTGCTGTTTGTGTCCCCACTGGCCATGCATTTGCCCTATGTGGCGATTTCTGCAGTGTTGCTGGCCGTGGCCTGGGGCTTGATTGACATGCGGCAGATTCGTCACGAATTTAAGGCGGGGCCGCGTGAGTGGTTGCCCATGGCGGTGACAGCCTCGTGCACTGTGTTGATCTCGCTGGAGTGGGCCATTCTTTTAGGCATTTGCACGGCCTTGGTCGTGCGCCGCTTGTTGGGATCGCCAACGACCGATTAAGGAGTGTTTGCTGTGAGCTCTCGCAGGCAATCGCCAACGCGGGGGTAACGCAGGGTAATGCGCAATTCTTTCGAGAGTCGCGCAGACTCAACTTTGCGTGACTCTGAAAAAAAACTTAAGGCCATTGCGCTAATTGCACCTTGCTGTGCCAGGGCCTGCATTTCTTTCATGGAGACCCGAGGCGGTTTGGGCAGCTTGAGTGCCTCGGCCACCGTATCGAAATACTCGCCCATGGTCATTTCGGTCTCGTCCACGGCATTGGTGATTCGCGCACAACGGCCGCGGAAAGCAGCCGCCCAGGTGATTCTTGCAAGATCTTCTGCGTGAATATGATTGGTGTAGACATCTTCTTGTTGCGCCAGTACGGGGGTTTGTGCGGCAAGCCGTGCGGTGGGCAGTCGGTCATGGGCGTAGATGCCTGGCACGCGCAGCACATGGGCATTAAGTGCACGCAGGGTTTGTTCGGCATGCAGCCTTCGGCGTGAACGGGCTTGGCCAGGGCGGCATGTCGTCGTTTCATTCACACGCCCGCCTTCTCGATTGCCGTAGACGCCCGTGGTGCTCAAGTAAACCATGGGCATTGGGTTTGGGGCCTTGCGGATTGCGCGAGCCAGATTTTGGGCGCGGGTATCGTTGACGCTGCCCTGAGGGTCTGCGGGCGGAAAGAAGACCAGACTCACTTGGCCCACGCGGGCAAGCCGATCGACAAAAAGCCGTTGATCCAGATCCCAGGCAAGCCAAGCAGAGCGTTGTTTGCGAAGGGCGCGAAGCAGCTCCGGGTTCGTGTTGGCTTTGGAACGGGAGACCGCGATGAGTCGTGGCCCATGGAGGCTTGAGGGTTTGGCGAGCTGTTGCCTGGCTAGCCGTTGGGCGATATCGCCAAAACCGAGCAACAACACGCGCAGTCTGCGAAATTCTCGGGGAAGAGTCATAGCGCCCAACGATAACGAAATTTCAACCGATAAAAAACAAAAAGCCCTTCGAGTTGACGAAGGGCTTTTTTAACTTTGAGGGCTTTCGTGAAGAAAGCCCATCAAACTTGCCGAATTACTTCACCGTCATGATGTACTTGGCCATGGCGAGCAGATCAGCATCCGGCACTTGCGGGTGTGCGGGCATGGGAATTGGGCCCCAAACGCCAGCGCCGCCAGCCTTGACTTTCTTGGCGAGTTTCTCTGCAGCAGCAGGATCAGCTTTGTATTTAGCAGCAACGTCTTTGTAGGCAGGGCCAACCATTTTCTTGTCATAGGCGTGGCATGCAGTGCAGTTGTACTTCTTGATCAGGTCGGCGTTTGCAAACGCAGAGCCTGCAGAAGCCATGAGACCAGCGGCGATTGAAAGAGCAACGAACTTACGCATTACACATCTCCTCGGTGAATTAGCGATTCAGTGTTTAAACCAGCCGACTTGCGTGCAGCCCCTCGGCAAGTTGGGCGCAATTTTAGCCTTAATTCCTTCATGCATAAACTCAGATGATTCAAGGCTGGGAAAGTTCCGGATCTGTGACGGCGCCGCGACTGGCGGTAGAAGCCAGCTTGGCATATTTGGCGAGTACACCACGGGTGTATTTGGGCGCCGGAGCTTTCCAGGCGGCTCGCCTGGCGGCTAGCTCAGCCTCTGGAATATTCACCTGAATCAGCTGCTGGTGTGCGTCAATGGTGACCGAGTCGCCTTCTTTCAGCAGGCCAATTGGGCCGCCAACGGCGGCTTCGGGTGCGACATGGCCCACCACCATTCCCCAGGTGCCGCCCGAGAACCGGCCGTCGGTGATCAGGCCAACGGACTCGCCCAGGCCCTGGCCGACCAAGGCCGAGGTGGGAGAGAGCATTTCGCGCATGCCGGGGCCGCCACGGGGGCCTTCGTAGCGAATGATCACCACATCGCCGGCCTGGATCTTGCGGGCCATGATGGCTTCCATGGCCGCATCTTCAGAGTCGAATACACGGGCCGGACCGGTGATCACCGGGTTTTTCAACCCGGTGATTTTTGCCACGCATCCTTCAGGCGCCAGATTGCCTTTCAGGATCGCCAAGTGGCCTTGTGCGTAGAGCGCCTTGCTGATCGGCAAGATCACCTCTTGGTTTGCAGGCGGTGTGCTGGGAACATCTTTCAAGATCTCGGCAATCGTTTTGCCCGTGATGGTTAAGCAGTCGCCGTGCAGCAAGCCCGCATCGAGCAGCAGCTTCATGACTTGGGGAATGCCGCCGGCCTTGTGCAAGTCGGTGGCGACATAGCGACCCGACGGTTTCAGGTCACAAATGACCGGCACTTTTTTTCGAATGCGCTCAAAGTCATCAATGCTCCACTGCACGCCGGCAGCGTGAGCAATGGCCAGAAAATGCAGCACTGCATTGGTGGAGCCGCCCACAGCCATGATCACACTAACGGCGTTTTCAATCGATTTGCGGGTGATGATGTCGCGCGGCTTGATGCCTTTCTGAATGGCTTGCACCAGCACGCGGGCAGACTCGGCTGCGCTTTGCGCTTTTTCCGCGTCGGGATTGGCCATGGTGGAAGAATAGGGCAGGCTCATGCCCAAGGCTTCAAAGGCTGAGCTCATGGTGTTGGCGGTGTACATACCACCACAAGAACCCGATCCGGGGCATGACCGCTTTTCAATTTCCTTGAAATCGGTTTCGTTTAAGCGGCCTGCGGTGTATTCGCCCACGGCTTCAAACGCCGAAACGATGGTGAGATCTTTACCTTGGTAGTGGCCTGGCTTGATCGTGCCGCCGTACACATAAATCGCCGGCACATTGGTGCGTGCAATCGCCATCATGCCCCCTGGCATGTTTTTATCGCAGCCCCCAATCACCACCACGCCATCAAGCCACTGCCCGTTCACACAGGTTTCAATACAGTCGGCAATCACCTCGCGCGAGATGAGCGAATATTTCATGCCCTCGGTGCCCATGCTCATGCCATCGGAAATGGTAGGCGTGCCAAAGACTTGTGGGTTGGCATTGCTTTGTTTTAACGCTTCAACGGCGGCATCGGCCAAAGGCTGAAGCCCGCTGTTGCACGGTGTAATGGTGGAGTGGCCATTGGCAACGCCCACCATGGGCTTATTGACAAAGTCTTCCTCCTTGTAGCCCATGGCGTAATACATCGAGCGATTCGGCGCCCTCGCAACACCCTCGGTAATCATGCGGGAGCGTTCATTGAGTCGCTTGGGGGCGTTGGAACCGGACATGGCAAATCTCCTGTTGGGTAAAGGTAATATTGTGCCGCATGAGCCTTTCGCCAATGGTCCATCCGCAGTTCGACCCCATCGCTTTTTCGCTTGGGCCTCTGGCCGTTCGCTGGTATGGCCTGATGTACCTGATCGCGTTTGTGGCGGTGCTGGTGTTAGGGCGAATGCGTTTAGGGTCGGCGGGCGGGCGCTCATTACGCATGACGCCGAAAGACCTGGATGACTTTTTGCTCTACGGCGTGTTGGGCGTCGTGCTGGGTGGAAGGCTGGGCTATGTCTTGTTTTACAAGCCGGGCTATTACTTGTCTCACCCCTTGGAAATCGTCGCGGTATGGCAAGGAGGCATGGCCTTTCATGGCGGATTGATTGGCGTCATTCTTGCTATGGCCCTGTTTGCCTGGCAGCGCAGACTCCCGTTTTTTGTCCTTGCTGATTTCATTGCCCCCTTGGTGCCCTTTGGTTTGGCCGCAGGCCGCCTGGGCAATTTTATTAATGGCGAGTTGTGGGGCCGGGTGACCGACCCTGCCGCGCCGTGGGCCATGGTGTTTCCGCAAGCGGGTGATGGCCTAGCCCGACACCCCTCGCAGCTGTATCAAATGGCTTTGGAAGGTGTTGCGCTGTTTGTTGTGTTGTGGTGGTTTTCCAGCCGCGCGCGGCCCACAGGCGCCGTATCGGGAATGTTTTTATTAGGCTATGGCGTGTTTCGGTTCATTGCAGAGTTTGCGCGCGAGCCCGATGAGTTTCTTGGTGTTTTGTCATTGGGTTTATCGATGGGCCAGTGGCTTTCGATTCCCATGATGCTGCTTGGCCTTGGGCTTTTGCTGCGCGCCTATCGAACCTCTTCTCGGCCATGACCAACCTGTACCAGGTGCTTGAATCCGGCTTTCCTCAGGTGTCAGGCACCGCGGGCACGGTGCCTGACACCTGCGCATTTGAAACTCCAGATGGCAAACGCTACACCTTTGATGATCTTCGCCATGCCAGCGCGAAAATCGCGAACTGGCTGGTCAGTTTGAACATTCCGCGGGGTAGCCGTGTTGCAGTACAAGTGGAAAAGTCGGTCGAGGCCGTCATGTTGTATTTGGGCACGCTGCGCGCCGGCATGGTGTTTGTGCCCTTGAATACTGCTTACCGTGAGGGTGAGATTGCTTACTTCTTGAAAGATGCCGAGCCTGCGGTCGTCGTGTGCAGCCCTTCCAATTTGTCTTGGATTGAGCCGCTGGCGAAACAGGCGGGCTGCAAGGTGGTCAAGACCCTGGGCGAGTCGATCGATGGCAGCCTGATTGAAGCGGCAACAGCGTTTGCGGCAACCTTCAAAACGGTGAAGGTAAAGCCCAATGATCTCGCCGCAATTTTGTACACCTCGGGCACCACGGGCCGCAGCAAAGGGGCAATGCTGAGTCATCGCAATTTGTCTTCTAATGCGCTGACTCTACAAAAGTACTGGGGCTGGAAAAGAGGCGATGTGTTGTTGCATGCCTTGCCGATTTTTCATATTCATGGATTGTTTGTCGCCTTACACGGTGCCTTGGTCAATGGCAGTAAAACCTTTTGGCTGCCTAAGTTTGATGCCGATGCCATTGTGAAATTTTTGCCCCAATCAACAGTCATGATGGGTGTGCCCACTTTTTATGTGCGTTTGGCGGCCGATGCCCGCGTGAACAAGGCCTTGGTCAACGGCATGCGGCTTTTTATTTCGGGGTCGGCACCGCTGCTCACAGAGACATTTGAGCGCTTTAAGAAAAACACGGGCCATACGATTCTTGAGCGTTATGGCATGAGTGAGACTGCCATGCTCACCTCGAACCCGTATACGGGGAAGCGCAAAGCCGGTACGGTGGGCCTTCCTTTGCCAGGCGTGAAGGTTCGTCTCGTTAACGATGCAGGCAAGGTGATTGCGCCACGCAAAGGAAAAAGTTCAGAGATCGGTGCGGTGCAAGTGAAAGGCCCGAATGTGTTTGCGGGCTATTGGCGCATGCCTGAAAAAACCAAAGAAGAATTTACGGCCGATGGCTGGTTTAAAACCGGCGATATGGGCAAGTGGGATGAAGACCTGTACCTGAATCTGGTGGGCCGCAGCAAAGATTTGATCATCACCGGTGGCTATAACGTCTACCCCAAAGAAATTGAAATGCTGATTGATGATCTGCCTGGCGTTGAGGAAACCGCGGTGATTGGCGTGCCCCACCCCGATTTTGGCGAGGCCGTTACCGCGGTGGTAGTGCCCAAGGCGGGGGCAGTGCTGGATGCAGATGCCATGATCGCAGCGATTAAAGTCAAGATTGCCAACTTCAAAGTGCCGAAGAAAATTTATGTGGTGGACGCCTTGCCCCGCAATGCCATGGGCAAAGTACAGAAGAATGTTTTGCGGGTGAGTTTTAGCAAGTAGACCGCCACGCTGCGCTCGCGGTGACGAACGAGCGCCAT
>QXGG01363640.1_pt1 | contig 10216 bp, 8 predicted proteins | sample 1982491 | NCBI WGS metagenome assembly QXGG01 (sample SAMN09924614, study PRJNA488089) | Wastewater metagenome, whole genome shotgun sequencing project. | isolation source: South African research farm wastewater | place: South Africa: Irene, Agricultural Research Council, Animal Production Institute... | reverse complement strand
CCTTCGCCAGGCGCCCCCCGATGTCCGTGCCCGTGTGGGACGCTGCGTTGTAGCAGTACACGTACCACAGGCCGGCATCGGCACCGCTGTCCCAGACGCCGCCCACGAGCGGGAAGTACTCGTTGGCTTCGCTGAAGTACTGGTAGTCCGGTGCGGTGGCGTTGCTGTTGGACGTGGGGCCGGTGTCGCCGATGAAGACGTCGTCAAAGTCGTAGCCCGCGCCGTTCTGCGCCATGAAGGTGGTCGGGTAGATCGTGCCGGCGGCCGCGGTGCGCTTCCGGCCGGTGCTGGTCAGGACGCGGTTACCGTTCTTGTCCCACAGCCAGATGGCGTTGCTGGCGGTTTTGAGGCCGTCAATCCACTGCCACACGTTGCCCCAGAGACCGACGATGCCGCGGTACGTGGCCTGCGCCACATCGGCGGCGTCGACGTTGGCTGCGCTCGAGACGCTGACGCGGCCTTGGCCGGTCTTGGCCTGCGAGTTCATGGTGGCGTTCTCGACCAGGTACAGCCATTGGATGGCAGACCACTGGTAGAAGCTGTGCAGCATGAAGCCGGTGACGCCCGAGACGTTGCGGGCGTTCGCGTCGGCGATGAACTGGGTCAGCGACTTGCTGACAACCGGCAGCACGCCGGGCTTGGAAGCCAACTTCGCACCGTCCATGCTGGCCTGGTACTTGCCAATCCAAAACTGATCGATGTTGGCGCCGGCGTTGCGGAAGGCCGGGTGAATGCTGTAGCCGGCCAAGGGCTGGTCGGAAATCCAGAAGCCCTCCTTGCCCGCGTTCGCGCCCGAGGCGATGACGGCGCGCTTGATGTAGAACTTGGGCACCTTGACCATTGTCTGGCCGTCGATGCTGACGTCTTGCATTCCGCCCCACACCGGGTGGGCGTTGAAGTAGGCCGTGCCGGGGTTGGCTACGGTGTTGCCCGCGTCATCGATGTACGCCCAGGTGCCGCCATCGCCGCCGGTGGTGATGAGCGCCACGCCCGCCACGAAGGCGAAGGCCTGCTTGGTGGTGATCTTCACTTCGGCGGAATACTCGGACCAGCCGCGCACGGTGCCCTTGTGGCGAGCGCGCAGGTAATAGACGTTTTGGCCAGCCTGCAGGATGCCGGCGGGCAGCACCTTGGACAGTTTGTTGGTGGTGTCTTCGCCCGAGTCATAGTCGGGCGCTGCCCAGGTGCCGGCAGCCGTTCGCACCTGCCACTGAGAGGCAGCATGCGTATCGGACCCGCCGACCACGGCAAAGGCGCCAGTCTGCAGCGTCGGGGTTTCGCCGATCTCGGTGGCGTTGTTGGCTGGCGCGACCAGGGCGGGCGCTGCGACATAGGCAAAGCTGGCGGCGGTGGTGAAGGTGGTTGCCGCAGACCAGTCGGACCACAGGCCGGATGCGTCCTGCACCCGAGCGCGCACGTAGTACAGCGTGCCGGTGGCCAGGATGCCGGCGGGCATTTGGTAGCTGAGACCGGCCGGCAGCGCGCCCGAGTCGTGCAGCACGGTGCCGAAGGTGGCGCCGGTGGCGATCTGGAACTGCAGGCCAGCCTGCGGCGTGCTGCCCGGGCTGGCATAGCCGGCAATGGCCAGGGTTGGGCGCTCGAAGATGCCAGTGGCGCCCGAAGCAGGGGCTGAGACGGTCGGCGCGTTGGGGCGCATGGATGGGTTGATGAACCCTCCCAGGCCTGTCGCTGCAGAGATGGCAACGATGTGGCGAATGGTCATCGGCTCGCCTTCGGTGTCCAGGCGCAGCCAGCCATCGCCGCGCATGGGCAGGATGTACTCGTAGTCGGCGAAGCCTGCGGGAATGTCGCCACCCTGGCGGCGGACAGACCAGACGCGCTCGGTCCATCCGGCGTGATCGGCGTCGCGGAAGTACAGGCGCGACTCGCCCGCGTTGAGCGTGCGGCGGATGACGACGGCGCCGCCTTCGATGTCGCTGCCGATATTGATCGGGCGAGACAACCAGATGTCACCCACATCCGCGGTGGCGTAGGCCGCGCCGACCTGGCTCATGCTGCAGCGGGTGAGCACGCCGGCGGTGAAGGTGCGCGGCAGGTTCTGAGTGATGCGGATGCGGTTCTCGGACAGGATGGCTTCGCACTGAATGAGCAGCGAACCTTCCTCATCAGCCAACACGTAGAACTCGCCCACCCGCAGCTGTGCCGTGTTGCCCACGTCGACCGAGTCATCGCCGGCCACGCCCTGCGCGATCGGGGTGTCGACCGCGTCGATGAGGGTGAAGCCCGGCGCCCACAGTTCGAAGGCGATGCGGTTGTCACGGTAGAGCCAGTCGAGGGTGAGTGCGTTTTGCACGGAAATGGGGGGCGCAAGATCGCCAAGGACGCCGGAGATTCCTCCGATCTGAGCGATGATCGCGGAAATCACATCCGAAAGACTTGCTTTACCCGAGCGAGCGTCCAGGACTTCGTCAGCAAACTCTTTCAGGTAGGAGGTCCGGTTGGCCAGCTGCTTGGGTTGGATATTCAGCGTGCCCGACTCTCCGCCGAGCAAATAGTCGCCGGTTTCAATTCGGTAAATCGAGCTTTCCCACACGGGTGATTCGTTGATGTTTGCCATTTCATTTCCTCGTTAGTACATGAGCTTCCAGGTCCCACTGAGCGCAAGATCCTGGTCTTTAACCAAAATGCCGCCGCGAACCTTCCGTGCGTGAAGCAGACCAGATCCTGTGATTAGCCCGAACTCCTGTATCTGCAACCCGTTCGCCTCACCCGCTGCCAGTGAGAAGCTGAAAAGAACCGAGTAGGCGTCTGGATAGCTCACGGCGTCGATCGGCTTAATGAAGGCGCCTTGTAGAGCAGTATTTGTAGGCGCCGCGGCACTTCCATTGACGCCAAACCCAATGCTGGCAATTCGGTAGTCATACTCTCCACCGAGAGCGCGGGCAACGTTGGTCCGTCCTTGGTTGACGATCAGATTGTCGTCAGAGAACTGGTCGATCAGCTCGCCGTGGCGAAAAACATTCAGAGTGAAGACCCCGCGCGCGGGGGCGGATTGGTCAATGATCAACATGGCTCGCCCAGATAAAAGACTGAATCGAGCCTAGTGTCACGACGGGCGTCAGATCAGTTCAAAGCTCACTGAAGTCACGCCGGCGGCAGTCAGTGCGCCCGCCCCGCAGCGCCGGACTCCGTTTGCTCGATCGACGCCGCTTGCGACAACTGCTCCGTCGCCCGCTGCATGCAGACCGTTTGCCCGCCAGTACCGGATCGCTTCGACAGATGCGGTATCGATAGCGTGCCCGCGGCTCCCGAGCGCGCGCACAAAGGCGTCAGCGCGAATCGCTCCGTCAGCAAGCGCCGGAGCGACATAGGAGTCATCAAAACCTGTCGAGACATCGATCCCCATCACCGAGATGTCGCTTTCTGCGACAGGCGCCGTGGCGTCAATGGTGTAGCCGCTTTCCATGAGCGCACCGTCAGCCCTGGCTTCTCCGTCCGCAAGCGATGGGGCGGCCTCACCGACGAGCGCGCCCCCGTTGGCTTGAAGTCGAATAGGAGGGCGCTCATCAGAGTGTTCGGCCATCGTGGCCGACAGCAAGCTCGAGTCCGTGCTTGGGCTCGCCCGGTCTTCAATCCGCCCCTCAACCGACATCTGGCGCATGCGAGTGCCCGCATCACGGAACCCCTCAACCGCAAGTCGCACGCGCGCGGCAAGCTCCGTCAATGATTCAGCCGACATCAGGTCAAATCCAACCTGGACGTCAAACTGCCCATAGTGGCGGCGCACAATGGCATCCGCTCGCCTTGATCCGTCTGCCTGTACCTCCCCGTCCGCTCGCCAGTACGTGACGACTTCGGCCATCGGAGCATCAACCACATTTGCGCTGTAGCCTCCGAGAAGAGCCCTGATTGCCTCTTCAACCGCAATGTTGTTGCCCTTCGGGCGCAGCGTGTCTGCGACGATGCGTCGTGAGTAATTCTCGTCGATCTCCCCCGCTCGTCGCGCCAGCCCGTAGTAGCTGCCGATCTCATCCAGCCAGTCTGCGCTTGCCGTGCGAATCGAGAGCTGCTCGAGCATCGGAGGAATGGCCGCCTTCGCCACCTCCAACTCAACGGAAAGCGCGTCGAGGATGTGATAGGCCGTCAGCTCAGGCGCATAAAGCGCGTCGCCATTGCTGGCCGCCTGATCCGACTCTCCGTCTAGCAGTGAAGCTGCGCCACGCCTCGCGAGATCCATATCAACGAAGACGATCGAGTAGCCAGACTGCTGAGCGATGAGGCTTGCCAGGTCGGCAATCGTCAGATCGGCCAGCGGGATGCTCATGTCCGACCCGCTTCCGCCCACCGTCAAGGTCGAGAGCGTTCGGCCGGCAATCCGCCAGGTCATCGCGCCGTCGTAGCGGAATCGTAGCGCGACACGAGCCCCTGGATCCTTGTCGAAGGCGCCATGCAGGTACTGCAGCAACTTATCCGCGAGTCGCATATGTCACCCGAACTGGACGGCGCCGAGCATGGCTTTTTGGTGGCGTGCCACAACGACATCCGCGGCGGGCGACGCCATCTGGAAATTCACCACGCCGTCGACGTTCATTACGGCCGCGATAATTTCGGACGCGTAGGCCGCGGCGCCGATCCCCAGGCTGTCGAAGTAGGCGGCGATAGCAGCTTCAGCTTGCGCTGCGGCGGTCGCGGTCACGACGTACTCGCTCACCATAAGCGCGCCAGCGACTGACACCATCACCTCCTGCGCCGCATAAACATTGACGATCACGCCGGCAGCCTTCCAGCCCGGCACGGGCGTGCCGTCCGGATCGCGGTAGCCGTCGATAATTTTCTTCGTCTCGGCCACCAGTGCGGCAGATGTGCCGCCAGCGCCATTGTGGATAAAGCAATCGACCAAGCCGACCGGAGCAAGCGGGTCGGCCAGGTAAGGTTCATCAATGAAGGCGTGGCGCACGGTTTCGGTCACGAGCCCGCCCCCATCAACGACGCTAGCCATCCTGGCGCCGTACTCGATGGCTGCCTTTGTGCCGCGCGGCAGCGTCGCGACAAAGGCAGCGAAGCGCGCCTTCTGCTCGTCGTCGGACTCGATCTCCTTGCCGCCGAAGAACCAGGCCGGATTCGTGGCCGACGAGACGCCGGTGACGGCGTCCTGCATGACCGCAATGACGCCCGGCGCGACGTTACCGGCCAGACCCGGCGTCTCACACACGGCTGGAACGTCGGCGTACATGGCGCCCGCCGGGATTGACGCGGCGGCGGTGGTGCGAAACTGCAGAGTGCCGGCGGCGTTCTTGGCGCGCACCCCCTCCGCAATGTCGAGGCCGGCGTGCGCCGTATCGCCTGCAGTAAAGCGGATCACACCGACCGCCGGCTCGGCCGCGCGCTTCTCGAAACCAAAGCTGCCGTAGGTCGCAACTGGGATGCCTTCCTTGAGGCCGATGAACATCTGCTGGTACAGCTCCTCGATCTCGATCGCGGGGGCCTCGAGGATCGTGCGAGCGACCGAGCCGACGTTGAAATCTGTCAGCTTCGACTGCGTGGCACGCGCATGGTTGATCATCGACGCTGCGATGCTCGGGAAGTCCTTCAGCTGAAAGGGCATGGTCTCACACCACCAGAACTAGCTCGGCCGGGATTCCCGAGACGGGCACCACGGTCGCAGTGACACGGATCTGGTCGCCGAGCACCTCGGCAACGCAGGACGGGACGGCGGCGACGCGCTCATCCTCGAGCAGCGCCGAGCGCACATAGAAGGCCGCAAGGCGCGCTGACACAGGGCCATTGGAGGCGCCGATCAGCGTGCGCACGTGACAGCCGTACTCCGGATGGAAGCCAAGCTCACGCTTGCCGACCACGATGCGGTGCTGCAGGGCTTGCACGAAGTTGGGCACGCCCTCGAGGATCTCGAGGTCGCCAAACTGCGCGCCGAGCGCGCCACGCGCCAGGCGCAGGTCGGCGCCGTAGACGGTGCGCGGCTCGGCCGACGCCGAGATGATCGACGCCGGCGCTGGGATCTTGATCGACGCCCCGTAGGCCAGGACGCCAGGCCGCACGAGCGCGGCGTCGGTGATGTAGGGCGGCCGCAGGCCATTGAGCTCGGCGAGTTCCACCCACCGCCCCGCATCGCCCAGTTCGCGCAAGGCGATCCGTTGGAGCGTGTCGCCGTGGCGGGTCTCCGCGAGCCTTACCCCCGGCGCTTCGCGCGTGAAGCTCATGCGATCGCGACCCCCTGCGTGACAATGACCATGGAGGACTCGAGCTCGGCAGAGGTCGGCGGCGCCAGTACGGGATCCGCCTGCTGCAGCGCAGTCAGTGACTCAGCCGCCTCGGCGCTTACCTGGATGGGCGCATTCTCAAGCGGGAACAGCAGCGGGAACGGATTCTCGGTAGCGAAGCGCGAGACCGGCCGGCCGCCAGCGGTGGAAGAGCAGGTCGATGCGCCATACAGGTCGTCGTAGTTGCCAACCGTCGCCCGCCGACGGAATGCGTTCTTGAGGACACAGAACGCATTGTTGAATGCCGCTCCCACGCGCGCGAACTGGGCGCGGATCTGGTTCGGCATCGACACGATCGACTGGAACGTCCGCGTGATGTTGGCGCCCGCGCGGGCGAGGTTGCCGGCGATACTGAGGAGACTTCCGGTCACGGCCGACACCACGCTCATCCCGGCTGCGACCACGCGCTGCACGGCGCCAAGCACGGTTGCGGTCAGCCGCACGAAGCTCTCGAAGACCCTCTTGATGGGACCGAGTACGGCGCCGATCTCGTCCCGCAGTCCGGCTGCAAATTCCTCGATCTGTCGAATCGACTGCTCGAGGGACGAGAGCCCGAGCTCCTCGAGCGCGGATAGGGACTGCGACTGCTGCAGTGCGCCCAGGGTCTGGGCGACGTCGTCCGACAGCCAGTTCATCGTGATCTGGTACTGCGAGAGCAGCGGGCGCGCCTTGTTGCGCCGAAGCACGAAGGCCTGCGGCGCCACGACCCAGGTGAAGTCGTCCAGGGCGTCGGAGAAGATCAGCTTCACCTGGTCGGGGTCGAGCCCATCGCGCAGCGCCGCAGCGCGCTCTTCATGCCAGCGCTTGAACACGGTCTCGTGCAGCTTCTGGAACTCGGCCAAGCCGTCCGGCCGCCCGCCCTGCCCCCATCCGGTGTGACCAGCCAGCACAACCTGCGGAACGCCGGGGCCGAAGTTGTCCGCCCAGGCGCCGCCGAGGGTCTGTGTAGTAGTGAGGCGCGAGCGGTCGGTCCGCGTGAGGTCCTCCGGGCGGATGACGAGCCGCAGCTCGACCGGCGCAGAGCCGGTCGCCATGTTGTGAAACACGAAGGAGATCGGCCGATCCTCAGCCTTCTGTCGAGCGGGCGCCATGTGCGCACCCTAGCGTCACGACGCTACCCGCCCGCAAACACATTGCCGCTGCCCGTGGCCGGATGACCGCAGGTCGCGGCATCGCCGGCGCGGCATACTCCGATCCCATGCGCCCGCACGCTCGCGCTGCAGCCCGATATCGTCGGCCCGGCATGAACGCCCTCGCCATGCCCTGCAACCGGATCGCCCTGCACGGCCACCGGCGTGCCGTTGCACCGGACCGTGGGCGCAAGCACACCCACAATAGTGCCGCCTGCGCTGTCCTGCGACGTTCTCGAGAGCCCGGGCATGTCAGTTCAGGTCGATGGTGGGGGCCGTGAGCGTCATTGCGCCGCCCGACGACAGGTTCATCGTGCCGCCGGCGGTGACTGCGACATTGCCGGCAGTCTGGATCGACGTGTTCCCGCTGTTAGACAGGGTCACGTTGCCGCCCGGGTCGATATTCACCGACGCCACCTGACTACCCGCATTCTTCACCGACAGCTGCACATGCACCGCCTTCTCGGTGTTTCGCCGGATCGCCCAGATCTTGTCGTAGTCCTTACCCGTCAGATCCTCGTGGGGCGCGGTCGTACCAATTCGCAGGAAGGTGCCGGACGGGTGATAGACCTCCGTGTTGCCGTCCTTGTCGATCGTCATGTACACGTCCGACGCATGGCGATAGACCATCCGGTCCCGGTCGGGGAACAGGCACTGAGCGACCTGCGGAAACAGGAAGCCCAGCACGACGGGCGTGTGTCCGAAATACCCGACCACGGCATAGACGTCGCGCACCGCGGAGTTCTCGGCGCCGTAGCCTGTCCGCTCAGGGCGCGAGAGGTCGGACAGCCCCATATCGGTACCGGCCGTGCGCGACATCACCTGCACCCCTGCCACCCGCCGGCCGTCGCCCATGAACTCAAGGTCCACCGCGTGCGACTCGGGATGAGTCTCGACCACTCGCGCAATGTCCAGCATCAGCGCACCCCCAGCCCATCAAGTTCGAAGCGGTAATCGGCGATCGGCTTTTGCGCGCGGGCGATGAAGCCCGTGCCTCGCTCAAACGTCACCGTCGTGGTGAACGTGCCGAACGGCAGGAAGTCATGCACGACCGACGAGACGTAGCACTCCGAAACCACCTCGTCAGCCGCCCCGCGCAGGATACGCAGGTACATCCCTGCCTTGATCGCCTCGTTGCCGCGCAAGCGCAGCGTGCCCTGTTCGAAGATCACGTTGTCGCGATTCATCTTCGCGAGCACTTCGCGCCGGCGATCGATCCAGCGCGAGAGCGCGTTGGTATTCTCGGGCTGCTGATCCTTGGTCGTCGCATCGCTGAAGACGTAGTCCTCCGGGCCAAGCATCGTCATCGTCTCCATCTTGCGGAACCCGTAGAAAGCGGCGTCGCAGTTCGGGTAGTCGTTCAGGATGAAGTTGCCGGCCGTGCCGGTCTGGGCCGAGCGCTTGGCGTCCTCGTTCTGCATCATCGTCCAAAGCTCGGACGCCACCCAGTAGTAGTTCGCCACGCCGGCGTCGGTGCGCGAGACGTTGATGGCCACGATATCGGTGTCGGAAACGTCCACGGTTTCGGCAGCGGCATAGGTCTGGATGAACGCGCCGCTCGCGTCCTTGAATGGCACTGGGCGCACCACCAGCGCCACGTCATCGGGCCGGTCCTCGACGTAAAGCTCATTGAAGGGGCCGACGTCCAGCAGTGAGGACAAGAACCGATGCAGCGAGACGTCGCGGAACGTGCTGACCGCATGCGGCGAGACGGCGCCCTCGATCGACACCGCGGGCATCATCTTGTTGATGACCTGCGCGCCGACCTTCGATCCATCCGATAGCGCCGTGAGGCGCGCGAGGTAGGGGTTGATGACCTTCTCAACGATGCCAGTCACAAAGTCGCGCGCCGCCTTGATCTTGGCGTCCTCCTTGCCGGCGTACTTTTGGAAGAACGCCAACTCCGACAGGATGTTGTCGCCGACGGCCGAGTTGTTCAGGTAGTAGATCTGGATGATCTGCAGCACCTTCCCGAAGTCCTGCCCGGAAACCGTCACATGGCGCACCGGTCGATCGCCCGACATGGCCTCGTTGCGCACGACCGTCGACACCAGGCCGCGCATGACCACCGGCAGCCGGTAGCCCGCCTGCTCGCGGTACGCCGTCGGATCGTGCGCCATGCGAATCTCGACAAGGTCCATCGGCTCGATCAGCGCGTACAGTGTCTCGAGGAGCTCGGGATGCGCTCGATCGGCCAGCGTGACGGAGAACGCGCCGGCGGGCTCGCGCACCGACTTGGTGAGCCGGACACCGCCAGACTCAGACAGGTAGGGCGTGAGGTCGATGTCGCGTTGCTCAAGGTACCGGCTCGAGGCGGCACCGACGCCCGGTGCGACATCCAGGCGACGGATTGCCTTGACGAGGCGCACTTCGACTTTGGGCTCGAATACTTTCACCCGAACACCCCCGCAGGGCGCGGCGCGCCGAAGAAGGTCTGAATGATGGGCTGCGCGAGCTCGCGCCCGAACTGGTCGTAGAGCTCGAACCGCCCGCCAACGTTGAGCGAGACCGGTTGCGGCCCGAACCCTGCGGCAGCGGGATCACGCAAGCCGGCAGGCACCCGGGCGTCCGCCTCCTTGGCGATGAGATCGGGATTCACGCGCCGCTCGCGATCGGCTTGCCGCATCACTGACTCGACGTAGCGGCGCGTGCTCATGTTGCCGTCCGAGGTGCCCGGGATCACGCCGCGAAGCAGGTCCTCGTGATTCGGCCCGGCGTGATGCGCCGCGACCGCAAGCTCCGCCGTCCCCAGGCGCCGCTTGTTCTTCAGGAAGTCGCGCACGCCGGCGGCGATGTTCTCGTCCTCGTTGTACCGGTCAAACCCGGTCGAGGACTTGGCCATGTACT
>QXGG01240135.1_pt1 | contig 10216 bp, 9 predicted proteins | sample 1982491 | NCBI WGS metagenome assembly QXGG01 (sample SAMN09924614, study PRJNA488089) | Wastewater metagenome, whole genome shotgun sequencing project. | isolation source: South African research farm wastewater | place: South Africa: Irene, Agricultural Research Council, Animal Production Institute... | reverse complement strand
GTCACCACCTGGGCGGACACCACGATCGGATCGACGCCGTTCCACGGGAAGCCGCCGTGGGTCTGCTTGCCCTTGATCTTGATGCGCACGGTGTCGCCGCTGGCGAACTGTGGGCCGCTGCGGTAGCCGATCATGCCCGAGGGCATGTTGGGGATGATGTGCAGCGCGAAGGCGACGTCGGGGCGCGGGTTGTCGAGCGCGCCCTCCTCCACCATGGCCTTGGCGCCCCAGCTCTTGCCGGGTACCGGCGCCGACGAGAGGCCTTCTTCCGAGGGCTGGAACACGAACTTGACCGTGCCCGGGATCTGCTCGCGCATGCCGGCCAGCACCTCGGCCACCGCCATCAGCATCGCGGTGTGGCCGTCGTGGCCGCAGGCGTGCATGACCGGCGACTCGACGCCCATGTTGGTCTGCTTGACCTGGGAGGCGAAGGGCAGCCCGGTGACCTCGGCCACCGGCAGCGCGTCCATGTCGGCGCGCAGCGCGACGACCTTGCCCGGCTGGCCGCCCTTGAGCAGCCCGACCACACCGTGGCCGCCCACGCCGGTGCGGACCTCCATGCCAAGGGCGCGCAGATGGTCGGCGACCAGCGCCGCGGTGCGCACCTCCTGGCCGGAGAGCTCGGGGTGCTGGTGGATGTCGCGCCGCCATTCCACCATCCGTGGCTGGATGGCGTCGAAGCGGGCGCCGAGTTCCTGCAGCGTGGCGTCGTCGAGTGCCTGCGCACCCGCGACGGCGCCCTGGCCGAGCACGGCGACGGCGGCGGCGAGGCGCAGGATCTTTGCAACATGCATGCTTGTTTTCATTTTCGGGTTCTCTCTTGAGATTGGAGGAACTGCACGGGTTGCCCGCCAAGCGGGACCGGGGTGCGGCAGCGCCGCGCACCGGCCCCGCCAGCGTCACTTCATCATCGCCACCAGCCCCAGCGTGATCGACGGAAAGGCGACCAGCAGCAGCAAGCGCAACAGGTCGATGCCGACGAAGGGCAACAGTCCGCGGAAGATCGCACCCAGTCTGACGTGCGGCAGGGCGGCCTTGAGCACGAACACGTTCATGCCGATGGGCGGCGTGATCAGCGCGATCTCGGTCACCACCACCACGATGATGCCGAACCAGACCAGGTCGAAACCGTGGCTGATCAGGATGGGGAGGAAGAGGGGAACACAGATCAGGATGATCGCCAGCGACTCCATCACGCAGCCCAGCAGCAGGAAGATGAGCAGGATCGCCGCCAGAGTCTGGTAAGGGCCCAGTCCCGCCTCCTGGACGAGCGCCAGAATGCCTTCTCCAAGGCCCGAGAACGAGATCAGCTTCGCGAAAAGCAGCGCGCCGAACAGCACGCTGTAGAGCATCACCGAGGTGATCGCGGTCTCGACGAAGACCTGGCGAAAGCTCTGCCAGGTGATCCGCCCCTGCGCAATGGACAGGATCAGCGCCAGGCCGGCACCCAGGCCCGCGGCCTCGGTTGCGGTGAATAGCCTGCCATACAGGCCGCCGATGATGACCACGAAGAGCAGGGTGAATGGCCACACGCCGCGCAGGGAGCGCAGTTTTTCCGCGGTGGTGGTGCGCTCGCCGCGGGGCGCGTCCTGCGGGCTGAAACAGGCGATGGCGTACACCACGCCCAGGTACATCACCAGGCCGAGCAGGCCCGGTATCACGGCGGCGACGAACAGGTCGCCGATGTTGGTCTGGGTGAGGATGCCGTAGATCATCAGGATGATGGACGGCGGGATCAGGATGCCGAGCGTGCCGCCCGCGGCGATGGTGGCCGAAGCGAGCTGGTCCGAGTAGCCGTAGCGCTTCATGCTCGGATAAGCGACCTTGGACATGGTCGCCGCAGTGGCCAGGCTGGAGCCGCATACCGCGCTGAAGCCGGCACAAGTGACCATGGTCGACAGCGCGAGCCCGCCACGGACCGGGCCGAGGAAGGCGTTTGCAGCGCGGAACAGGTCGTCGGAGATGCCGGAGCGAGCGAGGATGTTGCCCATCAGGATGAACATCGGCACCACGGCCAGTTCATACGAGAACACGGCTTCGGAGATCGTCATCGGCACGAGTGAGCGCGCGACGTCAAAGCCCATCACGACGCTGATGCCGGCGAGCGACACCGACAGCAGCGCGAAGGCCAGCGGCACGCGCAGGAAGGCCAGCACCAGGACGGCCAACAGGGAAAGGAGACCGACGGTCATTTGGCACGCTCCTCGGTGGTGTGGGGATGCGATACATGGGGAAGCGAGGGGGGCGCGCCGAAGCAGCCCAGCAGTGCGGCCAGGGCCGACAGCAGCGAGGTGAACGAGATGAAGGCGTACATGCCGCTACGCGGGATCGACAGCGCCTGGCTGATCTCCTGGTTCTCACCGGCCTCAATGGCGGCGTTGAAGAATTCGTAGGCGATCAGCAGCAGCACCAGGGTCATCAGCAGTGCAATCAGACGATGCCACCACGCCATGCCGGGCTTCATCAGGTACTTGTCGAACAGGTCCACCGCCAGGTGTCCGCGCGCGGCGGTCAGTAGCGGCAGGCCGCAGAACACCATGATCGCCATCAGGTGCTCGGTCGCGTCGTGGGCGCCGAAGACGGGGGTGCCGAAAAGCCGGCGACCGATGACGTCGGCAAAGGTGAGCAGGACCATACCCAACAGCGTGAGAATGAGCAGCGACTCGACGAGTTGGCGGATGCGGGACAGAGACGCGTCCATGTGATTCTCCATTTGGGTGTGGCCGGCCGGGGCCGACCACTTCCAGGATCAGCGGGCGATCACTTGCCGGCTTGGGCCTTGTAGCGCTGCTCGAAGAACTCGAGCATCTCCATCGGCTTGTCGACACCGTAGCTCGGGCCTTCGGCCGCCCAGTCGGCGAGCATGCGCTCGCGCACCGCGCCGATGCGCTCGAACAGCGCCTTCGACGGCTCGCTGAAGACATGACCCTCGGCGCGCAGCTTGGCCTCGCCCGCCTTGTTCTGCGCATCGAAGCGCTGGCCCCACAGGCGCGACAGCTTCTCGCCCGACACGCTCATGATCGCCTTGCGATCGGCTTCGGAAAGCTTGTTCCACTTGCCCTCGTTGATGGCGACGAAGAAGCTCGCGTCGTAGAAGCCGCCGGGGACGATGGTGTGATGCTTGAGCTTGTCCTCGACGCGGAAGTTGATCACCGACTCGATCGAGTGCAGGGACGCATCGACCACGCCGCTCTCGAGCAGCTCGTAAGCCTTCGGACCCGGGCCGGCGACCGGAATCGCGCCGAGGTCCTCGAGCAGGCGCTTCTGGATCGGGCCGCCCATGCGCACCTTCTGGTTCTTGAGGTCGTCGGGCTCGACGATGGCCTTGCTGCCGTGGTGGATCTGGCCGCCGCCGAACAGGCCGACGCCGAGCATGACCACGCCCTCGAAGGCCGGCTTGCCGGCGAGGTATTTCTCGTAGGTCTCCCACAGCGCCACCGAGGACGCCTCGGCGTTGGTGCCGATGAAGGGCATCTCCGAGAACCACAGCGCCTTGAAGCGATCGGGCTCGTAGGTGAAGTTGCCCCAGGTGATGTCGGCGATGCCCTTGCGCGCCAGCTCCCAGTGCTGGGCGGGACCGCCGACCGGCTTGGGCAGGATGCGGACGTCGACACGGCCTTCGGTGACGCGCTTGACGTCCTCGATCCAGGGCTGGAAGACCTCGGGCGTCAGGAAGTGGGTGGGCGACACCCAGCTCGACATGGTCAGGGTGGTGGTGGCTTGCGCGACCGGCAGGCCGGCGCCGGTGGCCATGACGAAGCCGGCGGACAGGGTGGCCAGAAGTTTGCTGAGTTTCATGTTGTCTCCTTACGGGGTTTAGTTATGGAAGTACTGCTCGACCAGGCCGACCCACAGCCGGGCGCCCACCGCGAGGCAGGCATCGTTGAAGTCGTAGTGCGGGTTGTGAACCATGCATTCGCCCGACCACCTGCCCTCGGCGTGGCCGTTGTCGCCGTTACCGACCAGCAGGTAGCAGCCCGGCACCTGCTCGAGCAGGAAGGCGAAGTCCTCGCTGCCGGTGAGCGGGTCGGCATGGGCGACGACATGTTCGTCGCCGAAGGTCTTGCATGCGACGGCGGTCGCGAACGCGGTCGGCTCGGCGGCGTTGATCAGCACCGGATAGCCGCGTGCGTACTCGATCTCGCTGGTGCAGCCGTAGGCGCGGGCCTGGTGCTCGACGAGTTCGCGAATGCGGTGCTCGAGCAGGTCGCGCACGGTCGGGTCGAGCGTACGCACACTCAGATCGACCTCGGCACGCTCGGCGATGACGTTGTACACCGAGCCGGCTGCGACGCGGCCGACGCTGATCACCGCGGCGAGGTTGGGGTTGACGTTGCGCCCGACGATGGACTGCAGCCCGAGCACGGTCGCCGCCGCCGGCAGGGTCGGATCCACCGCCATGTGCGGCATGCCGCCATGCCCGCCGCGGCCGATGAAGCGGATCAGCACCTTGTCGGAGGACGCCATGAAGGCGCCCGGGCGCACATGGACCTGGCCGACCGGGATGCCGGGGAAGTTGTGCATGCCGAAGATGGCATCGCAGGGGAAGCGCTCGAAGAGGCCTTCTTCGATCATGCGCCGCGCGCCGCCACCGCCGCCGAGCTCTTCGGCGGGCTGGAAGATCAGCACCAGGGTGCCGCTGCCCGGCAGGCGCCCGTCGCGCGCACGCTCGGCCAGCACCCGCGCCGCACCCAGCAGCATCGCGGTGTGGCCGTCGTGCCCGCAACCGTGCATCTTGCCGGGCACGGTGCTGGCCCACGGCAGACCGGTCATCTCCTGGACTGGAAGCGCGTCCATGTCGGCGCGCAGGCCGATCCGCCGCCCTTCTCCGCTACCCCAGCGCAGCACGCCGACGACGCCGGTCACGGCGATGGCGGTGTGCACCTCGTACCCCCAGGCGCGCAGCTGCTCGGCGACGAGCGCGCTGGTCTCATGCTCTTCAAAGCCGAGTTCGGGCCGGCGGTGAATGGCGTGGCGCCAGGCCCTCATCTGTTCGGTATCGATCTCGGTCGCGACGGAATCCTGCATGGTCATCTGGCTCACCAATAGAATTAGTTCATGTCCAGATAATAAGAACTTGCCGCGAACACCGTAAGGCGATATTTTTTCGTGGATGACAACCCGAGGAGGTCATCCGAAACATGAAGGACCACCAGCTCAAGGCCCTGGTACAAGTCGCCGACAGTGGCTCGATCCGTGCGGCCGCGCGCGCCATGAACCTGAGCCAGAGCGCGCTGAGCAAGGCCCTGCGCGAATTGGAGGAGGACATCGGTGCAGAACTTCTGCAGCGCAGCTACAAGGGCATCGGCTTCACGCCGGAGGGCAACGCGCTGCTGATTCGCGCGCGCCTGGTGCTGGCGACGATCGACAAGGCGCGCGCGGAGATCCGCCAGATGCGCGGCGGCGCGGGCGCGCACGTGAAGGCGGCGATCACCCCGCTGCTGACGGCAACCGTGCTGCCGGACGTGCTCGGCGCGTTTCGCAAGGCGCAGCCGGAGGCCGAGCTGACCTTCCATGAGGGCTTGCTGGTGCAGGCGCTGCCGGGCCTGATCGAGGGCAAGATCGATTTCGCGATCGCGCTCGCGTCGCCGCAGGACCTGCCCTACGAGATCGAGTTCGAGCCGCTGGCCGAGATCGAGGCCGTGCCCATGGTGCGCACCAACCACCCGCTGGCCTCGGCACAGGACTGGCAGGCCGTGGCGGACGCCGAATGGGTGCTGAATCTGAGCGCCGGCAGCCAGAGCATGAATCTCGTCGAATGGCTCAAGGCAAAGGGCCACCCGGCACCCAGCCGCATCCTCCATTGCTCCTCACCCTTCCTGATCCTCGATCTGGTCCGCCGCAACGACCTGATCGGCTACGGGCCGAAGGTGCTGATCACCGACCCGCAGGTCGGCGTCGGCCTGCGCCCGCTCGCGCTGCAGCCGCTGCCGCCCACCATGCCGCTCGGCCTGCTGACCCTGCGCGGGGTGCCGCTCGGCAGCGCAGCGAAGAAGCTCGCCAACCTGTTCCGCCGCGAGCTCGAAGCGCGACTGGGCGGACACGCCACGGCGCGGTCGCGCACTGCGGACGCGCCCGCTGCAACCGACAACCGGAGATGAAGCCATGCCCAGGTTCAACGCCAACCTCACCCTGCTGTTTAACGAAGTGCCCTTCCTCGAGCGCTTCCGGGCGGCGGCGGAGGCCGGCTTCAAGGGCGTGGAGTTCCTCTTCCCCTACGCCTTCGACAAGGACGAGATCGCCGAGCGCCTGGTCAAGCACGGCCTGGTGCGGGTGCTGCACAACCTGCCGGCGGGCAACTGGGACGGCGGCGAGCGCGGGCCTGGGCTGGATCAAGGCGCTGGCTGGCCAAGCGGACGAAACAGGGAAACAATGCAGTCTCACCCCATGGAAATCTTCGGCGTCAGGAACAATGGCGCACCTTCGATCGCCTTCACCGCGATCGCCTTCACCGACATCGGCGCGCGCTGAGTTGCCCAAGCGGCCCGCCGCGCCGACCCGCACAGAAAGATCACGACGAGACCGCACATGAAACCCACCCACTTCCTGACGCTCGACGACGTCAAGCTCGCGGCCGCCGCGGCAGAGGCCGAGGCGCTTGCCAACGGCTGGGCGGTCAGCATCGCCATCTGCGATGCCGGCGGCCACGCGCTGTGGCTGCAGCGCATGGACGGCGCGCCGCTGATGAGCGCCGCCGTCGCCCCCGAGAAGGCGCGCACCTGCGTGCTCAGCGGCAAACCGAGCAAGGCCTTCGAGGACATGGTCAACAACGGCCGCTTCGCCGCGCTGGCCATGCCGGTGGTGCCGCTCGAGGGCGGCGAGCCGATCGTGTTCGGCGGCAACGTGGTCGGCGCCGTGGGCGTGTCCGGCGTCAAGGCCGGCGAAGATGCCCAGGTGGCCCGCGCCGCCATCGCCGCCCTCCTTGCCCACATCGCCGCGAACAACCCGGAGAACGCAGCATGAAACGCGACCGCAGCGCCCGCATCCTCGCCACCCTGGGGCCGGCCAGCGCCACCCGAGCGCGCATCCTCGAGCTGGCACGGGCCGGGGCGGATGTCTTCCGCCTCAACTTCAGCCACGGCAGCCACGCCGATCACGCCGAACGCCTCAAGCAGATCCGCGAGATCGAGCACGAAATCGGCCGTCCGATCGGCGTGCTGATGGACCTGCAGGGACCCAAGCTGCGCGTGGGCCGCTTTGCCGAGGGCAAGGTGATGCTCGTCCCCGGCGCGCACTTCCGCCTCGATCTCGACCCCGGCGTAGGCGACGCGACGCGCGCCAACCTGCCCCACCCCGAGATCTTCGCCGCACTCGAAGTCGGCACCGAGCTGCTGCTCGACGACGGCAAGTTGCGCCTGCGCGTGGACGCCTTCGGCCCCGACTTCGCCGATACCACCGTGCTGGTCGGCGGCCCGCTGTCCGACCGCAAGGGCGTGAACGTGCCCGGCGTGGTGCTGCCGATCTCGCCGCTCACCGCCAAGGACCTCGCCGACCTCGACTTCGGCCTGTCGCTCGGTGTGGACTGGGTGGCGCTGTCCTTCGTGCAGCGCGCCGAAGACATCCGCGAGGCGCGCGCGATCATCGGCGACCGCGCGTGGATCATGGCCAAGCTGGAAAAGCCGGCGGCGATCGACGCGCTCGACCCGATCGTCGCGCTGGCCGACGGCGTCATGGTGGCGCGCGGCGACCTCGGCGTGGAGTTGCCGCCACAGCAGGTGCCGGTGCTGCAGCGCCGGATCGTGCGTGCGGCGCGCGCGGCCGGCAAGCCGGTGGTGGTGGCCACGCAGATGCTGGAGTCGATGATCACCTCCCCGGTGCCCACGCGTGCCGAGGCCTCGGACGTCGCCACCGCGATCTACGACGGCGCCGACTCGGTGATGCTGTCGGCGGAATCCGCCTCGGGCCAGTATCCGGTCGAGGCGGTGTCGATCATGCATCGCATCATCTGCGAGGTGGAGCAGGATCCCGCCTGGCGCGCCGGGCTGGAGGCCAGCCACACGCCGGCCGAGGCCAACACGCCGGATGCGATCTGCAGCGCGCTGCGCCGCGTCGCCGGCCTGCTCGAACCCGCGGCGACCGTCGCCTACACCACCTCGGGCTTCAGTGCGCTGCGTGCCAGCCGCGAACGCCCGGCAACACCGATCCTCGCCCTCACCCCGCAACTGGCCACCGCGCGCCGGCTGGCGCTGGCCTGGGGCGTGCATCCGGTGCCCTTCGAGGAGGTGCATGACGTCACCGAGATGGTCGAACACGCCAGCAGCGCCGCGGTGAGCCACGGCTTTGCCGGGCCGGGTGACGTTCTGGTGGTGATCGGCGGGCTGCCTTTCGGCAAGAGCGGCAGCACCAACCTGCTGCACATCGCACGCATGCCGGGTTGAATGCAGCCCTGAAACGCGCTCAGGCGGCCTTGGCAGCTTTCGCCGGGGCCGGCCCGAACAGGCGGTCGGTCGCCTTCACGTACCAGGCCGCCGACTGCACCTGCAGGATATAGGCGAGCGCGATCACCAGCGCCGCGCCCGCGCTCTGGCCGCCGAACACGTTCATCGCCAGGGCGAGCGCAATCGACAGGTTGCGCATCACCGTGCCGTACACCAGCGCGATGCCGTCGCCGCGCGGCAGCAGCGCGCGGGCGACGACCGTGCTGAGCAGGTAGTTGATCGCATACAGGCACAGCAGGGGCACGAGCACCACCAGCACTTCGCCCGGCTGCGCGACCAGGTCCCTGGCCTTCAGCGCGAGCGCAACGAAGACGATACCGAGCACGCCCAGCGTCGAGAACGGCGGAAAACGCGGCGCCCAGTTCTTCTGATATTCGGCCTGGCCGTAACGCCCGAGCAGCCACTTCTGGGTGAAATGCCCGGCGGCCATGGGCAGGAAGACGATGATGACGATCTGCATGAAGATCGCCGCCATGTCCACCGGCACTTCGGCCCCCATCAGCCAGCGCACATAGAAAGGCGTGGCCAGCGAACCGAGGATCAGACCGAGCACCGTCATCTTGACCGCGGCACCCAGGTTGCCGTTGGCGAAGCCGGTCCACGAGATCGTCATGCCGCTGGTGGGCAGCAGCGCGGCCAGCAGCAGGCCGAGCGCGTACCAAGGCTGGTCGGCGAAGAAGATCTTGCCGAGGCCAAACGCGACGAAAGGAATGACTGCAAAGTTGATCGCCTGCGCGAGCGCCTGCGCCTTGAGGTCGCCCCCCTCGAGCACCTTCTGCAGCTTGAGGTTCACCATCATCGGATAAACCATCAGGAAGGTGAGCGGCACGATCAGCGACTTCAGCCAGCCGACCGGCACCATCAGCCCGAAGCCGAAGCCGAGCACCATCGCTACCGGGATGGCGAGGACGAGGTTCTTGTTGATTCTGGTCAGCAGCGCGAGCATGCGGTGTGTCCCCCTGAGGTTCATTGATGCATTCGTCGTCGTCGAGGAAGAGAACGCAGCAAGACTGATGCCAGTGCGATGCGCGCACCCGACGGCGGCGCACCCGCCCAGATGCGGGCATGACAGGAGCCTGCCCTCACTGCCACACATCCGCCACGCCGCCACGATCAACTGCCAGGCAGGCAGTCGCTGTCAGCATGGGAGCGCAAGCCTGGTTGCAGGGGGGCCGCTGCGACCAGCGCAGCAAAAGGCCCGCTCGGGGCGGGCCTTTCAAGTGCAACGAGCGGAGGCAGGATTACTTCTTGGCTGCCGCCAGACCGTTGACGATTTCCTGCTTGGCGTCCTCGACCGTGCCCCAACCCAGGATCTTGACCCACTTGCCGGGCTCGAGGTCCTTGTAGTGCTCGAAGAAGTGCACGGTCTGCTTCATCAGCAGCTCGGGCAGGTCATCGGTGGTCTGCACCTTGTCGTACAGCGGGGTCAGCTTGGACACCGGCACGGCCACGACCTTGGCATCCACACCGCCGTCGTCTTCCATCTTCAGCACGCCCACCGGACGGCAGCGGATGACCACGCCCGGCGCCAGCGGGAAGGGGGTGACGACCAGCACGTCCACCGGGTCGCCATCGCCGGCGACGGTGTGCGGGACGTAGCCGTAGTTGATCGGGTAACGCATCGAGGTGCCCATGAAGCGATCGACGAAGACGGCGCCGCTGTCCTTGTCCACTTCGAACTTGATCGGATCACCCTGTGCGGAGATCTCGATGATGACGTTGATGTCGTTCGGCACGTCCTTGCCGGCGCTGACCAGATCGAAACCCATGATTCCCTC
>QXGG01271823.1_pt1 | contig 10219 bp, 4 predicted proteins | sample 1982491 | NCBI WGS metagenome assembly QXGG01 (sample SAMN09924614, study PRJNA488089) | Wastewater metagenome, whole genome shotgun sequencing project. | isolation source: South African research farm wastewater | place: South Africa: Irene, Agricultural Research Council, Animal Production Institute... | reverse complement strand
CTGTTCGCGCGCGAGGCGCTGGGGGATGCGAACGCCATCGACGCCATCCCGGCGCCGCTGGCGCGCCGGCTGGCGAGCATGCCCACGCTGACGCCGGGGGACTTCGCCAACGTGGTGCGCCAGCGCACGCTGCTGGGCGAGGTGCTGAGCGCGGAGGAGTTCCTGCGCCGGCTCATCGTGGAGTGCCGGTACAAGGGGGGCGTGCGGGCGGCAGCATAGGCCAGGTGCTTATCTGTAGGTAATGATCGAATGATGTTAAGGTTTCGACTGGTGTCATGATGCTACCCGGTGTGAGGCGTCGAACCAACGCGAATGCACCCTGTGCGTCATGCCCTTGGGCCGCTGCACTAATCCCGGCAAAGCTGCTTCGATCTGACCTCTTCGTCATTTTGAAGGAGAAGAGGATGCCGAACACTTGCCGCTTACGCAGTGAACACGGCCTGGCGTGCCTCGTATCCCTCATCTGCGATAATCAGAGCAAGTTTTTCAAACGCACGTGCGCGACTTGCATTGGTCGAGTGGCTTTGTGGTTTGCTCTGGGTCCTCATAGATTCGGCGCGCTCGGCATACGGAGATTGCACAGGTCGCCATGCGTTCGAGACCAACGGGGCGGTTTGATCATGCAACTCGCAACCATTCGAGTAGGGGCTCCATGACTGAGAGGGGAATCGCCCGATGAGATTCGTCTCCAACGCCGGCTCTGATCGAGTCCTGGATCTGGTACGCCCCTGGATTCAGTCCGGGCACCAGGTCGATATGGTGTCGCCCGCGTTCTCGTTGTTTGCCTACTCCGAACTCCTGACCGAACTTCCCGAGGTGTCCCGAGCCCGCTTCGTCTTGCCGCCGCAACCGGCATCTTCGCAGGGCGTTACGGACGACACGCTCGGCTTGCTCGGTTCCGCGGCTGATCGCCCCCACAGGAACAGGCTCCAGGCGCCGTGGCTGGCGAGAAAGTTGGCTGCCTGGTTGGAGCAGACCGCAGAAGTGCGCCACGCACAGGGCGCGGTTCCACAAGGCACGCTGGTCTTGCGCGACGGTGAAGGGAGGGCGCAGCAGGCCGTGATGGGGTCGTTTGCGTTCTCCACCGACGGGCTCGGGGTCACGCCGGGCAATCCGCTCAGTTTGATTCAGGCGTCGGAGAGCCCTGCCGAGGCGCAGATGCTCAGCCAGTGGTTCGACTCGCAATGGGCCGTGCTCCGGGATCAACCGCAGGCCAAGGCCGAGCTGATCGACAAGCTCAGGTCGCTCGGCGGCCATCGCGACCCATCGAGCGTGTACGCGCTGATGCTGCATCACCTGTTTGCCAACGGCGACGGGCTCGACGAGGAGCGCATCGTCAAGTCCGCGACCGGCATTCGTAACACCGTCGTCTGGAAGAAGCTTTACAAGTTCCAGCGCGATGGCGTGGTCGGTGCGATTGACAAGCTGGACCGCTTTGGTGGTTGCATCATCGCCGACAGCGTCGGCCTCGGTAAAACCTTCGAAGCGCTGGCCATCATCAAGTATCACGAGCTGAGAAATGACCGCGTGCTCGTGCTCTGCCCGAAGCGTCTGCGCGAAAACTGGACGCTCTACAAGACCAACGACCGGCGCAACGTGCTGGCCTCCGACCGCTTCAACTACGACGTTCTGAACCACACCGATCTGTCGCGCGAGGGTGGTCATTCCGGCGACATCGATCTGTCCCACGTTAACTGGGGCAACTACGATCTGGTGGTGATCGACGAGTCTCACAACTTCCGCAACAAGAAATCGCCCCGCCAAGGCAACGAAACCCGCTACGACCGCCTGATGCGCAAGATTATCCGCGAGGGTGTCAAGACGCGGGTACTCATGCTCTCGGCTACGCCGGTGAACAATCGTCTGGCCGATCTGCGCAATCAGATCGCCTTCGTCACGGAAGGCGACGACACGGCATTGTTCGAGCACGGCATCGTCAGCATCGACAGCACCACGCGTCGTGCGCAGAAGGCCTTCAACCGTTGGCTGGAGCTGCCGAACGAGGAGAAGACCCCCTCGCTCCTCATCGAGATGCTGGGTTTCGATTACTTCGCCTTGCTCGACCACCTCACCATCGCACGCTCCCGGCGCCACATCGAGAGGTACTATGGCACCCACGAGACCGGACGATTCCCCGAGCGTCTGCCGCCCATCAACATCAAGGCCGACGTCGATCGTGCCGGCGCTTTCCGCTCCATCCGCGACATCAACCTAGAGATCCGCCGGCTCAACCTGGCAGCCTATGCGCCCTTGCGCTACGTGCTGTCGCACAAGCAGCAGGCCTACGACGCCAAGTACAGCACCCAGATCCGTGGTGGGGAGAGTTTCTTCCGTCAGGTCGACCGCGAGGAAAGTCTGATCCATCTGTTGCGGGTCAACGTGCTCAAGCGCATGGAAAGCGCGGTGTCGTCGTTCGCGCTCACCGTTCAGCGCCAGTTGCACGACGTCGAGGCGACACTCGCCCAGATCGAGGCGCACAACGATGAAATCGAGGAGCTCGATATCGCCGATGTCGATATCGACGACCCGGCGTTCGAGACGCTGCTCGTCGGCAGAAAGGTCAAGGTGCTGCTGAGCGACGTCGACTTGCTGCGCTGGAAGCAAGACCTCATCGAGGACCGTAACCGGCTGGCGACGCTGCATGCGCTGGCGGAGCAGGTGACTGCCGATCGTGACGACAAACTGATTCGCTTGCGGGATCAGATCGCAGCCAAGTGCGCGGCGCCGATCAACGACGGCAACTGTAAGCTCATCATCTTTACCGCCTTTGCCGACACGGCGACCTACCTATACGAGCAGCTTGCGCCCTGGGCGAAGGCCGAACTTGGGCTGAACAGCGCACTGGTCACCGGCGCAGGGCGTAACCAGACTACCCTGCCGGGCTTGCGGCGCGACCTCACGAGCATCCTCACCGCCTTCTCGCCGCGCTCGAAGGAGCGCCCAGCAGAGCTGGCGCACGAGGGCGAGCTCGACATCCTGATCGCTACCGACTGCATCAGCGAAGGCCAGAACCTGCAGGACTGCGACTGGCTGATCAACTACGACATCCACTGGAACCCGGTGCGCATCATCCAGCGCTTTGGCCGTATCGACCGCATCGGTTCGACCAGCACGCGAATCCAGCTGGTGAACTTCTGGCCCAACATGGAGCTGGAGGAATACATCAACCTGGAGCAACGCGTCAGCGGACGCATGGTGCTGCTCGACATCTCTGCCACCGGCGAGGAAAACATCATCGAGCAGCAGTCGGGTAACCAGATGAACGATCTGGAGTACCGCCGCAAACAGTTGCTCAAGCTGCAGGAAACGGTGATCGACCTCGAAGATTTGTCGAGCGGCGTGGCCATCACCGACCTCACGCTCACCGACTTCCGCATCGACCTTGCCGAGTACGCCCGAGCGCACCCGGGGCGGCTGGATGCCATGCCGCTGGGCTGCTGCGCCATCACCACCAGCATCGATGCCGATATCGCCCCTGGCGTCATCTTCTGCTTGCGTGCCGAAGGCGCCGCGGAAGAGAAGACGATCGACCCAAGCTACCCCCTTGCGCCGCACTATCTCGTCCATGTGGGTGAGGACTCGGCGGTGCTCCTGCCGTACACCCAGGCCAAACAGATCCTCGATCGCCTCAAGCGCCTGAGCGTGGGGCGCGACCTGCCCGATGCGCTTGCCTGCGTACGTTTCGACCGCAGCACGCGCGGCGGCGAGGACATGCGCCACGCCCAACGCCAGCTGTCGGCCGCGGTCGCCTCCATCGTCGGCAAGTCCGAAGAGCGTGCGGTCGCGAGCCTGTTTTCGCCTGGCGGCACGCACGCCCTCAAGGGCGAGTTTGCGAGTGTCAGCGACTTCGAGGTGCTCGCCTACCTGGTTGTGCTGCCCGGTGCGGGTGAACGGAGTGGTGCATGACCGGGGATCCGGCGCGTCTCACGTCCGGCCGACTCGTCGCCGCACTCGATCTGCCGGCCGACGCGCTGGTGCAACAGCGCATCCCGAAGAAGATGTTGGCCGATAATGGCGCCCCGACACCCGCTGACCGCAAGCTTATCCAGGAGTACATCGAAGAAGCGACTTGGGTGGCCGCGCTCAAGCCGGCAACTGCCGGCGTGCCTGCATACGAGGACCCCACGCGTACCTACCTAGAACTCGCCGTCCTCGCAGTCCAGCTTCGCAGCGTGGGTCAGACCAACGGGGCGAGTAGCAAGATCCAGCGCCTCGCCGAGCTGCTGCACCGCGCCATCCCGTATCCAGCCTTGCTGGTTCTGGAGGACGAAGATCGGCTTCTGCTATCGATGGCTCACATCCGCTGGGCGCAGAAGGAGTCGGACAAGACGGTGCTCGATGGTGAGTTGGCCTTTGCAACGCTGCTGCCGTTGGCTGAGGAGAGCGGGGCTGAGAACGGCTGGGCGCAGCAGCAGTTCCTCGAAGCGCTGCCGCTGCACAAACAAGCTCGGACGAATCTGTATGCCCTGTACCAGGGCTGGATCGACACCCTGGGCGCCTGGGAGGCCGTCGCCGTAAGCGGGCGTTTCATCCCCAGCGTCTCGGCCGAGCATGCCGCACAACGCCGTGCGGCCCTGCAGCGCTGCCGTGAGCTGGATGCCTCGCTCAGTCAGCTACGCAGCAAGGCCGCCAAAGAAAAGCAGATGGCCCGCCAGGTGGCGGCCAATCTCGAGATCAGGGCACTGCTGGCAGAGCGCCAGCGTGTCGCCGCAAGCATCTGAAGGACGCCTGTGAAAGCAACCGAAGCCAACCTGCTCAAGTTCCTGCGCAAGTCACCCCAGTTCGTCATCCCGATTTATCAGCGCAACTACTCGTGGACCGAGGAGCAATGCCGCCAGCTCTGGGCGGACCTCCTGCGTGCCGGGCGCGAAGAGGCGATCAGCGCGCACTTCATCGGCTCTATCGTCTATGTCGAACGCGGGTTGTCGACGGTCACCAGCCAGGAGGCGCTTCTTGTCATCGACGGCCAGCAGCGCCTCACCACCAGTACCTTGCTGATCGCCGCGCTTGCCAAGCACTTCGAAGACAAGGGCATCGCCGAGCTCCTCGATGCCTTTTCGGCCAAGAAGCTGCGCAACTACTACCTCCTCAACCCGGACGAGGAGGGGGAGCGTCACTTCAAGCTGATCCTGTCCGAAACCGACAAGGACACCCTGCTCGCGATCCTCAAGGGTAGTCCGATGCCGGCCGAAACCAGCAGCCGCATCGATCAGAACTACGGGCTATTCCAGGACCTCATCCAGAAGCACGAGGACGAGCTGGAGGCGATCTGCCAGGGCCTTGCCAAGCTGGTCATCGTCGATGTGTCGCTCGATCGCTCGCAGGACAACCCCCAGCTCATCTTCGAGAGCATGAACTCGACCGGCCTGGAGCTCAGCCAGGCCGACCTGATTCGCAACTACATTCTGATGGGCCTGGCGCCCAACCTGCAGACCGAGCTCTACAAGAACTACTGGCGGCCGATGGAGAAGGCCTTCGGGCAGGCCGCCTACGTGACGCACTTCGACCCCTTCATGCGTCATTACCTCACCGCCAAGACCGGCGAGATCCCCAACGTGCGCGAGGTCTATGCCGCGTTCAAAGCTTTCGCCCGCGGCAATCAGATCGACACCAAGGCCCTGGTTGCCGACATCCATGCCTACGCCAGTTACTACTGCGCCATGGCGCTGGGCGCAGAAGCCCAGCCAGCACTCAAGCAGGCCTTCCACGATCTGCGCGAGCTGAAGGTGGATGTCGCCTATCCCTTCCTGCTCGACGCCTACCACGACTACAAGCAAGACCGGCTCACTGCGGATGAGCTGCTTGGCATCATCCGGCTAGTGGAAAGCTACGTCTTCCGCCGCGCCATCTGTGCCATCCCGACCAACTCGCTCAACAAGACCTTCGCTGGCCTGAGCCGCAGCCTCAAGAAAGACCGCTACCTTGAAAGTGTTAAGGCGGCCTTCCTGCTCATGCCGTCTTACCGGCGCTTCCCGAGCAACGAGGAGTTTCAGCGCGACATCAAGCTGCGCGACCTCTACAACTTCCGCAGCCGCAGCTATTGGCTACGTCGCCTGGAGAATCACGGCCGCAAGGAACGCGTCGTGGTCGAGAACTACACCATCGAGCACATCCTGCCGCAGAACGAGGCACTGTCGCCCGAGTGGCAGGCCGAGCTCGGGCCGGAGTGGCAGCGCATCCAGCAGACCTGGCTGCACACGCTGGGCAACCTCACGCTCACCGGTTACAACAGCGAATACAGTGACTACCCCTTTGCCTACAAGCGCGACCAGGTTACTAACGCCGACGGCAAGAAGATCGGCTTCAAGTTCAGCGCGCTGAACATCAACGACGGGCTGGCCGAAGTGGCGCAATGGAACGAGGACGCCATCAAAGCACGTGCCGAACGCCTCGCGAAGGAGGCCGCCAAGGTCTGGGCCGCCCCCGTACTCGATAGCGGGGTGCTCGACGCCTACCGGCCCGTGGCCGGCAAGAGTGCCCCGCAGCAATACAGCATCGACGATCATCCGCACCTGGCCGGTGGCCCCATGCGCGAGCTCTTCGAAGCCTTGCGCAAGGCGGTCCTCGAGCTGGACGCCTGCGTCACCGAGGAATGCCTCAAGCTCTATGTGGCCTACAAGGCCGAGACCAACTTCGTCGACGTCGTGCCTCAGGTCCGCCGACTGCGTTTGTCCTTGAACATGCCTTTCAACGAGATCGACGATCCGCGCGGGCTCTGTCTGGACGTCACCAACCTCGGCCGCTGGGGCAACGGCGATGTCGAAGTCGGCTTGTCCAGCCTGGATGACCTGCCTTACGTCATGGGCCTGATTCGCCAATCCTTCGACCGCCAGATGGGTAACGCCGGAGAATGAGCGTGATTGAGCATCCGATACCGAGGTCAGCATGATCCGCAGCGCCGAAGACCTGCTGCAAGAGCTGTCGTCGCTCGACGAATCCCAGCGCATCGAGGCCAAGCGCGGCGCCCAGATCGACCGCTCGGTCATGGAGACCGTCTGCGCCTTTGCCAACGAACCCGGGCTCGGGGGCGGCTATCTGCTCCTCGGGGTCGTTCGCGATCAGCACGATCTTTTCAGTAACGCCTACAGCGTCGTCGGCGTGGACAACCCCGACAAGCTGCAGTCGGACCTGGCCAGCCAATGTGCCAGCGTGTTCAATCGTCCCGTGCGTCCCCGCGTTGCCGTCGAAACCCTGAATGGCAAGGCGGTGGTCGTGGCGTACGTGCCAGAGGCCGCGCCCACGGACAAGCCCGTCTATCTCAGCAATCTTGGACTTCCGCGCGGTGCCTACCGACGAATCGGCCCCACGGATCAGGAGGGCACCGAGGATGATCTGATCGCGCTCTATGCCGGCCACCAGATTGATACCCACGACGGCACGGTGCTGGCCGATGCCGATCTGCAGGATCTGGACCCGACCGCCGTCGAGGACTATCGCCAGCTACGGCGCCAGATCAACCCCACTGCCGAAGAACTCGTCTGGAGCGACAACGACCTCTTGCGTGCGCTCGGCTGCGTGCAACGTGTTGGCGAACAGCTCAAACCGACGGTTGCCGGTGTGCTGCTGTTCGGCACTTCGATGGCCCTACGCCGCTGTTTTCCGATGATGCGGATCGACTACATCCGGGTGCCTGGCCGCCAATGGGTGGAGAACCCGGATCATCGCTTCGACACGCTGGAAATCCGCGCCCCGATGTTCACCGCCATCCGGCGGGCAACCAACACGGTACGCGACGAGCTGCTGCAGTCCTTCACCTTGCCCGAAGGGGCGCTGGCCCGCGAAGACGAGCCCACGCTGCCCCTGCGTGTCATCCGCGAAGCCATCGTCAACGCCGTGATGCACCGCAGCTACCGCATCCACGGTGCCATCCAGATCATCCGCTACGCGAATCGGCTGGAGATTCGCAATCCCGGCCATTCCATCAAGGCCGAGGAACAGCTCGGAGAGCCCGGGTCCGAAACCCGCAATCCGCGCATTGCCGCCGTGCTGCACGAGGTCAACATCGCCGAAACCAAGGGCAGCGGCATCCGCGCGATGCGCGAGCTGATGGTGGCCCACGACCTGCTGCCCCCCACCTTCGAGTCGTCGCGCCGCCCCGATCAGTTCGTCGCCACCTTTCTGTTCCACCACTTCCTCGGCGCCGACGATCTGGCCTGGCTGCGCAGGCTGACGCGGGAGGCGCTGTCCGACGAAGAGGCGCGTGCCCTCGTTTTCGTGCGCGAGCTGGGTGCTATCGACAATGCCGCATATCGCACCATCAACCGCACCGACACGCTCAACGCTTCGGCCCACCTGCGTCGTCTGCGCGATCTGGATCTCCTGGCGATGAAGGGCAGCGGGAGTCGCACCTACTACGTGCCCGGCTCAGGCTTCCTTATCAGCGGCCCGGCTCCGGCGGAAAATACCCAGCAGCCAGCGCGGGACAGGCACCAGGTACAGAAAGAAAGTCACCAGCCTGCGACGGAAAGGCACCAGCTCCTGGTGACTTTACCGCCCAAGCTTGCTGCCCGAATCCCCGCCGCCGGACGCAGACTGCGACGCACGGCGATGCGTGCCCTGATCAAGGATCTCTGTGCATGGCAGACGCTGAGTGCTCGCGACCTGGCGGAAATCCTGGGCGGGCGCGAGCCGAAACCGCTGGTACGCGACTACCTCAGCCCCATGGTGGACGAGGGCATCCTCGCCTACACCATCCCCGAAATGGAAAACCACCCCGAACAACGCTACACGGTGCCCACAGCACCCACGACGGATTGATAGTGCCCATGACCCTGCAGAACATCGACGCCCAGTCGCCCGAGGCCAAGAGCGCCGACCTGATTGCCGACAACATCGCCCGGCTGCGGGCGTTGTTTCCCGAGCTCGTCACCGAAAGCGGCAAGGGCCTCGCGATCAACGTGGACGTGCTGAAGTCACTGGTGGGCGATGCCGCTGTGACCGACGCCGACGAAAAGTACGGCCTCAACTGGCACGGCAAGCGCCGCGCCCGCCAGATCGCGCTCACCCCCAGTACCGGCACGCTGCGCCCCTGCCCGGAGGAGAGCGTCGACTGGGATACCACACAGAACCTGATGATCGAGGGCGACAACCTCGAAGTGCTCAAGCTGCTGCAGAAGAGCTACGCCGGCAAGGTCAAGCTGATCTACATCGACCCGCCGTACAACACCGGCAAGGACTTCGTGTACCCGGACAGCTTTCAGGACAGCATCCGCAACTATCTGGCGCTGACCGGGCAGACCGAAGGCGGGGCGAAGGTCAGCAGCAACACCGATGCCAGTGGGCGGTTTCACACCGACTGGCTGAACATGATGTACCCGCGCCTGAAGCTGGCGCGCAATCTGCTCAAGGATGATGGTGTCGTCTTCGTCAGCATCGCGGACCACGAGATTCACAATCTGCGTGCCGTGATGAACGAGATTTTCGGCGAAGAGAACTTCATTGCGGCGATCATTTGGCAGAAGGTCTTCTCGCCCAAGAACTCAGCGCGACACTTCTCGGAGGATCACGATTACATCGTGGTCTATGCGAAGAGCGCTGAGACCTGGCAACCTCGACTACTCCCGCGTACGGAGGAAATGGAAGCGCGATACACGAATCCTGACAACGATCCGCGTGGCCCCTGGACTTCAGGCGATCTATCCGCTCGCAATTACTACGGAGAGGGGACCTATGCCGTCCAATCTCCTTCAGGCCGAGTGATCGATGGGCCTCCACCGGGAAGATACTGGGTTGTGTCGAAGGCAAAGTTTGAGGAGATGAACGCCGACAACCGGATTTGGTGGGGTGCTGATGGAAACAACATGCCCCGGTTCAAGCGGTTCCTGCAGGATGTTCAGGCAGGAAAGGTGCCGCAAACCCTATGGACTTATGAAGAGGTCGGCCACACGCAGGAGGCTAAGAAGGAGTTGATCGCCGCGGTCGATTTTCCGAATTCGGACGTGGTGTTTGAAACCCCCAAGCCGACGCGCCTCTTGCGCCGGATTCTCCAGGTCGCCACCACGCCAGAGAGCGGAGACCTCGTTGTCGACTTTTTTGCCGGCACGGGCAGCACGCTGGACGCAGTGTTCCAGCAGAACGCGGAAGAAAAAGGCAATCGACGTTGCATTCTGGTCCAGCTACCGGAGCCTCTGCCCGGTGCCGAAAGCGCCGGCTGGTCGTCGGTGGTCGACATCACCAAGGCCCGACTGCGCGGCGCAGCCAAGAATGTTCGCGAGAATGT
>QXGG01316326.1_pt1 | contig 10234 bp, 8 predicted proteins | sample 1982491 | NCBI WGS metagenome assembly QXGG01 (sample SAMN09924614, study PRJNA488089) | Wastewater metagenome, whole genome shotgun sequencing project. | isolation source: South African research farm wastewater | place: South Africa: Irene, Agricultural Research Council, Animal Production Institute... | reverse complement strand
TCGTCGTAGAGCATGCCCACCGGCACCGAGCTCGCGGTCTTGTCGCGGAACACGCGGCAGCGCTCGCGCAGCGCGGCGATGCGGTAGTCGTACAGCGGCAGCACCTCTTCGGCCGCGGCGGACAGGAAGAGGTCGATGGCCGGCAGGCGCAGCGCCAGCTCGATGCATTCGACGAGGTAGTGCCCCGAGCCGGTGAGTGCCCAGGCGAAGCGGCTGCGCCGGCTCATGTCGCCCGCCGTGCCGCCGGTCGGGAACACCGCATCTTCCTCGAAGGCGCTGCGGGCTTCGCCGCCACCGGCCGCGCCCGGCGCCTGCCATTGCTTGCTGTGCAAAATAGATCGACCTCTTCAATCCCGAGTACAGTTGCGCCCGTTCCCAAGGGGCACGGGCTACAAAATATTCACAGCAACTAGCGTGCCGGCGACCGAACACCGAAGCCGATTATAAGCACGCCCCTAGAGGGGCGAGGCGACGCCTTGCCGCATCATCTGGACTGGCGCGCTTTTCGCTTATCGACAGTGTTTTTCGGCAGCCCCTGCGGCAGACGCGAACCCCATCGACGGAGACCCCGACTTGATCCCCCAACCCATCCCCCTGCTCGACCCCAACTCCCCGATGCCCGGACACACCTCCACCCAGGCGCTCGACCCCCAGGCGCTCGACATCATCTTCATCGACGGCTTCGTCGGCGAGACGGTGATCGGCATCCACCACGACGAGTTGCACGACACCCAGCCGCTGCGCATCGACCTCGCCGCCGGCCTGCCGCGCAGCCTGGCCTGCGACACCGACCACATCGGCGACACCATCGACTACAGCGTGGTGCACAGCGCGCTGCACGAGATGCTGGCCGGGCACACGTACCGCCTGCTCGAGGCCTTCGCCGAAGGCGTCGCCAGCCTGCTGCTCGAGCGCTTCGGCGCGCACTGGGTGCGGGTGCGGGTGACCAAGCCGGGCAAGTTCCCCGATGTCGAGGGGGTGGGTGTGATGATCGAGCGCCGCCGCCGTCCGGCGCCACCTTCGCCAACTGCGAGCCCGCGCCACACCGCCGAGGTGCTCAGCCTGCTCGGTGCCGGCATGGTGCCGGGCGAACGCCGCTGAGCCCGGCAGAACTGCGGGCCGCGCGCCCGCGTCCTTGCCGGACGCAACAAAAAGGCCGAAGCACCCGCTTCGGCCTTTTTGCATCGCGACGCAGAGATCAGTTGGGCGCGAAGGGGTGTGCCGCCGACGACTTCTTGGCCACCACCTCGGCCGCGGTGGGCTCACCGGCAACCGCGCGCTTGATGGCTTCGCGGGTGGCCTGGTAGTTGTAGTCCTGGATCTTCTTGTCGTCCTCGGCCATCCAGTGGATGAACACGCCCACGCAGATGAAGATGTTGTCGGCCTCGGCGGCCGGGATGGTGCCGTCCTCGACGCTGTCGGCGACCGCCATGGCCACGCCGCGCTGGGCCGGGCCGAACATCTGCACCGCCTGCTTGGCGCCCTTGATCGTGACCTTGTTGAACATCACCGTGGCCGGCTTGCACAGCAGATTGGGGGCGACGACCGCCAGCAGGGACGTGAAGCCGTCCTTGTTGTTGGTGAGCGCGGTGGCGAAAGCCGTTTCGGCAGCGCTGCCCCGCGGGCCGAGAATGAGGTCGATGTGGGCGACTTCATTACCGTCTCCGACCAGCGATTCCCCTACGAGCATGCGATCGATCTTTGCCATTATTGTTTCTCCATTCGATGTGGTGGTGTGGCCGCCCGGAAGCAGACCCGGTGCCGGAGGGCAGGTGCACAACCCCGGCATCGTGCTCACTGATACAGAAACCGTGCCAGCTTTTGCCGCGTGCGCCTGCCGACTTGGAAAACCGCCTGACCGGCCGCATAGCCCGCGCATGCCGTGCCAAACACCCCGTCAGACCGTACGCAGGCCGGCTGCGCGAGGCCTGCAGACTGTTCAGGGCGATGCCAAGAGCCGATACACCTGATCAAAAATGACACACCTGTGCCAGCGCCCCGGACGTGGCCATGCCCAGCCGGCGCGCGAGCAGGTCGTCGACCAGGGCCTGGGCGATGTCGAAGCCGGTGACGCGCTGCAGCCCGCGCCAGGCCGCCACGCCGTTGACCTCGATCACCTGCGCGCCCTGCGGCTTGGCCGCGTCCGGCACCAGGTCGACACCCGCGTAATCCATGCCCAGCGCCTGCGCCGCCGCCTCGGCAAGCGCCGCCAGCCCGGGCTCGAGCACGCATGGCACGCAGCGTGCCCCGCGCGCCACGTTGCGGATCCAGTGCGCGCTGACGCGCTTCATCGCCGCACACGCCCGCCCGCCCACCACCAGCACCCGCCAGTCGAAGCCCGGCGCGGCGGCAGATTCCGGTTGCGGCACGAAGCGCTGCAGATAGGCCAGCCCGGACACGGTCGACAGCGCCGGCAGCGGCACGAAGTCGCCCTCGACCGGCCCCAGCCGCTGCAGGCCCTTGCCCTGCGAGCCGAACATCGGCTTGAGCACCAGGCTGTGCCCGGCCGCGGCCTCGCGCATCAGGATGCGCCGCGCCTGCGCCTCGTCTTCCACCGCCCAGGCCGGGGGCGTGGGCACACCCGCGCGCTGCAGCAGGAAGCTGGTCATGGCCTTGTCGACGCTGCGCTCGATGGCGCGCGCGTCGTTGTACACCGGCACGCCGAGCTCGCGCAGCGCGTGCAGGATGCCGAGGCGCTTGGTGATCTGCTCCAGGCTGCCGCCGGCGATGCCGCGCACCAGCGCGGCGCGCGGCAGGCTGCGGCCGAAGCCCGGAATCACCAGCCCGTGGGGCGTTGCGGTGGTGTCGAAGCGGCAGTCGGCCAGATCGACGCAGCGCCCCTCGAAGCCGCGCCGCGCCAGCGCCTGGCGCAGGCGCCGGGTGTGCCAGCCGGTCTCGTCGGAGAAGATGGCGACGCGCGCAGCGGAGGGTACGCCACGAACCTCGCCCGCCGGCGGCGCAGCACGCGCATCGCCCCCCACGCCGCCGGGCCGCTCGTCCACGGGCACGCTTGCGATCGGTGCGCCGCCCTGCATCGCCTCACGCCTCCAGCCACAGGCGGCGCAGCAGGTCCATGTTCAGCCCGCCGCCATGCCAGGTGCGGCCGCTGTCGAGGTTGCTGACCCAGACCTCGGCGGGCGCGAACAGCGCCGGGTCGATCTTGTAGAAGTCGTATTCGTAGTCGCGGAAGATGTCGCCGAACGAGCGCCCGTAGTCGCGCGAGGTGGACGACGGCAGGCGCTGCGCCAGATCGCGCGCGGCCTCGTCGCTGCCGCGCACCTTCAGGTGCACCCGGCCGCCGTAGAGGATGGCGTCGTTGGTGCGCCCCATCGCCACGCCGGCGTCGGGGCTGGGCGCCGGCAAGGCCGCGGCGGCGTGGCCGTCGACGACGTCGGCGAGCGCAAAGCCGAGTTCGTGCGCCTTGTGCATCGCCACCTCGAGCACGCGCGCCACCACCTGGGTGGTGCCGGCGAGGCTGGTGGTGGGGGTCAGCACCAGGGTCAGGCGCTCGGGGGCGAGGCCGCAGTCGCGCAGCACCTTGTCGACCACCACCGCGGGCGGGCGGCGGTCGACTTCGAGCACCAGCACGCCGGCGTCCGCCTGGTCGCGGTAGCCGAGCTCGGCGAACAGATCCTCGCGCCCAGCGAGCGCGCGCGCCGGGCCGGAACCGAGCGAGAAAAACTTCTTGCCGCCCGCCTCTTCCTTGCTCGCCGCCAGGCTCCAGCCGGCGTACTGGCTGGCGAGGCAGGCCAGCACCGGCTGGGCGCTGCTCACCTCCAGCCAGTCGGGCCAGCCCTCTTCCACGCGCGTGGCGAGACGCACGCTGCCCAGCCCGCCCATGCAGATCTCGCCGATCAACACGCCGGCCGCCACGCTGCCGCGCACATCGATGCCCGCGTCGACCAGACTAACCCCGTTGTCCAGGCGCTCGACCGCGATGCCGAGCGCATCGGCCGAAGCCAGCAGTTGCGCAAGCAGCGGCGCGGCCAGGCGGTTCACACTCAGCGCGCGCGCGGGCCCCGCCACCGCGTTGTTCCTGGCTTCCCCGGCCGCGCTCATGACTTGTCCGCCAGCAGCTCGCGCGCCTTGGCGAAGGCCTCGCGAAAGCCCAGATAGAGCGGCTTGTCCGCCTGCCGCATCGCGACCAGCAGGCCGTTCTCGACCTGGTACTTGACGTTGCCCACCGCCAGCGCGCCGATGCCCACCGCCTGCGTGCCGGCGATCGGCTTGCCCTTGTCCATCACGCCCACGCCGGCGATGCCCTCGGGCGGCACGGCGTTGACGTCGGCGGCCACCAGCAGCCGGGCGGCGCCGGCGACTTCTTCAGCGCTGGCCACCTGCACACCGGCGGCGGCGGTGGCCAGCACCACGTCGGCCGCGGACAGCGCCGCGCGCCGCGCCTCGGCGCTACCGGTGCCGGCGCCGCGCAGTTCGCAGCCGAAGCGCGCCGCGGTCTCGGCCGCGGCCTTCTCGGCATTGGCCTGGTCGCGATGGCTGGCGAGCGTCACCCGCGCGCCCAGCCCGGCGGCGAGCACGCCGGCGATGCGGCCCACCGTGCCGGTGCCGCCGAGGATCAGCACCTCCTTGCCGGCGAAATCGGTGCCGTGCGCGCTGCGCAGCCACTGCTCGACGCAGGCGACCAGCGCCGCCGCCGTGGTGTAGGAGCCGCTCGGGTCGGCGATCACCGACACCTCGAAGGGCGGCACCATGGCCTTGCGCGCGGCGTCGAGCATGTCGGTGGCGAGCATCACGTCACGGCCGCCGATGAAGATGCCGGTGGCCTTCACGCCCTTGGGGCCGCGCGAGAAGATCGCGTCCTGAGTGAGGCCGGTGATCTCGTCCAGCGTCACGCCGCAATACGGCACCACGACCTGGTAGCCGGCATCGACCGCCATGTTGATGTCGAACGGGCTCATCTGCTTGCCCGGCGTGAACATGTGAAGAATGTAGCTTCGCTCCATGAGCGCCTTCCTCCTCTTCGTGAATCCGTTGTTGTTCCGGGGTTCTCCCGTTGCGCGCCGCGGTACTGGATAACGCGCGCCGCGCCAGGTGGTAACGCACGTAGCGCTCGGGGGTCACGCACGCGGCGCTCGCGGCTAAAGCGCCCTGCGCTCAGGCGCGCGCCAGCGCTGGCGTGCCCAGGGTGAGGCGTGCCCCACGGTTGTTGCCGCCACACACGACCAGGCGCAGCGCCGGATCGAGCGCGCCTTCCTGCTGCGCCAGCGCGATCAGGCGCCGGGCCTCGGCGTCGGAGGGCAGGATCGCAAAGCCGGTCGGGCCCCACGAGCTCTGCCCCACCCCGGCCGGCCCCTGCGCGCGCACCCAGTCCATGAACCCGGCCACCGCCGCGCTGGTGTACATCGAGCCGCCCTGCGCGGGCGCGAAGTAATCGCCGATCTGGCTCTGGATGCGGCTGACGCCCTCGGCGAACGGCTCGAAACGCTGTTCGATGACCGCCGGCAACACCTTCAGCAGCACCTGGTGGCAGAGGTCGGCGGCGAGTTCGCGCGGGAACGGCGCGAGCTGATCCATCGCCGCGCGCTCGGCGGCGCCGCTCAGGCCGTCGATGCGTTCATCGAGCACCAGCAACACGCGCCAGGCCGCAGGGAAATCGAGCCGCGCCAGCACCGGCGCGGGTGTGCCCCCGGGTCCGGGGCCGCCGTCGAGCAGCAGGCCGCCCTGATCGAACCCGGCGATGCCCACGCCCGAGCGCTCGCCGCGGCCGAGCATCGCCGCCAGGCGGCGGGTGGACAACTCGAGCCCGTGCAGCGCGCAGAACGCGCGCCCGAGCGCAAGCGCGAGCTGGGTGCCGGAGCCGAAGCCCGAATGCGCCGGCGGCGCGCTGCGCAGGCGCACCCGCAGCGGCTGCGGCCGGCCGGTCTCGCGCTGCAGCGTGTCGAGGTGGCGCGCCAGCCGACGCACCGCGTCGTGCTGGCGCGGGTCGTCGGTCTCGATCGCATTGTCGCGGGCCGGGCACAGCTCCAGGCGGGTGGCGAAGGCGTCGATGACCAGCCCCAGGCTCGCGAAGCGGCGGCCCAGGCTGGCATTGGGATCGAGAAAACCCAGATGCAGGCGCGAGGGTGCATCCACCTGGATGCAGGCGTCGGCGGGGTCACGGCCATCGGAAGCTGGGAAGTGAAATTTCATGGCGGGATTCGGGAGGCTCCGTGCTGAGGCCCGTTGCGGCGCAGGCCTGATCGACTACCGAGATAGCAAGCTTTGTTCCATTGCGTCCGGGCAGACCCCTGCGCGTGCATCTGCGTACATCGTATCGAGGGCGTCGAGGTCCTGCCCATACAGTGCTGGCGTGAGCAAGGCGGCGACGAACAGCGTGCACACGGTAAGGTCGGCGCTGGTTCCGGGGTTGAATCTGCGCGCCTTGAGGGATTCGTCCCAGGCGGCAAAGTCTGCGCCCTCAGCAGCGTCGGGATTGCTCGCCAGGCGGTCGCGCCAGCGCGCGGCTTCGGCGGATACGGCGTGCGCCGCGGCTGCGCCCTGCTTGCGCACGATGTGCGAGTCGGGGTGAGCCGACAGCCAGGCGAGGTACACGCGCTGCACGCGCTGGGCAATCGTCATCTGCTCCAGGTGCGCGGGCACGGCGAAGGCGGCGAGGCCGAGCGCGAGCACGTCGGCAAAGCCGCTGGCGTACTGGCGGGCGATGAGGTCGCGGTCGGCGGCCAGGCGCATCGCGGCGCGCAGGCTCACGTCGGGCTCGGCCGCCACGTCCTGCTCGGGCGCCGTGCCCAGCCCGCCGGGATGGGCGGTGGCAATCGCGCGGTAGGCGGCGCGCGCATCGTCGAGGTCGAGCGCCTGCAGGACGGCCTCGAGCGCGGCCTGCAGGCGCGCGGCGGCGAGGGATTCCGGCCCCGGGCGCCCGTCGCGTCCTTCGAGCCCCTCAACCCGCCCGCCCCCCGCCAGCCCCTCGACCGCGCGGGCGAGCGGCGCGCACAGCAGCAGGATGCCGAGGTTGGTGTTGCAGCCCACGACCGCGCGCGTCGCCCGCACTGCGGCTTCGATGCGCGCGCCCACGCCGGCGCGCGCATCGAACAGCGCCGGCGCCGACGCGCGCGCGCTGTCCAGGAACTGGCGGGCGCGCATGTCGTGCCCGGCCGAGAGCAGGCTGACGTTGCCCGGCTTGCGCACGGCCACGTCCATCGCACACGCCCACAGATAGGCAGACTGCGCGTGCGCCCGGGCTTGCGATAAAGGCTCGACATCGGGGGAAAGCGAGGTCTGCAAGATGGCGGACAAGTCGGCAGAAGCTGAAGCGGAACAAGGCGATCCGGAATCGGGCGATCCGGAAGAAGAAGGCGACCAGGAAGAAGGCAAGTCGGCACTCATCGGCATGCGGTCGGGTTCTCCGCTCGCGGCTGCAGATGCAGCGTCACGCTGCGCCGGCGTTCGCTCAATTGCTGCAGCACCGCCTCGACCGAGCCGGCCTGCGCACGCACGGTGCACACCGGGTCGCCCCACGCATGGTGCGTGCCAGCGCGCGGGATGTCGCAGCACCAGCCCTGCCCGGCCAGCCAGGCCGCGCGCGCCGCGTCCACCTGCCCGGCGCGGCGCGCGAACACGGTCTCGAAGCCGCGCACGACCGTCCCGGCCGACGCCGGCGTAGCCGGGCCGCATGCCGGCGAAGACGCCGACGCGGACACCGACACGGGCACGGGCAGCCGCCCGGCGCAGGCCTCGACATGCGCGCGCATCAGCCCGCCCTCGAAAGCGTCGTCGAAGAGCTGGATGGCCGCGGTCGGCCGCGGATTGAGTTCCAGCAGCCAGGGCTGCCCCGCCGCATCCAGCACGAAGTCGATGCCATTGAGCCCGACCAGGCCCAGCGCCCGGCTCAGCTTCTGCGCGGCATCCGCAATCTGCTGCCCGGCCGCGGACGGCAAGGCCACCGGCCCCGCGCCACCCCGATACACGTACGGACGCCCGCCAAGCGCACGCACGATCTGGCGCGAAAAACCCAGCACGCGCGCATCGCCCGCGGCCGCGACGAAGAGACACGAAAACGCATCCCCCGCCACCTGACGCTGAAAGTACGCGCCCTCCCCCAGGCCCGATGCCGGCGCCGCCTCCGCCGGGCGCACATGCCAGCCCCCGCAGGCGTGGGCGTCCTTCACCAGCCAGCCGCGCGCATCAAGCGGCCGCACGACACTGAAGCCCGGCTGCACGATACCCAGCGCATCGAGCAGCGCCGCGAAATCGGCCGGGCTGCGCACGCGGCGCACGGTGTCGGGCTGGTTGCCGATCAGCGGCAGCACGTGCGCGGCCTCGGCGAGCAGGTCGAGTTGCGCCTCGAATCCGCTGCCCGCCACCCAGCCGGCGACGTCTCCGCGCGCACGCAGGCCGGCAAGAGCGGGCAGCAGCGCGTCGCGATCCATCGCCAGCCCGGCACCGCCGATGTGCACGCAGGCCTCGGCCAGCCGGCCGGTGTCGATGTCGCCAAACACGTCGAGCGCGATCGGGGAAAAGCCGCTCGCGCGTGCGCACTCGACCAGGCTGCGGGCGGACGCTGCGACCAGGGCCAGGCTCATGGGTGGCTGCTGCCGAGAACGTAAGGTCGTCATCGCTGCATTCTGCCACTGGACCTTGACCTTGCCGCAGGCGTGGATCGTTGTGCCAAAACTGAGCACCTGCCCCAGATTTAAGCAGCGTGACAAGCTCGCCGGGCGCCCGATCGCCGGCCGCAAGCACGCGCCGCCCCACCACGCCCCGGCATGCTTTTGCGGCGCCCGAAACGGGCATCTTGCGAATCCGCCCGACCCCACCCCCTGCGCCGCCTTGCAAATGCGTGCATACGCCGGCCGGCTGCGGCCTGGCACAAGCTTTGCATTGAAGTTGCCAGTTTCAGAGCACCCGAGGCTCGCTGGCGACGGCGGGCATGCTGCAGCAGTAGTCCTCGTGTGCCGCGGCGGGGAAGCTCGGTTGGCGCGGCAAAACACCACAGTGTTGATAAGTGAGGAGACGACAATGAAACAAACAGGGAAACCCGCCCGCCGCAGCCCTCAACTGCTGGCCGCAGTATTGCTGGCCCTGCCCGGGCTCGCACTCGCGAACGCAGACCTCAAGAGCAAGATGGACAACCCGGGCAACTGGGCCGCGCAGGCAGGTGACTTCTACAACCAGCGCTACAGCAAGCTCGACCAGATCAACAAGGACAACGTCGGCAAGATGCAGGTCGCGTGGACCTTCTCCACCGGCGTGCTGCGCGGCCATGAAGGCTCGCCGCTCGTCATCGACGGCATGATGTACATCCACACCCCCTTCCCCAACAAGGTCTTCGCGATGGACCTCGACACCCAGAAGATCGTCTGGCGCTACGAACCGCGCCAGGATCCGGCGGTGATCGCGCAGATGTGCTGTGACACGGTCTATCGCGGCCTGGCCTATGCCGAAGGCAAGATCTTCCTGCAGCAGGCCGACAGCACGCTGGTGGCGCTCGACGCCAAGGACGGCAAGGTGCTGTGGAGCGTGGTCAACGGCGATCCCAAGCTCGGCGCGGTCAACACCCAGGCCCCGCACGTGTTCGGCGACAAGGTCATCACCGGCATCTCGGGCGGCGAATGGGGCGTGCGCGGTTTCCTCGCCGCCTACGACATGAACACCGGCAAGCTGGCGTGGAAGGGCTACAGCACCGGCCCCGACGAAGAAATGCTGATGGACCCCGAGAAGACGATGACCTGGACCGACGGCGAGATGAAGCCGGTCGGCAAGGACTCGTCGCTCAAGACCTGGCAGGGCGACCAGTGGAAGATCGGCGGCGGCACGACCTGGGGCTGGTTCAGCTACGACCCGGCGCTCAACCTGGTCTATTACGGCTCCGGCAACCCCTCGACCTGGAACCCCTCGCAGCGCCCGGGTGACAACAAGTGGTCGATGACGATCTGGGCCCGCGACCTCGACACCGGCGTCGCCAAGTGGGTCTATCAGATGACCCCGCACGACGAGTGGGACTTCGACGGCGTCAACGAAATGATCCTTGCCGACATCAAGGTCAAGGGCAAGGACACCAAGGCCCTGGTGCACTTCGACCGCAACGGCTTCGGCTACACCATGGACCGCGCCACCGGCGCGCTGCTCGTCGCCGAGAAATTCGACCCGACGGTGAACTGGGCCTCGCATGTCGACATGAAGACCGGCCGCCCGCAGGTCGTCGCCAAGTACTCCACCTCCAAGTTCACCAACCCCGAGCACGGCCCGGACGTGAACGTGAAGGGCATCTGCCCGGCGG
>QXGG01030379.1_pt1 | contig 10252 bp, 10 predicted proteins | sample 1982491 | NCBI WGS metagenome assembly QXGG01 (sample SAMN09924614, study PRJNA488089) | Wastewater metagenome, whole genome shotgun sequencing project. | isolation source: South African research farm wastewater | place: South Africa: Irene, Agricultural Research Council, Animal Production... | reverse complement strand
TGTGACATAGCCCGTCAGGTTAATTTTGCTTGCGTCTATGCTCACACTCTCCGCGCTCTGATTGATTGTGGATATGATATTGTCCTTTGTGACGGTGCTTTGTACGCCCTCGGCGGTAATTTTTAGCTGTGTCTGCATGGTCTGAGTCCACGTTGTGGGGATACATACCGTGCTATCATACGCCCATGAGATGGGGCTGGTACACTTCAGTATCTGGCCCGTTGTCGGGTTATACCAGTATTCCCCTTTCTTGGGGTTGGTGGGCTTTGTGCTTTGGATGTAGTCGGGGTATATGGTCAGCTTCCATGCCGCCCCGTCCCATATGCGCAAGTCAGTACCGTCAAACCATTGGTAGCCCTCTTTTGCCGCCTTTTCATCGTCCGCCCATTCCGTTGACGGGTCGGTTTTCGATAAAACGGGGGTGAGGTACTCGATGCGGGTAATGGTGTTTACGGTTTCGTCAACCGTTCGGGTCAATTCGTTTGTCCTGCCCTGTATCTGCTGTATCTGTTGGGATATGCCGTACTGTTCCCTATGCTCTTTTTCCCCCTTGGCTTCATAGGTATCCAGCAGGGCGGCTTCACCCGTCATTGTGCGCTTGAGTATATAGGTGTCAAATGTCCCGCCGTTGCCGTCAGCAAATTTCACCGTTACCTTGTCACCGGGTTCAAGGTATGGTCGCCCCGTTATAACCGTTTTGTGCGGCCTGTATGGCTTGTTCACTATCTGGTTGTATATGTTTTGTGCTATGGTGGTAAGCTCCGCCGTGCTTTTCCCGAAGCATAGGAAATTGCCCTGAATGATATACGGGTTATCCTGCACGGTTGCGGGGTAGTGCCCGCCTACATCATCATCGGTTGCCCGTATGATAACAGCGTTAATGCCCTTGCAGTCGTATTCCTCGCGGGTGCTGTCGGGACGGAAGGTGTAATCGTATTGGCTGTAATCAAACGTTTCGCACGAGGTTTTGCCAAGCGTCACCCACTTTAGCTTGTTTGTCCCCCATAGGTCTATCTTAGGCCAGCATCCGCAAAGCTCGCAGCACGCGGAAAGGATATCGCGCCCCGTTATGGACGTTGCGGACATTGTGCGGCTTATGGTCATACTGTCGTTGGGCAACGTCACGCTCTCAAAACCCACGCCGCAATATGTACACAGGCTTTCGCGGAACGCTTTAAGGGTTAGACTGTTAAAGTTCAACCCGTTATACCACTCGGCAACGTTTTTGTCGAAAAGGCTCAATGCGTCATATGCGGTTATAGTCTTAAAGCCCGTTGTTCCCTCACCCTTTATGGACTTAATGAAAAACTCCGCCGAATGCTCGATTATGCCCTTTTTTATGTATACTGTTAGTTTCTTGCCCTGCGCACAGTCCCAAATCTTGCCCCGCCCCATTCCGGCGATAGCAGAAGCCTCTACTCTTTCCACCTGTGCAGTATCCTGCGCAATTTGGATTTCAAACATTGAGGGCTCTACGCTGCCGTATTTTAACTGCTCCGCGTCTGATATAGATTGGATAAGCTTTGTCGTGTTTGCCACTATGTTTGTTGCGGCTATATCGTACGTCACTGCGGCTCCGCTTGAATCTATACCGAAATCTATACTCGCCCATAGCGTGTTGCTTGCCTCCGTATTTCGGTAAAGCGCCTTTTCTGTGTCCGTCCAGTTCTTCATGCGCCCTCCTTAATACTCGATTAGATGGTATTCCACCGAATCATACACGATATTGTCAGCCTCTATCCGCTTTATGGGATAGGTCACATCGGGGATATAAAAGCTGCCCGTGGCATATGCGTTGCTTTCATCATTCCAGTATATCAGGCTTACTTTGCGTTCCCGCACGTTGGTCATAGCCCCGTTAAAGAAAGCCTGTATCTCCTGCTTCTCGGCAAGCTTCAGGTCATCCATCGTCTTAAAGACTATCTTTGAGCGGTCATGCGGCAAAACGGTTCGGTGCAGGTTGCCCTGGCTGTCCTGATAGCTGTCAAGGTCTTGCCGTTGGCTCGGCGTGGTCTGATATGTCGATATCTGTATATACTTATGCGGGAACGTTGCCGCCCCCGCTTTCATCAAATATCCTTCAAATGCCATTGCTTCACTCTCCTAAAATCGGATATCGCCCCGTGCGGCGTATGTCGCGCTTTGAGTAGTCAACCACGCTGTCATATACTTTTTGGCCGTCGAGAAGCACTTGAACGGTCATATTGTCCAAGCCCAAAGCCCTCAGAGCATCGATTATTATTTGCTTTAAGTCGCTGTCCCCTCTGCCGCCGTCCGTATATGCGGCGTCGGCAATCTTAGCGCGATATGGTATCACCTCGCCCGTAGCCATAGCAGGCATGCGCAGGTTGCCCAAACTGTCAGTTATCATGCCTATCTTTTCCGCTATGCGGTCAAGGACTGATAGCAAGCCATCAAAGCCCGTGGAATCAACGGAGAAAGACTTATCATCAAAGGCATTATCCGCGCCCGCCGCTATATCGGCGATAGAGCGCAGCACGGTTGCCTTTTCATCGTCAATGCCCTCGGTAAGTCCGGCCATAAGGTATTCGCCGATTTGCGCAAAGACTTTTGACGGGGAATGTATACCGAACACACTCTTCACGCCGTCAATAATGCCGCTGAACTTCCTTTCAACCCATTGCTTAAACGCGCTCCATGCGTTATTTATGCCGTTTTTCACGCCAGCCACAAGGGCGGAGCCGACATCGAGGAATTTTCTTGCTGCGTTGCCAACTATGCCAAAAGCGGAGCTTACGGCATTTTTCACGGGCGTAAAGATGTTGTTTTGCACCCATGAGCGGACATTTTTCAGCTTGTCCTTTATGCCGTTTAGTAGTCCTTCGGAGATATATCGTCCCTGCTCGGCCATTACGGTGGACGGGGATTCTATGCCGAAAAGCTTTCTAAACCACTTCATGAACGGGTCGAATAAATGCTCTTTTATCCATTTGCCAAAGTCAGACTTTGACAAAATGCCGTTGAAAAAGCCCTCTATTGCGTCAATGCCCGCCCTGAACATTTCCTCGTCTATGCCGAAAAGCGATTCAGCCAGCTTTTTGCCAATCGGAACGGCGATATTTCTAAAGTTCCAGGACGCCAAGTCCGACCACGTTTCTATGAAACCGCGTATCACTTCTTTGGCGGAAAGTTCTCCATCTTCGCCCGCCCATTCTGTAAGCTTGTCAGCTATTATGGTTCTAAGGAACCCCCATACGCCTTTTAATGCTCCACCTATAAGCAATCCAACACTCTCGGCGGTCTTTCGCGTAAGGTTCTCCCAGTCTACCGCAAGTATAAACTCTGCAATGCTAACGCCTATGCTATCCCAATCCAAGGTTTCTAAAAAGCCTATAATGGTATCGAGCAGACCGCCCATGCCGTCCGATAAGGTCGCCCCGATTTCACTCCAGTTTACACCATGCACTGAGCCGTTCAGGAATTTTGCTATATCGGCTCCTATCTGCTTAAAATCAATGCCTTTAATCTTATCATGCACAGTTTTGACGGCGTAGTTTATGCCCTCGGCCATGGTATTTCCTACCCCGTACCAGTCACCCGCCTGTATTGCGCCTTTTAGCTTCTCGAACCATCCCTTTAATGCATCGGGCAACATGGAGCTTATTTCCTTTTCTTCAAACAAGCTGCCAGCGGAAGTACCGCCGCCCCCGCCGCTGTCCTTCTGCGTTGTAATGTTGTTTATCTCGTCAAATCCCGCAAGAGCGAGCTGCGCCTTGTTCGCAGCTTTAGCTGTCTTGTCAAGCGATTTAGCATAGCTTTCATTCTGCTTTTTAGCTACCGTTATTGTGTTCTTCCCTGATAGCATAGCGGTAAAGGCCGAAATATAGGTTATAATTTTGCTTAACCAATTTATGATTTGCGTGACTATCGGCGCGACCGCATTTAGTATGCCCGACAAGGCAACGCTTATATTTGCGCCCAGCTCTTTGAAGGCGTTACGTATTCCTGATATTGATGCATTAAATTCCCTGGAATAGCGCGCCAACACTTGTAAGCTTTCGCGTACAGCGTTTGTTATCTGTGTTATAAAAGTTTGCTTGATTCTGGACACGAGCAGCGTTTTAAGGCTTGTAAGCTGCTTTATAAGTCCGTTTGTCGCTCCTGCGCTGCTACGTGATGCACGATTAAAACTGAAAAGACGCTTTATCGCGTTCTTTATGCCTTCGCCTATTCTCTTAAATACGTTGTTTACACGCTCAAGCCTTGCGCCGCTTGCTGCCATCTTATTTTGCTCGGCATTAAACTCGGAAAGCCGTTCTTTTGCTTCTGTGATTCTACGCTGAAGGGCTGTAAACTGCTCCGTTTGACTTCCTTCAATCGTTGCCTGCCCACTCTGCTCTAAGTATGCCATCTCGGCACGATATTGCCTTATTACGGCCTCCGTGTTAGAAATCTGTATCGCTAATCGCTGCCATTGCGCGGAAGCTTCGTCTATCCCCATATCCCTCATAAGGTTTTGCCTGTCTTGATATCTCAAAAGCTCGTTTTCGGCTTTTTTCAGGGCTTGTTCAAGTCCCGCGTAATCGTCTGTTTTTATGGGTGTATCGCCGAGAGCCTTTAGCTTTTCTTGCAGCACGTCTATTTCGTGCTGCACCGTTGCGGTCTGCTCTGCCATCTTGTCAAGCCCGCTGCCGGGTACAAAGCCACCCTGCAATCGGGCACTCATGTTCCCAACCTTGTTTATGAGTGAATCGCAAGCCTTTGATAGCTTCGCCGAGCCTGCGTTAAAGCCGGAGCTGTCTAACGCGGTATCAATAATTATACTGCCGTCTGCGCCTTTTGCCATGCTTATTGCTCCTTTGCCAGTTCTTCAAACATTTCGGTAAGCCCTTTTTTGCCGCTTCCCCAAGTCCGTGCGCCGTCTATTGCACAGATATCCTTATTCGCTCTGTAAAAGTCCTGTTCCCATTTTTCGAGCGTTTTATGCTGTGCCTTTTTTTGCCTGATAGTAAGCACCGTGCGCCATACCCCATCATCAACCTCCATGAAGTACCCCAAGAAGGTGTGCCAGTGGATAAAATCGGCCGTCCGTGTTTCAAAGCCCGCAACCTTGTTAATCGCGGGGAACATGATGCTTTCATCCTTTGCCCAATCTATCAGGCGGGCGGGCTGTTTGCCGTTATCCTGTGCGCCGTTGTCTATAAAATCAATCGCCGCCCGATACGCGCCCTCTATATCCTCGGGGATAGTTTCATATAGCCGCGTAAGGCATATGCAGGCTTTCTCCTGTGCTTTAAGGTTCTCGTCATTATATGCCTCTATTATCGTCAAAATATTGCGAAAGTCGGGCTTTATGGCGTATTCTCGACCATTGACGCGCAAGCTTGTTTTTAGCTGCCCTATCATGCGTCATTCAAGTATTTGCTCATGCGCTCCGCGCTTTCCCTGCTTTCCTTCTCTATGGCTTCCTTCACCACATCACCAAGCGCCATTATTACGCTTTCGACAAAGAAAACGCCGTTAACGCTTGAAAAGGCATTACGCTTTGCAAATATGTCGGCGGCCTCATCCATATCAAAAACCGCATTTATACGGTCTATCAGAGCGGATTCCACCTGCTTAATCGCCGCCCATTGAGCTTCAAATTTAGCTGTGCCGTCTGCGTTTATGTCGCAGTTCTTCAACGGTTCAACAATACCGCTAAAATCATCCATTAGCGCGTTAAGCCTGTCCATAATAGACAAGTCAGCAGGGCGCATGTGTACTGTACATATGGGCTTGCCGAACTTGTTTTCAATTTTTATCTCTATTGTTCCATCGTCAATTATTCTTTTCACAATAATACCTCCAATAAAAAAGAGAAGCGCTTAGCTTCTCTTACTCTTTATATAATCGTTGTCGTTTACCCTATATCCAATGTCAAAGATAGCTTGGTATCGTCAAAGTCAAAAAATTCTGATACGTCCACTTCAACGGGCGATTCAGTATTTCTTAATTCGAACACTTCAGCAACTTTAATTGACACATCCTGTTTTACCTCTGTAAATAGATTGTTGCACTCCTCTGGGCGTTTATCTTTGAAGTATGATATCTCTCCGCTGTCGAGCTGCACTCCGTCCTGATACGCTTTTGTGCTTACAGTCCACCCAAAGGATTCTGCCTCGCTTGACTTGTTTGTAAACTCAAACACAATCATTAATACCGGCTTGTTCTCATAGTTCTGATGAACAGAATGAGATATATACTTAACTTTGAACTTGCTCTTTTCAAGCGTGCCGGCATCATCTGTTTCATTTATCGATTCGCTTTGTTTTGGTTCAAGCGTCATTACGGGGGAAGTGCTGTTTTGAGGTATGGCAGCTATATGTTCATTCCCTTTTTCTATTGGCTCACCCCCAAAGAACATTGTGAAAATACACGCTATAAACAACACCGTCAGCAGATAAAACCACCATTGTTTATAGAAGTTCTTTTTGTAGTCACACGTTATTGCAAGGGCAGTACAAACAATGCCAAATGCAAACGATACAAGCGCTCCAGCTATCAGATCGTAGCTTGAGAATCCTGCCGCTGCCGCAATTAAATACAATGACGCTGCCGTAATTCCCGCGCTTGTGGATTTTCTGCCTGCAACGTTAACGATTCCGGCACTTAAGAGCAGGAGCGCGAATATCATTCCTGTTTCATTCCCCTGTCCGCTGCTGCCTCCCAGCGTTCCGCCCAAACAAACAGCAGATAACACAATGCTTATAATTCCGAGCACAAGCTTTGCCGATGCGCCCTTCGTATTATGTTTTGTGCCGCAGTTAGGGCATAACGCGCCGTTAAATTCTGTTCCACACTTATTGCATTTCATAAGACTTTACCCCCACAGAATTGATACTTTATTATCGTCCCTGCGGGGGTATGTTGTCAAGGGGGGGATATGCCATGGCGGGAGGATAAACGCCGCACGGCCCCGTTGCAACGCCTTAGGAAGCCGCTGTGAAGGTCACGGCGTAGGTAGTCCAGTTATAGGACACGTTAAACTTTTGCACCGCGCCGAACGGGTTGACATTGAAGGGTATTTGAAAACCGGAAGTATCGCCGCCCATGGACTGCGGGATTATCCAGCAACGCTGTACATATGCCGTGCCCGTGGCCGTGGTGGTTCCTTCGGTGAAGGTGTTGAGTTCGCACTTGGCGTAATAGCCCGTGTTGTTTGCCTCGCTGAAATCCTCGGTCATGGCGTTCTTGACCAGAGTTTCATAGATAGCCTCATCCGCATCGGCGTAGAAGGTGTCAACGGATACTTCCGGTTCATAGCCGTTATGCACAAAGCGCGATTCGCCGAGGACATTCTTGCTGGTGCTTGTGTCGGGGTTCATCTCATGGGACAAATCGTCCGTATCGTGGCCGAGCACGCTCCACTGCGCCGCCGAAAGTTTATCTACGGAAACGGTTGCGTCCGTGCTGTATGCCACGGCCTGTAAAAATGCTTTTCTGGGTTTCTTCATTTATAGCCTCCTGTAAGTCACTTTGATGTTTATCTGATAGCGGGCTACATTCGCGCCTGCCTGTGTCGGGTTTGCCGTGAGTGTCGGGACAAGGCTTTGTATAGTCCCGTCCGCCCATTTTGGGAATTTCCGCGCCGCATTCTGCGCTATAATCCAGCTTACAATTTTTTGGTATATGCCGAGATTGTCTGCGTTCCTCTCTATGTCCGCGCCGTAATTCTCGCTTGAGCACAAGATATAGTCCACGGATTGTATATCATCGGGCACGTATTCCCCGAGAACGTTCTCGTGGTATCTTATGCTTGAGGGCACGGAGTATATGGCATATTCAGCCGCGCTTCCGTCCATGTAATCAATGGATATGGCCGCATTTTTAGGTATGGCGGGGCAACCGAAAAGCCAGCTCCGCAACTGACTAATATTGTTTATTTGCGGCATCCTGCGCCTCCTTCAAAATGTCCTTGCCGTGGTCGGCCTTCATGCGCTCAAACCAAAACGCCCCGCGCATCGGCTCCCCGCGGTAGTGCAGCTCGCGCCCTGTCGGGTGCTTTGGCTGTCCCTTGGGTGAGAAGAAGCCCACAAGCTCCCCGCCCTCAAAACGCGGGATATTGGGGCCGTATACCTCGCCATAGTACAAGTACCGCGCCCGTGGGTCATTGTACACGATTTTGCCGGGGCTTGAATCCTGCCGCGCCTTGTTCTTGAAAACGCCCGTCTCCATAGGCACATAGGGGTCTATATACCGTAAAACGGCATTATCAATCGCCGCTTGCACCTTGCCGCCGCTTTCAAGGTTGCGGTCGCGCAAAAGCTGCTCAACGCTTTTGTTCCACCTAAATTCAGCCTTTATAATCATGCGCCAAGCACCTTTATATGCGGGGCGTTCGGGGCGCGGCGGTTGTCGATAACGGCGGTCACGGTCATAACATCGGGCGCATATGCTTCGGCCATTGCGGGGGTGTATTCCACGTCCCCCTTTACCATGTAATCACCCGTGTGCAGCGTCCATTTGTCCCCGTAGCCCGTTGTATCGGGTATGCGGACTATGAATTGCCGCGCGGTCTGTAAGCCGTCATTGGTCACGCTGGATATGTCCTTGGCGTACCATGATACGCCCCGTAGCAGGGTCTTTCGCCATATGTACCCGCGCTGACCATCGGGCAGCTTATTGAAAAGGCTCGCGGTATCATTGCACAGCTGCATTTCACGCACCTCCGCTATATAGCAGGGCAACGCCGTTATCATCGGTCACACCCGCCAAATACTCGTATATGAGCGCTTTCTCCTTCTGACCGCTATACCTGAGATATTCGGAGGTATGCGTGTTTACATAGGTTTCGCTATATCCGTCCGTGCTGAAAGACGCAACGGGCGCGGTGCTGTTCGCGGTTGCCGCGCTCGTGGCTTGCGGGTGTATCAGCTCGAACATTAGCCGCTTTACGGCTTCGGGCACTTCCCGCATATGCTTTACGCGCCCAAAGGTGTATAGGTCAATCCTTCTGCGGGCGGCGTATTCAATGCGGCTGTATTCTTCCGCGTGTATGGATACATTACCCCCAAAGCGGATATAGTCCTGTAGGCTCAAATACATATTCGGGCACATCTTTACCTCCTTAACTCGGCGGGGTTTTTAGCCCCGCCGCATTCAAAGATTATTTCAGGGTAACGGCTTCATTGACGGCAGCCGCCGCAACGGTCACGGATCCGGTCACGGTGGTCGCGTCCTTCTTGCTCACCTTGTAGGCGTAAGTTCCCTTGCGCAGATTAAATTCGGCCTTGCCGTCTGCTCCGGTAATCTTGCGCACCCCGTCAACCTCAACCTTCGCGTTGGCTACTGCGTGGGGTGAGGTCTCGCCATCGGTAACGGTAAAGGTTACTTTCTGCGTGGTAACGGCGGTGGTAGGTTCAATATAAGCAAACGGGCACATGGTGCGGCCAGTGTCTATCGCGGATACAGGATTAGGCAGCGCCCAGCCCATACGGAAAACCACGCGCAGGGCAATCATGTCCTGCTGTGCAAGGTTATAGACAATAGCCTTGCTGGACGGGTCTTGTATGATTGCCTGGTCGAGTATCTTAACGGTCACGTCCTGACGGATAGCGTATACCGCCTGATTCCAGTCGCCCGCTATCATAAGCGCAACGGAGGGGTCAAAGCCACCGTTGGTGGGGAAGTATACGGGCGCACCGTCAAGGGCATAATTGGTCACGCCCTGCATGGAATCCGCCTTGAAGATGGGGAGGCCGTCCGTGGTCTTTATGCCGCGCAGTTTGGCACGAGCGGCAAGGGCAGCAACTACGCCGTTAATGGCGTTGCCGCCGACTTCAACCTTCTCAAAGAGGCCGCCCTCGCCCAGAAGGTTATCATAAGTCAGAGTGCCGCCAGTCACGTTGTTGCCCGCCTGTCGCGCAGTCGTAATTATGTCGGCACGCCAAGACGCGGGCTTATTTATACCGAAAATGGTCGCAAGGTCAACCATGCGGCCAAACTGCTCACGCACACGCGGCGTTACCTGCGCCATTATGTCTATGGACGCATCGGCCAGTACGGCTTCGGGGATGGGGACTATAACCGCCAGCTCCTCTGCGTTGATGTATACGTTGTCCCACGCCTGTTCGGCGGTCTGCTTAAAGCCCGTGTCGCCCGATACCCAGTAGGCCATGGGGAGGGTATCAAGTACCCTTATGCGGGTCTGGTTGGAAGTCATATCAGGCATACGGCGGGCAAGCCTCAGGAAGGTCGAATCCTCTACGGGCTTCTGAAAAATCTCCGCTACAATCTGCTCCTGTATAAG